>Ga0208879_1001018_pt1 | contig 27510 bp, 16 predicted proteins | sample Knorr_S15_td_Bot_FD_185605 | JGI IMG/M metagenome (GOLD analysis project Ga0208879, IMG submission 185605) | Marine microbial communities from Southern Atlantic Ocean transect - Knorr_S15_td_Bottom_ad_5009_LV_A (SPAdes) (version 2) | ecosystem: Environmental > Aquatic > Marine > Oceanic | place...
GTCGGCGGGATTCTCGACACCCTCAAGGCCAGCGGAGAGGAAAACAACACGCTCGTTCTGTTCACCTCCGAGCAAGGCTCACAGTTTCCCGGCAACAAATGGACGAACTGGAACACCGGCGTACACACCGCACTCGTCGCCCGCTGGCCCGGACAGGTTCCCGCTGGCAATCGCACCAACGCGCTCGTGCAGTACGCCGACATTTTGCCGACGCTCATCGATGCCGCTGGCGGCAGGCCATCCGCGCACCCGTACGACGGCACAAGTTTCCTGCCGGTGCTGCTCGGCAAAAAAAAGACCCACCGCCAATATGTATACGGCGTGCACAACAACATCCCGGAAGGCCCACCCTACCCGATCCGCTCCGTGAGCGACGGCGAGTACCATTACATCCGAAATCTTTCGCCGGATGAGATTTACATCGAGAAACACCTTATGGGTACAAGGGGCACCGGCCAACTCAACAATCCGTATTGGGCCACATGGGTTTGGGATTCGTGGAACTCGCAGCGCAGTTACAACCTGGTCAAGCGCTACATGCACCGACCGGCCGAGCAGCTTTATCGCACCGCCATCGACCCGTATGAAATGAAAAACCTGGCCACCGACAAATCGCAGGCCAAGCGCTTGGCCAAGCTGCGGAAGGAATTGGACCGCTGGATGAACGCGCAGGGCGATCCCGGCGCGCCGGTCGATACGCCGAAGGCCATTCAAGCCTCAAAAAACGGCAACCACCTCCACGGCCAACCCGCGACCAAGACTATTCGATAGCGCCGAGGAGCGCTTGGCCAAGGGCGCGGACGGCGGCTTCACCGCCTTGAAGATGGATGGTGCGGTGGATGTGGGCGGCGCTTTCTCCCGGCTTGAGCGTCAACGCCGGTGAAGAAGATTCCAACTCGTAAAACGGGCCAAGCGGCTTGACTCCCGGACTCGGTGGCCCGTCGTTGTAGCTGTTCACCACGTCGCCCTTGAACGGTTCGTCCTGCAGTTCCCACATGGAGTTGACGTAATCGGTTGCCCCTTCCGGCTTGGTGTATTGCACGATGGTCAGCAGTTGCCGCGTGGCGTCGTAACTGCCGAGCACCGGCTTGGCGCGTTGCGGGGTCAGGCCGATCTTGCTGCGATACTGGCCGTCGCCGGAAAAGCGAATCACCCCATCCGCCACCTTCAGCCGATCGGCCGGCACGGTGCCGAAGTAGTCGGCGTTGACTATCGGGCCGAGCTTGGCCTCGTCGCCCTCGACATACGGCACCAACACGGTCGTCTGCTCGGAATGCTTGTACATGCCGAGAATCCAGATCGACAGCAACCCTCCCTGCTTCGTCCACGCCGTGTCGCCGGTGTTGGTCAAGATGTTTTCCGTCTCGTAGGCAACAGCGTGGATGCCCTCCGGCAAATCCGCGCCAAGCAGATCGCTTATCTTTACACGGTTGTACAACCGCACGGTGCGATCGATCCGTATGCTGAACTCGGTGTCGGAGTAGTTTTTGATTTTTGCCTCATGCCGGAACGTCACCTCGCTATCCGTCCTCGACAGCACCTGATACGGCGCGGTGTCAATGACGGCCGGCGTCTGCCAATGTTCGAGGTCGAAAGGATCACCCTTTTTGAAGAAAATGGAGAACTGACCGCCCTCCGGCCCGAGCCAGAAGCGATCCTCGCCGCCAAAGGCGTTGATGTGCAAACCGGTCTTGCCGGACGCGATAAGGTCGTAGTTGATCCAGCCGTGGCTCGGGCTACCGGCGGCGCCGACGGTGCTCGTCATCACCCGGCCCTGATAGGCCGGCACGACGGCCACTTGCGGGGAGACTTCCCCTTGGCCAAGAGTGATAACGTCGACGTGTTTTTTGAGAAAGGTAACGTCTTCGGAGAATGTCATTTCTTTTTTGGGATGAATACCGGTGACCGGCTTCGCCAATGGGAATCTGCTGCAGCACCCGGCTTGGCCTAGCGCCAGCAACGCAGCAAAGGCTGTGGATGGGAGCGTACCCGGTTTCATCATGCAGTGGACCGCCGGGTCAATTCCCGGTGCGCTTGGGCGGGAGCGGAACCGGCGGCCGGATGTTGGGGATGGGCTTGGGCTCGTTGCCCGGGACGATCAACTCCGGCTCCGCGCCGCTCTTTTTGTTCGACGGGAGATCGTCGGGCCGGGTGAGTTGAAAGCCTCCGGCGACGATGATTTTTCCGTCCTTGAAACCCAGTCGCGGGCGGTTGCCGGCGATGAGGTAGTGGCGGCGCGTGATGATTTTTCCCTGAGGATCGATCACTGAGTAGTTGAATTTCCGGGAACCGGTCTGGCAGAGCACGTGCAGGTTGCCCTGAGGCCCGACCTGCGCCTTCGGTTTGTTGAACGACACCATGGGGCAGACTGGCAACACCCTGTGCACTTTGCCACCGAGGCCGTCGTCCACGCGGGCGTAGAGGCTCATCGCCTTGAGGTGCTTGGCCTGCTGAAGGACGTAACGCCGAACCTGCGTCGGCTGGCCGGGCGGATCGCCCTTCTTCAACGGCAGCCCGAATATCTGCTCCCACAGTACGGTGCCGTTGGTGATGTCGAACTTGACCGGCTTGGCGGTGAGTTGTTTACCCCATTGTCTGATGTGCACCGTGGCGGTGAGGGTGTAGCGACCGGCACGCTCGAGCGCATAATGCGGCGCTATGTCCACCTCCTTGGTTGCGCGGATGGAGGACTCGACGGTGAACCGCCCCTTCACGGGTGGGGGGTCGGTGATGGGGATGATCTCCTCTCCGGTTTCTGACTCGATCTGGAACTGCAGCCAATGGTTGTCCTCGCCGAACACCAGCGTTTGGCCGGAAAAATTGACGATTTTCAGCTTGGCCAACATGGATTCCCTCGGCAGAAACCGGCTCTTTTGCAACTCAAGTGTCACCGTCACTTGGGCCTGCAAGCTCGCCGCCAAGAGCGGCAATAACAGGCACAGCGCCGCAGCGCGCCAACGCCGCGCGAATGTCGTGGTGGCAACCGTGTCAGGGCAATTCAAGTTCATCCCGGTAATTCCGACGCTTGGCCAGGCGCATTTGATCAAAACAAAAATTGCCTTACGTAGGACTTGCGCTTGAGCCGCTCGAACCACTTGTCCTTACGGGCTTGTTGCTCATTATCCAGCAGGGTCTGCTCAATCTGCGCGCGTACCTCGGACAAGGTGCCGAGCTTGGCCTGATTCATCTCCTCGCAACGCAATATGTAGCACCCCTGCGGCATCACCACGACGGGGCTCATCTGGCCTTGGCCAAGCGCAAATGCCGCTTGATCCAGCTCCGGGGCCAGGCCGCCCCGCTTGATCCAGTCAGGCTTGAGCCCTCCCGATGCCCGGTATTGGTCGGTGTAAACCGAGGCGACCCCGGCAAATGAGTCGCCCGACTGCAGGACTTGGTGAATCTCATTGGCCAACTTCAGGGTGCCCTCCGCGCCTCCGTGTTTCCTGGCTTCCAGAAAAATAAACCGGAGCCGAATCTCGACACCGGAGCGAAACATGTCCTTGTTGGCCACGTAATATTCCTCAATCTGCCGGGGGGAAATCACGATGTTCGCCTTCGAGATGAACTGGCCTTGCATCACCATTTGGATGATCTTCTCCCGCTGATACCGGGCGAACTCCTCGTAGGTCATGTCACTCTGCTGGAGGGACTTGATGAGGGTAACCCGGTTGCCGTACTCGGATCGGATATTCTCCTTGATACGCTGCTCGATGATGGACTCGGGGAGGTTGTAGCCCTTCTCCATGTACTCGCGCAAAACCAGCTCGCGGCGAATCAGCGCCTCCAGTGTGTCGGCCTGAAGCTGGGTATATTTCTGGCCAAAAAGCTGCGGCTGCCGGGCGTATTGGCGGCGCAACATCGTGACCTCCCGCTTCATGGCATCCATCACCATTTGCCGGGTGATGATCTTGTCGTTCACCTCGGCAACGATGCTGTTCCGATAGGGGGGGGCAGTCTGCCCCACCGCCCCATGGGCGGGGAGAACAGCCGCGATGGCGGTAATCAATCGGCTCAAGTTCCTTGTCATCGGCAGCGCGGATGCTAGGCCCAGTGAGCAAGACGGGTCAAGCGGCGTCAACCCTTTCGCGCCGATTCTGCCAGCGCTTCCTCCACAGCGGCCCCAAAGAAAAACCGTTCCTCGCCAAACGCGGGCTGCAGATCCGACAACCAAGTGGCCTTCGGGTCGTACTTCGCGAAAAAGACCCGGTTGGCCCACTTGGGATCGCGGCCCTGCAGGAATTTCAGCACAAACACCTTCTCGCCGGCCACCTCGGTGATGCCGTCCACCAGCACCTTGCCCGGCAGCGCGGACATCGACGGGCCGCGCACGGTGCGGCACAGGCCGGCCACCTGGCTGTACGCCTCGGTGAACACCTTGTAAGCCCGGGCGAGCGGCACCTCGAAGCAGGCCTTGGCCCCGGTGTCGCGCTCCACAAACATGTAGTATGGCACCATGCCAAGCTGAACCTGTCGGCGCCAGAGCTGCGCCCAGACGTTGGCGTTGTCGTTGACCTTGCGGATGAGCGGCGCTTGGCAGCGGATCACCGCGCCGGCGTTTAGCACGCGCTCGACCGCCTGCCGTGCCACCTCCGGCTCCAGTTCCCGCGAGTGGCTCGAGTGCGCCATCAGCGCGAAGTGTTTGCCGGCCGCCTTCACTTCGCCGATGAGTCGCAGAAAGTCGTCGGCGTCCTCACCCTCGGTGAATCGGTACGGCCAGTAGGCCAGCGCCTTAGTGCCGATGCGGATGCTGTGCAGACTCGGCAGCTTTGCCCTCAGCAGCGGCTCGATGTATCGGCGCAGCACTGCGGTCTTCATCACCATCGGGTCGCCGCCGGTGATCAGCACGCTGCTCACCTGCGGGTTGTCCCGCACGTAGTCCACCAGTTGGGCGGCTTCCCGGCTGGCGAACTTCAGGTCGGCATCGCCGACAAACTGCGCCCAGCGAAAACAGTAACTGCAGTAGGCGTGGCAGGTCTGCCCCTGGCCCGGAAAAAACAAAACCGTCTCCTGATATTTGTGCTGCATGCCGCCGACCACCTCACCGTTGAGCGACGGTATGTTGAGCTGCATTTACCCGGCGGGATGCGGGTTGAGTTGCTCCCGGATTTCATACGCCGACAGCTTGATCTCCGTCTCGGAGGCACCCTTGGCCACCAAGTCGCGCATGCGCAGAAAATCCTTCTCCTCCAGCATGCCGCGCTGCGGGAAGGTCAGCTGAAAAATCGGGTCACTGGGCACCGACTTGGGATCGATCAGGTTCTCGATCACGTAGTCGTTGACGCGAAACGGCAACACAGCCGACACAGCCAACATGTCGGTCACCTGATCAGCATCGAGCCTCAGTTTCTCCGCGATCCGGGGAAGATCACGCCGGGTGTTTGCCTTGAATTTCATCATCACGGTTGCTTCTCGGGTTGTCGACTCGCCGCCCATTCCGCAAGCGGCATGACCAAAGTCCTCAATCCATCGGGTCGGTCATGCTAATACAACCCGCCGTAACGAAAAGGTTTACTTTTGGGGTCGTTTTTACATGAAAAAACGTCGGCCAGACGCGGCTTTGGCCTTGCTCCTGTGGGTCGCCGAGTTGTATTTTCCGCCCGTTGACAATGATGACTTTTCGACTAATGACGTTGCTGTGCCTCGGCGTCGCTTGGGCTGCGCCAGGCACGTCCCGCTTGGCCAAGGCCGCCGATGGGCCGATCCGCGTGCTCTTCCTTGGCCACGAAAGCGAGCATCACGACTCCAACCAATTTTACCCGATGCTCTCCCGCGCGCTTGGCCGCGATGCAATTTATTTTGACTACGTGACATCCGTTGAGGAAGCCCTTGGCGATGCCGCGCGCTTGGCCGAATTCGACGCCCTGCTGCTCTACGCCAACCACGGCAGGATCGAGCCGCACCAGTGGACCAACCTGAAAAATTATGTCGAGCGCGGCGGCGGCTTCGTGCCAGTGCACTGCGCGAGCTGGTGCTTCGCCAACGAGCCGGGCTTTGACCAACTCATCGGCGGCCGCTTCAAGAGTCACCAAGGCGCTGAGTTCGCCGCCAGGATCGTGAAGCCAAGTCACCCAGCGCTGAAGGACGTGAAGGAATTCATCGCTTGGGACGAGACTTACTTTCACTCGAATCACAACCCGAAGAACCGCACGGTGCTGATGGTGCGCGACGCGATGAAGGGCGATCCGCACACCGAGCCGGAACCGTGGACGTGGGTTCGCACGCAGGGCAATGGCCGCATCTTTTACACAGCCTCAGGCCACGACCAACGAGTGTGGAACAACGCCGGTTTTCATCAACTGCTCAAGAGCGGCATTCTTTGGGCCGTCGGCGGCAAGGCCCGCAAACGCTACGACAACTTCCTTGCGAGTCGTGCCCCTCTTAAATATGAGAAGCGCGGCAACATCCCGAACTACGAACGCCGCCCCAAGCCACTCGAATACCAACTCCCGCTCCCGCCGGCGGAGAGCATGAAATACACGCAGGTGCCGGTCGGTTTCCGCATGGAACTGTTCGCCTCCGAGCCGAATGTCATCAACCCGATTTACATGACGTGGGATGAGCGCGGCCGGCTGTGGGTCGTCGAGTCGGTTGACTACCCGAACGAATTCAAGGCCGGCCGCAAAGGCAACGACCGCATCAAGGTTTGCGAAGACACCAACGGCGACGGCCGGGCCGACAAGTTCACTGTCTTCGCCGAAGGCTTCAACATGCCAACCTCGATGGCCTTCGCCCGCGGTGGCGTCATTCTCGCGCACGCGCCGGACTTTTATTTCCTCAAGGACACCGATGGCGACGACCGGGCCGACACCCGCGAAGTGCTGTTCACCGGCTGGGGCGTCGGCGACACGCACGCCGGCCCGAGCAATCTGCGCTACGGTTTTGACAACTGGATTTACGGCACGGTCGGCTACGCGCGGTTCAACGGCACAATCGGCGGCGAGAAACACAACTTCGGCATGGGCGTATTCCGCTTCAGATCGGACGGCTCCGACATCGAGTTTCTGCACCAGTTCAACAACAACACCTGGGGAATGGGCTTCAACGCTGCCGGTGATGTCTTTGGCTCCACCGCCAACAACAACCCGACGTTTTTCGGGGGTATTCCGGCGACCGTTTATAGCGGCGACAAAAAGATGAGCGCAAAAATGATCGCCGACTCACGCTACTTCCATCCCATCACACCGAATATCCGCCAAGTGGACGCCTTCAACGCCTACACCGCCGGCTGCGGCCACGCCTTCGCGACATCAGCGGGATTCCCGAAAAAGTATCGCAACGGCACCGCATTCGTCTGCGGCCCGACCGGCAACCTGCTCGGCACGTATCGTATGGAGAAAAAAGGCGCAGGTTACGTCGCCAAAAACAGCTTCAGCTTCGTCGCCAGCGCCGATGAATGGTTCTCACCAATCGTCGCCGAGGTCGGCCCGGACGGTCACCTCTGGATCGCCGACTGGTACAACTTCATCATCCAGCATAACCCCACCCCAAGCGTCGGCCGCGGCGGCTACGCCGCCCAACGCGGTCGGGGCAATGCGCATGTCAACCCCAACCGGGACCGGCAACACGGACGCATCTACCGCGTGATTTGGGACGGCGCACCGAAGTCAAAAATCAAGTCCCTGGCCAAGGCCAAAACCAAGCAACTCATCGCCGCGCTAGACAGCGACAACCTGTTCTGGCGTCAAACTGCTCAACGCCTCCTCGTCGATGGCGGCCACAAAAATGCGGTGAACGCACTCCGCAAACGCGCGCTTGGCCAAGGCGCTGGCGCCATCCACGCGCTCTGGACACTAGAGGGGCTCGGCGTACTCGATGCCGAAACCAAGCGCACAACACTCATCAGCACCGACCCGGCCGTCAAACGCAATGCGATCCGAGCGCTTGGCCAAACGAAAGACGACGAACAGTTGCTCTACGACAGCGCGACGCTCGCCGACGCCAACCTGCACGTGCGCTTGGCCGCGTTCGTCAAGCTGGCCCAGTTCCCAAAATCAAAAACACACCAACGCGCCGCAAGCGTCTTGGCACGGGACAAAACCAACGCCGAGGATGAATGGCTCAAACTTGCGCTCAGTGCCGCCGGTGCCAACCAAACCGACATCATCGGATACGAGCGCGGCCCGAATCTCCTGGCCAACGCCTCATTCGAAAACGCGGAAGACACACTGCCTGCCGATTGGAAAGTACGCACCTACAGCGCCAAGGGCTCCGACGTCGAACACGCCATTGAAACCCGCAAAGCCTATGTGCACAGCGGCAAGTCGTCGGTGAAGATTCGCTCCGGCAACGGCCACGACACCAGTGTCTACACCCCGGTCAACCTGAAGTCCGGCACCAAGTACGCACTCAGCGCGTGGATCAAAACCGAAGGAGTCAATGGGGGGCACGGTGCGCTGCTCAACATTCACGAGTTGCAGCACAAAGCCAAAACCAAGGCGCTGCAAAAGACCACCGACTGGCAAAAGGTCGAGATTGTTTTCGACAACACGCAGGCGGGTCTCCTCACCGTCAACTGCCTCTTCGGGGGCTGGGGCCAGGCCAAAGGCACCGCTTGGTTTGACGATCTTTTACTACAGGAAGTGAAGCCGATCTACAAAAAGTCGGCCGAACAAAAAGAGATCCTAGGCCTAGCCAAGCGCGGCGAGGACATCTTCCACAAACACGCCATTGCCTCTTGTGTGCGCTGTCACAAGGTAGGCAATGAAGGGGGCGTCATTGGTCCGGCAATGGACGGCATCGCCAGTCGTAAAGATCGCGCCTACATCTACGAAAGTTTGATCAACCCAACGGCGCAACTGGCTGAGGGATTCGACAAACTCGGCGCCAGCCCCATGCCTCCAATGAACATCCTGCTTGACGAACAACAGCTCGCCGACGTCATGGCCTACCTCATGACACTGAAGGGGAAGTAATAAGCCTAGAATCCAGCGAATCAACTAGAGCCAGCAACAGCCTGCTCGGAGGTTTCTTGACTTGTTCTAATTTTTCACATCCCTCTCTGGTAGCACATTGCTACAAACTATCCTTTCGAAGCTATAAGGGGGCAGAGGGTTCGATCCCTTCACCCGCTCCACTTCTCAACCCTTCAGTCTGAACGGTTTACTGCTGCGATGGAGCAGTGGTGATTCTGATTCTCACTACGGATTCAATGAGCTTCATCTGAGATTTGACGCTCCAACTCTGTGCTCTGATCTCTGTGCTTCTGTATCAATTGATGGATCTGCTGTTGCTGCCTCTGTCTAAGACGGTTCATCTCATTGGATTGCTTCGTTCTCAGCAATCGTCGTCTTTCGTTGATGTCGATGTTGCTCTTACGCTCTCGCTCAACGTATGAGTCTTTCATTGAGTTGCCAGTCAGAATGGATTTGAATTTGTTGTTAAATAATCCCACATAATTATTTAAGCGATTGATCGATGAAGTCTTCGACTTCGATGTTGGGATAAATCTTTTTCAGATGCTTTAGCCTACCATAAATCTTCAGACCCCCGCCCCACCGTGTGTTGATTAACCAACCGAACCAATCGAAATCACATTACCCTTGGCTTCTGGTTTGATTCCAAACCAGCTCCTGGACAACAGAAAAAAAAGCTTGCGCAGGATTGGATAATCAAGCTAGCTTGCCGTCGGAGCAGTCGAATTTAAAAAACCAGGGGCAACCTTGATTAGGCGTTTATGCAGGTTATGTTTAAAAGAAATAAAGCTTTTACGTTGATTGAGTTGCTGGTCGTCATAGCCATCATAGCAATTCTGGCGGCACTGCTTTTGCCCGCCCTGGCCAGGGCCAAGGAAAATGCGACGGGTATAGCATGCATGAATAACAATAAACAAATCATGCTGGCTTGGAGTTTATTTGCCTCAGACCACGAAGATAGAATTCCATATGCCAGTGCCTACAAAAGTGAGCCGACTTGGCCTTTTGCTTGGGCAGTGGGGGTACTGAGGCTAACCGGTGTCAATGAGGATTTATCTTTCGTCACTGAAGGAGTTATTAAGAAATATGTGGGGAACTCCAAAGATGTTTTTAAGTGCCCTGCAGACAAGGCGATCATAACTAACAACAGGGGGCAAAAAATCTATCGGGATCGTTCTTACAGCATGAATATATTCATGGGCGGTTGGTCGGGTTGGCCTTTTGGTGTGGATACACGTTGGACCACCTACAGGAAAATAGAAGAGATAGGTAATCCCTCCAAAAAGTGGGTTCTACTTGATATGAGGGGCGAGTCCATTAATGCCGGAAATTATAGAGTCGACATGGCCGGTTATCCAGGTGACGGAAGTAAATACTGTTTTCAACAGGATTGGCCTGGTGTGTATCATAACAATGCAACGAACTTTTCATTTGCTGATGGTCACTGTGACAAACAGAGATGGTTGGACAAACGAACATTGGTTCCCCCTGATCCCATACCTGGCGGGAGGGTGAGTTCAAGAGGAAACCTTGATATAGCTTGGATGCAGGAAAGAACAACGGATAAGGATCCGGTGAAAAGAAGCTATGTTTCGGGACCGATGGGATTAGCTAAATATGCCAATTGGCCTTACTATGGTTATTGGCCCGATTCTAAACCTTAAACAGGTTCTACTGCAGCATATCAACTATAAATATGCGAATTCAGCCTGCGCGATTTTTTAGCGAATACAAAAGCGACAAACATTAAAACAAATGAAAGCGATCAAAAAAACACAAAAGTACTTCCTGGATCTTGCTCTGGCTATCCTGGTCGTTTATCCGGCGAGTGTTCTCTCACAAATTGCAGTCTATGACTTCACCAGTGATGACGAAGGATTCACGGTGGAAACAGTGGGTGCTGTTCCTGGTCCCTGGGAGTATAATGAAGATAATGGACAGTGGGTCTCACAAGGCAGTGTGGCCGGTTGCGGTGGTCCATACCACGATTTCCTTAGCAGCCCGGATTGCATTGTTACCGCCGCTGGAGATGTGACCGTAAGCATTGATCATCGTCATGCCTTTGAGGGAGGTATGTGGGATTCGGCTCAGCTCTGGATCAGTGTTAATGGCGGTGACTACACGGATGTGGGAAAAGACGCATTTACTGCAAACGGCTATACGGATGTTGCCATCGTGGGTAACGGAATCGCAAAAGGCCAAAATGGATTCGGTGAAACTTCTGCCGGTTATGCGGATGGTTCATACATCACCACAACGGCAAACTTGGGCAGCTTTGCTGCCGGGGATGCCATTTCGGTCCGGTTCGTGGCCTTGTACGATGATTGTGCCACGGGAGCTAAACCGAACTGGGTTATTGATAAGGTTGCTTTTTTCAGCGGCGATGTTCGTTATGTTCCTGCGATCTATGACTTCAGCAGTGATGACGAAGGGTTCACGGTGGAAACAGTGGGTGCTGTTCCCGGTCCCTGGGAGTATAATGAAGATAATGGACAGTGGATCTCAGAGGGCAGTGTGGCCGGTTGCGGTGGTCCATACCACGATTTCCTTAGCAGCCCGGGATGCATTGTTTCCGCCGCCGGCGAGGTGACCGTAAGCGTTGATCATCGTCATGCCTTTGAGGGAGCTATGTGGGATGCGGGTCAGCTCTGGATCAGTGTTAATGGCGGTGACTACACGGATGTGGGAAAAGACGCATTTTCTGCAAACGGCTATACGGATGTTGCCATCGTGGGTAACGGAATCGCAAAAGGCCAAAATGGATTCGGTGAAACCTCTGCCGGTTATGCGGATGGTTCTTACATCACCACATCGGCAAGCTTGGGGACATTTGCTGCCGGGGATGCCATATCGGTCCGGTTCGTGGCCTTGTACGATGATTGTTCCACAGGAACTAATCCAAACTGGGTTATTGATAAGGTTGCTTTTTTTAGTGGCGATGTTCCTTATGTTCCGGCCACAGTTCAGCTTGTTCAAAGTGGACCGGGAGGCTTTACGGTTGAGGTTACCGACACGGATTCCAGCCAGGTGGACCTGGATACAATATCGGTCAAATTTAACGGCATAGATGTGGTGCCTGTTAAGGAGAAGGATGGCGGGGTTGCCACCATTCTTTACACAGCGGATCCCCCTCTGCCCGTTGCTGATCCAAACTATGTTACTATCACCTCACCGCCTGAGGCGGTTACATCCCTATACAAGGTGGACTCCAACCATGCCATCACGGTTGCCAACTTGCCCGAAGCAATCGAAGGCAAGGTGGTCTATACAGATCCGGCTGTGGCAGATGTGCCCCTGAAAAATGCGGCTGATGTGGCGGGGAACATTGCGCTCTGCGATCGAGGAGCGACTTATTTTGATCGTAAAGCACAGTATGCATTTGAGGCAGGCGCAGTAGCAAATATTGTGGCCAATAACCGTCCAGGAGCCCCTATCGTGATGGGGACAGGTAGAACTCTCTTTTATGAGGAAGGGCCTCATTTCATGATCAGTCAGGATGACGGCATGAAAATTAAACCCTATCTGGACCAGGGAGTTACGATATCGATCAGCCCTGGGCATAAACTTGAGGTTTCAATGAAAGATTCAACCGGAAACACAATCGAAGCTTCATTTAGAGTTGTTGTTCCACCCTATACTTCGGTGAGTGGCGTTTATGCGACCGATGATTCTATCAAGGGCGACCCTGGGATTCTGGCCTATGTTACTCAAATATCTACCTCTCAATCCGAGTCGGGAACGCACCTTCACGACAACGCTTGGAGAAAGGCATTGACCCAATTTAACGGTAAACTTTTGGATCCAGACGGGGCGTTTTACCTGAATGAGGCAGACATAGATTCCGTTGAGGAATGGAGCTATTATCCGGAAATTATTCAAACTGTGAACCTCAGCCAAGATGCTCCCGCCGATGCGGGTGCCTTTAATGCCACGGGAGGTAAGGAGGATCAGCCTATTCCTGGAATACCCGGTTGGTATGACTCGAATGACGGGATTGTTGCCGGGTTCATAACCCTTTTGGATTTGCCAGTGGGACGCACAACTTTGGGAGTGAACTCTGACGACGGTTTCAGGGCCACCTTCCAGGCTGATTATGATGAATTATATCCAAAGGAAGTTGCTGTTCGCCAAACTACTGGAGAAACCTTGTTCACTGTTTTCATTGAAAAAGCAGGGCTTTATCCTTTCAAACTTCTTTGGTGGGAAGGAACTGGAGGGGCAAATGTAGAACTCTTTTCTGTGGTCGATGGCAATAAAATACTTGTCAATGATCCCGACGAAGCAGATGCAATCAAAGCGTATGTCCCTCTCGGGGCTGTGAGCGACGAATCCACGGCTGAGATTGTCTCCACCGGACGGGCTTCAGTTGTTGATGTCGTACCGAGTGCGGGAGGTTTTACCACCAACATGAGTGTTGAACTTCATGTTAGTGAAGGGGCCCTTGGAACTTTAGTGTCTGGTTCCGTGAAGTTTTCCATCAACGGTGAATCCGTGGCATTTGAAATTGTTGAGGAAGATGGGTTGAAGAAAATTGTTCATGTGCCAACTAGCTTGGGGGAACTTAAAGCCTCAGTGGAGTTTGAAGACTCAGCCGGTAACTCCAGGAAAGTCGACTGGTCCTTCTTCATTGAGGAAGCGGTTGATCCGGAAGGGTTGAATATGCTGGCCTACTTTGACTTTGATAAGGAGGAGGACGGCAAAACCTACGATAGTGTCAGGAACATTGAAGGGAAACTGACGGCTTTGGCCACCATTAACAGTGGCGCAGGGCTCAGGGGAAGCGGTCTGGATTCCACCAATGATCCCGATTCCACGGGTGGCAATGGCCTGCGGATCGAGTATGGGGAGATCTTAAATCTGGCAAGTACCGTTGATGCTGTTACTTTCACATTTTGGGCTAAAAACGTTAACCCTACACAGCCCAGTTACAGCAGTGCCTTTCATGGGGTTTCATTCGGTACCGTAAATAATAATGGCGCTTCGGCAAAGGTCCCGGTATCGGGTGGTGACATTTCTTGGGATACAGCAAACCAAAGTGTTACAGCGGCATTTGAAGGTACCTACAGCACTTGGAACCATTACGCTTTTGTTAAGGATAAGAGTAATAAAAAAATATATGTAAACGGGGTGCTTCTGAACGAAGATGAAAGCTTGCACCCGCTACCCTCTGATTTTTCCGCCATTAATGTTTTGGGCGACCTTAATGCGGTTGACGGCCTGGAAGGTCATTTTGATGAATTCGCGATATTCGCTTCAGCCCTTAGCGAGTCACAAGTAATGGATACCATGACGGGTCAAATGTTCGGCACTTCGGTCTCTTCCGATCTTATTACAGTACAGCCCAAGGATGGTTCCGGTGAACAACTGCAATCCGCGGAATTTAGCCTTGAGTTGGCCGATCCTGAGAATTCGACCGTGATATGGTTCTACAAGGGGAAACCTGCAGCAGACGGTTTGCCTTACACATTGAGTGATCTGTCCGATGACGATCAGGGTGCGGAGGTCAAGGCACTTGTCTTTGGTCCTAAAAGTTATCAATACAGTGATACGGCAACATTGACGGTCACTCCTGATGTCACGACACCGAGCCTGACAGGTGCGTCTGCACATAAGTCAATGTCAATTTTCCATCTGACCTTCAGTGAAAACATGGATGAGGAATCGTTAGCGGAAACCTCAAATTACACCATAGAGGGTTTAACTGTTGAATCTGCTGAAGCTTCAGGTCCAACATCAGTGAAAATAACCACTTCTACTCAGGCGCTCGACACGGTTTATCAGATTGCATTTGATGTTGCTGATATTTCAAACAACAAGTTAAGCGGTTCGACGTCAGTAACCACATTCAAAGAAATTAATGGTTATGCTGATATTGAGTATTACGACGGAATTGACGGTACGGCCTTGAGTATTCTTTATGATGATCCGGAGTTTTTGGCTGGGAACTTTAGTTCCAATATTCACATACCCGAAACTAATACAAGGCTCAGCTTTGGTGGCTGGGACAACGCCAGAGCAGACAATTATGGAGCTAAAATGTCTGGTTGGATTATTGCTCCTGAGACGGGTGAATACAGGTTCTTCTTTCATTCTGATGACAATGGTGAGTTTTATTTAAGCACAGACGAATCAATGAACAACGTTGAGATGCTCTGTGAGGTTACTGGGTCGGCCAATGCTTTTGTGCTTGATGATGATAATTTAAGATCAGCCCTTGTTTCACTCGAGCAAGGAAAAAAATATTATTTTGAAGCATTTTGGAAGGAAGGTACCGGTGGCGATAATTGTGGTTTGGCCTGGAGATTGCCATCCGAGACCGATGCGTTTGATACACCTCCGGATGCAAGCAGTGGCATCCCTGGAAAACATTTGGTATCTTACGCTCCAGAGCAGTTTCCCTGGTATGGAAGCTGGGCCGTGAGTGGGTTGGGGACGATTCAACGGGTTACAGACTTAAGTACCCTGGCGACAGCTTTTGGCGTGGCTTCTGTTGAAATCGCTATCGGTAGTCCTTACGACACAATCTTTGCGCCAACGGACGAGGCGTTTGCTGCCCTACCGGATGGCGTGCTGGATGATCTGCTGGCTAATCCTGATAAACTTGCAGAAGTTATAAAGTATCATATCATTAATAACGACCCCAAGGAGTCGGGATCCAATTGGTGGACAGCTGATGTGCTTGAGGAACGCGCCTACACGACCGCGCTTGGTAAAACAGTTACAATTTCTAAGCAGCAGGGAGGCACTTCCTACGAAACCCATTATGCCAAGTCAACTGATACCATTATGGTCAATGATGCAAAGGTTTTGGACGAGCTTGATTCTGCGGCATCGAGCGTGATCATCATTGATAAGGTGCTCATTCCCCCACCTGATGAACCGGTTGCGAAGATCTCCGAACTCGACTCGGATGGGTTTGAGTTGGTGGCCGAGCCAAGCGACATCTACGACGGTGAAAACCTCATCAACGGCTGGGTCAACGCCGGTGGCGCGACGAACTTCGAGTTGAAGGACGGCTACGTGTCACTCATTGGGGCGGCCAACAATGGCTGGCTGCAGCACGACAACGACGAGTCGGTGTGGGAGAAGGGCGTGGCCGACGGCGGCTCGTGGACGGCGGAAATATCCGTCCGCTTGGCTGCTGATGACGGCAATGCCTTGGTGATCTGGGGTGCCAACGGGGCGGAGCGCAGCATCCTGCAGGTCAACACCGGGAACACACAGGCGTTCAATGGCGCGGTGCTGGACACGAACGACAACACCGACGCGTTCCATACCTTCCGCCTGGCCTTCGAGGCAGAGGATGGGCTGTACTACGTGTGGCGCGATGGCGTGCTGCTCACGGCGGATGGCTTGGCCAAGCAGGCCGGCACCGGTGCGAACCGGTTCATCGTCGGCGACTGTTGCAGTAGCTACTTGATGACAACAGTGGACTTGGCTTACATCCGCTACGACACCACCGGCGCTTTCTCACCGGTTCCGAGAGGTGCTGAGTCAACTGAGTCGGTGACAGGTCCAACAATTGTGGACTTTGGTATGTTGTCCGGGGACGCCAGTTATGAGTTCTACTTCAAGGCAATCAAGGCAGGCGCATCGACCGCGATTGCGGGGAATAATGCCTTTGCAATAAAGCTGGATCAATGGAACGAACAAGGAGTGTTCGGTACGACTGCTTTTGGCGTTGTCGACAATGTGTTCACGCCGGTGGAGGGCAAGAGTGTTGCATCGGTCTTCGATCGGGATGTGCATGTCGTGGTCGTGAATGACACGGCTGCAGGAGAAACCCGCCTTTATGTGGATGGTGACCATGTGGGAGTGTTGGCTGGGAACTTTGAACTTGCAGGCGAGGGCAAGGTGATGGGCGCAAGGATCAACGCCAACACAGACCCGATGGGCGAAGGAAGCGTGATGCACAAGTGGGCAACTTATAACAACGCACTGACCGATGAGCAGATTGCGGAGCTTGCTGCAGCGGCAAGTGGAGGAGATGCGCCAACGATCAGCGTCGTGAACAACGGTGACGGGTCGGTGACGGTGACCTTTGAGGGGACGCTGCAGTCGGCGCCGACGGTGAACGGTCCATGGTCGGATGTGGGTGGTGCAAGTCCGCTGACGATTCCGGCTGACCAGGCTGCGCAGTTTGGTCGCGCCAGGAACTAATCCTCTGTCAGATTTTGTGAGAGGCCAAATAAAGGAGGTGGATTGGCATTGCCAATTGCCGGTATTGGCTTAGACTTTGCCAGTCATAATGAAGTTGGTGGAACGTGTCTACCGGCTTGATTCAAAAAAGCTATTGAATGCAATAAACAAGCACTCCGATATTGAGTTGCATGATTTTCATCAACCGGAAAGTTTTAAGACGCTCGCAGAAAATCTTACCGCTGCCGGTGTTGATTTCGACCAAACCAAATCACCTCAACCGGGCATCCCAGCACTCAAACATATTCCGAAGGCATTCTATTATAACCACACTAAGGGCCTTTTATACTTGAGGGCGACAGAGGGGGAGATCGACATTGTCGAGAACGCTTTAGCGACTCTAAAACCCTCCACCGCAAAATCAGACCGAGAATGGAAGTCAACTAAACGGCGCTAAAAGCAAAGTTGCTGTTTAACCTTAAATGATAAGCAATCAGGGCACTGGTCAACTGAGTGATTGTTGCGTTTCACCACATTTTCCCCAACGCCTTACAAACACTCACAACACCAATCGTTGAATCAGTGCATCAACTCACTGAAACAGTGTGAGATTCATTGATATCTGTGGAGAGACAGTGAGATTTGCAGTGTCTCAGACGATCGTCTGTTGATTTATATGGTGAGAGAGGGTTCGATTTCCTTCACTCGCTTCACTTCTCCACCCTTCATTCAGAAGAGTTTACAGCTTCGATGGAGTTGTGAGGCTTCTGACTCTCACAACAGACTCAATGGGCTTCATCTGAGATCTGACGCTCCAATTCACCACATTTTTGTCCCTGTTTGTTTAACAATCACGCAATCACGTCCTGAATCACCCGGCCGTGGACGTCGGTCAGGCGCAGGTCGCGGCCGCCGTAACGATAGGTCAATTCCTCGTGATCGATTCCCATTAGGTGCAGCACGGTCGCCCACAAATCGTAGATGTCGCACTTGTTCTCGGCGACGTGATAGCCAAGCTCGTCGGTCGCGCCGTAAACCGTGCCACCCTTCACGCCGCCGCCGGCCAGCCACACGCTATAGCCGTACGGGTTGTGATCGCGGCCGTTGCTGCCTTGCGAAAACGGTGTCCGGCCAAACTCCCCGGCCCAAATCACCAGTGTGTCGTCGAGCAGCCCGCGTGCCTTTAGGTCCTTGAGCAAACCACCGATGGGTTGATCGACCTGCAATGACATGTTCTCGTGACCGCCTTTGAGATTCCCGTGTTGGTCCCACGGGTTAGGGGCCTGTCCACCGCCCATCTTCTCCGGCAAACAACTCAGCTCCACGAACCGCACGCCACGCTCCACCAACCGCCGTGCGAGCAACGCCTGATGCCCGTAGGCCGCCGTCACGCCGTTAGGCGAATCCATACCGTACATTTTTTTGGTGGCCGCAGTCTCGCCGCTCAAGTCGCACAACTCCGGCACGGACGCCTGCATGCGGTAAGCCGTCTCGTAATTGCGCACTGCCGCCTCGACGTCATTGTCTCCGCCGATGCGTTTCACAAAATCCGTATCCAGCCCCTTTACAAAATCCAGTCGCGACCGCTGCGTGGCATCGGCCTCGCGCGGCCGGATGTTGCGCACCGCCGGTGCTTTGTCGCCGACAATGATCGAGCCTTGGTTTTGTGCCGGCAAGTAGCCGTTGCTGAACAGGCCCACGCCGCCGTGCGGCACCGCCGCCCCGCCGGCCTGCAGCACCACGAACCCCGGCATATTCTGGTTTTCCGTGCCCAACCCATACGACACCCAGGCGCCCGCCGATGGATGCCCCATTATCGGAAAGCCGGTGTGGAACGCGTAGTTGCCCTGCGCGTGCTCGTTCACCTTGCTGGTCATGGAGCGGATAACCGCCAGTTCATCGACCGACTCCGCCACGTGCGGAAACATGCTGCTCACCGGGGTGCCGCTCTGTCCGTATCGCTTGAACTCGAACGGCGAGGCCATCACGTTGCCGTTGTTGTTGAATTGGGTGCGCAGGATTTTCACCGGCATCGGCTTGCCATGCAGTTCGCGCAACTTTGGCTTCGGATCGAACGAGTCCACCTGCGACACGCCGCCGGACATGTAGCAAAGGATCACATGCTTCGCACGCGGCTTAAAATGCGACTGCCGTGCCGTGCCGGCGAACGCGGGACTGGCCATCAACCCCTGCAACGCCAACAAGCCAAAACCAGTCGAGCATTGCGTGAGCATGGCCCGCCGGTTGATTGGTTCTCGGTTCTCGGTTCTCGGTTTATTCATGGTGAAGTTATTCGTTCAGGTATTTGATAAAAGCTCCGATTTTAGAGCGTGCCAGTCTGGCCTGTTCATAAAGTTCATCAAATTTTACTTGGTCGCAATAGCCTTGATCCAACGCGATGTACAATTGGCTTTGCACTTCGCTTCAGGAGCGCTTGGCATACTGTAGAAACAGCGAAAACTCCGCATTGCTGCCTCCGTCAAATCCTTCCGCAACGTTGTGCATGATGGAACTCGATGCGCGCGTGATTTGGTCACGCAACGCAAAGTCATTTTTCAAACGGCTCTGCCTCGCCAAGGCATAAACTTCCCTCGTCAACGCCCGCGCGATTTGCCAAGACTCAATCTCCTCAAACCGTTCAATTTTCACAACAAAATAACCGAGCACCGAGCACCGAGCACCGTTACTGCAAATAAATAAATTCTTTCAGGTTGAACATTGCCTGTGCCAACTCTCGCAACGGATCGGCTGCCGGTGCCCTGATTTTTTTTAGCGCAACAATTTCCCCATTCAGTTTCTCCAAAGCGGCGGTCAACTCCGCCAACGTCATGCGCTCCATTACGGTCATGGCGGCGAGCAGGTCCCGCTCTGAAATGTAGTTCGGATTGCCGCCGAAGGAAGCCTTCACTTCACCGGGCTCCAGTGCGCGATCGTACAGCCGCGCCTTGAGAATGCGGCCGGCGAGTGTGCGGCCGCTTTCGCCACCGGTGCCATGACGCAGGCCAAGCAGCACCTCCGCGTCGCCGGCGGCGAACGACTGCACCCCGGTTTTGTAGGCGCGGCCATAAGGTTCGCCGTTGCGAAAGCCGATGATGGTGCCATCGGCTTGATAGGCGACCGCGACGTGTACAGGCTGATTCTTTGCCTCATTCTCCCCCTGCCCCTTGAAGTCCCTCGTGCGGTTAAACGTATTGCTGCCGGACAGCCAGCGCCGGGGTGTGCGCTCGCCAAAAACAATGGCGTCGAAGGTGTGCCCGTCCCGCGTCTGCACCGACACCACTCCGCCCCCGCGCTGGTCGAGATTGCTCAACTGCACCCAAGCCTCGAGCGTCTTGGCGCGAAGCGGCTTGGCCAAGGGCGCACTCCGGGCGAAGGCCTTGCGCCCATCCAAAACCAACGCGCCTCCCTCCAATCTGGCACCGCCAATCAGCGACAAATGCAGTTGGCCAAGTTGATCCTTTGTGCCAGCGCTGAAGTCCCACGAGGCCAGCGGCTTGGGTCCGGACGGCGGCGCTTGGCCATCCGTTTTGCGCTTGGCCAAGAGCCGCTCACGCACCGGCTCACGGATGGCCGTCACCCTGGCATTTGCGTCCGCGATTTGCCCGTGCAATGTGTCCAGTTGCTCCCCAGCCAAGCGTTGTCTTTGAGCCGCGTTGCCAAGGAATGCCTCGGCACTTGCTAGTTCCTCCGGGGTGGCTTCTCGGTTGAGCGTGAGCCGGAACATCCGGGCAATCTGTGCACCATCGGTTTCAAGTTTGTCGTCGCCGCTCACTCGCTTGGCCAAGCGCTCCGCAAGCGAGAGGACGAACGGATCATTCATCATCGTGAGCGACTGCGCCGGCACGTTCGTCTCATCGCGCCGACCCTTCGTGCTGGAAGGCACCGGAGTATCAAACACCGATAGGAACGGATCGAGTCGGTTGCGAATAATGCGGACGTAAAGGCTGCGGCGGTTGGTGCCGAAACCATCCGAGCCGCCAAGCGGCGTGCGATCGAGCGAGCCGCTGGCCAGCAGCATGGCATCGCGAATGGACTCGGCCTCGAGCCGTCGCACGTGTGAGCGGGTGAGCAGCCGGTTGTCCGGATCCATCTCGCGCGCCTTGGCCGTCGGCACAACCGCCAGTTGAAAGGTTCGCGTAAGCGCGATTTCGCGAATCAACTTTTTTATCGACCACCCTTCCGCGACGAATCGGCTTGCCAGGTAGTCGAGCAACTCGGGATGCGTCGGTGACTCGCCCAACTTGCCGAAGTTGTCGGGCGTGGCGACAAGTCCGCGACCAAACACGTGATGCCAGACACGGTTCACGATCACGCGCGCGGTCAGCGGATTGTCCGGATGCAGCATCGCCTCCGCCAGCTCCAGCCGGCCGGAATTGTTCGCCGCAAACGGTGTGGCATCAAACGCCTCGAGGAAACGGCGCGGCACGGTTTGGGCCGGTTGCTTGTGGTTGCCACGAACGAAAAGCGGCCGGTCGATCGCCTCGGCCTCGATGACGCCCGGCGCACGCTGTGGCACCGGCACTTCGGCCTCTAGGCGGCGGTATTCATTCACCAAATCAGCGACTTCCGACGACTCGTCGAGGGTGTTGGGCAACAGCCCGATTCGGACAAAATAGCCAATGAAATTGGCCTGTTCGTCGCTCATTTCATTGCGACTCCAGGCCCGGATGCTCTGTCGCAGCGCCCCTGCGTAACGCTTGGCCAAGCGCTTGGCGTTGCCGGGGTCGCCCTTGGCAAACAGCGGCGCAACGAACTCGGCGAACTCCTCGCGCGGGGCCGGTTGCCCCTTGTCCAACACCGCCAAATCGGTCACACCGAACCATGAGTTCGGCTTGTTCACGGCAAGGATCGCCTGCTCGCCGGCCGTGGTGACTTCCAGGTGGACATCGTCCCCTTCCCAATAATTCAGGCTCCACGATTGCCAGCGCCACTTGCCATCCTTGAGCCGGGTGACCGGATACACCGTGCCGCTGCGCGTGTAGTTTTGCACGACGTAACGCGTCATCGCATCGCCGCCGCCGATGACGCGCACGAAAAGTTTTTGATCGGGGCCGATGCGGAACTGCGGCGAGCCAAGCACACCTGCGTGCTTGTCGGAAAGCAGATGCGAATAAACACCGGCGGGCAGAATGTCGTCCACAATTCGATCGCCGCTCGGCAGTACGCGAAACGCCCCGGCTTTGGCCACCGTGCCGTCCATCCCGTTGCCGTCGAGAATCCACTGGCCAAGCGATGCCGTGTCACGCCCGAGTTGCCAGCGCTTGGCGTAGTTTCGTTTGCGCTGTTCATCGAGCGCCTTTTTGCTGCCCGCGAAATCGGCGGCGAGTTGCTGCCACGTTTTGCTGAACCCCTCCCCCTTGGCCAGGCGCAGTTTGTTCCACGCGTGCAGCGGATGTTTCGGCTCCTTGGCCTCGTCGATGGCCTTCTGCCACTCGGCACCTGGCGTGCGAAGCTTTTCCGCGAGATGCTTCACCTCGGTCAGCCATCGCTCGGCGAGTGCGGCACGTATCCGCGGCTTCAGCTTGGCCAAGGCGGTCTTGTTGGTTTCCTGCCGCGCGGGCGAGTCCACGTTCACCATCGCCGGCCGGCAACTGGTCATGATACTGTAAAATGCGTGGTAATCCTCCTGGCTGATCGGATCGAATTTGTGGTTGTGACAGCGCGCACACGAAACCGTGAGGCCAAGGAACGCCTTGGACACCACGTCGATTTGGTTCTCGGTCGTCCGCACAAGTTCGTCGAGCGCATCGGTCGGCGCGAAGCCCTGCAACACAAAACGATAATGCGCCGGGCCGATGGCCGACTCGTTCAGGCCAAGCTTCTCGTTGAGCCGCGGCCTGGCCAACAGATCACCGGCGATGTGCTCTCGCAACAACTGGTCGTACGGCACGTCTTCGTTCAACGCGCGAATGAGGTAATTCCGGTACTGGTTGGCGTGCGGGATAGCCGGGTCACCCTCACTCCCAAGCGACTCCGCGTAGCGCACCCAGTCCATCCAATGCCTCGCCCAGCGCTCGCCAAAGTGTGGCGAGGCGAGCAGGCGATCAATCGCGCTCTCGACGGCAGCCCGAGAGTTGGTTCGAGCCTCCTGCACGAACGACTCAGTCTCCCCCGGCGCGGGCGGGAGCCCGGTGATTATAAATGAAAGCCGGCGAAGGAGCGCCTGTGGCTCGGCATCGCTACTCGGTGAAAGTCCTTCAGCCTCCCAAACGGCTTGGATGAATTTATCAATGTCCGTTTGCGCCCAATCTCCCTTCACCTTCGGCGGCGCCAGAAGTCGAACCGGCTGAAAACTCCACCACTGCTTGCGCTGTTCGCGGATGGTCTCCCACGAGGTGGCCTTGGCAATGTCCTCCCTGGTCGGTTGCTTGGTGCGCGGATCGGGAGCTCCCATGGCTATCCACTTTTCGAAATTCCCGATGACCACTGGAGACAATCTCGGGCCGTCCTTGGGCATCTTGAGATCCTTCTCCTCGTGTCGAATGACCCGAAGCAACCGACTCGAGCCCGGCTTGCCGGCGACGAGCACCGGGCCGCTGTCGCCGCCCTTGGCCAAACCGCCCTGCCAATCCAGCGCCAAGCCGCCCTTGGCCTTGTCGCTGCTGTTGTGGCATTCGTAACAATGCTCGGCGAGGACAGATCGGATGTTTTTCTCGAAAAACTCGACCTGCTCCGCCGTGGGATTAGCCATCAAGCCAACTGCCGTAAAACCAAAAGACAGTAGTAGGCATTTAAAAAGCTGACGCATCACGGACGATTAGATGGCAGCCTCAGTAAATCTGCAACCGAAAAGGCTATGTGTCCACTGAAGTTGCCCCTTCCAAATAAAACGCAAACAGCAGGCAGTGCCTTCAATTTATGCGGCGGGAAAACCTGCGCTTGGGGGTTGGCTCAGCCCTTCTTGTATTTTGGGTTATGCAAACGCACTGGATCCTCCTTGGGATCCTCCGGCGTGACACCGACAACCAGATCAAAACCGACGGTCAGTTCACCGGTCTTTGACCCCTTCAAGGGCTTGAACTCCTTAATGAGCATGTTCCTCAAATTCGGGTCCTTGATTTCATTGATGGGCCCATCCCGCTTTATCTTTGGATCGCCCTTCACGTAAAGCTGCGTGGTCAACACCCGATGCCTGCCACGGATCACGGCAAAATGAATGTGTTGCGCCCTGCCTCCGTACGCAGGCGGTTTGATTGTCCTGAAGTAATACTCACCCGAACTTCCGGTGATGAACCTACCAAAGCCCTGAAAGTTTTTGTCTCTCTTGGAACTTTTCGCGGTCTGCGAGTGAATGTACACGCCCTGATTGTCCACCTGCCATAATTCCACGATGGCGTTCCTGATGGGGTCACCTTTGTGATCAAGGATTTTTCCGCTGAGATGGGTCACCTCGCCAACCGCGGGAGTGATGGTGTCGTTGATACGAAGAAGATCGTTGTCGGTGTCCAGAGGAAGATGATCCGGGTAGAGAGGACCTTCGGTCTGTCTGGGCGTCAAAGTGAGGGCCTCCGCGAAGGCACCGCTAACCGTCCAGAATGCAGTGGTTCCCAGAGCCGTTTGCTTCAGGAAACGACGTCTGCCGATGATGTTTGGATGTTCAATTTTCAACATTTTTCTCGTAAGTCTTGATTTAATCCGATGGGTTCATTGCCACTCAAGAAACTACACTTTCAATCGGGTTTATCCAACAATTTCTTTGTGCTGATTACCGGGGTTTAATGGTCAGCCACAAGAGACGCCAACACCCTGCGGGTCCCCTTGAAAGTGCGGCGGCCGTGCATGGCGATGTAGTTATCGACCAAGGCGAGGTCGCCGGCTTGCCACGGGATGTCGAAGGTGAGTTCGTCGGCGAGGGCGCTGGCGGCGGCCACGTTGGCCGGATCGAGCGGGGTGCCGTCGCCGAGGGTGATCGCCTTGGCCGGGTCGTTGCGGGTGTCTTTCCAGCCTTTGAAGGCGGCGATGAGTTGGTTGAAAAAACTGGCTCGTCCGTCGCCGAGATCGCGCACGGCGGGGAGTACCGGCGTGGTGGCCCGGAGGTCGCCGTTGGCCTGCCATTCCCACGAGTAGCCCAGCTTGGCCAAGCGCGCCTCGGCGGCTTCGCGGTTGTCCACGCTGAAGGTGCCCTGCCAACTGCGCCCCATGCCGGATGACTCGTCGGCTTCGGCCGGCATGACGTTGGAATATTTCAGGCCCTCGGCCAGACAGGCCTTAGCGAAGTCGGGCCGTTGCTCACGCAGGCGTTCCCACAAAATATCGGAGCGGCAAATCGGCGTCGCGCCCCCCTCGTCGGCTGCCGCTTGGCAGAAGAAAAAAAGTTTGCTTGGATAAATCGGCGTCTGCGCCATTTCGTGGTGCAGGAAAATGGTGACGTCCGGCGGCGCCTCGTTGGCGGAAAAAACGCGCGGCGTGAAGTTGATGCGATAGGCATTCGACAACGAATCGGCGTAGGAGAAATTTGGAAAACTGAAAGCACTAACGATCGAATCAAAGTCTTTCGGTGACGCCATCGGCAAACCCCGAACCAAAACAGCTCCGTGCTCAAAGGCCGCTTTGGATAATTCGTCAGCAACTCCTCTCGCCCACTCGCAACCTTCGGGCAGGGAACCTTCCGGCGCCTTGATCGCCAATGGAAACGGCTTCCCACCGTACTCGTGTTGCCCCGGAATGGTGAGGAGATTCATCGCGTCAAAAACGATAGCGCTTGGCTTCCTCGTAAGGTTTTAGCGCCTCAACCTCTTTCCCCGAGCGCTCGGTGTAATCCTTCATGAACTGCTCAAGCGCTTCGGGCAAATCACGATGATCGAACGCATCCAATGCAAAATCGTTGTGCTTCACCATCCACGTCCGAAGTTTTTGCCGGAGGCTCATAAGCGCTTCATTGCTCGACTTGGAGGCCGTCCCTCGCTGTTTGTTGGGAAGCAAGTTTTCGAGACAGAACGGATCATTTCTGAGATTATAGAATTCCTCAACCGTTCGGTATTCGAGGTGATGCACGCGCTTGGCAAGGCCGGGATTCTTCTCTCCCTCCCTCTTCATCGCCCGATACGTCAACCCTGCCATCGGCTCGGCCCGATACGTGCGTTTGCCATTGGACCACGCGTTAAACAGGTAAGCATGGTCCTTAGTAATCACCGACCGCATCGGATATGGGTTGCGACCGTGGATGTGATGAAACTGCGCGAAGATGGCGTCGCGACCGCTCTGCTTTTCTCCCTTCAACAACGGAAAAAACGAACGGCCATCCAACTTCTCTGGCAGTGGCAAATCGACCGCCTCAAGCAGCGCAGGCAACAGGTCAATCGCCGAAACCATGTGATCGCGATCAACTTGTTGTTTTTGAATTTGCTTGGGCCAACGAATGATCAACGGCGTGCGAGTGCTCTCCACATAGCAATTCGTTTTGGCGAACGGCGCCGACATTCCGTGATCCGAAAGGAACACGACGATCGTGTCGTCAGCATTTTTCGTTTTGGCCAGCTCCGAAAGAATCGCTCCCACCATGTCATCCAGTCGCCTTGTCGAGGTGCAGTACCCTGCCATCTCCTTTCGCACATCCGGAATGTCGGGAAGGAATCCCGGCACCTTCACTTCGCTTGGTTTGTAAGTGCGCGACGATTTTTTTTGCTCAAAATGTGGTGCATCAGATTTTCCGCCACCGTAGGGCCGGTGCGGATCGTGTGAACTCGCCATCAAAAAAAACGGCTGTTGCGCCACTTTAGCCATTTGAAAAAACGATTTAGCGAATCGCCGATAAACCTCCGGATCGCGTCCCCAACGGTTTTCATCGCCCGTCCCCTGCCATCGATAATTGACGGACCAATGAAAAACGTCCTGCTGCCGCAGCGGCTTCCCAACCGTCCCGCAGAGATACCCTTCCTCGCTGAGAATCGCAGGGAGTGTCGGCGTGCCGGTATGAATCCGCTGAAATCCTTCCGCGCCGTTGTTCTGCGAATACAACCCCGTGAGCATCACACTTCGCGAAGGCGTGCAAACCGCGATGTTCACATACGCGTGCTCAAACCGAATCCCCTCCGAGGCCAGGCGATCAATGTTCGGCGTAATATCCGGGGCAGCACCGCCGAAACAACCGGGCGTGTCCCAGTTCATATCGTCCGCAACAATTATCACGATGTTGGGGCGCTTGATCGGTGATTTTTGCTGCGCCCAAGTAGTGATACACAAACCAAACACACCGATCGTGCAGACAACAAATCGAACGGGGAAAAACATGCGGCCAACAGCTTGGCCAAGCGCTTGGCCAACGACAAGTGGATAAAGTTCACCCAGGACAGGAAGCCCTTCAGTTTCCCCTCGCTCGTTAAACGAAATGCCGATCGCTCTCGGCAGGCAACACGGCTTTGCGCTATGTGAAGCCTTGAATTTGGGGGTTTCAATTTTTCCCTGCTATCATTCATAAAATTCTATTTCACAATGACTTACAGAAATTATTACGACAGTA
>Ga0208879_1001019_pt1 | contig 27501 bp, 27 predicted proteins | sample Knorr_S15_td_Bot_FD_185605 | JGI IMG/M metagenome (GOLD analysis project Ga0208879, IMG submission 185605) | Marine microbial communities from Southern Atlantic Ocean transect - Knorr_S15_td_Bottom_ad_5009_LV_A (SPAdes) (version 2) | ecosystem: Environmental > Aquatic > Marine > Oceanic | place...
AGATTATCTTCCACCTACAGATGCTTCATGGCCTGAGAATCTGGGAAGCATTGGGAATGACTTGGGAAAACATCGACTTGGAAAAGAACACCATCACCGTAAATCAACAACTTCAAGACATATCCATGAAGCTTAGAAAAGGGACTAGATTTGAAAGCGACTCCTATCAGATAAAGACAATACCTAAGACTGTTCGCTCGGAAAGGAATGTTCCACTTCAACCACCAACTAGGAAGATGTTGCTTAGAACGCCGGAGGAAGATAGAAACGGATATGTGTTCAAGGGGCCAGATGGTAAATCCGTTACTTATTCTCATTTTAGGAAACGGCATTTCTATCCTGCCATACGCGCATTGGGATTAAAATTGAAGACACATGACCTCAGGAAATTCTTTGGTTCCTGGCATCTGGGCGTAAATAGGACAGATATCATGACGGTATCCAAGTGGATGGGCCACCGTGACCCAAGGGTAACCTTAAGTACCTATGCCAAAGTGATTGAAGAATTAGAGAAGGAGCAAAAATATGATATCGGGAATGCTTTGGTCCTAAATACTGTCTAATTGACAACCTGCTCTCATGCCTTGAAGCCCTACAGAACCGTAGGGCTTTTTTTAGTTAGGACGGTGTTGGGAATGCAATCTAGTTGACCTAAGATGTCTGCCAACTAAGAACTGGTGGAGGCAATAATCAGGAAAAACTTGAAAAAATAGTTGAAAAAACGGTTGGACTAAATGAAGCGGACAAGAGGCAACGGATAATTTAGCCCCAAAATATTGGTGGAGGTGAAGGGAATCGAACCCTTGGCCCCCTGCATGCAAAGCAGGTGCTCTCCCGCTGAGCTACACCCCCACGTGGAACGAGACTAATGAGAGCAAATAGCCATCAATCGGGGAGGACGCTGGCTCTACCTTTCCGGAACTTGCTCTGTAATAGAGATTATAACATTCTGCCAATACAGTATTTAAGCGGGAAAACCAACTGGCGGCAAATACGGAAGCACAGCGTTGAGGGCGGGAGATATGCAAAGCAGGTGCTCTCCCGCTGAGCTACATCCCACGGAGGTCATCCGAAAAACCCATCGCCACCACACATGAACGCACGATTGTGCGATAATATATCCTGCGTTGCTCGGTCCACTCAGGGTGACGACACGCCCTCGGGGAGTTGTAGCTCCAGCGAGGGCACTTGCTTTTGAAGGGTGTTGCTTCATCCAGTTTCAGATAACCGTGGCTTCATCTCTCAGGAAAGTCACCATGCGCTGGGCGATCTCCTCTCCGGCGTCCTCTTGCAGGTAGTGACCCGCGTTGCGCACTAAGTGAAATCGGCCGTTGGGGACCATGCCGGCGATGCGCTGCCCTTCAGTTGGTTTGAAGGCGATGTCTCCGTCGGAGAACATGACCAGCACTGGAACGTCCCAGGTCCGGAGGACCGAGTCGATCTCCGAGATGTATGCGGCGTTGGGATGCCGATCGTTGCCGGGAATCATCTTGGGGAAGGCGGCTATCCCCGCGCGCGAGGCCGCCCTGGGGTGGGGCATCTTGTACTGCTCCATCACCCCAGATTCCAAGGGCCGCCGGAACGGCCAGCCGCGCCGGAAGGCCATCTTCCGGAACAGGTCCAATCTTCTGACTAAGAAACTGGAGAAACCGCCGTTCCGGAACACCAAGGTGAACGGTAGTGGGACTGGAGTGGTTCTTACCAGGGTATTCAAAATCACCAATAATTTGACGTTATCTTGATGGTCGATGGCGTAGCGCAGACCTATCGGCCCACCCCAGTCCTGGCCCACGATGGTAACGCCCTCGAGTTGGAGTTTCTCAACGAGCCCGGTGACCAACTCGACGTGCCTTCGCAGCGTATAGGCCGACTCATCGGTGGGCTTATCCGACAGGCCGAACCCCATCAGGTCGGGCGCGATACAACGGTATCCGGCGGCTACCAGCGGCTGGATCATCTTGCGGTACAGGTAGCTCCACGTGGGCTGACCATGGACCAACAGAATAGGCGGGCCGGAGCCTTCGTCCACGTAGTGGAGCCGAATGCCGTCGGTCACTTCGTAGTGTTCCTCAAACATGAATCGGGACTCCTCACTCATATTAGCCCAACTTTAATGGTTGCCTAAATGCCTGGCCTATAGTTGGGCAGGTTGGCTCGGAAAAGGGGCGTCGTCAAAGTGATTCCGTTTCTGAACTGGGAATCCGACATTGGATTATGGCTCTGGTTCGAACCTGGCGCCCTGCCTAAGAAGGCATACCAGACGCGCCTGGAGAGCAAAGGAGAATTGATCGGTGGCGGAGTGAAGGGTTTCTTCGTTGTCCGCCAGTTGGCTTGTGCGGAAATTTAAAAACCCCTGGAGCGAACTTCCAGGGGTTTTTAATCTAGGTCTTTGCTTCTTAAGACCTAGTTGATTATACCGCCGTGCAGATACGCGCCGTGCCAAGCCCTTTCTCTGGCTAGCTCAACTTCCCGTACCAGCGCCGGGTCGGCATGCACGGGGTCTATTTTCATGATTGAGGCTTGAACTAATTTGCTGATTTTGATTGACATTTGTTCCACTCCTATTGGTCTGGACCTATCTGTGTCCAATGTGTTTACACTAAGTATGATGCCAAATTGCTCTGCGAGATTCGTCCCTCAATGTACTGGTTTCGTCATAGATGATTAGTACTACCCACAAGTCAACCCTTTGGGCAAAGAAAAACCCCGGTCTGAGCCGGGGCTTTGCCGCATAATCGCCGTTGTTTGCCTTACTTTTACCGCCGGATCAATCGGCCTGCCGGTATTCCACCAGTCTGTTCCACTTCAACGCCTCGGTAACTTTGGCGTCTTGCCGCACGACATCCGCGAGATTGGAATTCTAAAAGGTCAGGGCAATCTCACCGGGACCGAAAGTAATCTCGTCGCCATCTACGAGGCTATGCTGCGATTTCCCGATATTGTCCTGGTTCACGAAGGTACCGTTCTTGCTCCCCAGGTCCGAGACGAAATATCCATCGCCGGAATAGGTTATTTCAGCATGCCGGCGGGAGATAGATGGGTCATCAATAACCACGTCCGAGTCATGGTGACGGCCCACGGTTGTGGTGGACTTTCGTATGTGTACGACGACGCCGTGTCTGGAACCACCGTGTATCGTCAGATATGAATGCTGCTCGCTTGAAGCCAAATCACTCTTCATGGCGGCGAGAAGGAGAAACCACATCAACACCTATGCTACTACCAAACGCTTTCGACGGGGTCATTGTCAATTCGTAAACCTACTTAATATATTGATTATGCATCATCTTCTCCCTGTCCGCATCGGGTCAATGGCATCAGGGGGTGAGACGCCGGGAGGGAATCTGCTCCCCGCTAAGGCCGCCGGGTTTGGTAGAATTGGGACATGGCATGGCCTTTCAACACCAGTGCGCTCACAATGGTGGTCATTCTTGGGCTGCTAGGGTGCGGGACGGCTTCAGCTCCTAGCCCATCACCGGCGGCAATTCCCGCGTCTACACCATCGCCATGGCCGTCGAACACATCGGAACCAAGAGTATTGAGTAGTCAGCCGGCCGTATTGCCTCCAACATTCGGGGGTACACCTAGCCCCGTCAGAAAAACCCCGGCCGTCGCGACGCCGGAAGCCGAGGCGCCAAAGTTATCGACGGCCGCACTAGTCCAATCGGAAGTAGCCAAGTCCGCGTCTCCACCACCAGCGGCCGAACCCACCGCCACCCCAACCCGCGCACAAGACGCCAGCCTTGCGGTGCAAGACACTCCGGCGCCGGAACCGCCTAGTCAGCCGGAGACGAACTCACCCGCACCGACTCCGCAAGTTGAGGCGCCGCCACCAGCCGTCTCTTCGGGGGACCATGCGGACGTGATCGGTATATCCGTCAGCGGCGAGCCCGGCTCTTACCGCTTTTCGGTAACGGTCCGGAGTCCCGACACCGGATGCGATCGGTATGCTGACTGGTGGGAAGTTGTGTCTTCCGGCGGACAACTCATCTACCGGCGAGTGCTTCTCCACACTCACTCCGGCGGGCCGGTGAATATACAACCAGATGAAACCGTCATCGTGCGCGGCCACATGAACGGGATGGGTTATGGGGGGGCCGGACTGAAGGGAAGCGTTACCGGCGGGTTTGCCCCCATGGAGATTCCCGAGGCATTCGGGGCCGGTCTGGACCGGATAGGCCCCCTGCCGGCCGGATGCGCCTATTGACCGCCGGGCTTCCCAGACGTTACCCACGGTCGCCCACGTGGCGACGGCACGTAGATAAAGCCGGAAATCTTGCACGACGGTACCGCTTCTAGGGTACTGGTCGGAGGTATAAACATATCTGAAGATTCGCCGATACAAGCTGGAGTTGCGGGAGGGTCGGTCACCACCGTCGTCCGGGCGCATATCAAGCCGGGCAAAGAAGATGAATACGAGCAGTGGCTGCACGGGATCAATGAAGAGTGCAGCCGGTTTGGCGGGTTTCAAGGGGCCACCGTGTTCCGGCCCGACGACGAGTCTCATCCTCACCCAGAATACGTGATCGTGGTGCGGTTCGCCACCTACACCGATCTTCGGCGCTGGGAAGCCTCGCAACCGTTCGCGGAATGGCGCCGGCGCTTAGAGCCGTTACTACGTGACGACGTAACCGTGGATTCGGTCAGCGGCATGGAGACATGGTTCACTCTGCCGGGGCACTCGGTTGTCGTGCCGCCACCCAAGTACAAGATGGCGGTAGTCGCGTCGGTGGGCGCGGCCCCATTCGTCCTGATCCTCATACCGCTGCTCATCTCGACTCTGGAAGGGGTGGTGCCGCCCATCGTGGTGGCGCTGATCATCCTGGTGATTATGTCAACCGCGATGACCTGGGGCACCATGCCCTTGCTATCTTGGCTCGCCCGGCGGTGGCTCTACCCGGTAAAGTAACTCCGGCAGAGGGATCAAACCCGCCGTCGGCGCGGCGCGAATGCGAAGGCAAGCCCGGCCAGGAATGACCCGGTGAGTCCCAGAAAAAGGTCGCCTAGGGTGTCCACGTAGGCCGTCGCCAGCTCGGGCGAATTGCGGATGAAGGCGTAGTACTCGGCGATCTCCCACAGGATGGCGGTGACCGCGCCGAACCCCACCACAAAGGCCAATGTCGTCCAAGACCCGGCGCGAGGATGGCAGATCGCGCCCATGGCCCCGGCAAGCAGCGCCCAGTTGACCAGGTGGTTGGCGTCGTCCCACCACTCGATGGTGTCGTAAAGGTCCAAGGCGTTGCCGGCAGTGTCCACTAGGAAAGGGAGGGTCAGCAGCACGTCGGCGAGGTAGGGATATCCGGGTCGGCGGCCACGTAGCGCCCAGATTACCGGGATGACCAGGGCGGCGATGGGGTAGGTGGCCAGCCGCCAGACGAAGGCTTTGCCCTCGAACTGTTGCAGCCCGGAGAAGGCCCCGAATGCCAGCAGGCCAACCAACGCGGCCTTCACCGCCAGGTTAAGCCAGAAAGCCGCTGAGTGACTGATCGGAATTGTCAAAAGGCCGTTCCCTTCACCGGATCCACTTCATCCCCCACCCGGCCCTTGGTCCTACTCGCTTAGGACTTGGCGGCCACCTTTGGCGCGCCGGCAAAGGCGGGCATCACGTCCTTGGCAAAGCGGCGCAAGGTCGAGATTCCCCCCGGACTGTTCAGCAGAATGTATTCGATCCCGGCGTCGCGAAGGTCCTGGATCTTCTCGGTGACGTGGTCGGGCGAGCCGTAGATGGTCCCGAACTCAGCCTCTTCCCGCGTGTCCACGAAGTCAGACCGTTGGGCCAGGTTTTGGGTGCGGCGGCGCCCGGCCATGCGGGCATCGATGGCCTGGTCGTACTCCGCCTGGTTGTCGACGATGTTGACGGAGCGGGCCACTGCCACGTCCATGGGGTCGAAGACGCGGCCCCGGGCCTCGACTTCCGACTTGAACAGGTTGACTTCCTCGACGATCGTTTCAAAAGAGTCGAACTGGCCCAGCAGCATGTTGAAGCCGTACTCCGCCACCTGCTTGATGGACCGGGGACTTCCGGCCCCCATCCACAGTTTGGGGTGGGGCTTCTGGACGCTGGGCGGTTCGACGATGATGTCGTCGTACTGCCAGTAAGTCCCCTTGTGGGACCAAGGAGTGTCCGACGTCCAGGCCTTCATCATTACGTCCAGGCATTCCACGAAACGGGCATCCGCCTCTTCCATGGGGACGGCAAACCCTTCAAACTCCCTTTGACGGTATCCCTTGCCGATACCGGCATCGACGCGCCCATCGGACAAGAGATCCAGGGTGGCGATCTGCTCGGCCAGCAAAACGGGGTTGTGCCAAGGCAGCACCATGACCGCCGTGCCCAGGCGCAAAGTTGTCGTCCGGGACCCGATCCAGGTCAGCAGGTTCAGCGACGCCGAAACCTGCCCAAAGCCGGTAAAGTGATGCTCCACCAAAAAAGTGCTGTGATACCCCAGCGACTCCGCCTCAACGTTCCTCTCAACAAACTCCCGGAACCCCGCCCCACTATCATCATTGGGCCCGCCCCGCTTAGCCTGGGCGCTCCCAAACATTCCGAACTGCATGGTCGCTCCTGATTTTAGTTAGTTAACGTGTTAGCTGCGGCTGATGCCACGACTTCCAGCATAACATGGTAGGCAAAAGGGGGCGGTGGGGACAAGGAAATGGTTCGCAGCGTAAGTCGGACTCCGTGAGCTGGACAGGTTTGGGGCGACATTCAGTGAGAATTCCACCGGATTTCCAAGGTTTACTGCTTGACCCGTGCCGAACAAAGACCTAATTGAAGCTGCTGTTTTGAGGTCCCAAAATCCGGACCTCCACTCGATCAATCTTCACCGTGCGCATCACCTTCACCTCCAGGTATACCTCGCCATATCGGAAGGACTCTCCTTCCTGGGGAATGTGACCTAGTTGCTCTAGGACAAAACCGGCCAAAGTCTGGTAGTCGCCTTCCGGCAGGTCGATGCCCAAGTTTTCGTTGGCTTCCAGGATGGACATGGCAGCGCTCACATCGAATTGACCATGGCCGACGGCCACAAACTCCTCCTCAACCGGCTCTCCCTCCTCTCCCACCGGCCCCACAATGACCTCCAACAGTTGCATCAGAGTCACCACACCGGCTACCCCGCCATGCTCATTGACGGTGATTGCCATCTGTTGCCCGAGCTTCCTGAGTTCGTCGAAAAGCTCGTCCACCGGCTTGGTCTCGGGAACGAAGTGGGCGGGCCTCAAAGCAGTAGTTGCGCTATCTTGGGGCTGAATGGTTCCTTGGGCCACTGCCTCTAACAGGTCTTTAACAGACAGGATACCAACGATGTTCTCCCGGTTGCCCTCAAACACGGGAAATCTTGTATAAGTCGTGCGAGCGTAAATGGGGAGGAAATCTTGGAGGGCCGTGTTTAGCTCCACAAAGATTATCTCTGTCCTCGGCGTCATCACATCGCCCGCTCGAAGATCCCCAAAGTGGAACACCTTTTCCAGCAAGTCAGCCTCGCCCTTCTCCACCCCACCCTCAAATTCAGCCACATCGATAAGGGCCCGGATCTCCCTCTCACTGACTAAACGATTGCCTGAGAGACCGAAGATCCGCTCAACCATTCGGCTGTACATCTCTAGGACCCAGACGATGGGGAAGAACAATATTTGGGCGGCTTGGAGTGGCCGAACCAGCATCAAGGCCATGCCTTCGGCGTTTTTTGTAGCAATCACCTTTGGGAGGATTTCACCGAACAACAGAAGCAACACGGTGACACCCCCAATGGAAGCCCCCACCGCCCAGTTCGGACTGAGGTACGAGCCTGCTAAAGTAGTGCCCAAGGCGGCGGCTGCGACGTTGACCAGATTGTTGCCCGTTAGGACCGTGGGTAAAAGCTTTTCAGGATGGGTGGCAAGCCTTTCCACCCTCTCGGCTCCCTTAACTTTATCTAATACCAGGGCAGCTAGTTTGCTGCGTTGGACCGACAAGAACGCCGCCTCCGACCCGGCGAAGAAGGCCGACAACACCACAGCTAAACCCAGCAGAACCAGCCTGATCGCATCACCTGTGTCCATTAAGCCGAACCCCTCCGCTCCGAATGGAAAGCATGCCGATGTTCATCGATGCAATGCCCGCTTCCATTATCCCATTTCCTGGCCGCCTATTTATTGGTGCTGAGCCGGTGTCGTGTACTTTAGCCGTCGTCGGGCAACCGCAGACCTGTTGGCGCCGCTCAGTGTTATAGAAGTGGAAGTAGGCCCCTAAGCCCACCCTTGCTTACATATCGTTATCCACAATGCTCCCCCCTTAATCCCCCACCTCCACAATCATCTCTATCTCAATACAAGTGCTGTTGGGGCCTTCGCCTTTTTCTAGGCCGACGGCGCTTCGGGCGTGGCGGCCTCGTTCGCCGTAGAGGGCGCCTAGGAAGGCGGTGGCGCCGTTGGCTACTTGGGATTCGCCGCCGAAACCGGGGGCGGAGTTGACCATGCACAGCAGCTTGACGATGCGGGTGACCTTGTCCAGGTCGCCGATCTCCGACTTCAGACCGGCCAGGCAGTTGAGCATGGTCCGCTCCGCTGCTTCTTGTCCCTGTTCAATGGTCACGTCCCGGCCCAGCTTGCCCGGATGAAGCAGGCTGCCGTCGGGCATCCGCGCCCCATGACCGCCGACGAATACCAGGTTTCCGGTGCGGACGGCGGCCGAGCGGTGGGCGGCCGGGGTGGCGGACTCGGGTAGTTCCAGACCCATCTCTTTCAGCTTGTTCTCTATCTCCATGAGGGACCTCCATCTTTTTGTGGGCCAACTATAGCCCATATCGGCGATCCAGGCGATTTGCCGATTCCGCCGGGGCGCGATGTCCTATATACTCGCCCTGAAATCATTGGCAACAGGAGGTCCCGGTCCAAATGAAATTTGCCCTGTTTATCCTTGCCTCTTGGCTGGAGAAAGACACCAGCGCCCAGAGCCGTATATACGATGAAGCCCTGGAACAGGTAGAGTTCGCCGAAGAGCTGGGCTTCGATTCGGTCTGGGTCGCGGAGCACCACTCCAGCAGGTACGGCATCTTTCCTTCTCTGACGCCCATCCTCTCTTACATGGCCGCTCGCACCAAGAAGATCCGCATCGGCACCGGCGTCAGCGTTCTGCCCTTTCACAACCCGATCCGCCTGGCGGAAGAGGCGGCGATGCTGGACCTGCTGAGCAAGGGCCGTTTGGAGTTCGGCGTGGGCCGAGGCTCGGCAGACTACGAGTACGGCAACTTCAAGGTAGACTTCGATTCCCGGGACGATCGCACCCGGGAAGTGCTGGACATCATCCTGGGCCTGTGGACCACCCCCGAGTTTAGTTACGACGGCAAATACCATCAGATAGAGAAGCTGACCATCGCGCCAACTACGTTGCAGCAACCCCACCCGCCGGTCTTTCTCGCGGTGTCCCGTACCCCCGCCAGCATCGACATGGCCGTGGACCGGGACCTGCCCATCCTGACAACATTTTCTACTCCGGAGGCGGATAACCTGGCGCTATTCGACATGTACGCCGAACGTTGCGCCGCCGCCGGCAAACCCCATAATCTGGATCAAAGCCCTTTCTTCCGGTTCGTGCACTTGGCCGAAGATGAGAAGGAAGCTAGGGAGTACCCCCGGGACGCCCTGACTTGGTGCCGCGACATCGGCGGTTACCGCCGGACGATCACCCAAGGGGACGAGATCAACTGGGACCTGGAACATTGGAAACGGACGCGCACGGTGACTCCGGCTACCTTTGAATCGGAGGCGGAGACGACCACCTATTTCGTCACGCCGGACCAATGCGTCCAGCGGATAAAAAATCTGCAGACTAACCACAACGTCGGCTACTTCGGAGCCAGCATGTCCTTCGGCAGCATGGGCCACGCCGAAGTGATGCGCTCCATGGAGCTGTTCGGCAAGGAAGTGATGCCCAAATTCCGGTAGGCGTTGATTCACCACAGAGAACACAGAGATCACGGAGTTCTTTATTTTTTTCCTCCGTGCCCTCTGTGCCCTCTGTGGTGATAAAGACGTTGACAACAGAAGGAGATCCGCCATGACCTATGTCGGCCAGTCATTGAAGCGGTTTGAGGACCACCGGTTATTAGCCGGAGGCAGTTCCTACGTGGACGATATGAAGCTGCCCGGCATGGTCCATGCCCTGGTGCTGCGCAGCCCCCACGCCCATGCCCGGATAAGGTCCATCGATACTTCGGCAGCCAGCCAATCGTCCGGCGTCGTCGCGGTTTTTACTGCCGATGATCTGGCCAGCGTGGTGGAAAATTTGCCGACCAGCGCCGGGGCGGGCGCCGACTTTCTGACGCCGCCGCCCCATCCGGTCTTGGCCAAAGACAAAGTGTGTTACGTGGGCCAGGCCGTGGCTATCGTCGTCGCCGAAACCCCGGAATCCGCTCGGGAAGGGATCGAACAAGTCCTGGTCGACTACGAACCGCTTACCGCAGTGGTCGACCCGATGCAGGCGGTGCAGGCGGGCACGACCGTGGTGCACCCGGAATTGGGCACTAATGTTGTTTTGGAGTCGGTCAACGCCGGGGGAGACATGGACGCGGCATTCAAACAGGCCGACCGGGTGGTCCGTGAGCGGTTCCACGTGCAGCGCCTGGCTCCGGCGCCCATGGAGCCCCGGGGGTTGGTGGCCGATTACCAGGCGGCGGAAGACCTGCTCACCGTCTGGGACTCCACCCAGCATCCCCACGACATCAGAGAACATCTCGTTGGGGTGCTGAACCGCCCGGAGAGCAGCATTCGTGTGGTGGCTCCCGACGTTGGGGGAGGCTTCGGCGAAAAAGCCAGCTTCTTCCCCGAAGAGATTGCTATTCCCCACATCTCCATGGTGTTGGGCCGCCCGGTCAAGTGGATCGAGGACCGCCAGGAAAACATGCTGGCCTTTCACGGCCGAGGGCATACCGTCGACGTGGAAGCGGCGGTGAAAAACGACGGCACACTGCTGGGTGTAAACGTCAAGATCGTGGCCGACCTGGGCGCCTACTGCCTTATGGCGACTCCCACGGTGCCCGTTCTGACCACCCATCGGATCGCCGGTCCCTACCGAACTCCGGCGATGTCGGTGGAAGTGAAAGGAGTGGTCACCAACAAGCCGTCCACCGGTCCTTACCGGGGCGCCGGCGGTCCCGAAGCAGCCTTCTGCATGGAACGTGCGATAGACCTGATAGCCGCCGAGCTGGACCTGGACCCGGCGGACGTTAGAAGGAAAAATTTCATCCCACCGGATGCGTTTCCCTACGAGACTCCCACCGGAATCACCTACGACTCGGGCGAATATGAGAAGGCGTTTGACCTGGCCCTGGATATGTCCGACTATCAGAGTTGGCGGGAAAAATCGCGGGAACAGACTCCTGCGGGAGAACCTCTCATCGGAGTTGGTATCGCCACGGTGGTCAAAGGGTCCGGGGGCAGGGTGATCCGGCTAACCGACCACGCCAGGGTGATTATCGACGCGGCCGGAAGGGTCACCGTCCACACCGGGGTTTCTCCTCATGGCCAGGGGACGGAAACCACCTTCGCCCAGATGACCGCCGATGTGCTGGGTGTCACCCCGGCAGACGTCCGGGTCCTGCACAGCGACACCGACATCCTACCCCACGGCGGCGGGACCTCGGGCAGCCGGGGTCTGATTGCGGGGGGTAGCGCCCTGAATCCGGTTCTTGAAGAGGCCCAGAAAAAGTTGCTGGCCATCGCTTCTCATCTGCTGGGATGCCCGGCCGAAGATATCACGCTTCAGGATGGGCGGGCTTTTAATCGCCAAGACCCGAACCAAGAAGTGCCCTTCCCCCAAGTGGCCGCCGCGGCCTACGACGAAGAGAAGTTGCCGCCGGGACAGGAACCGGCTTTGGACTTTGTCGGCAGCAACTCCCTCCCGAAGAGCCCTTACGCCTTCGCCGCCCACGTGGCGGTGGTCGAAGTATCTCAAGAAAACGGCACGGTTAAGATTCTGAAATATATCGGCGTCCACGACTCTGGCCGCATCATCAACCCCATGTTGGCGGAAGGACAGGCCCAGGGCGCCATCGCCCAGGGTATCGGACAGGCGCTGTGGGAGGGTATGGAGTACAGCCCCGAGGGACAGCCTCTGACCGGTAGCTTAATGGACTACGCCCTGCCCAAAACGACCAATATGCCCGACATGGACCTGGACACGATAGAAACCCTTTCCGAACTGACGCCTTGGGGCCTGAAGGGTATCGGCGAATTGCCTACCCTTGCCGCCCCTGTAGCCGTGGCCAACGCGGTGATGGATGCCCTATCCGGCCTAGGGATACGGCACATCGATACCCCGCTCACGCCGGAGAAAATCTGGCAGGCCATGCAAGCCCCCCGGAAATAGCCTAGAACTGTTTCGAGGCATTTTTGATGGGCTGACCGAGTGCGATGACCTAGGATTCGTCCGAAACTGTCATGCTGAGCCAGTCGCAACGGCGAAGCATCTGGGGTGGGGCCGGTCCCCTCTCCCCAGATTCCTCTCCTTCCGCCGAAGGACCGGAATGACACACGTCACTTTCATCTGGATGCCATGCCAAGATAATCTATTTCGAATCAACTGGGCAGGCCTCCGACCGCTTCGTCCATTGTGATGACCGGGTAGATCGTCGACGTGTTCCACACCGCCAGGCCCAGGTCGACCGCCGCGTCGTCAACGGCGTGGGCGTTGGGGCCGTCGACCAGAATAAAGGTCAAGTGAGCGCCTTTGCTGATCCATCCGCCCTGAAAAGTGCACCCGTGGCTCTGTAGCACCTCGGTCATGGTGGCGTTCATCCGCATTACCCGGTCTCGGATCTCGATGGCGACGCCGGGGCATTGGTCGGGGGTGTGGCTCAGCGACATCATATACAACATAGAAGATCAAACCTCATTGATGAATTCTCTGGACAAACAGGCATGAATTATATACCTTGCTATTGCTGAATTAAGTTGAAACCGGCGCAGACTGGGGCACCCCCCACATTAGTCCTCCCCCGCAAGGGGGGAGAAGATAAGTCCCTTCCCGCTTTGAGGGGGAAGGTTAGAGCCTGGCCTGAGCGCAGTCGAAGGGATGGGGGTGAAACCGTACTGGCCAAACCTGGTTGGATCAAGTAAAGCATCCATTCAGAACTCAAGAGATTCCTCACTTCCGCTACGCTACAGTTCGGAATGACAGAAGCGCTACAGTTCGGGATGACAGAAGCGCTAGAGTTCGGAATGACAGAAGAAGGAGTATCAAATGCCATACGCCAATGTTAACGGAACGAACCTATACTACGAGGAATACGGTACCGGACCGGCGGTGATGCTGACGCCGGGCGGTCGCAATGACACCAACGGGTTGCGTCCTATCGCCGCCCTGCTGTCTCCCCATTGCCGGGTCATTCTCCACGACCGCCGCAACTGCGGAAAGTCCGACATCGTCATCGGCGGCGAGTTGTCGGAGCAGCATGCTTGGGGCGAAGAGATGGCCGGTTTGTTGAAGCAGATCGGCGCCGCCCCGGCCTACTTGGCAGGCGGCTCGGCCGGCTCCCGCACTTCCATAACGGTGGCGGTGCGGCACCCGGAAGTGGTCAAGGGCATCTACGTTTGGGAGGTTAGCGGAGGACCGATCAGCGGGACGTCGATGTCCCCCGGATATTACGGCCAATACATCGACGCGGCGGAGCAAGGCGGGATGGCCGCCGTCGCCGAGACCGATTTCTTCGCCCAGCGGATAAAAGACAACCCCTCTAACCGGGACCGCTTGATGTCCATGGATGTTAAAGATTTCCTGTCGGTGATGCGGCGCTGGCAAGCGGAGTTCGCTCGTGCCAACCCGGTAGGCGACCTGACCGAAGAGGAGCTGAGATCAGTCACGTGTCCTACCGTCCTCCTTGAAGGCAACACCCCCGACGACGTTCACCACGTGTCGGCGGCGCAGAACGCCCATCGCTTGATGCCCAATACCGAGCTTCGGCCATCGGCGTGGACCCACGAAGAATGGGACGTGATCGGTCAGCACGACCATACTTTCGCCGGGATCGCGGCCACCAACCGATACTCCATGAAAGCGCCTTTTTACGCCGCGCAGATCCTTGAATTCGTCAATAAAGTCGAGGCATCGGAACCCGCCACGGCCCAGGTCGGCGACTAAGCGGGTATCTGGTCGTACTTTTTCAACGTATTAATGTTGCACGGCCACCACCCCCATCCTAACCTTCCCCCATCGAGGGGGAAGGGATTTATTCTCGCCCCCTTTACGGGGGAGAGTTAGAGAGGGGGTGAACCGCGTAGGAAATGTTTAAAGGATCAAGTCGACTGAATACCAGCACAGGAGCGGCTCGTGGCGCATTCTGACGCCGATGCCATTAGCTTGATAGTCGTCGGCGCCGGAGGGTGCGGGATGATGGCCGCTCTGGTGGCTGCAGGGAAGGGAGTCTCTGTCCTGCTGTTGGAGAAGACGGACCAGCCAGGCGGCAGCACCGCCTTCTCATCCCGGGGCATCCGTGCCTCCGGGTCCAGGTTCCAACGCGCGCTGGGAATCGACGATAGCCCGGAGCAATACGCTAGAGATATCTTCGGCAGAAACAGCAACGAAAGCGACGTTGCCCTGACCAATCGCCTGGCCGAGGTTTCCGGACGGGTAGCCGACTTCTTGGCCGACGTAGCCCGCATCAATTTCAGCGTCGGCGAATTCGTTTTCGGCCACAGCGCCCGCCGCGCCCACTCCTGGAAAGAAGACAAAACGATCACGGACTTTCTGTTCGAGGCGGTTGAAAGGGAGTCGAATATCCAGGTGCGTTTCTCAACCTCCGTTCTAGGATTCCAACAAGCAGATGACGGGACGGTTAACGGAGTTGTTACTGAGAGCGGCGTCATCCCGGCGGCTAAGGTCATCCTCGCCAGCGGCGGCTTCGGAGCCAGTCAAGAACTCCTGACCCAGTACATTCCGGCGGTGGCGGACGTACACTTTCCCGGCCATCACGGTAGTACCGGAGATGGCATAGGGATGGGCCTATCGGCGGGGGCAGCTCTTGAAAACATGGCGTCTTTCCAACCTTATCCCGCCCATATAGGTCCGGGAATGCGGTCGGTGTCGCCGGAAGTGATCAAGGGCGGCAGCATCATGGTGGACCCGCAAGGCAAGCGATTCGTCGACGAAACCAGGTACCCCGGTGGACTCAGCAACGGGATACTACAACTTCCGGACAAACAGGCGTACGAGATTCTAGACCAGCGATTGTACGAGTTGCTTCCGCACTACTTGGAAGAGTTCCTCACGGAGGGACTGCTGCACCGGGCCCAAACTCCAAGGGATCTGGCCGGAAAGTTAGGAATCGACGCCGAAGGTTTGGAGCAAACGGTGGAAGAGTACAACGGGTTGGCTGGAGCGGGGCAGGACCGATTCGGGCGGACTCCGCCGGAGCCATTCAAGGCTCCGTACTACGGCATAAGAGTTAAAGCCGCCCTCTACCACACTCAGGGCGGACTCAAAGTCAACACGGACGGCCAAGTATTGCGCCCCGACGGCTCCATCATTCCCAACCTGTACGCCGGGGGCGGGGTGGCCACCGGAGTATCCGGAGCAGGGACGGAAGGCTACCTGCCGGGCAACGGCCAGTTGGCCTCGTTAGGGTTGGGCATGCTGGCCGCCGAGCATGCCGCGGCGTCCCTCATGACGTAATCCCGGCACATCGATTCCGGCCGCTAGTCTAGAAGCTCAATCTCGGTGAACCGTATCTCCTGGTCACTCAGGTTGATAACGTCGTGCTCCACGCCCTTTTCCCTGGCGTAGGCGCCGCCCGCCTCCGTGGGGAACTTGGTGGAATTGCTTGCCGCATCGACGATGGTCAACTCGCCGCCGGTCAAAGGCACGACAACATAGTCGTATTCATGTATGTGATGCCCGGTGGATTCGCCCGGAAGCAGCCGCCTCTCCGTCACCCGCACCCGGCCCGTTTCAACTCTCGGTATCGCTTCACTCATATTCGTTCCATCCAATACCCCAATAGCGATCTTCGGTTTCTCCGAAGGTGGTTCTTCTTTTGGGGCAGAGCCTAAATCCCTTCCCCCTAGACGGGGGAAGGTTAAAGCCTGCCCTGAGCGCAGTCGAAGGGATGGGGGTGGTCCGGTATCGGCAGTGGCCATTGCCCGTGTATCAGATCGCCTAACCCACGAACCTCTTCGGTCCTGCAGACCATTAGCTAAGCCGAGTTTCGTAAATCCGCCTCATTGAGTAGTAATTACTCCACCCGTAACGGCAACGAAATGCTATCATAGAAAGGACACTACTACGCCACCGATATCGCCTTGCGCGGCTAAAACCCGTTAAGCCGGGAAATACGGGGCAGGATTATCGACCCGGAGCAGCATGGAAAACCATTTTAATAATAGCGTACGCAACCTAGCAATCATCGCCCACGTCGACCACGGCAAGACCACTTTGGTCGACGCCCTGTTGAAGCAGAGCCAGGTCTTTCGCGAGAACCAAAACGTTGGCGTACTGATAATGGACAGTAACCCCCTGGAACGGGAAAGAGGCATCACCATCTTGGCCAAGAACGCCTCAATCACCTACAAAGGGGTCAAGATTAACATCATCGATACTCCGGGCCACGCCGACTTCAGTGGCGAGGTCGAGCGCATCATGAACATGGCCGACGGCTGCCTATTGCTGGTGGACGCCGTCGACGGCCCTATGCCTCAGACCACTTACGTGCTGAAAACGGCCCTGAACCAGGACGTCACCCCCATGGTGGTCATCAACAAGACTGACCGGGCCGAGGCTCGGGTCCCGGAGGTTGTCGACTTAGTGCAGGACCTGTTCTTGGAGTTGGCCACCAAGCCGGAACAACTGGACTTCCCCGTGCTGTATGCGTCGGCTCGCGATGGTCACGCGGTAAGCGACTTGAATGACGAACCCCAGGACATGCAGCCACTTTTTGAAGCCATACTGGAACATGTTCCGCCTCCGTCAGGAGACCCGAACGCGCCACTTCAGATGCTGGTGGCTGCCCTGGATTATGACAACTACCTGGGCCAGGTGGCCATTGGCCGGATATCCCGTGGGACCATCCGCCTGGACGACCATGTAGCCCTGTTGGGCCGGGACGGTCAGACCTCCCAGCACAAACTGGACCGGGTGTTCGTCTTCCGGGGCCTAGGCCGGGTGGAAGTAGAGGAGGCCAGGGCTGGGGATATCGTCGCCGTAACCGGGGTCGACAACGTGGCCATCGGCGACACCATCGCGGACCCCGAATGCGCCGAAGCTCTTCCTACCATCCACATCGATGAGCCGACGGTCAAGATGACCTTCGGCGTCAACACCTCCCCCTTCATGGGCAAAGACGGGATCCACTCCACGTCGCGAACGCTTTACGAGCGCTTGATGAACGAGCTTCGGACCAACGTAAGCCTGCGGGTGGAGACCACCGACACCACCGACGTGTTCCTAGTGTCTGGGCGTGGCGAACTTCATCTGTCGATCTTGGTGGAAACCATGCGCCGGGAGGGGTTCGAGTTCCAGGTGTCCAAGCCCGAGCCGGTGACCAAGATTGTGGACGGAAAGGTCCACGAGCCATATGAGCGTTTAAACATCACCACTAAGGACGAGTTTATCGGCGCACTGACCGAATACCTTTCCGGCCGCTTGGCCCAACTGGTAGACATGAAGTACGACGACGCCGGCAACGTGGACCTGGAGTACCTGATACCCACCAGGGGACTGATCGGCTTCACATCCTTCTTCCTGCGCACCACCCGGGGCAACGGGCTACAGAGCAGCGCGTTCACCGAGTACCGTCGGATGGAGGGGGAGATAAAGTCGGCGAACGCCGGGGTCCTGGTGGCCTGGGAGGCCGGCGTGGCCGTGACCTACGGACTGCTGAACGCCCAGGGCAGGGGCGACACCTTCATCGACCCTGGCACGCCGGTTTACGAGGGTATGATCGTGGGCACGCACCGTCGTGAAGGGGACATCCCAATCAACGTGTGCAAAGAAAAGCACCTGACCAACATGCGCTCGTCCACCGCCGATATAACCCGGCGGCTCAACGCCACCGTCCGAATGAGCTTGGACGAAGCCCTCGACTTCATCGCCTCCGACGAACTGGTGGAGGTCACCCCACAAAACTTCCGCATGCGCAAGAAAGTGCTTTCCACCTCAGGCCGCTCCCGCCACCGCGCCAACTCCGCCCGGGATAGGGCCGGGGCGGTTTAGCAAGGCCTCCATCGGGTCTCGGCGAGTCACCGATCCGTCTCGCTGTTATGAAAAGGAACTTCTAATGGTGCTGGAAGTCGCCATCCTGGACGTAACACCCGGCCTGTCCCACGACTTTGAGGCTGCCTTCACCCTAGCCCAGGTACTGATCTCGTCGATGAAAGGCTACGTCTCCCACCAGTTGCAAAAGTGCCTCGAGAAGCCTAACCGGTACATCCTGCTGGTCAATTGGGAATCCCTAGAGGACCACACCCAGAGCTTCCGAGGCTCACCCGAATACCAGGAATGGCGCCGCTTGCTCCACCACTTCTACGACCCCTTCCCTGAGGTGGAGTATTATGAGGTGGTTGCATCAGGTTAGACGGCCAGGCTTTTCGGTGCCCACGCTCCCCAATATCGACACCGCTCCCCCCACCCTGTATCATAGCTGCCACCGTGTTTTATCCTTATCCGAACTTGCAAAAAAAGAGGAGATACCCATGCGTGAAGTTGCGATTGTTTCACCGGTCAGGACCGCTGTGGGGAACTTTGGGGGCGGCATGCGTGATATTTCCGCCGCCGAGTTGGGCAGCATCGTCATCAAGGAATCGTTGAGCCGCGCCGGCTTGGACGCCGAGAAGGTGGACGACGTTATTCTGGGTCATGGTTATCCCAGCGGCGAGAATCCCGCCATCGGCCGTTTGGTCTCCCTGAAAGCCGGACTGCCCATCGAGGTGCCCGGTTACCAGTTGGACCGGCGCTGCTCGTCGGGTCTCCAGGCCATCCTCAACGCCGCCATGCTCATCCAAACGGAGAACGCCGACGTGGTTATCGCCGGGGGCGTCGAAAGCATGAGCAACGCCGAGTTCTACTCCAACGAGTCCCGCTGGGGCGCCCGCTTCGGCTCGGTCACATTCCACGACCGGTTGGCCAGGGCCAGGGAAACAATCTCACCTGAAGAACGGTTCGGCGTCATTTCGGGCATGGTGGAGACCGCCGAGAACCTGGCGAAGCAGTACGAGGTTTCCCGGGCAGAGCAGGACGAATACTCCCTGCGCAGCCACCAACGGGCCGTCGCCGCCTCCGAGTCTGGGAAATTCGCCGCTGAGATCGTCCCCGTTCCCATTCCCCAGCGCCGTGGCGACCCGGTGCCCTTCGATAAAGACGAAGGTCCCCGGAGTGACACATCTATGGAGGTCTTGGGGCGGCTGCGTCCGGTGATGGCCGACGGCACAGTGACCGCCGGTAACGCCAGCAGCCAGAACGACGCCGCATCGGTGTGCCTGGTCGTCGCCGCCGATAAGCTGGAAGAGCTGGGTCTGACGGCCATGGGCTACCTGAGGGGCTGGGCCGTCACCGGTTGCCATCCGGCCTACATGGGTATCGGCCCGGTGAGCGCGGTCAGCAAGGTCATGGGCAAGATCGGCATGTCTCTCACTGATATGGACCTCATCGAGCTGAACGAAGCCTTCGCCGCCCAGGTCCTGTCGGTGCTAAGAGAGTGGAAACTGCCCAACGACGACAAACTCAACGTCAACGGCTCCGGGATATCCCTTGGCCACCCTATCGCCGCCACCGGTGCCCGCATCCTAACCACCCTGCTACATGAGATGGAACGCACCGACGCCCAATTCGGTCTGGAAACCATGTGCGTGGGCGGCGGACAAGGCGTCGCGGCGGTATTCGAGCGAAAAGCCTAGCGGCGAGCTGTCAGCCTTCAGCGGTCAGCCGTCAGGAAAACCATCCCCTGCAATCATTGGGGGCGGGGATTGTTGAAAGCTGAAAGCTGACCGTTCCTCCGAGGAGATTCAATGGCCATCAATAACAATGACATCGCCGACGTCCTGGTGATCGGAGCCGGGGCGTCCAGCGCGGCTTTTTGCTGGAGCCTGAGCCAGGCGGGTATCAACGTGGTGTGTCTGGAGCAGGGCGGATGGCTTCCCCAGAACGCCTTTCCCACCTCCGATGCCGACGCTCAACTTCATCTGCAGACCGATTTTAACTTTAATCCCAACGTCCGCAAGTTGCCGGAAGACTACCCGATCAACGAGTCGGAAACCCCCATCGCCCCCTTGATGTGGAATGGGGTCGGCGGGGGTACTATCCACTGGGGCTCTCACATTCCCCGGTTTCACCCCTCTGATTTTCTCCTCAAAACCCAGGACGGCGTGGCCGACGACTGGCCGCTGACCTATGAGGAGCTTGAACCGTATTACGACCTTAACGACCGGATGACCGGGGTATCCGGCCTCAATGGCGACCCGGCTTATCCTCCCAAGCCGGAGCGGCCCTGCCCGCCCCTGTCCATCCGAGCCAGTGGGAAAGCCCTTGCCAAGGGTTTCGACAAACTAGGCTGGCACTGGTGGTCTTCGGACAGTGCCATATCGTCGGTGACCTACGACGGCCGGGAGCCGGATGCCGTCGGCCACCTGCGGTCTTCGGCGGGGGCCGACCTCAACTACTGGCCGAAAGCGGTGAACCAGGGCACCAGGCTGATCACTTACGCTCGGGTCCGGGAGATCTCGGTTGACCGATCGGGCAAGGCCACCGGCGCGCTGTATTACGACCGCGAAGGAAACCTGCAGGAGCAGCGGGCCAAGGTTGTGGTGATGGCCGCCAACGGCATCGGTACCACCCGGCTGTTGCTCAACTCCAAGTCGGTTTTGTTCCCCAACGGTCTGGCCAATAGCTCCGGACTGGTAGGCAAGAACCTGATGCACCACCCCACCGGCGTGATCCTTGGAATCTTCGACGAGTGGCTGGGAACCGATGAAGGCGCCCGAGGCAGTTCCATGTTAAGCCAGGAGTTTTACGAGACCGACCTGAACCGGGAGTTCGTCCGCGGCTACGAGATGCAGATCCTCAGCCAAGGGTCGGCCCCGTTGACCGCCGCTTTGGGAGGCTCTCAGGGCGAGAGGGTGTCCTGGGGCGCCGGCCATCACCGGGAGTTCCAGGAAAGGTTCGGCCATATCGCCGGTATCATCATCATGACCGAAGACCTGCCGGAAGAGCACAACCGGGTTACTCTAGATCCGGAGATGACCGACAGTAACGGCATACCCGCCGCCAAGATTCAATACACCATCAGCGAGAATACCGACAAGATGCTGGGTCACGGCGTGGAAAGAGCCAAGGAAGTGATGGACGCCGCCGGGGCCAAGAAGGTGCTGTGGTCCCACCAGCGCCGCAACGCCGGCTGGCACCTGTTGGGCACCGCCAGGATGGGTGAAGACCCCGCAACCTCGGTGGTTGACCGTTGGGGCCGCGCTCACGATGTCCCAAACCTATTTATCATCGACGGCAGCATCTTCGTTACCGGCGCCTGCGTCAACCCGACACCCACGATCCAGGCTCTGGCCCTGCGCACTGCCGACTACTTGAAAGGCGAGGGAAGGTCTATTTTGGAGTAGCGGTCTACGCCAAGACAGGAGCGAATCATGCCACGCGTTGTTCACTTCGAGATATATGCCGATGAGCCCGACCGGGCCCTAGGATTCTACACCGAGGTTTTTGGCTGGACGGTCCAAAAAGCGGAGTTGCCCAGTGGGGACTATTGGTTCCTGACCACCGGCCCTGACGACGAGGCGGGCATCAACGGCGCAATCATGCCGCGGCCCGACCCGGCTGCCAAAACAACAAATTACGTGGACGTGCCCTCGGTGGACGATTACACGGCCAAGATTCAGGCTGCCGGCGGTACCGTGGCCACGCCCAAAATGTCCATTCCAGGTTTAGGCTACGCTGCCGTCTGTCTGGATACGGAGGGGAACACCTTTGGGCTGTTCGAGGACGATCCTTCCGCCCAGTGACGCCTGCGTATTCCCATTGACACCCCATACCCGACACTTTAGGATTGCATGGCGCGTGACCACCCATCGTTCCGTGTCCATCGGGCGATGATTTATAAAGATAGCGAGGTGATTTCTGATGGCCGACGTTTTTGGCACCGGTGAATTTCTTTACACCCACGTACCCGATTGGGAGAAGCTGCCCGATGGTATGACCTTCAAGGAGTGTCCCGGAGTCGCGGTGGACTCCCGGGACAACGTTTATGTCCTCACCCGTGGCGAACACCCCATCATCGTGTTCGACCAGGAAGGTAATTTTATCCGCACCTTCGGTGAGGGTCACTTTAGCGCGAACCGCACTCACGGGCTGTATATCGCTCATGACGACTCCTTGCTAGTTGCCGACGACGGTCTCCACACCATCCAAAAGTTCGGTCCCGAGGGCGATAAACTGATGGAGATCGGCGAGAGGAACCATCCGGCCCCGGCATGGAGCGGCCAGGCCTTCAACCGCCCTACTTCGGCCGCCATCATGCCCAGCAACGGGGATGTGTACATCTCAGATGGGTACGGCAACTCCCGCATCCACGTCTACTCCGGGTCCGGCGACTACAAATTCTCTTGGGGCAGTCCCGGCATCGACGCCGGTCAGTTCATCCGCCCGCATAACATCGCCGTGGACAGCGACGATAAGGTCTACGTAGTGGACCGGGAAGCCCACCGCATACAGATATTCGACTCCCGGGGCAACTTCCTAACCATGTGGAATAATATCCACCGCCCCGACTCGATGGTGCTGTGGCAGGACCATATCTACGTCGGTGAATTGAACGGCATGGGCGGAGTTGACGAAGCGCCCGGCCTGGGCCACCGTGTCACCGTTTACGACTTGGACGGCAACCGGGTTTGTATGTTCGGTAGCCCCGAAGAGGGCGAGGGCCCCGGCCAGTTCATCGCTCCCCATGGCATCGCGGTCGATTCCAAGGGTGACGTGTACGTATCCGAAGTGTCCTTCACCATCCGCGGCTCCAAGATGGACCCGCCCAAGGTGTTGCGCAGCTTCTCGAAATACGCTAGGCAGTGGTAGGCGAACGGTAAGCGGTTGGACGCACCCCCCACCTTAATCCTCCCCCGCAAGGGGGGAGGAGATTAGTCCCTTCCCCCTTTACGGGGGAAGGTTAGGATGGGGGTGAAAACGCTACGCTGGGCCCACGTAAAAATACCAACCCGCTCCCAAGACCGGCAGGTGAACTGAACGCTGAAAGCTGACCGCTGACAGCTATTTCCCGGAGGAGATTTCTATTGCAAGATGTTGGTGAAACTACCACCGTTGTTTGGAACGACGCTTTAGAAGCCATTGAGCGCTGCTATGAGTTGGGCTGGGGCGACGGGCTACCCTTGGTGCCGCCGACCCAGGGCCGGGTAGCCCAGTTCTTGGAGGCGGCGGGCAAGGCATCGGGCGAGGTAGTCGGAGAGATCCCCGAGCGGCGCCGGGAGATCACGGCGGGAAAGGTGGCCGCCAACGCCGTGATGGCCGGGTGTTTGCCTGAGTACATGCCTGTGGTGCTGGCCGCTACCGAGGCGATGCTGGCCCCGCCTTTCAACCTGGTTGGTCCTTCTTCCAGCATGGGCGGATCCGCGGTGCTGGTAATAGTGAACGGACCGGTGGCGCAAAAGATCGGCGTCAACTCCCGCAACAACCTTTTCGGGCCGGGAAACCGGGCCAACGCCACCATTGGCCGGGCCATACGGCTGATTCTAATGAATGCCTGCGCCGCCATCCCTGGACTGTTCGACCGGAGCGTTATCGGCCATCCCGGCAAGTACACCTACTGTATCGCCGAGGCTGAATCCGAAACCCACTGGAACCCACTGCACGTGGAACGGGGCTTCAAACCAGACCAAAGTACGGTCACCGTATTCGCCTCGGAAAGCCCCCGCCAAGTCCGTTCGGTTGGGCATCCCGAGGCCATCTTGCACGCCCTCGCCGACACGGCCTCCTCTCTGGGAACCAACATGTCAACCTCGGGATCGGTGGGTAGCCGGGACGCCGGGGTTCGGCAAGGGGAGATCGTGGTCACCGTCGCCGGGAATTCTGCCCTCTGGCAGGACTGGACCAAGAAACGGGTCAGGGACCACTTATATGCCCGCATCCGCCGGTCGGTCGCCGATCTGAAAGCGGCCCAGGTATTCCCCGGCGAAGTCGAGCCGGGAGACGAAGAGCGTTATGTCTCCCTGATTCCGGAGCCGGAGGACATCCTCTTGATCTTTGCCGGTGGCGAGGAGTCCAACATGTCGTCGGTGATTCCCAGCTGGGGACCGAAGGTGGGGTCTACGGCCGTTACCAAGGAAGTGAAATAGCTGGGGGAAATCCCCCCAACCCCCCTTTACGAAAGGGGGGCTTAGATTGCTTATAGCTGAATGCTGATAGCTCTTGGAGGTTTCTATGACTCAGAAGAACGAGTATGTTTTAGTCGATCCGACTACCCAGGCCATCGTCGCGCCTTTTGATGGGGCTCCCCGATTACCTACCGTGGCCGGGATCAGGTTGGGAATCATTGATGACAGCAAGCGCAATGCCGACGTTTTGTTGGAGGAATTGGCCGAGGTCTTGCGCACCCGCTATGAGATCGCGGACGTGCGCTGGCACCGTAAGCCCAGCGCTTCCAGGCCTGCCGACCCGGCGGCCATAAGGGAGTTGGCGGAAACTTGCGATGCGGTGGTGATCGCCATCGGGGATTGAGGGTCCTGCAGCGCGTGCAGTGTGCACGACGGGATCCACGTAGAGAACGCCGGCATACCATCGGTTACCATTTGCACCGACCGTTTCATCCCTACGGCCAAGGGGATGGCCAAGATGTGGGGGTCTGAAGACTACCCCACAATATTCACCCAGCATCCCATTGAGAACATGAACAGAGAACAACTACGGCAGCGGGCCGAAGAACTGGCTCCTCAAGTGGTTGGAGTGCTGGTCGGCGGGCAATAGTCCCACCGGTGACCAAATGCACCGGAGAGACGTCGAGGACACAGAGCTTAAAAACTAAAAAATCTCTGCGCTCTCGGCGTCTCCGCGGTTAATCATTAACCCCGCATCTCCGGTGGTAACAGGTTGGGGATGGCGTCGTCGATGGGATAGATCTCGTCGCACTTGTGGCAGATTAGAGATCCCTGGATCACTTCGTCTCCTTCTTCGGTTTCCACCTTCAATTCCAGTTCGCTCTTGCAAACCGGACAGGCCAGAATGTCCATCAGGTCCTTCTTCAAGTCTCCTCCAGCAAGTTTGCGGCGTTCAGCCATTGGCTGTCGGCCATTTTTTAGCTACGTGCGGCTTTCTCGAACAGGGCGTTGAGAACGTCGGACAATCCCAAGATTATCACACCGTAAATCAATAGTGCCCCGGTGCTGGTCATCCGGTCCTTAGCCCTTCCGATGCGGCTACCGCCGGCGTTAGCGCTGTCGGGGTAAACCCGAGGCCGCAGGAAGCGCACCACGTAGAACATGTACAGAGCCAGGACGATCTTAACCACCAGCACCGCTACGTAGGGAGTAGTCACGGCGTTGTCGGTAAGGCGAGTCGCCGAAAGCACTATGCCCGTTACCAACAATACCCCGATGGCGGTGTTGACCAGGTCCCGAAATTCCTCCCCGATCGACCGGCGAGTTGCGCCGCCAGTCTCATCGGACCTCCCTAGGGCGGGCCGCAAAACTAATATCCAGAACATTCCCCCGCCAACCCAGGCGACGGCAGCCAGGAGGTGGAACCAGCGGATGGCTGTCAATATCCAATCTAGGACGTTCATGTTTCCACGTAATCAGGCTTTTGCAAGAGGTGGTTCGACATGCTCACCACGAACGGTGCGACCCACGATGCCCATTCGTCCTGAGCCTGTCAAAGGACCGTTTCAACCGTTCCATAGCTTAAGACATGTCCCGGACGATTCGGGTGATTTTCTCCGCGTCTAGTACGCTGATCTCCGAACGGAATAACCTTCCTGCCTTGTCGATAAAAATCGTGGTAGGGAAATAAGCCAGCCGGTATTCTAGAGTGATCTGGGCCATATTGTCGGTGGCAAACTGGTACGTGAGACCCAACTCCTGTACGAAATCCCTGGCGTCCTGCTCGGAATCGAAGCCTTGAGGGACGAACAGCCCCAAGAATAGTACGTCCTCGCCCTTTAGCTGTTGCCAGGCATCTTCGAAGTCCGGCATCTCCGCGCGGCATGGCGGGCAAGAGGGGAACCAGAAGTTGAGCACCACCGATCTTTGGCCGATCTGGTCGGAAAGACGGAAACTGCTGCCGTCGAACAGCGTCACCTCAAAATCCGGCGCTTGCTCAAGTGCCTTCCCCAGGGTGATGCAGGACGCCAACGACAACACTAACAGCGGTAAAACCGTCAGAAAAATAAGTTGAATAGCCCGTCGAAGGCGCGGCGGGTGCTTCGTGGTTATTAGTGAGGAGATGAAAGCGGCCATGCTTCCAAATATTTTATAGGTGCGGCTGTGCAGGGTCAATCTGACGCATACCTAGGTATTGTTTGATTAACCGGCCAACCACGATTAAACTGACGACCTGAGTGGCGAGTCTGTTCCGAGGAGAAACACGAATGCGGCTGGAAAATAAGGTTGCTTTAATCAGCGGAGGCGCGAGGGGAATGGGCGCTGTTGAGGCCAAACTCTTCTCTGTCGAAGGCGCGAAAGTCGTGATCGGCGACGTTTTGGAGGATGAAGGCCGCCGCACCGAGGCTGAGATAAACGAGGCCGGAGGCGAGTGCCTTTTCGTCCCATTGGACGTTACCAGCGAATCCCAATGGCAGGCTGCGGTCGAGGCTGCGGTCAGCCGATTCGGCAAGCTGGATATCCTGGTGAACAATGCCGGTATTTACCGGACCGAGCGGGTTGAGGAGATCAGCGGAGAGTTGTGGGACCAAGTGATGGGAATCAACGCCAAGGGAGTTTTCTTGGGGACCAAGCACGCCATCCCCGAGATGCGGAACGCCGGGGGCGGTTCCATCATCAACATCTCATCGGTGGCCGGGCTGGTTGGTAATCACATATCGGCCGCTTATTCCGCGTCCAAAGGCGCGGTGCGTCTGCTTACCAAGTCCACGGCCATCCAGTACGCCAAGGAAGGGATACGGTGCAACTCCGTGCATCCCGGCACCATCGAAACGCCGATGACCGCCGACATGCTGGCCGACCAGCAGTACCGGCAAGACCGAATGGAAAGAACGCCGTTGGGCCGCCTGGGCACCGCCCAAGACGTAGCTTACGGCGTTCTCTACCTAGCCTCGGACGAATCTTCCTTCGTCACCGGCAGCGAGTTGGTGATAGATGGCGGGAGGACGGCGCAGTAGCGGCGAGGTATCAGCAGTCAGCTTTCAGGGGATACCCCCTACCTCAATCCTCCCCCACAAGGGGGAGGAGATAAGTCCCTTCCCCCTGGATGGGGGAAGGTCCGGTGTTCACAATCTGCAGCCTACTGTTACCATACGGATACTAGGTAACCCGAGCCAATAGAATACCACCGGCACGCTATATCGTCATCGG
>Ga0208879_1001022_pt1 | contig 27412 bp, 25 predicted proteins | sample Knorr_S15_td_Bot_FD_185605 | JGI IMG/M metagenome (GOLD analysis project Ga0208879, IMG submission 185605) | Marine microbial communities from Southern Atlantic Ocean transect - Knorr_S15_td_Bottom_ad_5009_LV_A (SPAdes) (version 2) | ecosystem: Environmental > Aquatic > Marine > Oceanic | place...
GAAAGCGTAGCATCTGGTATTCAGAAAACTAAAGAAAACAAACCCGCATTTGCAGTGATTGATTTAAGGTTAGGAGATGGTAGCGGACTAGAGGTTGTAAAGGAAATTCAGCAATCAAAAAAAGAAAGTAGAATCATTATGCTCACCGGTTATGGAAATATCCCAACAGCAGTAGCAGCTATTAAGGCTGGAGCAATCGATTACCTAGCTAAACCAGCGGATGCTGAAGATGTAGAAACGGCTCTATTAGCCGATCCTAATAAAAAGGCCTATCCGCCAGAAGATCCAATGTCTGCTGAACGAATAAAGTGGGAGCATATTCACAGGGTATTTGAGTTATGTAATAGAAACGTTTCAGAAACGGCAAGACGTTTAAAAATGCACCGCAGAACCCTTCAAAGAATTCTTTCTAAGAGATCACCTAGATAAATTTTTTAAGCTTTTTTAGATTAGAGTATAAAACTGCTAATAGAAAAATCTTTGTAAATTCTGCTAATAAAAAAGGCTCTGCTCCTAATTTAAATAAAGGTTTATCCCAACCAATAACTACACCTAACCAAAAAATTCCAAGAATATAAATAGGCAAAACAGAAATTAATAATATCAAAGCATTTCCAAATGCATTGGATTTAAAAGCTAAAATTATGGCAGTTAATAAACACGTTAAATATAAACCTTTACCTGATAAAGTGTGTTCTAAATTAAATCCTAATACTCCATAAATAAAAAGGCCCAAAAATATAAATAGTGGATAAGAAAAAATAATTGCAGACAAAATTTTTGTAAATAAATTATTTATTGGTTTTAAGTAACCAGCTAAAAATGTAGCTATTAAAAAACCAATCAAATATCCCATGGTAGGACCTGTAAAATAAACTAGTCCCACTCCTTTTTCTGGTGTTCCGGCGAACACAGGTAAACCAATTATACCTTCAAATAAATATAAAGAAATTGTAGCTACACCAATTTTCCATCCAAAAGCAACACCCATAAGCAGCACAACAAAAGTTTGCATGGTCATTGGTACAGGATAAAAAGGAATTTTAACTTTTGCAGAAATTGTTAAAAGTAAAGTTCCTAATATTGTTATTGAGGCGATTTTAACAAGTTTACCTATTTGGTATTTTTTTACTGCTTCCATAATTAATTATTACAACTATCTTATAAGAAATCTAGTTTTTTGTTAATTGAATAAATACGTCTTCCAAATTACCTTCTTCAGTTGATATGTCAATTATTTCAACTCCTTCGCTTTTAATTATATTAATTATATTTTCAATTTTATGCTTATTTTTTTCATAAGATATTATTATTTCATTGCTTAAATTTGATGAAAAAGAAAGACCATTTATTTTTTTTTTCGACAGGTCAATTGGTTTATTGACTTTAAATGTAATTTTTTTTGTTTTAATTCTATTAAGTAAATTTTTTGTTGTATCAAGCGCAACAAGATTTCCTTTATTTAATATTGCTATTCTGTCGCTCATTTCTTGAGCTTCAAATAAGTAGTGTGTTGTTAATATGATAGTTACACCTTGTTTATTTAAATTCTTTACATTCTTCCATAAGTTTTGTCTTAACTCCACATCAACTCCAGCTGTCGGTTCATCCAAAACTAAAATAGGGGGTTGATGTACCATTGCTTTAGCGATTAATAATCTTCTTTTCATTCCACCTGACAAACTTCTTGAATAGCTTTCGGCTTGTTTTTCAAGAGATACCATTTTTAGTATAGTATCAGTTATCCTATTTTTTTTGGGGACACCATAAAGCCCAGCTTGAAGTTCAAGAAGTTTTCTAGGACTGAAGAAAGCATCAAGATTTACTTCTTGAGGAACAATTCCAATAGAAGCTTTTACTTGTCTTGGATTTTTGTCTACATCAAATCCCCAAACATTTACGCTACCCTTTGTTTTGATAACTGTACCAGATAAAATATTTATAAAAGTGGTTTTACCAGCACCGTTAGGACCAAGAAGCCCAAATATTTCTCCTTCTTTCACCTCTAAGTTTAATTCATTTAGAGCCACAACTGAATTAGTAGAATTTTTTGCATAAATTTTTGTTAATTGATTTACTGAAACAGCATTTTTTTTTGTCATAAATATTTTAAAACAAATACAACACTTATTTAATTTAGGATAATATTATTTTATGAGTTCAATAAAAAAAACTGATCATTTTTATTTAATCGATGGCTCGGGTTATATCTTTAGGGCTTATTATGCCCTACCTCCTTTATCTAGAAAAAGCGATGGATTACCTACTGGGGCAGTAAGTGGATTTTGTTCTATGTTATTTAAGTTGTTAGAAGATTCAAGATCGGATGACTCAATTCATAGACCAACACACTTTGCTGTAATATTTGATTCTGCAAGAAAAAACTTTAGAAATGATATTTATAGCGAATATAAAGCTAACAGAAGTGAAGCGCCTGAAGATTTGGCTCCTCAGTTTGAATATATTAGAAAGTCCGTCAAAGCATTTAATTTACCATCAATAGAATTATCTAACTATGAAGCTGATGATTTAATAGCAACTTACACAAAACAAATTATTAAAGTAGGCGCTAAAGCTACGGTTATTTCATCAGATAAAGATTTAATGCAATTAGTTTCCGACAAGGTCAGACTTTATGACCCAATGAAAAGTAAAGTTTTAGGAGAAAAAGAAGTTGTTGAAAAATTTGGAGTAAAACCTAATCAAGTTATAGATGTTCAGTCATTAGCAGGAGATTCTTCAGATAATATACCGGGCGTTCCAGGCATAGGTATAAAAACAGCATCTGAACTTATTAATAAGTACAAAACTTTAGATGTTTTATTAAAAAAAGCTGATGAGATTCCTCAAAATAAAAGAAGAGAAACTTTATTGGCAAATAAAGATAAAGCTCTTTTAAGCAGACAATTGGTTACCCTTAAAGACGACGTTCCAGTTAAAGACAAACTAAGTAGTTTTCTTTTAAAAGAAGTTCAAAAAGAAAAGCTTTATGATTTTTTAAGAAAGATGGAATTTAATAAATTATTAAGCAGAGCGATAGGTTTTTATGGTGAAACAGGAAAAAAAAAATCCGAATTAAATACTACAAAAACACAATCTTCTAAAATTAATACAAAGGCTTACGAAAGCATTATCAACGAAAAAAGTTTAGATAAATGGCTAAAAATTTTAAACGAACAATCAGTTATTGCTGTTGATACCGAGACATCTTCTTTAAATCCACTAGAGGCTAACCTAATTGGTGTATCATTTAGCTATGCGCCTAATAAAGCTTGTTACATACCATTAGCTCATAAAAATATTAAAAGTTTAAAAAAAAAATTAGTATTAGAAAAAATTAAACCAATATTAGAAGATCCAAGTATAAAAAAAGTTGGTCAAAATATTAAATTTGATTTTATTGTTCTTAAGCAAAACGGAATTGAAGTTAATCCCATCGAGGATACGATGTTAATTTCATATACTCTAGATGCTGGCAATAATAGACATAATTTAGATACACTTTCCGAAATTCACTTAGAACATAAAACCATCTCTTATAAAGAATTAGTTGGCACAGGAAAAAATAAATTAAATTTTTCTGATATTGAACTAGATAAAGCAACGGAATATGCTGCAGAGGACGCAGATGTAACATTAAGACTTTATAATCATCTTAAATCAAAACTTAATGAAGAAAAATTAAATAAAGTTTACGAGTCTTTTGAAAAACCAATGGTACAATTACTTTCAAAAATAGAATTTAATGGTATCAAAGTTGACGATTTATATCTTAAAAAACTTTCTAAAAAGTTTGAAGATAAAATAAGAAAAATAGAAAAAGAAATATATTCAATAGCTGGCAAAGAATTTAATATTGGTTCACCAAAACAACTTGGAGAAATAATTTATAACGAACTTAAAATTGCTAAATTGAAGAAAACAAAAAAGGGGAGTCTAGCTACAAATGCTAATATACTCGAAGATCTTGCTCTTACGGAGCACAAATTTCCTAAATTAATATTAAAATGGAGACAAATTTCAAAGCTTAAAAACACTTATTCAGATGCCCTACAAGATCACATAAGTAAAAAAACAAAAAGAGTACACACCTCCTTTTTGTTAGCAGCTACAAATACTGGTAGATTAGCTTCTAGCAATCCAAATTTACAAAATATTCCAATTAAATCAGAAGAAGGAAGAGAAATTAGAAAAGCTTTCATTGCTGATAAAAAAAATATTTTGATTTCTGCTGATTATAATCAAATAGAAATGAGAATTTTGGCTGACATAGCTGATGTGAAAGAACTAAAAAGAGCTTTTAAAAACAATGAAGATGTTCACTGCTTGACTGCAAGCCAGGTTTTTAATGTGCCAATTAATAAAGTTAATGATGATCTTAGAAGAAAAGCTAAAACAATTAATTTTGGTATTATTTACGGAATTACTCAATATGGTTTAGCTAAACAAATTTCTGTATCAAATCAAGAAGCTTTAGATTTTATAAATTCTTATTTTAAAAATTTTCCTGAAATAAAAGATTATATGAGTTCAACAATAAGTATTTGTAGGAAACAAGGTTATGTCAGTAACATTTTTGGAAGAAGAATTCACCTTAGAGGCATTAATGATAAAAATTTTAATATTAGAAGCTTTCAAGAGAGAGCGGCAATTAACGCTCCAATCCAAGGTTCTGCTGCAGACGTTGTTAGACTGGCTATGATTAAGATAAATAAATTAATTGAAAATGATAAAAAGTTGCAAACGAAAATGTTGTTACAAATTCATGATGAACTTATATTTGAATGTTTAGAAAAGGATGCAATGTATATTAAAAAAACTATTAAAGAAGCAATGATATCAATTTCAAATTCTGAATATCATATGTTTTCAATTCCATTAGATGTTTATGTAAATTCAGGATATAATTGGGGTGAAATACATTAATAGTTCTAATGCTTGCCCAATTTAAGACAATTTAGTATTTTTATATTGGGTAATCTTTTAACCAATTATGACTCAGACAATTGCATTAGTAGATGATGACAGAAATATCTTAACTAGTATTAGTATGGCTTTAGAAAGAGAGGGTTTTAAAGTCCAAACATATATTGATGCAGAGACAGCATTAGTTGGAATTAGCAGATCTCCACCTGATTTAGCAGTAATAGATATTAAAATGCCAAGAATGGATGGAGAAGAATTGCTAAAACGTTTAAGAAAAAAAACTTCTATACCTATAATTTTTTTAACATCTAAAGACGAAGAAATCGATGAACTACTTGGATTAAAGCTTGGTGCAGATGATTTTATTAAAAAATCAGGGGGTTTTTCAATCAAAGTTCTTATTGAAAGAATTCGGGTACAGCTTCGAAAAAAAAATATGGGTTTAGAAGAAAATAAAAATTTAATTTCTCATGGAAAACTCAAATTGGATCCTTCCCAGCTGGAATGTGAATGGGGTGGTACATCTTTGCCAGATAAATTAACTACAACTGAATTTTTAATTGTAAAAGAATTAGCAAAAAGACCTGGTGTAATCAAAGAGCGATCACAATTGATGGATATTGCTTATAAAGAAAATAGTGATATTGAAGATAGGACTATCGATAGCCATGTGAAAAGAATAAGAAAAAAATTTAAAAAAATTGATCCTAATTTTTCTGCAATCGAAACTAGATATGGCAGTGGCTATAGATGGAACGTAAGTTAATGCCAAATTTTTTTGGAAAGAATCCCTCAATTCTAAAAAAATTTCTACTTATAAATTTTATCATTTTTTCAGTTATTGTTTTACTTACAATATTTTATCTAATGGCAATTGAACCCAGCCTAGTTAAAAAAAAATCTTCAGATCATATTCAAATAATTGATAACACTATTCATCATATCGAAAGATTAAATATTAGATTTGAAAAAAATGAAATTGCCAGATTTTTATTTTCAACAAGGTTTTTGTTCCAAAGTTTAGATAGAGTTCAATTTTTTGATAATGACCTGAATCTACTTGGTGACACAAATGTATTAGATTTAGATCCAAGATCATTTTCTAAGAAATTTGAAGTTACCGAACTTAAAATTGGAGAAATTGAAACAGAATCAAATTTAGGTAAAAGTTCGAAAAAAAATCAAAAAAAAAATAAAATTTTTAAAATTGAAAATGTTATTTTAAAATATAAGACTTCAAAAAATTTTGGAAATCCATTTACGATAAATAGTACAATTAATAATAACTATATAGTTTCAACAATCAAAAACGTTAATATTAAAGGTAAAAATTTAGGTTATCTTGTTATTTCTGAATTATCCAATGAAATAATAATAGCAGTCGAAGAAAGAAAAAATTTTATTCTGAGAACGGTATTGGTAGTTGCTTTAGTTATTTTTGTTTTTTCAATTTTTTTAAACCAATATCTTTTAAGTCCAATTAAAAGTTTGGTTGATTATACTAAGTCAATAAAAGATAAAGATGTCAAAACAGACACTATTGAAAAATTTTTAAAACGTAAAGATGAGGTGGGACTGTTGTCTAATTCTTTAAATGACATGACACAGGATTTGTATAAAAAAATAAATATCGCCGAAACTTTTTCTACTGATTTAACACATGAAATCAGAAATCCACTAGCATCACTAAAAGGTGCTTCTGAGTTATTAGATACTACAGATGATCCTGAAAAAAGATCAAAACTTTTAAAGATTATTTCACACGATGTTCAAAGAATCGAACGACTTATTACTGACTATTCTCAAATGTTGAAAGATGAAGCAGCATTATCTAGAGAAAAAATGAAAAAAATTGATGTTATTTCTATTGTGAAATCAGTGATCGATGACTTCAATAATGATTTATTAAACTCTAATAAAAATATTAAAATAAAATTGGATACAATTTCTGATAACAAAACTAAGCCTAATATATTGGGTGTAGAAAATCGTGTAGAACAGGTTTTGGCAAATTTGCTGGATAATTCGATTTCGTTTAGTCCTCCGAATAGCGAAATAAAGGTTTTGGTAAAATCTAAGGATAAGATAGTAAAGTTAGCTGTTGAAGACCAAGGCCCAGGGTTTAATGAAAAAAATATAGAGCAAATTTTTAATCGATTTTATAGCAATCGACCTGAAAAATTTGGAGAACATACGGGTCTCGGTTTGAATATTGTTAAGCATATCATTGAATTACATGGTGGCTCTATAAATGCATCAAATAATACTAAGGGCATAGGTGCTAAAATTAATATAAATTTTCCTGAATATTCAATTTGAATACTTAAGTTAGTTGAATAAAAAGAATTAAATTGCTAGAAAACCCGTTCTATGACTCAAGATTTTAAAGTTAAAGATATAAAGCAGGCTGATTTTGGTAGGAAAGAAATTTCAATTGCAGAAACAGAAATGCCTGGTTTAATGGCATTGAGAGAAGAGTATAAAGGAAAAAAACCTCTTAAAGGAGCAAGAATCATAGGATGTATTCATATGACAATACAAACTGCGGTTTTGATTGAAACACTTGTTGAATTGGGAGCCGATGTAAGATGGTCTTCATGTAATATTTTTTCTACGCAAGACCATGCGGCAGCTGCAATTGCCAAACAAGGTATACCAGTATATGCATGGAAAGGAGAGACCGAGAAAGAATATTGGTGGTGCATAAAACAAACAATTGAAGGTAGAAAAGATTGGAAACCAAACATGCTTTTGGACGATGGAGGCGACCTTACTGCTCTGATGCACAAAGAATATTCTGAACTTCTTAAAAATATTAAAGGATTATCGGAAGAAACTACTACAGGAATAACAGCACTCAAAAAAATGGAAGCAGAAAAAACTTTATTGATACCTACAATTAATGTGAATGACTCGGTAACAAAATCAAAATTTGATAATTTATACGGATGTAGGGAAAGTTTAATTGATGGGATTAAAAGAGCAACAGACGTTATGATTTCTGGAAAAACAGCAATAGTTGCAGGTTATGGAAATGTTGGCAAAGGTAGCGCTGCTTCCCTTAAACAAAATGGTGCGCGTGTCATGATTACAGAAACAGACCCTATATGTGCACTGCAAGCTTCAATGGAAGGATTTGAAGTTGTGTTAATGGACGATGCTATAGAAACAGCGGATATTGTTGTTACGGCTACTGGAAATAAAGATGTTGTTACGGCTGATCATATGAGAAAAATGAAAGATCGTTCTATACTTTGTAATATAGGCCATTTTGACAATGAAATTCAGGTGGATGCTTTGAGAAATTATAAATGGACAGAAGTCAAACCGCAGGTTCATGAAATTGAATTTCCAGACAAAAAAAGAATTTTATTATTGGCAGAAGGAAGGCTGGTAAATCTCGGATGTGCTACAGGACATCCAAGTTTTGTCATGAGCGCTTCATTTACTAACCAGGTAATAGCCCAAATAGAACTTTGGAACAACTCTGATAAATATCAAAAAAAGGTTTATGTTTTACCAAAACATTTAGATGAAAAAGTTGCTACTCTCCACTTAAATAAGGTAGGAGCAAAGCTAACAAAACTATCAAAAGAACAGGCCGAATATATTAGTGTTGACGTTAAAGGTCCATTTAAACCGGATATTTATCGCTACTAGTTAGTAGCTAGATGGAATTAAATTCACTAGAAAATACTTTTAATTTATCAAAAAAAATAGGAAAATTATTATCTAAGGGAGATGTAATTTTTCTTTATGGAGAAATTGGAGTTGGAAAAACAACTTTTGTTAGAGGTTTAATTAATAATTTTGAAGTTCAGCGAGGAACGAATGAAAGTGAAATATTAAGTCCAACATTTAATATTGTATTTGATTATGTAATTAAAGAATTAAAAATAATGCACTACGATCTTTATCGACTAAAAAATAGTAAAGATATAAACGAACTAGGAATATTTGCTGAAATTGAAAATTGTATAACCTTGATTGAGTGGCCTGAACTAATTGAAAAAAAACCAGATAATCGTATAGAACTATTCTTCAGCTATTTAGAGGAAAATTTAGATAAGAGAAATCTAGAAATCAAAGGCCACGGTAAATGGAGTAATTATAATTTTGAAAAAATTTAAATTATCGCCCATATCAGGCGATGCATCATTTAGAAAGTTTTATAGAAAATTTGACCTAAAAAAAAAATTAAGCACTATTATTGTAATTTCAAAAAAAAAAAAATTTAAAAATTTATTAGTTTATAGTGCCATCAATCATTTTTTATTAGAAAAAAATATTAAAACTCCACAACTTTTAGCAGAAAATTATAAAAAAGGTTTTATCGAAATAGAAGATTTTGGAAATATTACGATTCATCATACTCTTAAAAAAAGCGGATCAAAATTTGATATTTATAAAAAAACTGTCGATCTTTTAATCAAATTACAAAATGTTAAGCCAAAAATAATTAAAGATTTTTTTGGAAAATCTTATAAATTAAAAAATTATTCTGTAAAAAATTTACACAAAGAATCCGATCTATTTTTTGATTGGTATTTACCGTTAATTATGAAAAACAATCAGGCAATAAAAATAAAAAAAATTTTAAAAAAAAAATTACAAATACTTTATAAAAAAATAAAATTTAAAAATAATATATTTGTTCATCGCGATTTTCATGTTTCAAACTTAATGAAAATTAATAATCAGATTGGAGTTATTGATTCTCAGGATGCAATTATTGGAAATCCTACCTATGATCTAGCATCACTTATTGATGATGTAAGAATAAAAACTTCAAATCAACTAAAAAATGATGTTCTTAATTATTATTTAAACAAATGTTCTCAAATATACAGAAGAAAGAAAAATGACTTTATTCACGATTTCAATATTCTGTCTGTGCAAAGAAATCTTAAGATTATTGGAATTTTTTCAAGACTTTTTAAAAGAGATAAAAAAAAACAATATTTAAAATTAATTCCCTATACTTGGAAATTATTAGAATTAAGACTAAAGGATAAAAAAGTGTTTGGTGAAATTAATACTATTTTAAATCAGTTTATTTCTTCTAAAACTAGGAAAAAAATTAAATTTTATGCAAATTAAAAAAGCAATTATTTTGACAGCGGGATATGGAAAAAGATTAAATCCAATGACTTTATCTAAACCAAAATCCCTACTTGAAATAAATAAGAAAACTTTATTAGAAAATACAATTCATATTTTAGAAAAATTTGGAATAGAAGAAATTGTGATCAATACACACTACCTTTCAGATCAAATCAATACATTTATCGATAATAAAAAATTTAGTTCAAAAATCTTTCTTATAAAAGAGCATGAAAAGATTTTAGATACTGGTGGAGGAGTATTAAATGCGGCTCAAAAATTTAATAACGATCCTTTTTTTGTTTTTAATCCTGATACTATTTGGTCTCAGTCTTATCTAGATGATTTTAAGGCTATGGAAGAACAATATTTTAATAATGATTATAAAGGTGTTTTATTAGTTGTCGATAAAACAAAAAGTTTTGACAAAACTATGAAAGGAGATTTCAATTTAAAAGAAAATATTCTTGATAGGAATGTTAATGAAAAAAGATATATTTATACTGGCTCTCAAATATTAAGTAATTCTGTGTTTAAAAATAAAAAAATTGAACCATTTTCAATGAACTTAATTTGGGATCTTTTGATAAAAAATAAAGAGTTATTAGGTGTTAAATGCAAACAAGAATTTTTACATGTTACAAATCTAAAAATTTATAATCAATTAATTGAGGAAAGATTTTAGAATTTAACCAATAAATCTTTTGATCTGCTACTATCAAGATAACGACAACCATTAATTTTTAAATTGTTTTTAAATTTAATAAGAAGTGGGTTACCAGTTGGTATCTCTAATCTTGCAATATTTTTATCTGAAATATTAAATAGTTTTTTACAAAGTGCTCTCAATGTGTTTCCATGGGCCGAAATCAATACATTTTGACCATTTTGAATCAAAGGCTCAATGTTTTTTAAATAATAATAAATTACCCTTTCATAAGTATTTTTTAAAGATTCAGTATCAGGAATTTTATCCCTGGGAATATTTTTATAAATTTCTATATTTAGGGGATGATAGGGATTGTTTTTATTTAATGGAGCAGGAGACATATTCCAAGATCTTCTAAAAATATGGATTTTTTTTTCCCCATAAACTTTTTTCATTTGATCTTTGTTTAATCCTGTTAACTCTCCGTAATGTCTTTCATTTAATTCCCATGCTTTAGTAATTTGATTTGGTTTAGAATTAATAGTGTTTACAATTAAGTCCAGAGTATTAATCGCTCTTTTTTGATAAGAACAAAAGAAGCTATTAATTTTTAAATCTAACTTTTTTATCAATTTACCGGCCTGGCAAGCTTCTAACTTTCCTTGATCTGTTAATTCTATATCAACCCAACCTGTAAATCTTTTTTCAAGGTTCCAAATACTTTGTCCATGTCTTACTAAAATTAAATGATTCATTTGTAATAATTAGTCTAAATATATTATAAATAAAATATATTATGAAGAATATTAAATTTTTTTATATTACCACAACTAATAAAAAAGAAGCAGAACAAATAGCAAAAAAACTCTTAGATAAAAAATTGATTGCTTGTGCAAATGTTATTAGTAATGTGAGATCTTATTTTGTTTGGAAAAATAAGGTTCAGAATTCAAAAGAAATCATTATTTGTGGTAAGACAACCTCAAAAAATCAAAAAAAAATTATTCAAGCAGTAAAAAGTTTGCATTCATACTCAGTACCATGTGTAATTTTTCTTGATATTACAAATGGGAACAAAGGTTTTTTAAAATGGATAAAACAATCAGTTATCTAAGAATATTATTTCATATTTTAACTTTACTTTTAATTATACTTTCGTTGTACCCAGGAAGTATTTTAGGTTTTCTGCTTTATAGAGATTCTAGATTGCAGCCTCAGATCACAAAAGATTTTTTATATATTTCCTCTCAACATCTTTATGTTTACGGTCTTGTCGCTACACTTGGTTTTTTTTCTTACTTGAGAGATAAAAAATTTAAATTAGTTGTCATTTATTTATTTTTTTTATCAATCATACTAGAAGTTTTACATCTTGTAATTTCTGAAAGATCCTTTCAAACATCAGATCTTGCTAGTAATATTTTGGGTGTATTAATTGCTTATATAGTAGTATTAATTTATAAATTTTGGAAAAAATAAATGAGTTCGTTTGATGAAAGAGAAAAAAGTTTTGAGAAGAAATTTGTTCACGATGAGGAACTCCAGTTCAAAGTGAATGCCAAGAGAAATAAATATTTAGGAGAATGGGCCGCAGATAAATTGGGGAAAATGGACAGTGATAGAGCAGCTTACGCCCAAGAAGTTATTAAATCTGATTTTGCTGAACCGGGCGACGAGGATGTGTTTAGGAAAATTCAGGGTGATTTTAAAAAAGCATCGATAAGTATATCTGATGCAGAAATAAGGGAACAAATGAGTTCTTTGCTTGAACGTGCAAAAAAAGAAATTTTATAAAATTTTAATTTTATTTGTTATCTTCTTTTTTCAACAAAACAGTTTTGCATCAATTTTTGAAGGAATTCCAAGAGTTGTAGATGGAGATTCATTAGAAATTAATGATAATAAAATTAGATTATTTGGTATAGATGCTCCAGAAAAAAAACAAATTTGTAAAAAACCATACTTAATTATTTCTTTTTTAAGTTTCCAAAAAAAATATGAATGTGGACTATTGGCAACAAATCAATTAAAGAAGTTAATTAATAATAAAACAGTAAAATGTATTTCAGAAAGCAAAGATCGATATAATAGATATTTATCGATTTGTTACTTAAAAAATAAAGATATTAATTCTTGGCTTGTGAAAAATGGATATGCTGTTGCCTACAAAAGATACTCAAAAAAATATATTTTAGAGGAACAGCATGCTAAAAAAAATAAATTAGGAATTTGGCAAGGAACTTTTCAAAATCCCGAAGAATGGCGAAAAAAAAATTAATTACTATTTAATGTTTGGATACTTTTATGTAAGTTGAAAAAATGATTCGGCTAATAAAAAAATATCTTATCAGTCTTATTATTTTATTAATTTTATCGTCTTGTTCTTCAGTACCTTTAAATACTAAAAATAGTTGTAACATCTTTTCTGAACGATATTTGTGGTACAAACATGCCAAAAAAACAGAAGAAAAGTGGGGTGCCCCAATCCACATTCAGTTAGCATTTATAAAGAAAGAATCTGATTTTGATTGGTTAGCGCAACCTAAACGATTAAAATTATTTAAAATTATTCCCTACAAAAGGCCTTCGAGTTCATTTGGTTATTCTCAAGCAGTAAAAGGAACTTGGGATCAGTATAAAAAGGAGACGAACAATCGCTTAGCAACTAGAGCAAGATTCAAAGATAGTGTTGATTTCATTGGGTGGTATATAAATAAAACAGAGAAACTTTTAAAAATTCCAAAAACCGATGCTTACCGACAATATATTGCTTACCATGAAGGATGGGGAAATTACAAAAATTACAAAAAGAATAAAAAAGTAATTATTTTTGCAAAAGAAGTTAAAGATCAAGCTAATAAATACCGAAAACAGTTGGTCAAATGTCAAAAAAGATTAAACAAAAAAAAATATATTATCTTTTAAGTTCTTTATTTAATTGAATATCAACCGCATCAATTCTTTTAGTATTTTTAGTAAGCAGAACATACATTGTAGGAGTTACGTAAAGTGTAAAGAAAGTAGAAATTAGCATACCTCCCAAAATCGTAGCTCCGACAGCCATACGGGATCCTTCGCCTGCACCAGGACCAATATTTCCTACAATCAATGGGATCATTGCTATCATTGTACTTAAGCTGGTCATAATTATTGCACGAAATCTAAGCCGGCAAGCTTCGAGGACAGCACTTTGAATATTTTTTCCTGCTCTTCTCAGTTGATTTGCCCAATCCACAATCAAGATCGAGTTTTTTGTAGAGATTCCAATTAGTATTACCAGCGCAATCTGCGAGAATATATTGATTGAACTGTTGAATAATAATAAAAAAATAATTCCTCCAAGAATACTTAGGGGAACCGTTAACATAATGACTAAGGGATGTATAAAGCTGTTGAACATAGCGCACATCACCAGATAAGCAGTTAATAGAGCTAGTGCAAAAATAACAAACATTTCATTGCTCGTTTCTTGCAGTTCTTCAGATTTTCCCTTCCACTCAATTCCAGCTTCTGGAACATTTTCTCTAACAGTTTTCTTAAGAAAAACTATAGCTTCACTGAGTGTATAATCTCCTACTAATCGTGCGGAAATTGTAACGGCTCTTTGTCTGTTATATCTTGCTAAAATTTTTGCTGATCCTTCTTCTTTGAATTCAACAAGATTAGCTAGCGATATGAGTTTGCCTGTGTCATCAGATCTTACAAAAATTTTGCCTAAACTATCATTATTTTTTCTGTTTTTTATATCTGCTTGAAGAATAATCGGATATTCTTTGCCGAGTTGGTTATATTTAGTTACTGTTTTGCCGCCATAAAGCATTTCTACCGTCTTTCCTATGGATTGTGTAGAAATGCCTAAATCGGTGGCTTTTTTTTGGTTTATTGTAAGTTTTATTTCAGGTTTATTTCGCGAATAGTCAGATTCAATTGCAGCCAAATTTTTATTTTTTCTTAACTCTCTCATTATTATTTGTTGCCATCTTTCAAGTTCCTCGTAACTTTTACCTAAAAGAACCATTTGAACCGGTTTGTTAAAATTTGATACTCGGATTGATTGTGGAGAAATGGGAAAGGCAAGAGCTTGCGGTACAGACATGATTTTTCCCATCGCTTTTCTCATAATTGTTGTTGCACTCTCGCTTCGTTTGCTCCAATCATCAAGCATCGCAATAATTATAAAACTATTATAAGATTTACTTGCCCTTCCAAAACCAGGGACCATCATTATAATTCTTTTGTAAGATTCATCTTCTTTTTTAATTAATGGAATTAATTTTTTTTCAATTTCTTCTGCTCTTTCCGCCGTGTATTGAAATGAACTTCCTTCATCTGTTTTTCCAATAACGAGATAAACTCCTCGGTCTTCCATTGGAAGCAATTCTTTAGGAGTGAATTTGTAAAGCGAAGCAGATAAAGCAAGCACTATAAGTATAAATGTTATTACAATTTTGTTTTTATTTATCCAATAGTTTAGTGTTTCCGCGTAAAATTTTGAAAATGATTTAAACAATTTTTCAAATTTTAAAACTACTTTAGTTTTTTGCATATTTTTGCTTAAGAATTTACTTCCAAGCATTGGTGAAAGAGTAAGAGCTACAAACGAAGATACCACTATTGCAAAAGATAAAATGATTGCGGTTTCTCTAAACAATACTCCAGAAATGCCTTTGATAAAAATTAAAGGAATAAAAACTGCCACGAGAACTAAAGTAGTGGCAATAATTGCAAAAGTTATTTGTCTTGAACCCAGGATTGCTGCAACTAATGGAGTTTCTTCATTTTCCTCTATACGACGATAGATGGCATCAGTCATAATGACGCTATCGTCCGTAATTATTCCAATAGCCAATATAAAACTTAAAAGTACAAAAATATTTATTGATAGACCAAATAGATAAATACCAAGGAATGACGCAATTAGACTAACCGGTAGTGCTATTGCTGGAACAATGACAGCTTTTAAATTACCTAAAAACAAATAGATAATTAAAATGACTAATATAAAAGCAATAAATAATGTTTTATAAACTTCCCAAATTGCTGTGTTGATATAAGTCGCTCGATTAAATGCAACTCCCAACTTTAATCCATCAGGCAAGGTTTTTTGAACTTCCTCAACCCTTTTTTTAACTCTTTTAGATAATTCTACAGTAGATGCTCCACTACGCGCATAAATTCCTATGCCTACCACTTTCTCATTAAATCCATCTATGCTTTGTGCTTTAAAAAGCGTTTTTTGTGAAACAGGTCCAAATTCAATTCGCGCTATGTTTTCTAAACGAACAACACTATTTTTTACTTTTTTTATAGGTAATTGTTTAACCGAGACTATGTCTTTATAGACTTTGTCTAAATTGATTGTTAAATCAATATTATCTGCCTCTAAAGTTCCAGCTGGCAAACTAATATTTTCTTTTCTTATCGCTTGTTCTACTTCTTGAATGGTAAGGTCATTTGCAGCTAGTTTTATTGGGTCAATCCAAACACGTATACTTAATTCACGTAGACCTCCCACTAGAATTCTTCCAACATCCTTAATGCTTGAAAAACTATCAACTAGATATCGTCTAGCATAATCACCGAGCTCTAAGTCGGACCAGGTTGTTGATGATAATGAAACCCACATGGTTGTAGTAAATCCGGCAGCTTGTTTTAAAATTTCGGGAGCTTTTGAATCTTCAGGTAAGTTGTCGACAACACGGCTTACTCTGTCACGGACGTCATTAGCGGCAGAGTCTAAATCTATGTCTGTTTCAAATTCAATTCGGATAGTACTGCGACCATTTTCAGAAGTAGAATCGATGCTCCTGATACCTTCGGCTCCACCCACCACATCTTCTATAATTTGAGTGATTTCTTGATCAATAATCGGTGCTGCCGCAGATTGATAATCAACTTGTACCTGTACAACAGGAGGTTGGAGTCCTGAGGGTAGTTCTCTTACAGGAAGTTTCCAGAAAACAAATAAGCCAAATACTACCAATAACAGTGAAAAAACTGCTGACACTACAGGTCTTCGAATGCTGAGATCGGTTATGAACATTATTTATTTAGTAAAATTTTTACTTAGATTTAATCATAGGTTTTATTTTAGTCCCAGGTCTGACTTTTGTGAGTCCTTCAGCTACCACTTTGTCTCCAACGATTAGTCCTGAAAGGATTTCAATATTGCCTTCATATCGAGTTCCCGTAGTCACCTCTAATTTATCTGCGGTACTATTTTCTAAAACTTTATACACAAATTTTTTTGTACCTTGATTCATAACACTTGTATCTGGAATACTTAATGCATCTCTTATGTTATATTTAATTTGAATTTCTAACAGAGAACCGGGAATAAGTTCTGAGTTTTCATTTTTTATTTTTACTCTAGTTAATATGCTTCTAGTTTGTGCATCGACACGACTTGAAACAGATTCAATTTCTCCCTTATAAGTTTTATTTTTATAGGCGGCAAATTTTACTTCGATGGGCAATCCCTTTTTTAGTATACCTGCATAAATTTCTGGAATTTTCAAATCAGAGAAAATTGTTGTAGAATCGTCTAAAGTTAAAATTAATGAACTTTCAGAATCTAAAGTATCCTCAGAAATACCTCTTTTTCCCAAGATTCCTGAAAATGGAGCAACAATATTCTCCGATTTAAGTTTAGCAATTATATCTCCTTTTTTTACCTCTCGATTAAAATTTATAGGATCTAATAATTCAGATTTTTTTATTCTAAACGAACTTGTTTTATTAGATAATGCGGTCCCATAAGTTTCAATTTTTTGATAAAAACTATTATTTTCTACTATTACAACGATTACTGCCGGTGGAGCTCTTGTACTAAATTTTTTTTGGAAGTGAAGTTTGATCATATGACGTCCAACAATTATAATCGCTATGATTACAAAAAATGTGATTATGGCTGTTGTTATTTTAGTTGATCTTTTCATTTATCTAATTGTACTGTAATCGCTCCATGATCCATCGTAAATTGTTTGTGAATAATTATCATGTATTAATCAGAATGCCAGAGCTAATACTGAAGCAGTAACTCTAATGACACAACCACTTAAATAAGAAGATTATAGGCACATTGCAGAACGGCTAATCTTTCTTCAATAGCAATGTTTTATAAAAGAGACATTAACTGCATTGTCGCAATCACAAATTTCAAGATTCATGATGTTTTACCAAAGAGTAACTTTACAGATGTTTAAAGATATGCCAAAAGTTGCATCAGTTGTTTTAACATTAAATAATAAACATCAAATAAACAAAATTTGGTTCAAAAATTAAATGCAAAAATTAATTATAATTATCTTTTTTAGTATAATTTGTTTAAATCAATCTTATGCTACAACCTTAATACAGGCTTTAAGCAAGGCATATAAAGACAATTCAAAATTAAATGCGGAAAGAGAAAATTTAGAAATTTCTAAAGAAGAAATTAATGAAGCTAAAAGTGATTTTTTACCCTCAGTTACAATCTCTGGATATGTAAGTAATGAAAATACCACAAAACTAACAAATAGAAGTGGAGCAGATGTTCAGAGCACAGATGTTGAACCTAGTCAAGAATCTATATTAATTGAACAGACGCTTTTTCAAGGGTTAGGAGGAGTGGCAAATCTAAAAAAAAGCAATATAGGATTAGAATTGTCAAAATCGAGATTAAAAAAAGCAGAACAGGAAATTTTATTTGAAGCTATAGAAGCTTATACAAATCTTATTATAAATAAAAAAAAAGTTGGGATTAATATTTTAAATGTAAATTTGATAGAAAGACAGGTAGAAAATGACAAAAACAGATTAGAGCGAAGTGAAATTAATTTAACCGATTTAGCTCAATCGGAAGCTTCTTTAGCTGGTGCAAATGCTAAATTAATAGAGACTCAAAACCAACTAATAACTAGTAAATTAGATTATGAAAAAACCATAGGAATTATAAATAACTATGAAGATCTAAGAGAAACATACGTTTTTAATTATGAACTTCCAAGAAGTTTAGCATCAGCAAATCAAATTGCAAAAAAAGAAAATCCTGATTTAAATATAGCTATATTAGAGTTGAAACTGTCTCAACAAGATGTACTTATAGCACAATCTGAATTATCTCCATCAGCATCGCTCTCATATAAGATTACACGAACTGATGACACAAGCTCATCTTATGATGAAACTGATAAAGAAATTTTAAAAGCCGAAGCTTCTTGGCCAATATTTTCCGGAGGAAAAAATATAGCTAGCCTAAAGAAATCAAAAAGTTTTAGACAACAAAAACAATTATTACTTGAAGATTCTAAGAAATCCAATAAAGCCTTAGTGGCAAATGCTTGGTCTAATTTTCAATCTTCCAAAAGTTTTTTAACTGCCATTAGATCTCAAGTTAATGCAGCTGAAATAGCAAATGAAGGTATTACTATTGAGTATGAATCTGGATCAGGCAGGTCTACTCTCGATGTCATACAATCCAATTCTATTTTGCTTAATGCAAAAATTAATTTGGTAAATTCAAAAAGAGATTTTTTTTTATCTCAATTTAAGCTTCTCGCATCAATTGGTCGATTAACTGGATCTTATTTAGGATTAAATTAAGTACTGATTTTCCTGAAAAATTATGTGATAACTTTAAGTAGTTTATGATGTTATTTACAAAGACCGTAAACAAGAATGGATCTTAGAGTTGCAGTAAAAAATTGGATGATAATAACTGAGTAAACAAAGCGATACATAACTCGTCGTAACAATACGAAAGTGGGATCGGTCGTCTTTAAAATTTATTTTAAAGGAGATGCTGATGAAGGTTGGATATTTTTGTAACACCACTAACTGGACAAAAAAACCGTATACTAAAATTTTGGATGAAGCGCGAGATATTGCTATTTATTGCGATAAAAATAATTGGGATTCTATTTGGTTCACCGAACATCACTTTAATCACGAAGGAATGGAGTCTTGCCCAAACCCATTAATGTTGGGTACAGATATCGCTGCAAGAACTAAGCAAATAAGAATAGGCCAAGCTTGTAATGTAATTACATTTTGGAATCCAATTAGATTAGCAGAAGATATTGCTGCACTGGATCATCTTTCTAATGGGAGAGTTGAAGTTGGAGTTGGTAGAGGAATTTATGGTCGAGAAGCTATCCATATGAATGTGGAAGCTGATTTAAAAGATCAAGCTAAAAATAAAAGATTATTTGAAGAAACTCTAACAATCATGAAAAAAGCTTGGACGGAAAAATTTTTTAGTCATCAGGGAGAATTTTATACTTATCCTGCATCTAATTTTATTTGGCAACATGATATGAGTCCACCTAGCGAAGATTTTATGGATTTGAAAACTAATAAGTTGAAAAAAATTAGCGTAGTACCTCAACCTTTTCAAAAACCTCATCCACCAATATGGCAAGTAGTTGATTCTACGGGATCAATTGAGTGGGCAGCAAAAAATGGAATTAATTGTATAATGTGGATCCCAACAGTTAAAACTTTGAAAAAAAGATTTGAAATTTATAAAAATGCTAAATCAGAAGCAGAAAAAAAAGATGTCCCAATGGGAGAAGGAATCTCTCTAGTTAGAGACATGTTTGTTGCTGAAACAATGGAAGATGCAAAAAAATTAGCTGGTGAACATATGATAAATTACATGAAGTGGGTTTGCCATTGGAGAGGCCTTGGTAACCATATGGACCCTGGAGAAGAACTTCCTCAAACTAAAGGGAAACTAGATTTATTAAATTATGATTTCTTACACAAAAGAAATATGTTGTTTGGAACTCCAGATTATGTAATTGGAAAAATTAAAGAACTACAATCAGAACTTAATCTCCAAAATTTGTTAGTTTGGTCAAGCATGCCAGGAGTTAAGCATGAAGATACCATGCGGAGTATTAAGCTTTTTAATAATGAAGTAATTCCAAAAATTAAAACTGTAAAAACCAATTTTAAGCAAACAGGATAGAATGGATTTAAAATTACGAAAGTTTGCAAAATTTGTTGATAAAACTTTTATCGAAGGAGGAAAGAAAGCAAAAGAACCTGTCTTATTGGTGTCTGTTGCGGCCGTAATAAAGAATCCTTGGATTGATAAAGGTTTTGTTGAAGATTTAAAACCGGAAATACTTGCCCTAGCGCCGAAGCTTGGAGATGTTTTGGTTCCTGAATTAATAAAAGAAATAGGTTCGGGCGAAAAAATTTTAGCTTACGGCAAAGCTGGAGTAGTAGGTTTAAAAGGTGAAATTGAACATGCTTCTGCTTTTATACATACATTAAGATTTGGAAATAAATTTAGAGATGCTGTCGGTGGAACTGCATATTTAAGTTTTACAAATACTAGAGGTCCAGCAGGATGTAAAATTGCAATTCCTATGATGCATAAAACAGATTCGGGTTTAAGACCTTACTATTTAACTCATGAATTTAGTATTCAGGATGCTCCATTCGACGATGAAATTGTTGTTGCTATAGGTGGATCGCCAGGAGGAAGAGCCCATGCCAGAACTGGAGATCGATACCAAGACATGAAAGAGATGGGGATAAAAAATCCTAAATAATTTCAATGCCTTACACGTCAGATTCTTTTGGTACTTTTTATTCATTAAATAAAGTCAATAAAGACAACCCAATAGTATTTGTGCATGGAGTTGGTTTAAACAATGAAATATGGAAACCGCAAATTGATTTTTTTAAAGAATACAATACACTTACATATGATTTGCTTGGACACGGAAAAACACCATTAAATAAATCAAAAGTAACTTTTAATGATTTTTCTCGACAATTACTCAACTTAATTAATGAATTAAAATTTGAAAAAATTCATTTGGTTGGTTTTTCATTAGGAGCTCTTATTGTAAGAGATTTTGCCTATAAACATAATGATAAATTATGTTCATTAATAATCCATGGATCAATATACAAAAGAACAGAAGATCAGAAGAGAGTGGTTATAAATAGATTGAACGTAGCTAAAATGAACAAACCGGTTTCAAAAAGATCGGCTCTTACGAGGTGGCTAACGGAAGATTATATATCAAAAAATCCAGAAATTTATAAAAAAATATATGCAATTTTAGAAAATAATAACAATAAAAATTTTTTAAAATCTTATAAACTTTTTATTCATTATAATGATGATGACGCAATAATTAAAAAAATTAATGTTAATACTCTTATAACTGCTGGCGAAAATGACATAGGATCAACACCTGAAATGGCCAGAAATTTAAATAAAATAATAAAAAATAGTAAATTTGTGGAAATCAAAAAAGGAAAGCATCTTTGTAGTATAGAATGTGCTGATGATGTTAATATAACTTTTAAAAAATTTATTGATTACAATAATGCCTAAACTTAAAGAATATAAAATGTACATCAACGGAGAGTGGGTTGATGCAGAGAATAAAAAAACTTTTGAAAGTCTAAATCCAGAAAACAACGAACCATGGGCTGTAGTTCCAGAAGCCAGCGCCAAAGATGTAGACAAAGCTGTTCGATCAGCACAAAAAGCTTTTGAGGGGGAGTGGCCAAAGTTATTTCCAAAAGAAAGAACTAAATACTTAAAAGCAATAGCTAATCAGTTAAGAGAAAATGCGGAATTATTAGGAAAAATTGAAACAATCGATACAGGTAAACTTTTTAGAGAAACAAAAACTCAGGCAAATTATATAGCTGAATATTATGATTATTTTGCAGGCCTAGCGGACAAAGTTGAAGGAACCGTTTTACCAATTGATAAACCTGATATGCAAGTTATCACAACAAGAATACCTATAGGTGTTATTGCAGCAATTATTCCATGGAACTCGCAAATGCTTTTAACGGCTGTTAAACTTGCTCCTGCTCTTGCTATGGGAAATACAGTTGTAATTAAATCATCGGAATTGGCTCCAGCTACAATGTTCGAATTTGCAAAGTTAATTGAAAAAACTGGAATACCAAAAGGAGTTGTGAATATTATTACTGGTTTTGGAGACCCTTGTGGTAAGGCATTAACGAGTCATGCACTTGTTGAAAGAATTGCATTTACTGGAGGACCAGACGCAGCGAGACATATAGTCAAAAATTCTGCTGAAAATTTATCTCAGGTAAGTTTAGAATTAGGTGGAAAAAGTCCAGTTGCTGTTTTCGAAGATGCTGACCAGGAAAATGCATTGAATGGTATAACAGCAGGAATTTTTGGGGCTAGTGGTCAAAGTTGTATAGCTGGGTCTAGATTATATTTGCAAAATAAAATTTATGACAATTTTTTAGATAAATTAATTGAACAAGCAAACAAAATAAAGCTTGGTAGCCCATTGGATCCTAATACTCAAATGGGTCCTCTTAGTAACTTTAAACAATTAGAAATAATAGAAAAAAAAATTAAACTTACCGTTGAACAGGGTGGTAAATTAAGATGTGGAGGAAAAAGACATGCTTTTTCAAATAAAGGTTATTATTTTCCAGCAACAATAATTGAATGCGAAAATCACAATCTCCCAACTGCTGAGGATGAGCTTTTTGGTCCCGTTTTATCAGTAATGAAATTTGAAACGGAAGCAGAAGTTATTAACAAAATGAATGACAATCAATACGGCTTATCTTCGGGAGTGTATACCAAAGATATAGGTAAAGCTTTGAGAGTTTCAAAAGCAATACGTGCAGGAATAGTATTTGTTAACACCTATCGATTGATCTCTCCTTCTGCTCCGTTTGGTGGATTAAAGGATAGTGGCTATGGTAAAGAAGCAGGCTTAGAGTCCATAAAAGATTATACAAGAATTAAAACAACTTGGTTTAATACTTCTGAAAAACCCATGGCCGACCCCTTTACAATGAGATAAATCCTTAAAGACCCTTTAAAAATAACACTATTTAGTGATTGAAAAATAAATATTAACAGTAAATACTTTCTTTTTTTACAAATTAATTAGAGGGGTAAAAATGAAAAGATTATTCATCGCTGCATTTATGTTTTTGTCAGTTTTGTCAACAAATGCATTTGCAGAAATTAAAATAGGGATCATTTTAGGATTTACAGGTCCCATTGAATCTCTAACTCCCGCAATGGCAGCTTCAGCCGAATTAGCTTTTAAAGAAGTTTCGGACTCAGGTGCTTTATTGGGTGGAGAAACAATTACACCTATTAGAGGAGACTCTACTTGTATTGATTCAGCTGCTGCTCAGACTGTTGCAGAGGATTTGATAGGTCAAGGTGTAGCGGCTATTATGGGAGCTGACTGTTCTGGTGTTACAGGAGCAATCGCAAGTAACGTAGCGGTTCCAAATGGTGTAGTTATGATATCACCATCCGCAACATCACCTGGCTTAACTACTCTAGATGATAAAGGATTGTTTTTTAGAACAGCTCCGTCTGATGCGCGTGGTGGACAAATTCTTGCAGATATCACTAAGGATACTAAGGTATCACTCAAAAGCATAGGAAGTGTTGCAGTTACTTATACAAACAATGACTACGGTAAAGGTTTAGCGGATGTTTATGCTGCTGCGCTTAAAGCGCATGGTATTACTGTAACATTAGTGGCATCTCACGAAGATGGTAAAGCAGACTATAGTGCTGAAGTAGCTACATTAGCGGCTGCAGGAGGAGATGTTCTTGCGGTAATTGGATATGTAGACCAAGGTGGCAAAGGTATTATTCAAGCTTCTTTAGATTCCGGTGCCTTTGATGCATTTGTTTTATCAGATGGCATGATTGGTAATTCACTTACTGACGCTTTCGGTAGTGATCTAAATAAATCATTTGGTTCTTTACCAGGTTCTTTGGGTAAGGGAGCGGGTATTTTTACAGATGTTGCAGCGGCTGGAGGAATTGATCCTTCGGGACCATACACTGGTGAATCTTATGATGCTGCAGCGTTAATTGCACTTGCGATACAAGCTGGAGGTTCTGCAGATCGTAGTTCAATTGCAGGTAATGTAATGTCCGTAGCAAACGGACCAGGAATAAAAATCTATCCTGGTGAACTAGGAAAAGCTCTTGGCTTTTTAGCTGCAGGCAAAGCAATTGATTATGAAGGAGCAACAGGCGTTAGTTTTACAAGCGTTGGAGAAGCTTCTGGTTCTTTCTTAGAAAAAGAAATTGAAAACGGTAAATTTAGGACCGTAAAACAAAGATAAAATTTAGTTATTTATAAAACCTCAGCGGTGAAAACTGCTGGGGTTTTTTTTAATTATTCTATCATTTTATATTCTATAAAAAACGCTTTGCAAATAGCTGCTGTATGTTCTGCACCTCTTTCAGAAACATAATCTGATTTAGCTTGGATCATACAGTTATTGTAACCTGAACGATCACTGGTAGAAACAAATACTGTTATTACAATCATGGCAAGCAAGAACTTCATAGATTTACAATATAGATGTCATTTTTTTCAGATGTGTCTAATTTTTTCTGGTAAAATTCCCTTAGGTCTATATCTCATAATTAATAACAAACCCATCCCCATAATTAAATATCTAAAATATGGAACACTATTAATTAGATGATTTTTAAACTGGCTTGTCTCTTCTAATCCACTGGTAAAAATATTAACTAAATATAGCGCTACAGGTGCTGCTTCCATCCACACAAACCAAACTGCAAAGCCTCCTAAAATTGCACCAAAATTATTTCCGCTACCTCCAACAATAACCATCACCCATATTAAAAATGTAAATCTCATTGGTTGATAACTTCCGGGAGTAAATAATCCATCATAGGTAGTTAACATAGCTCCTGCAATTCCAACCACAGCGGATCCGAGAACAAAAATATAAAGATGTCGTTTAACAACATTTTTTCCCATCGCGTTGGCTGCCACTTCATTATCCCTAATTGCTCTCATCATTCTGCCCCAAGGAGAGTAAAGCGCTTTTTGTGTCAATATTAATAAAATTATTACTACGATCGAGAAAAGACCTGCATAACAAAGTTTCACAAATACAGTTGATCCTTCAATAACTAATTGTTTAAGGACTGCTTGTTTTTCTATAGTGTCAGTAATTAAGTTTAGGCTTCTCATATTTAATCTTTCAATTAAACCAATAAACCAATCGGTAGTTTGAAGATTAACTTCATAAGGAACGGGTCTTTTTAAACCAATGACATTTTTTACTCCTCTTGCAAGCCAATCCTCATGTTTTAAAACTGCAATCACAATTTCAGAGATAAGAAGTGTTGCTATTGCCAAATAATCTGCTCTAAGACCCAAAGCAATTTTTCCTATTACATATGCTATTGATGCTGCAAATAACGCACCTACAATCCAAGAGAAAATTATTGGTAGACCTAGTCCACCAAGAAAGCCTGTTGTAGCTGGACTAACAGCTTCAATAGATTCAATTGCAGAACCAGAAATTAATCTTAAAAATATGAGTCCTATGATAATTAACAATGCAATCCCAAGATTCCTTTTATTTGATTTCCTATAATTTTTTAATATGGAACGAATGGCAAATATGAGAAATACAATTAAAAATAAACTCAAAATCATATTCAATCCACCAACTTGCCAAGCTTCTCTAACAGGTGGCACTGAAACCAATACAGCAGCCAGCCCTCCTAAGGCGACATAGCCCATTATTCCAAAATTAATTAATCCCGCATATCCCCACTGAATATTTGCACCCATGGTCATGACGGCTGATATTAAACAAAGATTTAGTATTGCAAGTGCAACTCCCCAAGATTGAAGTATGCCAACAAGTATAATTAATAGTCCCATGATTATATAAGCGGTAAAAACATTTAAATATTGTCTCATGAGTCTCTTCCTTTAAAAATACCCGATGGTCTAAATAATAAAACAATAACTAAAATTGAGAATGACACTGCAAATTTATAATCAGTAGACAATAATTGAATTAAGTTGTTAGGTTCTAAACTTTCTGGAAGAAGATAAGCAAAAAATTTCTTATACGCGTAAGTTATAACTATTTCAGAAAAAGCGATTACATATCCTCCTAGAAAAGCACCTAAAGGATTTCCAATGCCTCCTACTATTGCTGCTGCGAAAATAGGTAAAAGGTTATTAAAATATGTAAACGGTTTGAAACTTTTATCTAAACCATACAAAGTTCCTGCAACGGTTGCTAAAATAGCCGCTATAATCCAGGTAATCATTACTACTCTTTCTGGACTAATCCCTGACAATAAAGACAGTTCTTCATTATCCGAATATGCTCTCATGCTCTTTCCGGTTTTAGTTTTGTTTAAAAACCAAAACAATATTAAAGCAACTATGATTGTAATAAATAAAGTTAAGACTTGTGTTGACTTAATTGCTAAACCCTCATTCAGTCCTGTCATTTCTTTAAATTCATTAGCTCTTATGATGAATCTTTCGCCATCAAAAAATCTTCGATCGAAAGGTCCTATAATGATTCTAACAACCGCATTTATTACAAACATCACTCCAATACTAACCATAGCAAGTGTAACTGGAGGACTTTTTTTAATTCTGTAATAACTAAAAACAAATTTATCAATCAGCAGGCTGAACAAAATTGTAATAACTATTGCAAACGGTATGGCAAGTAACGCTGTTGGTAAAACCCCAAGACTAATTCCGATAGATTGGAAATACCAAGTGAACAAAATTGTAAACATGGTTCCAAAAGCCATTAAGTCCCCATAAGCAAAATTAGCAAATCTTAATATTCCATAGATTAGAGTTACTCCAATTGCTCCAAGAGCTAATTGAGATCCATATGAAAGAGCAGGTACAATTACAAAATTTGAGAATAATACTAAAGCATTTA
>Ga0208879_1001023_pt1 | contig 27376 bp, 22 predicted proteins | sample Knorr_S15_td_Bot_FD_185605 | JGI IMG/M metagenome (GOLD analysis project Ga0208879, IMG submission 185605) | Marine microbial communities from Southern Atlantic Ocean transect - Knorr_S15_td_Bottom_ad_5009_LV_A (SPAdes) (version 2) | ecosystem: Environmental > Aquatic > Marine > Oceanic | place...
CAAGCGGGTGGTGGACGGCTCAGAGCAGCTGGGTGATGGGGTCGGCGCCGTGGATGACGCGCTGCACCTCGGGCGGGACTCCGGCCATGGTGCGCAGGGTGCCGGTGTCGAGCACGGTGTCCATGATCGTGGCGTAGAGGTTCGGGATGGTGATGCGGTCGCTGGCCGGCTCGCCGCCGTCGCGGGTTGTGGAGCCGACGACGCGGCCCATCCGCAGTCCTCCACCGTAAAGGAGCAGCGGCGCCACGCCGGCCCAGTGCTCCCGGCCGCCGCGGGCGTTCACCTTGGGCGTGCGGCCCATCTCGCCGCAGCAGACGAGCAGGATCTTGTCCCGCAACCCGCGCGCCTCGACGTCCTCGATGAACGCGCTCACCGCGTGGTCAAACGGCGTCCCGACATAGCCCATGCCCTCGATCATCGTGGCGTTGTTCGCGTCGGCGTGCATGTCCCACACGAAGTTGGTGGTGATGGTGATGAAGCCCGCGCCGCGCTCGGCCAGGCGCCGGGCGAGCAGCAGCAGCTTGCCGAGGCTGTTCACGTGCTCGGCGTAGCGCGGATGGTTGTTCCACTTTTTGCTGATGCGCGAGACATCCATCAGCCTCGACGTGTCGTATCGCTCGATCAGCTTGGGGTCTTCGCGCGTAATGTCGAATGCCTCCGATACACTTCCCATGAGCGTTTGATAGGCCTGCGACTGGAACCGGTCGAAGCTCTCGGCGATGTCGCTCTCACCGATGACCCGACGCCACTGGTCAAGCCGGGCCAACAGGCTGCGCCGGTCGTCGAGTCGCGCCGGATCGATGGCCAGTTGCATGTCGCGCTTGAGGTTCCCGTCGCCACTCGGCGCAAACGGCGCATAGGCCGAGCCCAGCGGCCCGGTGCTGTCGAACCGGCCGAGGTCCATGAACGCCGGCTTAGCGGAACTGTCCACCGCGCGTGGGAACAGCGACAGGTTGCGCGGCATGCCATTGCGCGGATTGTTCGCGCCGGCGACGCGGGCGTAGTGCGAGCCGACGTGCGCCCCGGCCGAGTAGCGCTTGCTGATGATCGGCTTCGAGTCGTGCGCGTTGCTCTCCGTGGTGAACGAGCGCACGACGGAAAACTTGTGCGCCAGCCTGGCCAGTCGCTGCATCGTGCTGCCAAACGTGATGCCCGGAATCGTCGTCGGGATTTCGCCGGTCATCGAGCGGATGCCGGACGGCGCGCTCATCTTGGGGTCGAACGTCTCGTACTGCGACGGCCCGCCGTGCTGGAACAGAAACACGACGCACTTGTCCCTGGCCAGACCGCCGGCCTTTTTGACGGCTTCCTCCGCCCGGAGCAGGTCCGGCAGCGCCAAGCCGCCCAGTCCCAGGCTTCCCACCGAGAGAAACTCGCGCCGGCTCCAATGGTTGGTTCTCAGCCCCAGCATAATTCGCGAATGCCGAAAACCGTACACTCACCCCACACCAGCGCAATCCTTTCCACCGCCTGGCCAATGGGCGCTTGTTCCAAGTTGGCGGCCGCTCTACGCTGCGGGAGTCATGTCGTTGCCGGTGATCAGTGTGGAGCAGATGCGTCGCTGGGAGGAGGCGACGTGGGAGTCCAGCAAGACCGAGGAGGAAGTCATCGCACAGGTTGGCGAAGTGGTCGCCGCCCGCGTGATGGAGCTCACCCAGCCCGGCGACGCCATCCTGCTGCTCGCCGGCAAGGGCCACAACGGCGACGACGTCCGTGCGGTGGCCAATCATCTGCCGGAGCGCGAGGTGAGCCTGCTCAGCGTCACCGACCCGGCCAAGACGCGCCAAAAACTTCCGCTCGATCTCGACCCCGCCCCGGCGCTCGTCGTCGATGGCCTGTTTGGCATCGGGCTGAACCGGCCGCTCAACGCGGACTGGATGCAGGTGATCGCGCAGGTCAACGCCAAGCGGCTGCGCGTACTCTCGGTGGACGTGCCCTCCGGCGTGGACGCCGCCACCGGCGAAATGCAGGGCGCGGCAATTCGCGCCACGGAAACGCTGACGCTCGGCGCGGCCAAGCGGGGTCTGCTGCAGCCAAGCGCCTCGGAATTCGTCGGGCAGCTGCGGGTGGCGCCGGACATCGGCCTGGCGCCGTGCCGCGAAACGAGCGACCTGCTGCTTGGCCAGGCGGAGGATTTTACGGGCTTCCCGCCGGCCCGGCCGGCCGGCGGACACAAGGGCACGTTTGGCCACCTGGGCATCATGGCCGGCAGCATGGGCTACCACGGCGCGGCGGTGCTCGCGGCTCGCGGCGCGGCGCGGGCGCAGCCGGGACTGGTCACGCTGCTGACGCCGGACGAGGTGTTCGTCCCGGTGGCGTCGCAGTTGGCGGGCGTGATGGTGCGGCCGTTGGCACCCGGCGAGATTACGGTCAAGTCGATCACCGGCATGTTGATCGGCCCGGGCCTCGCCGCGGATGATTTGCCGGGTGACCTGAAGGAGACCACCGGAGAGATGTGGGTTGAGTCGTCGGTGCCGATCGTGGTGGATGCCAGCGCGCTCGACTGGCTGCCGTCGGGGGCGTTCCGCGACAAGGCGATTCGGGTAATCACGCCGCACCCCGGCGAGGCGGCGAGGCTGCTGGGCTCGAGCGCGGACGTCGTGCAGGCCGACCGGGTCGAGGCGTTGCGCGCGCTCTCGGCCAAGTTCGGCGGCGGCTGGGTGGTGTTGAAGGGCCAACACACACTGATTGGGCGCGCCGAAGGCGAGGTGTTTGTGAATCCCACCGGCAACCCGGCGCTTGGCCAAGGCGGCAGCGGCGACCTGCTCGCCGGCTATTTGGCGGGACTGCTGGCCCAGCCGCTGTTGCGCGAGGATATCGGGCGGACGATCCGTTACGCCGCATGGCAGCACGGCGCGGCGGCGGACGAGCTGGCAGCCCAAGCGCCGAACTGGGTGGTGGAAGACCTGGCCAAGCGCATCGGCGGCGTTTTAGCAGTGTGCAGTGAGTAGTGAGCAGTGGGAACCGAGAACCGGAATTCAATGCCTTTACGAGTGGTTTTTTTTAGCCTACTTTTCCGCCTCTGCGATGCTGCCGCGAGGGGCCATCCCGCTTGGGCAAGCGCCGGGCGACTGAAACAGTGCATTTTTTAATTATGAAACAACTTCGATTGAGCCGTTTTTTCAGCGTGTTGGCCGCGGTTGCCATTGGCTTGGCTTCCACCCTGCCCTTGGCCAAGGCCGCCGGGGAGGGACCCGAGAGTTTTGTCACCACGCCGCTCAAGGCGCTGGAGGAAAAGAACCCGAAACTCATTTGGGACATGCTGCCGGCGAGCTACCAAAAAGATCTCAACGGATTGGTGCAGACATTCGCCAATGAAATGGACGCCGAGTTGTGGGACGCCGGAGCCGGGTTGCTCGGCGGCATCGGCGAGTTGCTCCGGACGAAAAAAGATCTCATCGCCGGGATGCTCTCTGAGATGGATGAAGCGGGCGAAATCCCGTTGTCAGAGATCACCAGCGGACTCGAGATGGCCGGGACGTTGCTCGACAAACTCGCGAAGAGCGACCTTGGCAGCCTGAACAAACTCAGGACAGTCGACTTGGGCAATGTCGCCGACACGTTCGGCAGGGACATGATGAAACTGATCGAGGATTCGGCGAAGGCGGCGGGAGAAGCCGACCCGTTTGGACTCGAGACGCTCCGGAGCATCAAGGTCGAAGTGGTGTCGGAAGACGACAGCAACGCGACGATCAAGGTGAGCGGCCTGCCGGAGGCATTTGATTTCGGGTCGTTGACTGAGTTGCCGGGTGGTCTGCCTCCCGGGTTGCCCGGCCTGCCGGACTTGGATGAACTTCCGTTCGCGGATTTTACCGACTTTGAAAATGGCGAGTTGGAAGTCGTGAAGGTCGAGGGCAAGTGGGTTCCGAAAGAAATCGCCGACGGCTGGGATGACGCCATGAGCGACGCCGGAGAGGAGATGGGCGGCGTGGGAGAAATGGCGGCCGAAGACAAGCAAATGGCGCTGGGGGTCATCAAGGCGCTTAACGGCAGCCTGGCCGGCATCAAAAAAGCCAAGACGCCGGAGCAATTCCAGATGGCCCTCATGCAGGCGACGATGGGCGCGATGATGGGCGCCGGTGGCGGAGACTTTGGCGGGCCGGGCGGGGGCTTTGGTGAATTCCCTGAACCCGATGTCAGCCCCGCCCAAAAAGCCGAGGCGCGGCAACTGGCCGAGGGCGAGATCAGCCTGACCAACGGCGACATCATCGAGGGCACCGTGGTGGACGTGGACCAGAACGGCATCGTTGTGCGGCGCGACATCGGCGGCTTCGCGCGGCGGGCCAACTGGATGCAGTTGACCCAGCAAAGCCTCAAGAAAATTCGCCGCCTGGGGCAAACCGATCCCAAGCGCTACAGGGGGGCGGCCGCTTACGCCGAGCCGTTCATCGAGCCGGATGAATCTGAAATGGAGAAAAGCCTCCCGCCGGGGCCGGTCAAGGGCCTCATCCCGCCGCAGTTGCCCTCCAGCGTGGAGGTGACCTCCAAGGTGGCGGCGTTTGGTTCAGCGGGGGGGCTGGGCCTGCTGGTGGCCATCGCGCTTGGGAGCATGATGGCCGGCTTGGGCGTGGCTGCATTCCGGGAATCCAACGCGCTGCTGGTAGCGGGCGTGTCGCTCTTCCTGCCTGTCATTGGGCCGATTCTTTTCCTCGTGAAACCCAAGGTCGAGTACGAGGACGAAAACGACGAGGATGAGGAATACGAGTACGAGGAGGCCGAGATACCGGCGGGCGCCACCATGACCGATACCGGCGGCGGGGCCGTGGCCGGCATGATGCCGGAAGCCAAGAAGATGAGCTTCGCCCAAGCGGGCCCAAGAAAGGCCGGACTCAAGCCGCAATCCTGGACACGCAACGACACGCGGTTCGACCGCTCCTTTTTCCAGAACAACTTCCCGAACTATTTCAAGACCGTGCTGGGCACGACAGAGCGGGGGCTCGTCCTGGCACTCAAGACCGGCAAGCGCGAATACGTTGGCCAACGCATCAAGCGCATCTCGGGGACGGACGTTCACATGGAGTTGCTCAACGGCAAGGAGCAAAAAATCTCCTTCAGCGAAATTGGCACGGTTGACTTGCGCCCAAAATAAACACCTGACCCGGACACACTGCCCGGCCAGTCGCAGCTTGGCCGTCACGTTATCCTGATGAAACTTCGCACGATACTATTGTTTGGCTCGCCAGGTGCCGGCAAGGGCACACAGGGGAAGATCCTCGGTAAAATACCCAATTACCTGCACGTCTCCAGCGGCGACCTCTTCCGCAACTTGCGGGTGCAGAACCCGATTGGCCAAACCTTCCTCAACTACGCCAGCAAGGGGCAGCTTGTCCCCGACGAGCCCACCATCAAACTCTGGCATGATGACATCGAGAACAGGATCCACAACGGAACCTTCAATCCCGAGACCGACACACTGCTGCTCGACGGCATTCCCCGCAACGCCGCCCAGGCTGAGCTCCTCGACGACACCCTCAATGTCGTCGGCGTGCTGAATCTTTTCTGCAAGGATCTCGACATCATGGTCGAGCGGCTTCAGGCCCGGGCACTGCGCGAAAACCGGCTCGACGACGCCAACCTCGATACCATCCACAACCGGCTCGAAGTATACGAGGCCGAGACCCGCCCAGTTCTTGACCATTACGGTGACGCACTCGTGCACACCATCGACTCCACCCAGTCTCCCGTCCTAGTACTCCGGGATACGCTGGAGATTCTGGCTAACCTGGAGACGTAACCCCACCTCACTGCCGTGACCCAACCGCTGCGCGTTGTTTTCATGGGAACAGCGGATTTCGCCTGCCCCACCCTCGCCGCACTCAACGACACACCCCGCATCGAGGTGGTCGCCGTAATTACCCAACCCGACCGGCCCAAAGGCCGCCAACTCATTCTCCACCCATCGCCGGTCAAGCTCGAGGCCGAGTCACACCATCTCCGCGTCCACCAACCGGAGCGACTGCGCAACGACATCAGTTTCCTCGAGCAACTCGCGCCCGGCCTGATCGTCGTCGCCGCCTACGGCCAAATTCTCCCACAGGCCATTCTCGACCTCCCATCGCACGGCAGCCTCAATGTCCACGGCTCGCTGCTCCCCGCGTACCGCGGCGCCGCGCCGATCCAGCGTGCCATCCTCGACGGCCAAGCCGCGACCGGCGTCACCATCATGCAAATGGACGCCGGCCTCGACACCGGCGCAATACTCAGCAAAGCCGCCACGCCGATCGGGCCGACCGACAACGCGCAGACACTGCACGACCGATTGGCCAAGCTTGGCGCAGAGCTGCTGCTTGAGACTATTCCCCGCCACATCGCCGGTGAAATCGCAGCCACGCCGCAGGATGACGCCCTCGCCACCCACGCCGCCAAGATCACCCGCGACATGGGCCGCATCGACTGGTCGCAACCGGCGGCACAGCTTTGGAACCGGGCGCGGGCCTTCACCCCGTGGCCCGGCGTGTTCACCCGTCTCGACGGCAAACTGCTCAAGCTGCTCGAGGTCGAGCCAGCGGACGCCGATTGCCCCGGGCCGGGCGTCGTTGGCCAAGCGGACGCCGACGGCATCGTCGTCGGCTGCGGCGACGGGGCGCTGCGCATCACGCGCCTGCAAAAAGAGGGATCCAAGCGCCTAACCGCCGCCGAGTTCCTCGCTGGCGCCCCGCTTCCGGCAGGCACTCAACTGGGCTGAAAAAAGCCGCTTGGCCAAGCGCGGCTTTTAGCGGAACATTCCCGGCGTGGAAACAGTTGCCGAAACAACCTTGCCGGACGCCAACGGGCGCTTTGGCGAATACGGCGGGCGCTACGTCCCCGAGACGCTCATGCACCCGCTGCAGGAACTGGAGGACGAATATTTTCGCGCGCAGAACGATCCCGAGTTTCAAAACGAGCTGCAATATTATCTGCGCGAGTTCTGCGGACGCCCCACGCCCCTCTACCACGCTGAGAGGCTCACCCGCGATCTCGGCGGCGCAAAAATCTACCTCAAGCGCGAAGACCTGCTGCACACCGGCGCGCACAAGATCAACAACGCGATGGGGCAGATTCTGTTGGCCAAGCGCATGGGGAAAACGCGAATCATCGCCGAGACCGGCGCCGGACAGCACGGCGTCGCCACCGCCACCGTCGCCGCGATGTTCGGGCTGGAGTGCGTCATTTACATGGGCTCAGTCGATTGCAAGCGGCAAGAGCTGAACGTCTTTCGCATGCGCATGCTCGGCGCGGAAGTCGTGTCGGTCGAGGCCGGTCAAAAGACGCTCAAGGAGGCGGTCAACGAGGCGATGCGCGACTGGGTCACGAACGTCCGGGGCACGCACTACATTCTCGGCACCGCCTACGGCGCGCACCCGTACCCGGTGATGGTGCGCAACTTCCAGCGCGTGATCGGTGACGAGGCGCGCCGCCAGATTCTCGAGCAGGAGAAACGCCTGCCGGACCACCTCATCGCCTGCGTCGGCGGCGGCTCAAACGCGATCGGCCTGTTTTACCCGTTCCTCGGCGACAAGGCGGTGGCGATGACCGGCGTCGAGGCCGGCGGCGAGGGCATCATCGACGGCAAACACGCCGCTCGATTCCAGGGCGGCGGACTCGGTGTGCTGCAGGGCACGCGCTCGTTTGTGCTGCAGGATGAGGACGGCCAAATCCAACTCACGCACAGCGTCTCCGCCGGGCTGGACTACGCCGCCGTCGGCCCGGAGCACGCTTGGCTGCGCGACGCGGACCGCGTCCAATACACCTACGCCACCGACGCCGAGGCGCTGGCGGCATTCCAGCAGTTGGCCAAGCTCGAGGGCATCATCCCGGCGCTCGAGTCGAGCCACGCCATCGCCGAGGTCATCAAGGCCGCGCCGAAGATGAGCGCCGACCAAATTATCATCGTCAACCTCTCCGGCCGGGGCGACAAGGACGTCGCACAAGTCGCCGAGATGGGCATCCTCTGACGCGCTTGGCCATGCGCCTGGCTTATCCACGATGAACGAGGCGGAGGAAATGCGGGTGGACAAATGGTTGTTCGCCGTGCGCCTGTTCAAGACGCGCGGCCAGGCGACGGAAGCCTGCCGCAGCGGCAAGGTTCGCCTCAACGACTCCCCGGCCAAGGCCGCCAAGCCGCTTCGTGTGGGCGACACGGTCAGCGTCCGCCAAAGCCCGATCACGCGCACGCTCAAGGTCGTTGGCCTCACCGGGCGGCGTGTCGGGGCCAAGCTCGTGGCCGACTTCGCCGAGGACAAAACGCCCCCGGCGGATTTGGAAAAACTGCGCCTGGCCAAGCGCGACGCCGACGATTCAGGCCACAAAAAACCGGGCCGCCCGTCCAAGCGAGACCGGCGGCTGATCCACCGGTTCACCGACCCCGGCCCGGCACGTTAATCCGGCAATCGAACGATGGCCTTCACAAAAAGCATCCCGTGCTTCACCCTTATCCGGCCTCGGCCACCTTCGAAGGAATCGAAACGGGTGCACTTACCGCCTTGGGCGCGGGAGGGGCAAGTTCCACCTTGCCCCATTTCAAAGTCAATTTGAGACGAGGTGGAACTCGTCCCTCCCGGGGTGATTCCGGCGGAGTGAGGGGGAACACGAAAAAACACAAAGAGATACGACACACCATTAGATCGCCGGATTATTAAATGAACGCAAACAAAAACAGTGTTCTTGGTGGGTTTTTGAGGGCCGCTTTGTTTGTGCTGGGCTTTGGCGTGATGCTGTTTGTCGATTGGCTCGCCGGCGATTCGCTGACGAACCGGCTTGGCATCGAACCGCGCTCGCTTGGCGGACTGGACGGGATGCTCTTCGCGCCCGCGCTGCACGGCGACTTTGGCCATTACCTGTCGAACGCCATGCCGATGATCGTGCTGCTCGGGCTGCTGTTCGCCAACAGTAATTACAAACCTTGGCGCTCTCTCGGTATCGTCTGGCTGCTTGGCGGCCTAGGCACATGGGTGATCGGCCGGCCCGACTCCAATCACATCGGCGCGAGCATCGTCATTTTCGGGCTGGTGACGTTTCTGATCTTCGCATCGGTATTTTTGCGAAGTTGGCGCTCGGCCATAATCAGCACGGTGGTTCTGTTTTTGTACGGGGGAATTTTCATGGGAATCCTCCCGCCGCTGCTCAACAGCAGCATGCGGGAAAATATTTCATGGGAGGGACACCTCTCCGGTGCCGTTGCCGGACTCATCGCCGCCTGGTGGGTGCGGAAAAAGTGAAACTCACTCGTACTGCTTGAGCACCTCGAAGCGTTGGCTGCCTTCGCTGGTGAGGTGCACGATGACGCCTTTCTTCAAATCCTCGCCCTCGAGCGCGGCCTTGAATGTTGCGACCGAGTCCACCGGGGCGCTGTTGATGCGCGTCACGATGTCGCCGGGCGAGATGCCCTTCTCGGCGGCGACGCTGTCGTTTTCGATCGCGGTGACAATCACGCCCTTTTCGCCCTCGACCTCGAAGCGCTTGGCCAGGTTGGCGTTGATGTTTTGCACGGTCATGCCCAGCAGCTTGGCCTTGGTGTCGGCTTCCGGCTTGCGCTCAGACCGGCGCATGCGGCTAACGGCGGTGAACTCCTCGGGAAACACGCCGGTCTCGACCTCGATTTCCCGGGCCTTGCCGTTGCGCATCAGGCCAAGCGTCACGGAGTCGCCGGCTTTTTTGAGCCGAAGTTCGCGCTTGAGCTCATCGGCCGATTTCACGCTGTTGCCATCGACTTCGGTGATGACGTCGGCCAGCTCGAGGTCGGAGTTTTCCGCCGGGCCGCCGGGGACAAATTGCCGAACGACCACGCCGTCCTCGACGCCGACGGCCAAGTCGCGGTAGTCGGCATCCTCACGCAGCGTGGTGATGCTCACGCCGAGCCAGGCGCGGGTCACTTTGCCGTCCTCGATCAGCATGTCGGCGACGCGCTTTGCCAGGTTCACCGGAATGGCAAACCCGATGCCGGTGTTCACGCCGCGGATGAGCGTGTTGATGCCGATCACCTCGCCATAAATGTTGACCAACGGGCCGCCGCTGTTGCCGGGGTTGATGCTGGCATCGGTCTGGATGAAATCCTGGTCGAACATCCTCTGATCCGAGAACACCCGCCGCCCCTTGGCGCTCACGTGGCCGACGGTGACGCTGTAATCCAGCTCGTACGGCGAGCCGACCGCTATGGCGAACTCGCCGACCTTGGTCTTGTCCGAGTCACCCATCTTCGCGACAGTCAACCCGGTGGCATCGATCTTCACCACGGCGATGTCCGACTGGCGATCCACGCCGAGCACCTCGCCGTCGTACTCCTTGCCGCCCTGAAAAACGATCTGCACCTTGTCGGCATTCTCGACCACGTGGCTGTTGGTGAGGATGATGCCGTCCTCGCGGTAAACCAGCCCGGAACCCTGCCCGTTGAAGACCGGCCCCCGAGGCCGCGACCGGCGTGGCGGCGTCTGTCGCTCCTCACGCTGTTCCTCTTGTTGACGCTCGAAAAACTTGCGGTACTCCTCCGGCAACTGGTCGAAAAACGGGCTGCCAACCCCCCCGCGTGCCCGCGGCTTGCTCGCCACGCGCACCACGACAACAGACTTGGAAACGCTCTCGGCCACCTCGACAAACGCCTGGTTGAGCTGCTGGGCCAGCTTGAGAGCCTCCGATGGCTCGGCCGCCCGGACCGGTGAATCGGCCACCATGCCGCCCAGCAAACCGGCACTCAGAATCGTCACTGCTATTTTCTTTTTCATGTTTCCTGTTGGTTAACTGCCTCCGCAATCTCCGTCAGACTTCGATTGGACTCAACCAAAAACGTTCAATAAAAGCCGCAAACTTTCAAGACACGGATTTCTCGGATGACCACGGATTAGAACAACTGAGAGCCGGAAATTTATTCCGAACCACAAAAACCTCGAACACACACGAAAGAATGGGACTCCGTGAAAATCCGTGTCCCGTCTTGAAACCGCTCATGGCTCACCGCTTACTTTTTCGAGTCCATTTGCGGTTTGTGTCTGGATTCGCTCGACACCCACCCCGGTTTGTGGATTACTTTGCCGAGTTTTGGCCCGGCGGCGCCGGGCTTTTTGCAGATGGACAAGGATTTGTTAGCCAAGGCCAAGTCGCTCGGGTTCTCCGACCGGCAGATTGCCCACCTCACCCAACGCACCGAGAGCGAAGTGCGGGCCGAGCGCCATGCACTTGGCCTCGTGCCGGGATTCCGGCTGGTGGACACCTGCGCGGCGGAGTTCGAGGCGTACACGCCGTACTACTACTCGTCCTACGACCAGGGCGATGACGAGGTGCGGCCAAGCGACACGAAAAAGGTGATGATCCTCGGCAGCGGGCCGAACCGGATCGGCCAAGGCATCGAGTTCGACTACTGCTGCGTGCACGCCGCCTTCGCGCTGAAGGAGGAAGGCCTCGAGTCGCTCATGGTCAACTCCAACCCGGAAACTGTCTCCACCGACTACGACACCAGCGACAAGCTTTTCTTCGAGCCGCTGACGCTCGAGGACGTGCTGCACATTTATCACCGCGAAAAATGCTGGGGCGCGATCGCGCAGTTCGGCGGGCAGACCCCGCTCAACCTCGCGCTGGATCTGCAGGCCAACGGCGTCAACATCATCGGCACCTCGCCGCAGAACATCGAGCGCGCCGAGGATCGCGAGATGTTCGCCGACATGCTGCACGCGCTCGACATCCCGCAGCCGCCCAACGGCCTGGCCACCAACGAGGCCGAGGCGCTCGAGGCGTCGGCCAAGCTGAGCTACCCCGTTCTCGTGCGTCCGTCCTTCGTGCTCGGCGGCCGCGCGATGCAGATCGTCTACTCGGACGACGAGCTGTGCCGGTACATGCGCACCGCCGTCGAGGCCTCGCCGGAGCGGCCGGTGCTGGTGGATAAATTTCTCGAGGACGCCATCGAGGTGGACGTCGACTGCATCGCCGACGTCGGCCTTCACGACGATCCCGCCGACGCCACCGTGGTCATCGGCGGAATGCTCGAGCACGTGGAGTTCGCCGGAGTGCATTCCGGCGACGCCACGATGGTGCTGCCGCCGCACACGCTCTCCGCTGAGCTAATGGACACCATGCGCCGCTACTCCGACGCCATGGCCCGCGAGCTAAAAGTGACCGGCCTGATGAACGTGCAGTACGCCATCAAGGACGGCATCGTGTACGTGCTCGAGGTCAACCCGCGCGCCTCGCGCACCGTGCCGTTCGTCAGCAAGGCGATCGGTCGGCCGCTGGCCAAGCTCGCCGCCAAAGTGATGACCGGCAGGACGCTCAAGGAGCTTGGCTTCACCGAGGAACTCACGCCGGACTACTGGGCGGTGAAAGAGTCTGTCTTCCCGTTCAACCGCTTTCACGGGCAGGATATTTTGCTCTCGCCGGAGATGAAATCAACCGGCGAAGTGATGGGCCTCGACACCGACCTCGGCATCGCCTATGCCAAGTCGCAAATGGCCTCCGGCAGCTCGCTGCCGCTCGAGGGGCGGGTGTTCATCAGCGTCAGCGACGCCCACAAGGCGGAAGTCGCCGACTTGGCCAAGCGCTTCGCCGACCTTGGCTTCAAACTCAGCTCCACCACCGGCACCGCCGCCGTGCTGGCCAAGGCCGGCCTCGAGGTGGAGAGCGTTCCCAAGCTGGCCGAGGGCCGCCCCAACACGCTGGATTTGCTGAAAAACAACGAGATCCAGCTCGTCATCAACACCCCATCCGGCCAAGCGCCGCGAGCCGACGAAATCAAGATTCGCACCACCGCCATCTACACGAACACCCCGATCATGACCACAATGGGCAGCGCCAAGGCTGCCGCCGAGGGCATCGCCGCGCTGAAACAAAACGGCTACAGCGTCAAGCCGCTGCAGGAATACCTGTAGGGAAACCAAGCGCTTGGAAGCAAAACCCGCGACCTCCTTTCACGGACTTACACAGAACGACAATTCCGTGTCTACAGTTCGAGCTTCGCCACTAACTCCGGCACGGTCATAGAGTGATGCGCCGCCACATCCTTCATGATTTCACTCAATGTCCCAATACGCAGTGAGTCATGATCCGGGATGGCAATATGGTGTTGGCCGTTTTGCTCCGTGGTGTGCCGCATGTGCGAGCCTCGCTGGCGGGTGAATTCGTAGCCGAGTTTGCGGAGCGCCTTGGCCAAGTGTTGCCCAGAAACGTCCCGAGGCAGTTTCATCGCGCCAACAACTCGTCGCGGACGAAGTGCAATCGGATCACCTTGGGTGCCTCCATCGTCTCGTCAAAAAACGCATCCGTTGCCTCACGTACATTTTCCCGAAGCTCATCAATCGTATCCGCCTCGGTGAAAATAGAATGACCCAAGGCACGGGCGGTGTACCCACCTTCCAGTTCATCCTCGGAAACCTCAAAAATCAATTCTCTTTCGGGCACAGCGAAAGGACAGTAGTCTTGCCGGAGAGCATGTCAAGCACCCCACAGGGCTTGGCCAAGTTACCTGCTGACAAAAACAAACCCCTAACGGTTCGCGCCAGCATCTTGGAGTGATGTTCTCCGCACAGCTATGGAACGCCCACAAAAGCCACTGCAGGAATATCTGTAGGGAATCCAAGCGCTTGGCCAAGCGGGGTTACTGGTAGATGGCCCAGGGCTGGGTGAAGCCGGCGAAGCCGTCCGCTGGCGGGTCGAACGTCTCGTATGTGTCGCCGTAGTGGATGAGGTGCATCCTCGAGCGCAACCCGGCATCGAGTGTTTTCAACTGATCGTAGGTGGCATGAACCGCGCCGGGTTCGTGCAACTGGCAATCGTGAAAGATGGCGTCCACGTTGTCCATCGGCAACTGCTCGAAGAGGAGCGGGTCGAACCGCGTGTCGGCGGTGAACAACACCCGGTCGTCGATCAGCAGGCCGGTGGACCAGAATTTCGAGCCGGAGTTGTCGCCCTCGGCCGGGATGTGCACGGTGCGAAAAATAACCAGCCGGATGCCCTCGACCTCCACCTCGTAAATCTCGCGCGGCGACTCAGCGGTCTGGCTGGGGAAGATGAAATCGGCCAGGTCCTCAAACTGGAACGTGCCGTTCTCGCGGTGCTCGCACCCGCCGCGAAGGGTGCGTTCCCAAAGGATGCCCTTGTACGGCTCAGCGAGAATGAGCCGGGGAGTTTTATTGAGGACGTAATGGTTGAACAGCAGAAGTTCCTCCAAACCACCGATGTGGTCGGCGTGGCTGTGGGTGATGTGGTAGTAGTCGAAACCGCAGACGTGGATGCCTCGGGAGGAGAGCACGCGCGGGATGTTTGTCCCGACATCCACCAGGAATGTCACCCCGTTTTTGGCGACGATCAGGCAGGTCGGGTCGTGTTGCCGGGCAAACGCGGAACCGACCCCGGGGAAACAGAGCGTCAACCCCGCCTGGCTCGCCTCGCGAATGCGCCGGAGACCATCTGTCGAGCCGGCGGCAATTGTCTGGGTAACCTTCATTCCATGTAATAAGCGACGTTTTGCTGGGGAAATAGGTATCCTTTTCGCTCAGTATTTTGCAACAAAAAAGGGTTTATATCGGTATTGACGCCATGAAAACCGACGGGTAGTGTGCGATTTAACGCCAATAGTCTCGGCAAAAAAAACAATACCAGCACTATGAAATCAAAATCAATGAAATGGCTCGGAACCCTTTTGGGTTGCCTGAGTTTAGTCGTCGTGGTCAGCGCCATCGCAGGCCCGGTAAATGACAAGTGCCCGTTCACCGGCAAGGCTATCAATAAGGACGCCACCTATGCGGTCGGCTTCTGTTGTGGCAACTGTCTGGGCAAGTTCACCAAGGACCCGGCCAAGTTCCTGGGCAAGGTGGAGGCGGTCGCGGTGAACGCCACCTGCCCCATGAGCGGCAAGGCGATCAACGCGAAAATCACGGCGAAACACAAGGGCGACGTGGTCGCATTCTGCGGTGCCGGATGCCAGAAAAAGTTCACGGCCGATCCCGTAGCGTTGTTCAAGCAGGTCAAGTTCGCCCGCAAGACGGTGAATGACAAATGCCCGCTCAGCGGCAAGGCGATCGATCCGAAGAAGACCTACTCGGTTGCGTTCTGCTGCAACAACTGCGCCGGCAAGTTCAAGAATGCCCCGGCCAAGAGCATTGCCAAGGTCAAGTAACCTGCCTCCAACAAAGTTTCAAAACCGCTCCGACATCGGGGCGGTTTTTTTTGTCGCTTGGCCAAGCGCTTGGCCGTGTCAGCGCGTGACACCCCGGTCGCTGGTATCGACGAACGAGAGGAAGTGTTCCACTTCGGGAAGCGGCGGCACTTCGGCTCGGATGGCTTCGACTGCGTTGGCGGCGGTCAGGCCTTTTCGGAAATACAACCGGTGCGCCTTTCGCAACGCCTCCTGCGTCTCCGCTGAAACGCCGTTGCGCTCCAGTCCCACTTTATTGACGGCGCGGGTTCGGGCCGGGTTGCCGTCCACCATCATGAACGGCGCCACGTCACTCACCACTTTTGTGCAGCCACCGAGGATCGACATTTTACCCAGACGACAGAACTGGTGCACCGCCGACAAGCCGCCGACGGTCGCGTGATCCTCGACGATCACGTGGCCGGCCAGCGTGCCGTTGTTGGACAAAATCACGTGGTCGCCCAGCAGCACGTTGTGGGCGATGTGGCTGTAGGCGAGGATATGGTTGTCCGACCCAATCACCGTCGCCTCCCCGTCGCCTGTGGCGCTGTGCACGGTGACGTTTTCGCGGAAAGTGTTGTTGTTGCCGATGCGTGTCCACGTTGTGCCGCCCTTCCATTTCAAGTCCTGCGTCTTGAGACCGATGGAGGCGAAGGGGAAAAACTCGTTGCCGCTGCCGATCTCGGTGTGGCCGTCGATGACGACGTGCGAGTGCAGCCGGTTTCCCTCGCCAAGCGTGACGTGCCCGCCGATGACGCAGTACGGGCCAACAACACAGTCGCCGCCGAGAGTGGCCCCGTGGTGAATGACTGCGGTGGGATGAATCTCAGACATCACGTGCGCCTGGTCGGTTATGAATTACCCGCGAGGGTGAAGGTGATTTCGGCTTCGCTGACCACTTCTCCGCGCACGGTGCAGATGCCCTTGGCCTTGGCGACCTTGCCACGGGCCCGGAGCAGCTCAATGTCGATCTGCAACACATCCCCCGGCTTGACCGGCTTGCGCCACTTCACTTTGTCGGCGGCCATGAAGTAAGCGATCTTGCCGGCGTTGTCGGCCTGCTTGAGCGTGAGGATGCCGGCCACCTGTGCCATCGCCTCGAGTTGCAGCACACCCGGCATGATCGGGTGCCCGGGGAAATGCCCCTGGAAATACGGCTCGTTGAGTGTGACGTTTTTCTCCGCGGTAATCTGGTTGCCGTCGATCCGCGTCACCCGGTCCACCATCAGGAACGGGTAGCGGTGCGGCAGGATCTGCATGATTTGATCGGAGTCCAGTGGGGCTGTTGTTTCGTCGCTCACTTGGGGTTGCTTGGGTTGGGTGGATTGCCTGGCCGGCGTGTCGCCCGGCGGGGAAAAACTTTGTGCGGCCACCGAAGGACGGCGCACCTGCTGCAGGATGCGCCTGGCCAGACCGCAGTTGGCGGCGTGCCCCGGCTTGACCGCCACGATGTGCCCGCGCAACGGCGCGCCGACGAGGCTCAAGTCGCCGATGATGTCCAGTATCTTGTGCCGCACGAACTCCTCGCGGTAGCGCATCGGCTCGGCCGTCAGCACGGCGTCGTCGCGGATGACGATGGCGTTCTCGAGGCTGCCGCCGCGGATGAGGCCGTTCTTGATGAGGTACTCGATCTCCTCGTAAAAACAAAACGTCCGCGCCTGGGCGATCTCGCTCTCCCACGTCTCGGGCGTCAGCTCGACGCTGAAAAACTGGGTGAACCGTCCGCCCTTGTCGGAGCTGGTGCACGTGATCTTGAAGCCGTCGTGCGGGAAGGCGGATATCACCGTGCCGTTGTGCGTGTACTCGATCGGCTCGGTGACTTGCACCGGCTCGACGCGTTCCGCCTGTGCCTCGATGCCGGCCTCGCGAATCATTTTGCAGAACTGCCGCGCACTGCCGTCGGCCACGGGCGGTTCGCTGGAGTCGATCTCGACAACGGCGTTGGTCACCCCGAAGCCGTACAGGGCCGCCAACACATGTTCCACCGTCTGCACCTTGGCATTGCCCCTGGACAGTGTGGTTGAGCGGTCGGTCTCGGCGACATACCCGACCTGCGCCGGGATCTCCGCACGGCTGTCGAGGTCCACTCGGCGAAAGATGATCCCGGAATTCGGCGGAGCGGGCAACAGGGTCATCGAGACCTTGTTGCCGCTGTGCAGGCCGACGCCGGAATAGCTCGCCGGCTTGGCTAGTGTTTGCTGTTGCAACACGGCGCGCATTTAACAGGCGGGCGCGACCGTTGGCAAGGTCAACGCCCGGTTCAACTGCGAATCGTGGCGCTGAGATCGTCGCGCAGGCGCTCGATCACTTTTTCGTGAACGGCATCAACCTGCTTGTCCTTCAGCGTGCCCTCGGCGGAACGGTAGTGAAAAGCGTACGCCACGCTCTTTTGCCCGGCCTCGACGCCTTCGCCGCGATAGACGTCGAACAGCTCGACCGACTCGAGATTGTTCGGCTTGGCCTTGCGGACGCTTTGCAGCACGGCGTCGTGCGTCGTGTCGTCGGCCACGAGCATCGCGATGTCGCGCCGCGTGCCGGGGAACGCCGGCAGCGCCTTGAAGCCGCGCTTGGTCGTGCGGCGTTGCAGCGCTTGGCCAAGGTCGAACTCGGCGAAGAAAACCGGATGCTTCAAGTCGTGCCGCCGGGCGAGCAGCGGCGAAAATTGGCCAAGCGTCCCGACCGGCGTGTTGCCCAGCTTCACACTGCCCGACTCAACGAAAAATTCGCTGCCCGCGTCATGCCGCTCGTAGCTGACTCCGCGCATGCCGAACTGCGCGGCGAACTCCTCGATGATCCCCTTGAGGTCGGCAAACTCATTCACCGCATCGCGCTCCGCCCCCTCGTGAAACGGCGCGAACCGCCGACCGGTCAGCGCGATCGCCAGCCGCCAGCCTTCCGCCGGTTGGCCGTCGTCGTCACGGAACACCCGGCCGATCTCGAACAGCGCCGCGTCGGCGGTGTCGTGGTTTGCGTTGTGCTGCAGCGCGTTGGCCAAGCCGGGCAACAGGCTCGTCCGCAGCTTGTCCTGCTCGCTGCTCAGCGGGTACTCGAGCGCCACCGGCGCGATGCCGAGCAGCGACGACGCCTCGCCGGAAACCAGCGTCTGCGTCTGCGCCTCGTACAGGCCAAGCCCGGTGAGGATCGTGCGGGTCTCCGCGAACGCATCGTGCGTGGCGTCGAACGGATCGCTGCCGACACAGCCGCGCGGCGGCGAGGACGGAACCTTATCGACGCCGTAAATGCGAACGACCTCCTCGATCAAATCGACCTCGCGCTTCAAGTCCACCCGCGCCGTCGGTATCCGGAACGTCGCCGTCGTGTCGCCGTCGCGGGACACCGTCTTGAGGCCAAGCCCGGTGAGCGCGGCCACCTGTTCGTCCGGCGAAACCGCGATGCCAAGCAGCGTGTCGGTCCGGGCAAAGCGCAGCGAAATTTCCCCCGGTTCGGCGGCGCTCGGGTAGGCATCGACACAGCCCTTGGCCAAGCGGCCGCCGGCGGTCTCGATGATGAGTTGCGCGGCGCGTTGGCTGACCCAGTCGCAGCAGTTCGGGTCGCAACCGCGCTCGAAGCGGTACGACGCATCGGTGCTGATGCCCAGGCGCTTGGCCGTTGCGCGGATGTTTTGCGGCTGAAAATAGGCGCACTCGATCAGCACATCCTCGGTGCCGGCGGCGATCTCGCTGTTGAGCCCGCCCATGATGCCGGCGAGGGCGATGCCCTTGGTTTCGTCGGCGATCAACAGCGCGTCGCTTGTCAACTCGTGTTCCTTCTCGTCGAGCGTGGTGAATTTTTCGTCGTCGCCGGCGTTGCGCACGACGATCACCGGCTTGGCCGCGCCGTCCGCCTTTGCGAGCAAATGAAAGTCGAACGCGTGCAGCGGTTGGCCGGTCTCGAGCATCACGTAGTTTGTGACATCGACGACGTTATTGATGCTGCGGATGCCGACTCGTTCGAGCGTGTCGCGCAGCCAGCCCGGGCTGGGGCCGACCGTCACGCCGCGAACGACGCGCGCGTTGTAGCGCGGGCCGTGCTCGGCGTTGTCGAGCCGCACATCGACCAGCGCCGAGGCATCCTCGTCGCCCTCTGGCAAGTCGGGGATCTCCGGCAGGCGCAGCGCGTTCCTGGTGAGCGCGCTGACCTCGCGGGCGATGCCGATGAGGCTGTTCCAGTCCGGCCGGTTCGGCGTCACTTCCAAATCGTAGACAACATCGTCGCTGCTGCGGCCAAGGTGCTCGGCGAACGCTTGGCCGACCTGCGCGTCCTCCGGCAGAATCATCAGCCCTTCGGCGTCTTCGGCGAGGCCAAGCTCCCTCGGCGAGCACATCATGCCCTGCGACTCGACGCCGCGAATGTTGCCGACCTTGATTTTGAACGGCTTCTCGCCCGGCTCGGCCGTCATCTCGCAGCCGGGCATCGCGAGCGGCACCTTGCTGCCGACCTCGAAATTCGTCGCGCCGCAGACGATCTGCCGCTCGCCGTCACCGTCGTTCACCTTGCAGAGCGACAGGCGGTCGGCGTCCGGGTGCGGTTCCTTGGAGAGCACCTCGGCGACCACAATGCCGTCAAAACCGCCGGACACTTTCTCGACGCCCTCGACCTCGAGGCCGATCATCGTCAGCCGCTCGGCGAGTTCGTCGGGCGACCAGTCAAAGTCAACGTACTGCTTCAGCCAGTTGTAGGTTACTTTCATTTCCGTAGGGAAACCGGCGAAAACCGGGACGCCGCACGGTAAGCAACTCGCGCCAAAATGCGATTGAATTTTTGAGTTCACGCCGCGTCACAAATCCTTTGCCATCGTTGGGAGATGGTGAAAAACTCCCCGCCTTTATGAATTTAAGACAACTGGATTTTCGTGTGTTAGGGAATATTGCCGTGATTTTCGCCGTCGGCTTGAAGCCGGTGATCGCTGAAGACCAAACCGTTGATGGCAAAAAGAAGGTACTCGAGGGCCACTCGTTCCACGGCGAAGCCTTCAACGAGGGTCCCCGCCAAAGCGCCTATCTCATGAAGGGCATGGGGCGCGTGCGCTTCCCGGTCACAACCTCCGTGCAGGAGGCTCAGTTGTTTTTCACGCAGGGCGTCGCCCAGTTGCACGGCTTTTGGTACTTCGAGGCCGAGCGCAGTTTCCGGCAGGCGGCAATGCTCGACCCCGACTGCGCAATGGCCTACTGGGGCATGGCCGTGGCCAACCGCAACAACGCCGAACGCGCCCAGGGCTTCATCGAGGAAGCCAAAAAACGCAGGGACAAGGCCTGCAAACACGAGCAACTCTGGATTGACAGCGAAGTCAACTATTGGGCCGACACCAAGAAGGCCAAAAAGGATCGCCGCCGCAAAATGGTGCGCGACCTCGAGTCGATCATTTTTGAGTATCCGGACGACATCGAAGCCAAGGCGTTCCTCGCCGTGTGGATGTGGCAAAGTGCCAGGGAAGGATTGCCCATCCACAGCCACGGCGCCGTCACCGCCCTGATCGAGGACGTGCTCGACGTCGAGCCGATGCACCCGTGCCATCACTTCCGAATCCACCTGTGGGACAACGAAAAGCCGGCGCGCGCCCTCGCCTCCGCCGCTCGTTGTGGGCAGGGATCACCCGGCATCGCACACATGTGGCACATGCCCGGCCACATCTACTCGAAGCTCAAGCGCTACCACGACTCCACCTGGCAGCAGGAGGCCAGCGCCCGGGTCGATCACGCCCACATGATGCGCGACCGCGTGCTGCCGGACCAGATCCACAACTTCGCCCACAACAACGAGTGGCTCACGCGCAACCTCAACCACCTTGGCCGTGCCAACGACGCCGTGGCGCTCGCCCGAAACATGGTCGAGCTGCCGCGCCACCCGAAATACAACACTCTGGCCAAGTCGGGTAAGCCGACCGAGTACGGCAAGCGCGGCAGCGCCCGCTACGGCCGCATGCGCCTGCTCGACACCCTGCTACGCTACGAGATGTGGGACGAAATCATAAGCTCATCGCAGACGGTTTACCTTGAGCCGACCACAATTCCGGAGGAACAAGCCAAGCGCCTGGCCGCCGTCGGCGTGGCCCATTACGCGCTTGGCCAAGCGGAAAAAGGTGCCGAGGCCCTGGCCAAGCTCGACGAACTCAAGGAGCGCCTGAAGGAAATGAAACTCGAGGCCGGGGCCAAGGCCGAAGAGGCGGCCCGCGCGGTAGATAAAAACGACGACGACGCCGACAAAGCCATGGTGAGCGCGATGAAGCCGTTCAACGGCCGCATTAAAACGATTGGCCAATACCAAGCTGAGTTGCTCGCCCACCAAGCCGCAGCGGACGAAGACGCCGACGAGTTCAAAAAACAAATCGCCAAAGCCGGCAAGATGTCGCGCGAGCGCAAGTCGCAACTCCACCTGAAGGTCGGCAACAAAAAGGAGGCGGAAGAACTCGCCAGCCAATCCGCCCGCGCCGAGGGCCAGGTGCAGCCCTTGGCCAACTACGTCGATATCCTCTGGCGCAGCGGCAGGGAAAAGGAAGCCGTCGAGCAGTTCAAAAAACTGCGCAACATTTCCGCGCACATCGACATCGAGCGCGCCGTCTTTCAGCGACTCGCGCCAGTCGCCAAAAAACTCGATCTGCCGAAAGATTGGCGCGTTAAATTCCAGCCGGCCGACGACGTCGGCGACAGGCCGTCACTCGACACGCTTGGCCCGTTCCGCTGGAGCCCCTCGCCCGCGACCCAATGGGAACTGACCGATGGCCAGGGTAAACAACATACCCTCGCCGACTACGCCGGCCGGCCGGTGATCGTCATCTTCTACCTCGGCAAAGGCTGCGCGCACTGCATCGAGCAGCTTGGCACCTTCGCCCCCGAGACCGACCGCTTCCGCAAGGCAGGCATCGACCTCATCGCCATCAGCACCGACGCCGTCGATGGCCTGCGCGAGACGGTTCAGCAGAACAAAACCGGCTCGCCGTTCCCCTTCCCACTCGTCTCCGACGCTTCGCTGAACGTGTTCAAGCAATACCGCGCCTACGACGACTTCGAGCAGCAACCACTGCACGGCACCTTCCTAATCGACCGGCAGGGCCTCGTCCGCTGGCAGGACATCAGCTACGAGCCGTTCACCGAAGCTGAATTCCTCCTGCGGGAATCCAAGCGCCTCCTCGCCCAAGACCCACCCCAAGTCACCCAGCGCTAAAACGACGGGGTAAAAATGACCCCCAATCAAAAACCAAAGAACAACCAAGCCGCAAACCTATCCTCTCCCCCGGCGGGGGAGAGGACAAAGGTGAGGGGGCGAACTTCCACAACCAACAAAACGAAGGCGCAAGCTCGACGGCTGCGCAAACAACCCACTCCCTCCGAAAGCAAACTTTGGAAACTCCTCCGTGACCGCCGCTTAGTTGATTTTAAGTTTCGCCGCCAATATTCCTGCGGTTCATACATTCTCGATTTCTATTGCGCCAAGGCCAAGCTCGCCATCGAACTGGACGGGGGCGGCCACGGTCTTCCCCGACAACGCAGCAAGGACGAACAACGCGACCAATTTCTCGCGAGTCGAGAGATCAAAGTGTTGCGATTTTGGAACCACAAACTTCGCGATGAAATGGAATCCGTTCTGTTTGAAATTTGGTATGCGTTGATGAAACGGACAGGCAGAACAGATGAACTCGCCAACTTCAAAACCAAGCCTTCACCCTCATCCGGCCTGCGGCCACCTTCTCCCATGAGGGAGAGGAATGGTAACGGCGCTAGACGTCGATGACGTCGTCGTCTTTGGGGCGGTTTGGGGGGGCTTGTGGCCGGGTGCCCATGCCGCCGGGGGTGGGCATCTGAAAATGACCGACCTGCGCAGCAAATTTCTTTTTCACTCGCTCGCGAATGATGGCGCGGAAACCGGGTATCATCAGGCAGAAACCGGCCAAGTCGGTCAGCAGGCCGGGCGTCAGCAACACGATGCCGCCGATCAATACCAGTAGCCCGTCGATCAACTCAGCCGTTGGGACCCGACCGGCGGCCGTCTCGGCCTGTATCCTGGCGAGGATCGAATAGCCTTGGCTTTTCGCGAGGTACGCCCCCCACGCGCCGGTGAGAATCACGAGCATGATCGTCGGTAACAACCCCACACGACTACCGACCACAGCTAGCAGATAAAGCTCCACCAGTGGGATGGTGATGAACAGGATGATCAATCTTCCAAGCATTTTAGTTTAACCTTGGTCAAGCGCTCGACCCATGCGTTCGCCGACTCGTGCATACGTCTCGAGGCCGTTGTCGGTGTTTTTCAGCAGGTCGGTGTCGAACTCGATCCGGCCTTTCTCGAACAGCACCGCCACGCTTGAGCCGCCGAAGGCAAAGTATCCTTTCTCGTCGCCCTTGGCCACCGTCTCGCCCGGCGTATAAGTCTGCCGGATGCTGCCGACCATTGTTGCGCCGATCTCGACGAACTGCACCTGGCCAAGCGCGGGCGACTCGATCGCCGTGACGACCCGTTTGTTCTCCCAAAAAATCGACGGCCTCGTGATCAGCGCGATGGGGTTGACCGAGTAGAGCCAGCCGTTGATGAAGTTCGGGGGGCCGGGCTTGCCCGCGCACGGGAAATGAAACCGATGGTAGTCCACCGGGCAAAGCCGCGAGAGAATCATCGAGCCTCCCTCGTAGCGCTTGGCCAAGCCGGCGTCGCCGAGAAATCGCTCGAGGTCAAACGACTGGCCCTTGACGAAAAAATTTGTCTCGGCGGTTATGTCGGCGAACGCGAGGTGCCGTCCGTCCGCCGGGAAGACCACCGAGTCGACGGCGGCGTTGACCGGCCGCGCGCCTGGATTGAGTTTGCGATGGAAAAACTCGTTGAACGAATTGTAGTCGTCCACCGGCTCGGCGAACTCCCCCTCGTCCAGGCCGTATTGCTCGATGAACGGCATGATTTTCAGGCTGCTGGACAGGGTATCCATCCTGCGGCCGTACCAAGCGGAGACGATCCACCGGCGGACGAGCAGCCATTGGGCGAGCCGGCCAAGCGGATTGCCGTACGCCCAGCGCAGCGGTCGCTCGCCGTATATGGCCTCGGCCTTCAGCGCGCCATCCCGGCGATCGATGTATCGGATCTCCCCCTTGGCCAACTGCTCCTCGACGCTCATGCACCGGCAGGCTACCCGCCCCCGGCCCGGTTGAAAAGAAGTGAGCAGTGAGCGGTAAGCAGTGAGCAGTTGATTTGGCTAGGGGCAACCTACTCATAGATTCGGTCATCTTGGATCGAGCTTTCCCATTGCGAGTTGTCAATGGCGGTGACTTGTTCGAGCGACTCCGGCGTCAGGCCCGCGTCGATCGCCTCGCGCAAGGCCGTGCCGCCGGAGAGAATGTCGATCGGCAGCTTCACGGTCTCGTATTCGTACGGCGGCTGCCGCCAGGCGAATTGCCTCGGCCAGAGCTTGGCGATACAGCCAATCATCGCGACGGTGAATCGATAGGAGCGCAGCGTCGAGGCGTTTGTCGGGTGCAGAAACAGGCCTCCGCACGACTGTTGCGCGAACTTTTGAAAAGTCGGCTCGAAGCGGTAGGGACGCGCGCACAGTCCGTCGAACTCGAACTCAGCAAGCTCGTTCAGGAGCGCCATTGGGTCGATGTAGGGGGCGCCGCACAGCTCGAACGGCGTGGTCGTGCCTCGGCCCTCGGACAGCGTTGTGCCCTCCAGCAGAACTTGCCCGGGATAAACCAACGCGCCTTCGTAGCGCGGCAAATTCGGCGAAGGCGGAATCCACGGCCGGCCATGTTCGGGCCAGAGCGAGCCACGGCGATAGCCTTCCATCGCCACCCAGTGGAGGTCGGCATTGATACCGCATTCGCGATTTAGGTATCTCGCGGCTTCGGCCAAGGTCAGCCCGTGGCGCATCGGCATCGGCACCCGGCCGACGAAGCTGGAGAATTCACGATTCAGCATCGGCCCCTCGATGATGTCGCCGCCGAGCGGGTTGGGGCGGTCGAGCACGACGACGGCGATTCCCTTCTCGGCGGCCGCCTCGAGACAGAGGTGCAGCGTCCAGAGGTAAGTGTAAATTCGCGTGCCGACGTCTTTCAGATCGATGACCAAAACGTCGAGACCGTCGAGCATCGCCGGAGTCGGTTTTCGCACATCGGCGTAAAGGCTGTGCACCGGGATTTTGCGCAGCGGATCGAGCGTGTGCGGCGTCTCGATCATGTTGTCCTGCTGCTCAAACCACAGGCCGTGCTGCGGTCCGAACAACGCCGCCAACTGCCCCGGAAAACTCTCGCCGAGGACTTCATCGGCGGTGCGGAAGCCGGAGTCGATCGACGCCTGATTCATCACCAGACCGAACCGGGCATCGCGCAAAATTTCCGGGGAATTGGCCGCGCAAACTTCGAGGCCGAGGCGTAACTCAGTCATCAATCAGAAACCCGTTTCGTTGTTAAATAGTTTGTTGTGCATCCAGCCGGTGCAAAAAGTAACGCTTGAGCCGACCAACGCAAACCAGGGCCATGCCAGCGGCGTGCCGAACTTGATCGCGGTCATGACGATCAAGCCAACGACCAAACCAACGAGCGCCGAGTTGGTGCCGACCTTGCCCTTGGCCAAGCCGAGAGCGAAGACGCCGAGGATGATCCCGGTGGTGAATCCCTGAATGGCCAGCACGCTGCCGATCACCGACGAATCAAGCAGTTGCCCGGAGATGCCGACGATGATTTGGGCGATGCCAAACGCGACCGTCAGCCACTTGGCCAAGCGCAACCGGCTGCTGTCACTGTCGATTGTGAGGATGTCGTTGACCAGCACCGTGGCGCTGGAGTTGAGCGAACTCGACAGCGTCGACATCGCCGCAGAAAACAGCGCGCCGAGCACGACGCCAAGCACGCCGACCGGCATCATGTCGATGATGAACGTCGCGAAAACTCGGTCGCTCTTGGCAAACGATTCCGCCGGTGGGTTCTGGCTGTAGTAGGCAAAAAGCGCGGTGCCGATCAACAGGAAGAACGCGAACTGCAGCAACACGACAAATCCGCTCAGTCGCAACGCCAGCGCCGCTTCACCTTGGCTGCGGGCGCTCAAATAACGCTGCACCATCAACTGATCGACGCCGTGGGTGCCGACCGCCAGGACGCCGCCGCCGATCAAGCCGGCCCAAAACAGGTACGTGCCAGTCAGGTCGAAATCGAAATGAAAGACCCGCAGTTTGTCACCAGTCAGCTCAGCGCGGGCCAACTCGGTGACAGCACCCCAGCCACCGTCAATCGAATCGAGCAATATCCCAAAGGCGATCGCTGCGCCGAGCATGTACACCACGAACTGGATAAAGTCGGTCCAGATCACCGCGCGGATGCCACCGGCAAAAGTGTAAACGATCGTTGCGACACCGAGGGCGATGATCGCCATGTTCATGTCGATGCCGGCGACATGTTGCAACACGATCGCACCGAGAAACAACCGGAACCCATCGCCGAGAGTGCGAGTGATGATAAACAGCAGACTCGCGGCACGCTTGACAGCGCTTCCAAAGTGCCGGTCGAGAACTTCGTAGGCCGTGAACAGCTCGCCGGCGAAGTACCTCGGCAGCAGTTTCGAAGCCACGATCCAGCGACCGAGGATGTAGCCAAGTGGCAGTTGCAGGAATCCCAGATCCCCGGTGTACGCGAGGCCAGGCACGCTCAGGAAAGTAATCGTGCTGGTCTCAGTCGCGACGATCGAACACAGCACAGCCCACCACGGCATGTCGCGCCCACCGACCATGAACTCGGCGGAGCTGCGAGTACCGCGGCCCATCCACATTCCAAAGACAACCATGCCGAGCAGGTAGCTGCAGAGAATCGTCGCATCGACCCAGTGGACATTCACGGCGGCATTCTGGGTGCAGGATCCGGACCGCACAAGCCATACCCTGACCTGTCATCGAAACTCACGCGAAGCCGCGAACGCGAAAAAAAAGAGAGACGTTAAAAGTCGCGGCAGCGTCGTGGAGTGCGGTTCTCTGCACCGCTTTGGAATGCGCCAGAAAGCGGCAGGGACGGCCGCACTCCAAGACGCTCCCGCGACACACCCGGGCCGCTTGGCCAAGCGCATCCCGTTAGATTCCTTCTCCTTCACGGAGAAGGTGGCCGGCGTCAAAATGAGGCTGCCCCCCGCCGGAAAAAATGCAGTAGCCACGTAAAATAATTGAAACCTTTCACCGCTTGGCCTAGTCTTTCTCTCGGTTCGACTAGGAAAATCATGAAATTCATTCACCTCACCAAAATTGGGCTAGGCGGCTTGGCTGGCTTGGCATGGTCGCTGGCTGGCACTGTCACTGCGGAAAACTCGCCGACCTGGCGC
>Ga0208879_1001024_pt1 | contig 27354 bp, 20 predicted proteins | sample Knorr_S15_td_Bot_FD_185605 | JGI IMG/M metagenome (GOLD analysis project Ga0208879, IMG submission 185605) | Marine microbial communities from Southern Atlantic Ocean transect - Knorr_S15_td_Bottom_ad_5009_LV_A (SPAdes) (version 2) | ecosystem: Environmental > Aquatic > Marine > Oceanic | place...
CAGGACAACACGAGCATCAGTGTTCCGAGTGCCAGCTCTTACGGTGCAATTACACTTCAGGAAAGTACTTTTCCCGGAACCGGTGAAAGCGGATTCATTGCGGTTAAACCCGATGATTCCGATATCGTTTACATCGGTGCGGTCGGGAGTTCCCCCGGCGGCGAAGGCGCGCTTCAGCACTACAACCACAAAACAAAACAACTACGGCTCGTCAATATCTGGCCCGAAGAAAAATACGGTTGGGCTCCTAAAGATTTGAAATATCGCTTTTCCTGGACATTTCCAATTGCCTTTTCTCCACATGATACCGGAACAGTCTATGCTTGCGGAAACCATGTTTTCCGGACAAAAAACGAAGGTCACAGTTGGGAATCAATCAGTCCGGACTTGACACGCGCAGACGAGAGTAAGCTTCAAATTTCCGGCGGTTTGACCATTGACAGCAGCGGTGCAGAACACTACGCGAGTATTTCAACTTTTGCGGAATCGCCACACCAACCCGGAATTTTCTGGACCGGCAGCGATGACGGCTTAGTTCATACTTCCCGGAACGGCGGAAAAACCTGGCAAAATATTACGCCGAATGAACTTCCGGAATGGTCTTACATTTTCTGCATTGAAGTTTCCGTGCATGATCCGGAAACCATTTTTCTTTCGGCAACACGCTACAAACTGAATGATTACCGACCCTTGCTTTTCAAATCAACAAACGGTGGTAAAAAATGGAGTTGTATAAACGGTGACTATCCGGAAAATGAAATCAGCAGGGTTATCCGCGAAGATCCAACTTGTCCGGGTTTGCTATTTGTTGGTGCTGAAACCGGAATTTTTATGAGTTCCAATTCCGGAAAAAACTGGCAGAAACTTGGAGGAAACTTTCCGGTTGTTCCGGTTTACGATATGAAAATTAAGCAGGATGATTTGGTCGTCGGTACACACGGACGCTCTTTCTGGATTCTGGATGACCTGACTCCGCTGCGGAAATTTGCGAGTAAATCTTCCGGAAGCAACAAAGGAACTTCCGGAGGCATACAGTTTTTCCCGCCACGTACAACCTTCCGACGCACCTTAAACTGGAGCGTAAATCTGTTTCTCGGAGACGGAAAAAACTACAGTCCGGATTTTGGTTTGCCCGGAACTCATTATCAGGAGACTACACCGGATGGAGAAAAACGATTCCGATATTTGGATATGGGCGAGAATCCTCCGGAAGGTGTGATTGTGAATTATTTCCTGGAGTCAGAACTAAAACAGCCTCTGGAGTTAGTAATTTTAGACGACGACGGTAAGGAAATTGAACGCTTTTCTAGTAATTTATTCGATTCTGACCCTAAAGATAAAGACAATAAAGAAGAAGAAAAACCGAGCTTGCCGACTAAACTTGGCTTCAACCGTTTCGTATGGAATATGCGCTACCCCGGACCTGAAATCAAAATTGATAAGGCGCTGGAAAAACCTGGTTATAAACAGTTGGGACGCATCGCGCCATTTGGTGGAGGCTCCAGCGGAGGTCCAGTTGCGCCTCCCGGAAACTATCAAGTTCAGTTAAAAACAGGAAAGACTGAAATTACTCATTCATTTGAAATCATTAAAGATCCACGTTTAAAAACAACTGCTGAGGATTTTGCGGAACAATTTAATCTATGGACTAAAATCAGAGACAAAGTTTCAGCAACAAACTTCGCGATCAACAAAATCCGGAGAATCAACCATCAAATTACAGCATTACTGGCACGCGAAATATTCAGCAATTCTGCTGCTGAAAAGAAAATAACAGAAGTTCGGAAAACGGCGGAAACGCTCCGGGAAAAACTCAGCAAGATTGAAAATCAATTGACGCAAAACCAATATGAAACTCCTTCTGATCGGTTGCGTCATCCCACCATGCTCAAGGAAAGAATGGAAGCTTTAGTGAGTGTAGTTTCAGTTTCTGATGCCTCTCCTCCCGAACAGGCACATGCTGTTTATGAAAACTTGAGCAGTAAAATAGACGATCAACTTGCGCTGTTGAGCAAGCTCGAAAAACAAGATTTGCCGCGAGTTAACAAACAGATTGAACAAGCCGGAATTCAAAAACTGCAGGGTTAAGATGCTTGGCGTTACCGGTTTGCTCAAAATCTCTGCGGCAGATTTCATTGTCCGTACTGCCTATCAAATGGGCAAGACTCCGCTGCTGCCGCTCTTCGCCGCGAGCCTGGGTGCGAATGCCACTTTTTTGGGTTTGATAGTTTCTGTCTCAACTTTGACCGGAATGTTGCTCAAACCAATCTTCGGTTTCCTCTCCGACCGTTGGGGGCGCTGGATTTGGCTGTTAGCTGGAACACTGCTTTTTGCCGGAATTCCATTCCTTTATCCATGGGTAACGACTCCCGAAGAATTACTAATTTTACGTCTCATCCACGGATTGGCCACTGCGATTTACGGCCCTGTTACAATTGCATGGGTCATTGAGCAGGATCAAAAAAACGGAAATTCCGCTCGAAACCGCGCCGAACGTTTGGGCTGGTTCGGTATGGCTCGAAGCGGTGGATACTTGCTGGGTCCAACGATTGCCGCAGCACTTTTATTGGTCTTTGAACCCTCAACCGTTTTTACGCTCATTGGCCTTTTGAGCTCCACTGCTTTGTTGCCCGTACTCTTACTAAAAAGAACCGAACCTCCAAAAACATCCTGCGTTACCTTTCGTCAACAAACAAAATCCGCATTCCGGGCCGGAATCAAAACTCCAGAGCTTTGGTTGGCGGGTAGCCTTGAATGTGTAGTCTATCTCGGAATTTACGCCACCAAAACTTTTTTGCCGCTCTATGCGCTGGAAAGAGGAATATCTATTTTGTGGGTTGGACTTTTCTTTTCGGCTCAGGAATTAATCCATTTGATCGCACGTCCACTTGGAGGTCGATTGAGTGACCGTTTGGGTTATCTCCCCATCGCTGCTTCCGGAATGCTACTGGCCGCTTTTGCAATGGGACTGATACCCCTGGTGCAAAGTCCTTTCGGCCTACTCATGCTCGCGCTTGGTTTTGGACTTTCGCAAGCGCTGATCTTTCCGTCAACCCTTGCTCTCTTTGCAAAAAAAATGGATGCGCGTCACACCGGAACAGGTGCCGGAATGATCGGTGCCTTAAAAAATTCTGCTAAAGTCACCGGTCCAATCCTCGGAGGATTGCTGATACATTGGCAAAATTATTCCTGGATGTTTTGGAGTATGGCGCTGTTACTTGCTCTCTGGAGCTTTGGTTTGCTGGTGAATATACTAAATGAAAGAACATCAACTCGTCAAAGCGAGTATGGATCAGTTTTTACCGTTAGTCCGTAAAATTAATGTTTTTAAAAATCTCGACAAATCTTTAAATAATTGTAACATTCAACATATCAACTAAATCCCGCAAACAGCCATTTCAACGTAATGCCAGATAGTTTTAAAAACCAAATCAAAGCTGCTGAAATCGTTCTGCCGTGTTCGGAATTAGACACTACGCTAGAGTTTTTCACAGAGAAACTTGGGTTCAGAATAAACGCTATCTTTCCAGCGGATGCCCCGGAAGAGTCCGTGATCAGCGGACATGGCATACGAATCCGGCTGAAAAAAGGTGATACCGGCTCTCCGGGAAGATTACGCCTGCTTTGCCGGAATCTGGCCAATTTTGCGGATGGTGAAACCAAACTAACTGCACCAAATGGTACAAAAATCGAACTAGTTGAGGCAGACCTTCCGCTGGTCCTGCCACCAGAACAACAGTCATTTGTCTTGAACCGGATCAGTGGTGAGGCTGTATGGCAAGTCGGTCGAGCAGGAATGCAGTACCGGGACCTCATCCCGGATCGACAGGGCGGACGCTTCATTGCCTCTCACATCCGCATACCAAAAGGAGGACTGGTTCCGGATTATGTCCACTTCCACAAAATTCGTTTTCAAATGATCTACTGTTACAAAGGCTGGGTACGTGTGGTCTATGATGATCAGGGGCCTCCGTTCGTGATGCATGCCGGAGACTGTGTTCTGCAACCTCCGGAAATACGTCACCGTGTACTGGAAAGTTCACCCGGACTGGAGGTAATTGAAATCGGCTGTCCAGCCCAACACGAAACCTGGGCCGACCCGGAACTTGACTTACCAACAGCGGAAGTACGACCCAAGCGTAATTATGGAGGTCAGCACTTCGTTTTCCACCAAGTATCTCAAGCTGAGTGGAGAACCTGGCGAATTGATGGTTTCGAATTTAGAGATACCGGAATCGGAAAAGCTACAAAAGGGATGGCAGGAGTGCGGATTGTTCGCCCCTTGAAAGTTGCCAAACCACAAGAATGTAGACATAACGGAGAATTTTGCTTTTTGTTTACACTGGAAGGTGGAGTCACACTCACCTGCGAGGGACACGGTTCCCAAAGGCTAGAGCCCGGGGATTCCTGCGTGATCCCTGCCCAGCTACGTCACTCCCTCACAGAATGCTCGGACGATCTGGAGTTACTGGAAGTGATACTTCCCGCCAACCAAAAAGCATACCTTTCAGCTTTACCAATGTAAGCTGACCCCAAAAAGTAAAAATCAATTTCTCAGAACCGTATTTTGCACCCTCTTGTTCACAAGTGTCTTGCCAAGCTATTGAATAAAAGCGTAACATGGAGATTTCGTTTTTAATATAAAAACACTGATACACAGAAAATAAAAAATTAATGACAACATTATATTCAGGCGGATTGGTATTTGACGGCAAGGGGAATTTGCTGGAAAATCATGGAGTATTAGTAGATGGCGAACGGATTTCCAGCATTGCGCCCATCGGAGAATTTGAAGGCTTCAGCGATGAAGTAATTGACACAGCAGGCGGAACACTTTTGCCGGGGTTGATCGACTGTCACGTCCATCTTGTTTATTGCGGAGAGGCTGACCCAAAGTCGTATTTGCTTAAATCAAGTCCAGGACAAATTGTGATGAACGCATTCGAAAATGCCCAGAAAACTTTGCGTAGCGGCGTTACTGCAATCAGGGATTTAGGTGGGCGCGATTATTTGGAATTTGCCGTGCGTGATGCCTGCAATTCTGGTAGACAGCTTGGTCCAACAATTATGGCCGCAGGTAAAATGATCTGCATGACAGGCGGACATGGAAATGCTTTTGGTAGAATTGCGGATGGACCGGATGAAGTTTTGAAAGCAGTGCGAGAGCAAATTCATGCAGGTTCAGATGTGATCAAGTTGATGGCCACCGGTGGTGTAATGACACCAAGAGTTAATCCGGAAGACGCTCATTATACTGAGGAAGAATTGCGAGTCGGAGTCAATGAAGGACATCGTTTTAACCGCACATGCGCAAGTCACGCACAAGGATCAGCCGGGATTTTGAATGCTGTTCGAGCCGGAATGGATTCGATTGAACACGGAATTTTCATGACTCAGGAATGTCTGGAAGCCATGCTGGAACGCGGCACTTATTTGGTGCCGACACTTGCGGCAGTCAACAATATTTATCTCAATCGAGACAACGGGATTCCGGAATTTATTGTGGAAAAAACAATCCGTGTCCGTGAACGTCACCATCAGTCAATTAAAATGTTTTATGAAGCCGGCGGTAAAATGGCAATGGGAACCGATGCGGGAACACCATTTAACGTCCACGGTGACAACAGTCAGGAATTGCAGTACATGGTTGATCTTGGTATTTCTAACAGTGATGCGCTTAAGATTTCAACTGCAAATGCTGCGGACTTGATGGGAATGGAAAACCGGGGGAAGATTCGCAAAGGAGATTTTGCCGACTTGCTGATTGTTTCTGGAAATCCGCTGGAAGATATTTCGGCGGTTTCAAACAAAGAAAATCACCGTTGTGTAATTAAAAATGGTTCATTAGTATAATTTAATTGAGTTGTTAAAGGAGTAAAATGGGAGTGATTAAAGAGATTGAACAATTTCATGCCGAAATGACAGAATGGCGACGTGACATTCACCGGCATCCCGAATTGAAGTATGAGGAAAATCGTACTTCAGATTTAGTCGCGGAAAAGCTTCATGAATTTGGGATAGAAATTCACCGGGGACTCGCTAAAACCGGAGTTGTGGGCACAATCCGCAATGGCGACGGACCGTCGATTGGTCTCCGCGCGGATCTTGATGCTTTGCCTTTAGAGGAAAAAAACACTTTCAAACATGCTTCCAGCAATCCCGGCAAAATGCATGCCTGCGGTCACGACGGACACACCGCGATGTTACTCGGCGCGGCAAAATATTTAGCCTCCAGCAAGAATTTCAAAGGCACAGTTAATTTTATTTTTCAGCCTGCTGAAGAAGGTGGCGGTGGTGGTGAATTGATGATAAAAGAAGGTCTGTTTGAAAAATTTCCGGTTGATTCAGTTTATGGTTTACACAACTGGCCGGGAATGCCTGCCGGAACTTTTGGAGTTGGTGCCGGACCAATCATGGCGGCGGCAGATTTATTTGATTTAACCATAAACGGACGCGGCGGACATGCTGCTCTGCCGGATCAATGCATCGATCCGATCGTGATCGCGGCACAAGTCGTAAGCGCTCTGCAAACCATTACGAGCCGCAACACTCATCCGGTTGATTCTGTTGTGATCAGCGTCACACAGATCCATGCAGGTGACGCCTACAATGTCATTCCGGACAGTGTGCGGATGCATGGAACTGTACGAACCTTTCTTCCGGAAACACGCGACAAAATTCCCTCGTCCATGTTACGTGTAGCAGAAGGTGTCTGCGCAGCCTACGGGGCAACTTGCGAACTTAACTACAAGACCGGTTATCCGGCAACAATCAACGCAGTTCCGGAATCAGAAATTTCCGCAAAGGCAGTTGTTGATTTGCTCGGTGAAGACAAAATTATCCGTAATCCGACACCCAGTATGGGAGCTGAAGATTTTTCCTACATGCTGCAGGCACGTCCGGGATGTTATGTTTGGCTGGGGATCGGTCCCGGAAAAGGAGAATTCGGCTGTATGCTGCACAGTTCTCACTATGATTTTAACGACGATGTATTGCCAACCGGAGCCAGTTACTGGGCGACATTGGTAAAAAACGAACTTCCCGCTTAACAAAAATAAATTACACACAAATATTATGGAAATAAAAGGCACAATTAAAAAAATATCAGAAACTGTTCAAATCTCGGATCGCTTTCGCAAACGTGAATTTGTGGTAGAATACGCAAGCAATCCGGAATATCCACAACCCCTCCAGTTTGAAATGGTACAGGACCGCTGCGAATTGCTGGATTCTTTTAAAGAAGGACAGCAAGTTGAAATCTCTTTCGACTTAAGAGGACGCGAGTGGACCAATCCACAGGGACAAGTAAAATATTTTAACTCCCTCCAGGCCTGGAAACTCGTTGCTGAACAAAGTTCGGCAAATCCTCCTTCACCAACTAAACCGGCCCAAGCCGGATCCGGTCCGACACCTCAGGAACAACCCGGCTGGCTGGAAAATGAAACCTCAGACGATTTGCCATTTTAAGCACTTTTTCCTTCTGCTAGTCTCTGCCACAACAACACTCATCAAAACAGTAAATGTTAGTCATTTTAAATCCGGACTCAGACGAATCCAGTGAAGAATATAAACTTACGTGGAAACATCTTCGCAGCTTGTCAGAAATACGTTTAAAAAAACACAAAGTACAAGGCAGAGGGCAAGGTCTGACAGAAATATACCTAATTGGAAATACGTCCAAAATAAACCAGGAAGAAATCGAATCCCTTCCCGCCGTGGAGCGTGTGGTCAGGATTTCTCATGATTTCAGAATTCTGGGACGTCACTCGCAAGAAAAGGGTTCAATTGATTTTGAATACAACGGAGTTCATTTTAACCAGGACAGCTTTCACATTTTCGCCGGATTATGCGCAGTTGACAACCCAAAAAATGTTGAGCGAATGTTGCGGGCGTTGCAGGAAAATGGGCAGGTTTGTACCAGAATGGGAGCCTATAAACCACGTACAAATCCTTATTCTTTTCAGGGACATGGAAAGGAATGTCTGCCCTATGTTTTTGAATTGGCAGGCAAATATGGACTCAAAGTGGTTGCCATGGAAGTAACACATGAATCACACATTGCGGAAATTGATGCTTGTCTGGAAAAACTGGGAAGACCGACAGGCGTGATGTTGCAAATTGGTACACGCAACACGCAAAATTTTGAGTTGCTTAAAGCAGTCGGGCGGCAGCATACGTACCCTGTTTTACTCAAACGGGGTTTCGGAATTTCGTTGAACGAGTCTCTCAATGCTGCTGAATACTTGGCCAGTGAAGGAAACAACCAAGTCATTTTTTGTTTGAGAGGCATGAAAACATCATTCAATGCTCCACACCGCAACATGGTTGATTTTGCGCATTTACCAATAGTAAAACGTCTGACACGTATGCCTGTTTGTATCGACCCTTCGCATTCAGTTGGTACAAGAGAAGTTTCTCCTGATGGAGTTTTGGATGTTTTGCATTCTACTTCGCAGGGAATTATCGCCGGTGCGAATATGGTGCTGGTTGATTTTCATCCTTCACCCTCGGAAGCCCTGGTGGATGGTCCACAGGCATTGACTCTGGATGAGTTGCCAAAGTTTATTGAAGACGCAAGAATTTCTCGGGAAGCATATAAACAGCGGGTTGCCCTCTGGGAAAAATAATTGACTTAATCTACTGTTTTCTACAAAGCACCTAAATCCGATTTAGATACTCTGCCTCCTTCCGGCCTTTTTCTTCATCGACAAAATAGAAAAGTCCGGCACCAATCACAAACAGAATTATTATTGAGGCAATACTCCAGCGAGAAGCCTCTTGACCAACCGCAATAATTTGTTCGGCGGTAGGAGAATCCGGCATCAGTACATTCCGCATCATTAAGCCGACTACTCCCATCAATGCCGGTCCGATAATCGCGGCAAATTTACCGAGCATATTGTAAAATCCGTAATATTCTGCTGCCTGATTTTTTGGAATCAAGCGTGAATAATAGGAACGACTCAAGGCCTGTATGCCTCCCTGCACCAAACCTATCACCACTGCCAAAACATAAAACTCATATTTTTCTCGCATCATCGTGCCCCAGATTGTCACAGCAATATAAACCCCTATTGCCAAAAATATAGACGGCCGGACACCCCAACGCTCTCCTAAACGGCCAAAAATTAAAGCTGCAGGGAAACCTACAAACTGTACTATCAACAGGGCAACAATCAAATCATTGGATTCAAAACCGATCGATATTCCATAATCCACCGCCATCTTGATGATCGTATCCACACCATCAATATAAAACCAATAAGCCAGTAAAAACAACATCACAGTCTTTAGATGACGAATTTCCTGAAAGGTTTTAAAAAGTTGCTTAAATCCAGCTCTTACTGAACTTCCCTGAATCTGCTTTTTTCCAGTTTCAGGTTCCGGAACCCAGAATATTGTAATCAGTGTAAAAACTCCCCACCAAAGCGCAACACTCACAAATGACCAGCGAACCGCTTCACCGGCATCAGCAAGTCCGAAGATTGCGGGTTGCAAGGTCATGACAACATTGAGCAAAAACAGGAGACCTCCGCCCAGATAGCCCATGGCAAAACCCAAGCTGGAAACGGAGTCAACATTTGATTCATCAGAAACACTGGGTAATAGGGAATCATAAAAAATATTTGCGCCGGAAAAACCGATCACTCCCATCACATAAACGAAAACCGCCATCATCCAGTCACCTTTTTCTACCAGAAAAAGTCCGGCTGTCATCAGTACTCCAAGGTAGGCAAAGAAAATCAGAAATTTTTTCTTCAAAGAACCACGATCAGCAATTGCTCCCAGAACTGGTGCCATCAAGGCGACAAGCAAACTGGCAATCGAGTTTCCGAATCCAAGCATGGCCGTACTCTGATTAACGTCTGTGCCGATACTCCAGTATTGTTTGAAAAAGATTGGAAAAAAACCTGCCATAACAGTGGTGGCAAATGCTGAGTTTGCCCAGTCATACATGGCCCAGCCCCAGATCAATTTGCGTTCCTGTTTCATATTATTTCCTCACTTTCGAACTTCAATTAATTGATTTCAGAAGGTTCAGGAGACTCAAGATTTTCTTTTACTTTTTGCTGAATCAGCTTAGAAATCTCGAGTGCTTCATCGTTCGTCATTTCGATAGCGGTGACGTGGTGCATCCTGCCGTCCACTGACTTAAGAGCCAGCAAAACTCCGGTGGGACACGTCCCAACTTCCAACTCCATTTTTGCCATGATTTAACTCCGTGTAATTTTTAAAGCAAAATGAAAAAATGTTCCGAGGATTCTGACGAGATTCAAGTTTTTTTACAAGCTGAAACAAAAGTATCTTTCAATTCTTTGAGAAATTTGTTTGATTCTGTTAAAGTTGTACACATCTTCAAACTCACTTTTCAGCATGGAAAATGCTAATTCATGGATAACGACTTTTATTTACTTTCTGCCCATTCGTCCTGCATTGAAGGCATTACCCTGACCAAAAGAAATCAACATGTCCATATTACAAACGACAACGTTGGTTTTTCGGAGCTGAAAGAAACAAATTCCGGAAAAGCAAACGGCACAGAATCTGAGCTTTGGGTTAAGCCGATTGGAGAATTTTTGGATCGTCAGCAATGGAAGGATCATGCGATTGCTTTTCTGCTTCCTGCAGAAGATGTGACTTTTCGCAAAATTACTTTTCCATTTCAGGAACGAAAAAAAGTGGAACAAGCGCTGCCTTTTGAACTTGAAGAGGAATTGATGGGTGATTTAGCGGATTCTGCATACAGCGTGCAGGTTCATCCGATGTCAGCACAAAATTCGGAGGCCCTGGTTTTGTTGATGGGACGCGATCGTTTGCAGCAGTTGCAGCAACTTTGTCTGGAACGAGACTTGTTAATCCGCAACATAGATTGTTCCGCTTACGCCCTTTTTCGCGCAAAGCAAAATGAAATTTCTCTGCTGCCTGAAACTCAGGAATTATATCAAATTTATCTTGGCGGCGATGAGGCATTCGTGAACACAATCCGTGACGGACGCCTGGATGAAATCAAGATTTTTCCCAACCGTATTCCGGAAATTCTTCAGCAACACTTTCCAAATACGAAAAATTCACTTCCTTCATTCCTGCAAAGTTTCGCCAGAGTTTCGGATGGTGAAGATCATGCGGATAATGATTCCGCGCATGCTGAAGCATTTGCTCAACTCAAAGAAGAATTAAGCTGGTTATGTGCGCAGCTCACCCTTCATTTGAGGATAAAAAATTACAGCTCCGAAAGTCAAATTGAAATGCATGGAATCTTTGGTCCAGTAATAAAGTGGGATGGCGTAATCTTCCGGACACGAGCGTTTCCTTTGCCTGAAGCAAAAACATTTGCTGAGAGATCTGGAGAAAGTTTAAGCTTTTCCGTACAACCTGAAGCTGAGATAAATGATAATTTCACACCACTTCCGCAGCTTGAAACCAAGTCTCCGGATACACTTGAAGAATTGATGGTGGAGGCAAAACAGCGGGAAGACTCCGATGAAAAAACACAAAAAGATATTCCGGATGCAAATCTAAATGCCGATGATGAAATGGAGGAGGATTTGAATTCAGCAAGTGAGCTGGCTTCAATCGACCCGCATTCATCTCTGCTTGCTCTGTTGGAAAGGAAACATTGGGGAATACTGGGTGAGTTACGTAAAAATGCTGAAATATTTCTGGAACCACACCGTTTGAGCCTCTACCACGAAAGCACTCCGTGGAGGCGCTTTTTACGTCGAAATCGCGGTGCCGTCGCGGTAGCCGCAAGTTTCATGATAATTATTTTTGCAAGTTTCATCTGGCAAACAAGCACTAAATTGGATTTGCTTCAGCAGGACATTGCACGGACTGAACGCTTGGTACAAGCAGAATTGCGACGCGTCTTACCCCAAACTTCTGCTTCCGGTGTCAAGGCAATGCTGATAGAACTGCAGGAAAAAATTACACGCCGAAAAGACTATATTGAAAACAGTAAAAGATTTGAAAAACGCGACTATTTTAATTTGAAATTTCTCAAAAATATTTCCGCTCTACTGGATGTAGACGCACCTTTTCAAGTGGACAGTTTAGAATATGCACCAGAACGTTTTTCGCTCAGTGGTACAATTGACAGTTATGATCGACTCCAAATTCTTAAAAATAATTTGAAAGAAATTGAAGAATTTAAAGACAAAAACATCATTGAAAGCAACCGTAAAAGTCCGGAAGGAATTGTTTACAGAATTTCAATTGAATTAAAATAAGCACTAACTTTTTAACTATTTTTCCCCTCACGTGAAATTAAGTACAAAGAACATCCGGAAACAACGTCCCACTTTAAACGGAAGCGGACAAGGCTATTTCACTCAGCCCACAGTTTACAAAAATCAACTCGTCTTTGTCTGTGAAAACGACTTGTGGCAAGTTCCACTTGAAGGAGGCCGAGCCCAACGCTTGACCAGTGCCCGCAGTGAAACTCATTCGCCTTCATTTTCTCCAGACGGACACTGGATCGCCTGCTGCACCATGGAAGAAGGTGAACATGACGTTTATTTGATGGAATCCAGCGGAGGCCCACTCCAGCGTTTGACTTGGTTAAACAGCGTGACACATATCGTGGGTTGGTCTCATGACGGACAATATATTTGGTTCCGCAGCACACACGAAGCTGTTCACAGTCGAGGCAGCGACGCTTGGCTTTTTCAGGTTTCTCTCAATGGCGGACCTGTGGAACGCCTGCCTTACGGTCCGGCAATGACCGTGGATCAGCAGTTGGGCGGAAAAAAAGGAATCGTGCTGGGACGCAACACCCTGAATAATTCTCGCTGGAAACGCTATCGTGGTGGAATGACTGGTGAAATCTGGGTTGACGCACAGAATACAGGAAATTTTAAACGCCTATTTCGCGAGCTAAAAGGAAACCCTGTACGCCCGTTTTGGTTGGAAAAACGGCTCTGGTTTATTTCAGATCACGAAGGAGTCGGCAATTTGTTTTCATGTACTGCACAAGGAAAAGAATTACGTCAGGAAACTTTTCAAAAAGAATATTACGTACGTTTTCCGGTAACAGATGGAAGCACACTCGTTTATCACGTTGGCGGTGAATTATGGAGACTTGACCCGCAAGAAAATGCTTCTCCTGAAAGGGAACATCAAATAAACATTGGATGGCACTCGACAAAAACACGTTTGCAGCGTCGCTTTTTTTATGGTGACACATACTGGGAAGAAACCATGCTCCACCCGCAGGGTCACGAAGTTGCCCTGACGGCTCGTGGAAAATTATTTTCTATGCCGCTTTGGGAACAGGCAGTGCGGCAACATGGTATTCGTGACGGTGTCCGTTATCGTTTGCCATGCTGGTTGCCAAACGGAAATTTGGCGGCAATTTCAGATGCATCTGTGGTTCAAAGTAAAACAAAAAAACTTTCTTCGATAGAAGAGCAACTCGATGTCTTTGGGGATTTTCCTTCTGAAATACCAGTTTGTTCACACAAGCTGCCACCCGGACGTATGCAGGAAATAGCAGTTTCACCACGGCATCCTCATCTGGCGCTGACTACAAGCCGGATGGAACTTTATTTGATGAATGCGGAAACAGGACGGATCTATAAACTTGATGACTCAAAAGTCCGCGAAATCCGTGAAATTGTTTTTTCTCCTGATGGAAGATGGTTGGCTTACACAAAATACTTGAGTTTAGAATTAACGGCTATATTCCTGCTTGACCTCAAACCTTCTGCAAAAGGGAAACGCATAAAACCTGCTGAGCCGCTTCAAATCACTCAACCTGTACGCTACGATTTCAGTCCTGCTTTTGATCCGGAGGGGCGCTGGCTGTATTTTCTTTCATCCAGAACATTCAACCCCATTTGGGACACTGTCCAAACCGGAACCTCATTTTCACGTTCGATGAAACCGTATCTTTTAACACTGAAAAAAGATACTCAAAATCCTTTTGTACCAAAACCGCATGCTCCTGGACGGGAAATGGGAGAAGCTGCCGGAAGGGGTGGAAATCAAGAGATACAGCATGCAAAAGCATTAAAAGATCAAAAAATTCCTGAACAAAAAATTCTCTCAGTTGAAATTGATTTGGCAGGAATTGCGGATCGAATTGTCGAATTTCCTGTTTCAGAAGGAGTCTATGAACAAATAATTGGTCTTTCAAACAAAGTTATTTTTAGCGAATTTCCACTCGCTGGAACCTTCGACGACTTAGGAACAGAAGATGATGTAGAAAGGGATGATGGAATTTTATGGATTTACGATTTTGAAAAACAGGAAATTGAAACCATAGTCGATCATGTCGGTTTTGTACAAACGTCCGAAGCAGATGATTCCGAAAATTCTTCGCGCACCATGCTTTACAGTTCCGGCGAACAATTACGGGTTTTGGAGGCCGGAGTTCCTGTTCAGGATGAGAATAAAGCTGATAAACATTTTTCGCGCAAAAGTGGCTGGCTTGATTTGAGCCGTATCCGAATTTCGGTGCAGTATCAGGAAGAGTGGGCTCAAATGTTTCAGGAATCATGGCGTCTGCAAAAAGAATTTTTTTGGACTGAGGACCTTTCAGGTGTTGATTGGGAACGTGTTTACCAACGCTATGCCCGTTTACTGCCAAGGATTGGTTCGCGCTCCGAACTATCTGATTTAATATGGGAAATGCAAGGAGAGTTGGGCACATCTCACGCTTATGAGTATGGAGGAGATTATCCGTATGCACCACGTTATCCGGTCGGATGTTTGGGTGCGGATCTTGTTTTTGACGCAAAACGACGCAAATGGATTTTTCAGAAAATTTACTCCGGAGATATTTGGAAAACCAATGAGCATTCGCCGCTGGCAGAACCGGGGGTCGCCCTTAAAGCAGGAGATCAACTTCTCGCCGTTGGCGGAGTTCCGGTAGATGAAAACAAAACTCCGGGAGAATTGCTCGTGCACCAGGCAGGGCAATTTGTTCCATTGACAATTCTTGAAGCTGGTCAGCAAAAAAAAGGCGCAAAAATCAGCACGACGCAAGAACGCCAAATCGTGGTGAAAACCCTTTTTGGTGAACAGGAAGTTCGATATAGGGAGTGGGTCAGGAATAATGTGAAAAACGTTGACTTACTGACCGAAGGCCGTGTCGGTTATCTGCATCTTCCGGACATGAGTACGCATGGTATTGCAGAATTTCATCGAGGATATTTAGCGCAAGTTGATCGTGAAGGCTTGATTGTTGACGCACGCTATAATACAGGCGGTATGGTATCTCCGCTCATTCTGGAAAAATTAGCGCATCGGCATTTGGGTTACGACGTGCCACGTTGGGGCTCGCCTGAGTCCTATCCGTATCACACTCTGCGCGGACACTTGATTGTGATTGCAAATCAATTCACCGGTTCAGACGGCGATATGTTCACGACAAGTTTCCGGCAGCTGAAACTTGGGCCTTTAGTCGGCAAACGAACCTGGGGCGGAGTGATCGGCATTGACGGTCGTTACCAACTGGTTGACGGAACAACAACAACACAACCGCAGTACTCCATCTGGTTCCATCACGCAGGTTGGTCGGTCGAAAATTACGGTGTTGATCCTGATATTGAAGTGGAAGACACACCGCAATCTTTTGTCAAAAATGAAGATCCACTGCTCACACGCACGGTTCAGGAAATGTTGCGCTTGTTAAAAGAAAAACCTGTTCAGACGGTGAGTTATTCTCCTTCACCAAGACGGTTGCTTCCGGATTGAGAAAAATCAGCAGGTGCATTGCTTGACAAAACGCAGTTAAAAGTTTATCCAATATTTCACTTGTAAATTCGATCAATTTTTGAAACAATATTCTGATAACAAATAAATATTGCCAAGACTTTTCCTCCAAAAAATCTTCAATGTTACAAACTATTCAGCCACTGATTGATTTAGCCAATACTGATCTGGATTTACAAACAAGTGTCTTTTCCAGGTCACATTTGGCACGACAGATAGAAACTGCAAGATCTGTTGTAGACCAACATCAAAAATTATTTGAACAAAAAAATAACGAACATGAGCTTTTAACCAGTGAAGGGAAAGAGGTAAAAAACAATATCCAAATTCAGGAACAACTTATAATGCGTCTGGATGAACAAGTTCCAAAGATTCGTAACGAAAAAGAATTTGCAGTCAGCAAAACCCAGCTCGAGGAAGCACGTAAATTGTTAGGCTTACTGGAAGATAATTTGCTCGAACTTGATATGAAAAAAGAAGACTTGGAACTGGAAATTGAAACGATAAATTCGGAGCTTACTGAATCGAATACTGCATTTCAACAAGAAACATCCGGACTCTTGAAAAAACAGGAAAGAGCAGAAAAGAAAATCGCAAAACTGGAACCACGTCGAAACCGTTTACTGAAAAAAGTTCCCCTAAACATCAAACGTTTTTATGAGCGTTGCCAAGAGAGCGGCATTTCTACACCAGTCTGCGCTATTCAGGACAAAAGTTGCAGCGGTTGTCACATGGTATTATTACCACAATTGGTCAATGAGTTGATGGCAAACCCGAATGCCCATAAAAATTGTCCGAACTGTTCCCGCATTTTGTACTTTCCTGAAGTTGAGGAAGTTGAAGAAGAAGCGTCAACAGCCTGATATTTGCGAGCGTGTTTGTATTCAACGTTGATCTATTTCTGCTTCAACAAAATACAATCATGAAAATAAGTCTTGCCCTGGTTTTATTTTCATCAACATTTTTTTTAGGATGCGAGTCTTCATCTACCTCCGGATTTTTATTTCCTGCTGATAGGGCAATGGAAGTCCGCTACATTTGCCGCTTACCATATCTTGACGCAACCGCTCCGCATCAAGCATGGAGCAAATCGACTCCTGCCTGGCTCATTCTAAACGAAACAAAAGTAATTGTTTATTTTAAGAATGACCGCACCTTTGTGCTCCCTCGAACCTCGGAAATCACTCTACCTCCAGGCAAATACCGCTGTATGCTTTGAAAATTCCCTGCTGAATAATCCGCAGTTATGCTGCGAAATTTTCTCCGTTTAGTATTGCTGCAAAAACATCACGATCAACATTTCCACCGGAAGCAATAACCGCCACTTTGCGTCCTTTAATTTTGGACGACTCCTGTAGCGCAGCCGCAGTTGCCGCAGCGCCAGCACCTTCGCAAACATTGTGCGTGCACTCAAACATCATCCGCATTGCCTCCGCAATTTCACTATCACTAACTTTTACAATCCGAGTTACACCTTTCCAAATCATTTCAAGCGCAGACTGTTCCGGAGTTCTACAGGCCATTCCGTCAGCAATTTTGGTACTGACCGGAGACTCAACGGGACGGCCCGAACTGAACGACTCAGCATAGGCGGTGGCATGTGCTGAAACAACACCGACAATTTCCGTTTTCAAGTTTAATGCATCACGTGCAGCGAGCATTCCGCAAATTCCGGAACCCAAACCGATGGGAACATAAACAATATCAATGTCCTCGACCGCACTCAGCAATTCCAAACTGTAGGTTGCGACTCCGGTGACTAACAAGGGATCAAACGAAGGCACCATTTGCAGTTCTTCTTCACGTGCCAGATTTATCGCAAATTCACGTGCAGTCTGAAATTCATCACCATGCTCAAGCAGTTTCACACCAAGCGAGCGCATGGCGGCATTTTTCTCCAGACTATTTCCGTGAGGAACCACTATCGTAGTGGAAATTCCGTAGCGTCGTGCGGCAAAACCCACAGACTGACCATGATTCCCACGGGTTGCGCTAACCACTCCCCTTGGTTTTTCTGCTGAATTTGCGAGATGCGCAAAATAAACCAATCCACCACGAATCTTAAAAGCACCATTCGGAGTATGGTTTTCGTGCTTGACCCAGACTTCTGTCCCTAAACGTTCACAAAGCAAAGGCCAACAATATTGCGGAGTCGCCTGCATTTCCGCATAAACAATTTGTGCGGCAGCTTCGATTTCATCGAGCGTAATTTCCTCCATCCTTATAAACCTTCTTTGTTTTTTGGAACGCCTGTCAGTTCTGCCATCACTTTGTTGATCATCCGCAATCCGGCTTGATCTTTGAGAGTCAGAATAGATTCCGGATGAAATTGCACAGAAGCCACGGGCAGAGTTTTGTGCCGGAGTCCCATTATTAATCCGGAATCAGTTTTCGCTGTGACTTCCAGGCATTCCGGAAGAGAATCAGCATCAACATACAGACTGTGATAGCGTCCTGCGCTGAAGGGATTCGGCAGCCCAGAATAAAATGAATCTCCATTGTGAATGATCTCTGCTGATTTTCCATGAACCGGATGTTCAAGAGTCAGCAATTTTCCTCCAAAATGTTCCGCAATACCTTGATGTCCGAGACACACACCAAAAATTGGAATATCCCTTTTGAGTGCTTCACCGACAAGTTCCGGAACTTTTTGTTCACTTGGAAATCCAGGACCTGGAGAAATGAAAAGCAAATCCGGCGATATTTCGTCCAGCATCTGATACGGAAATCCGGAACGGAGGGTGATTACCGTGGCACCTGTTTGTCTGACATAACTTGCTAAAGTGTGGACAAAACTATCTTGATTATCGACAAATAAAACCGTTTTTGCTTCGCCTGTCTGCGGCAAATCAAAATCAACGGAAGCAGGCGGTTTGCTGCCGAGAGTCGCGCCCAAAAAAGCAGAGGCCTTGATGTGAGTTTCCCTTTCTTCGGTAGCAGGATCTGAGTCATAAAGCAAAGTCGCACCGGCTCTTACTGTGGCCAGACCGTTTTTAAGATGAACTGTGCGCAAAGTCATTCCGGTACTGACATAACCGTTAAACCACAAAAATCCAATACAGCCGCTATACCATCCGCGTGGTGAATTTTCCATATTTTCAATGGTTTGCATGGCAACAGGCTTTGGTGATCCGGTAACGGTACAGGCCCACATGTGAGTTAAAATCGCATCAACTGCATCCCTGTCTTTGTTTAAAATACCTTCCAAATGATCAACTGTGTGAATCAACCGCGAATAACGTTCCAGCAAACGTCTGCCAATTAAGTGCACACTGCCGGGTTCACAAATCCTTGCCATATCGTTGCGGTCGACATCGGTACACATCGTGAGTTCAGATTCTTCTTTTTCCGAAGAAATTAGCTCCTTGATTCGTTCCGCTGTTTCCATCGGATCGTTCCCGACAGGAACAGTTCCGGAAATTGGACTTGTTTCAAAGCGGTCTTCTTTTACACGTACATACATTTCCGGCGATGCGCCTACAAGTTGTTCTGTACCCATGTTGATCAGAAAACTGTAGGGGCTTGGATTCTGTTCACAAATTCTTTTGAATAAAGTTGAAGGCTGTTCCGCAAAAGCAGTGGAAAATGCTTGAGAAAGTACGACTTCAAAAAAATCCCCACGCCGACAACCCTCTTGAATTTTTGCCACTTTCTGTTCAAACTCACCTTTTGCGTGATCACACTTTATTTTTCCATCCGCCTTTACAGAAGCACGCGGAAATTCGGATCCGGTGTTCCACCAGCTTTCGGTCATTCCGTCCGGAGTATCAATATGATATTCAATTTTGTATGCCTCTTCCTTTTGCCGATCAACAACCACCAATTCAACCGGTAAGAACAAATGGCAATCTGTTTGTTGCGGATCACGTTTATGTTTGGCTTCAATATTTTCAAATTGATAAACCAAATCGTAACCAAATGCGCCATACAGTCCAAGATAAGGATCAACGCTGCGGAACAGTTCAAATATTTTACGAATCACAGAAAACACACTGGGCTGGCGGCTTCTTTCCTCTTCCGGAAAAAAATCCGGTCTTGGCTTCACTGTCCCGGAAATTTTTTCTGCGGGAATATCCGGAGCATCTTCAAAAATCAGTGTTTCAAGATGAGGATGATTGTTTAAAACAGGCGCGATCAATTTAAGTAGACGCGTTCCATTTGGATTGAGCGCGTTTATTTCAAACTGCTGTTTCCTGGCAATCAGTTCCAGTGCGGGATGTACAAATCCTAAATCCCAACGGGAATAGCGGTCCGGAACTTCGTAATTGCTGACAAAAAGCGCGCCTTTTTTGGTGTCGATATATTGATAAATTTTGTCGAGGGCATGTTCGGCATCCAAAGGAGTAATCGCCTTTTCGATTTTAATACCGCCCTCTGTTGTAAATGTTGAATTGTTCATGGTATTAGTTCAATGGTTCAAAGCATGTACTGGCTTCTTAAAAAAGATGGCTTATTTTAACAGACTAAGATTTATCTGCAACATGCAACAGACAGGAAAAACGGAGATACCTGTCCGCAGTTAAAACAGAAATGACTTAGCTGTCAGCGGAATTTCTAACATTTAGTACAAACTCTTTGACTTTCGCCAGATCTTTAATTCCCGGTTCGCTTTCGACTCCGCTGCAAACATCCACACCCCATGGGCGTACTTTCTGGACTGCCTCAGCAACATTTTCAGGAGCCAGTCCGCCTGCGAGAATCAGCTTTCCCAATCCTGAAACAGAAGCTGCCAAGTCCCAGTCAATTGTTTTTCCGGAACCTCCGTAATGAGTTTTACTGTATGCGTCCAGCAAAAATGTTTCCTGTCCATATCCCTGAATCTGACGCGCCTCAAATTCCGGAGAAACACGAAGTGCTTTGAACCACGGTACCGTAAGTTTTTCGCTGCTTTCGAACGTTTCATCGCCATGCAATTGAGCCCAGTCCATTCCTGTTTCATACATAATACTTTCCAGCAATTCCGGGGATTCGTTGACAAACACTCCCACTGTTATGACCGATTCAGGAAGTCCAGCAACAATTTCCAGGGCTTTTTCCGGCGTAACGTAACGAGAAGAACCAGGCCAGCAATTTAGTCCAAGCCAATCCGCGCCTAACTCAATGCAGCTTAAAGCCTGTTCAAGACTGGTCAAACCACAAATTTTAATGATTGGAGAAAGAGAGATGAGATTCTTTTTCATCAGCTTCAGGATTGGTTTTTTTCTGTTGAAACGTTATACTGTACAGTTATTCTAAGATACGAAGACACACAAAACAAGTAACGAATAATTCCATCACAAGTGAAAATAACCGACACAAAATATTTTTCCAATAAACGACTCCGCATTATTTCTGTTTTGCTGGCAGGATTCTGTTTTTTTCTAGCCTCCGGAACCGCGTCTGCCCAATGCTGGACCAGTGACCTGAGTGAAGAAGAACAATTGTCTGTGGCGCGTGAGACGTTTGCGGATGGCTTGTATTCCGCGGCAAGTGAGACCGCAAAATGTTATCTTGACGAATTTAAAGAAAGCACTGCACGTGAAGAGGTGTTTTTCCTGCGCGCAGAAGCTTTACGCAAAGGCGGTGACATCCAGGGATCGATAAAAGCTTATGATGAGCTGAAAAATAATTTTCCCCAGAGTAAGTCTTATTTGGACAATGCCATACTGCAGCAAGGCATTACTCTGGTACTGAGCAGGAAATATCCACTTGCGATTAAAACCTTGAATTCGCTGCTTCAGGACTATCCAACCTCAAAACTCAGGGATGAAGCCTATTATTGGCTGGGTTATGTAACTTCATTTCGTGCAGAGTTGTTACGCAAAAAAAATAAACAGCAGGCACAACAGCAATATAAAACTTCTATTCAGCATTTTAAGAATGGTGATCCAACAGCATTAACACTGAAACAACAGCAGGAACGTTGGTATTTAATTGGACGTGCATGGTGGTTCATGGATAACATCTCAAATACCGCAGAAGCATGGGATCAGTACTTGAAACACTCAAAGTCAATCAAACCGGAACAGGCTTTGAATCTCAAATATCAATTAGCATCAAGGTTTCAGCAAGCAAAAGAATACAAACAGTCTGAAAGTTGGTTTGCACGAATTGTTACAGAACATCCAGATTCAAAATTGGCAGTTACATCCTCATTTTGGCGTGCGGAAATGGCTTATGCAGAATCACTTAAACAAACAAAAACAGAGGTTCTGGACCAAAAATCCGTAATTCGTCTGGTGAACCTTTACAAACTTTACATAGACCGGAAACATAAAGAGTATCGGGCACTGGCTTATTATCGAATTGGGGTTTTAGAGCAGAAACACCAACCGCATGAAACCATAACTGCTTTTAAAAAATATTTAAGCACAAAGGACAAAATATATGCGAGTGAAGTACAGTATCGTTTGGCTTATCTCTATATTGAAAACAAAGAGTTAAAAAAGGCGATTCTGATCCTTAATCAATATTTAAGCACAAAGGATAAAACTTACGCGGACGATGCGCAGTACCGTCTAGGATACCTCTATATTGAAACCAAACAGCAGAAAAAGGCTATTGAGACATTTGAAAAATATCTAGCCGGCAGCAAGGCAAAACATACTGTAGAAATCCAAATCCGCTTAGGTTACCTCTACATAGAAACGAAAGAGCTAAAAAAGGCCATTGAGATTTTTAAAATATACCTTGCCGGTGGAGATGCAGAACATATCGCCGAGATCCAAATCCGCGTAGGTTATCTTTATATTGAAACAAAACAGCAGAAGAAGGCGATTGAATCCTTTAAAAAATATCTGGCCAGTGGTGATACCGAACATGTAGCGGAGATTCAAATCCGTTTAGGTTACCTCTATCTTGAAAGCAAACAACAGAAAAAAGCGATTAAGATATTTGAACAATATCTCGCCAGCGGCGCCGCAGAACATTCTGTGGCGATACAGCTCAGGTTGGCTTACCTTTATGTTGAAACAAAACAGAATTTTCTGGCAATTTCATTGATGGAACAAGTTCGCCTACATCCGGATTATCGGCAAAACTCGGAACTCCTGCAAACATTAATGGTGCTCTATCGAGATACTGTTTCAAAGGAAAAGTTCGTCCAATTTCTGTTGAGCGTCAGAAGTGATGCCAAGTTAGCAGAAAAGGTACGTCACGGCTTTCAAACTCAGTTGATCCTAACTTACTATGAGCAAAACAAGTGTGAGAAAGTACTTGCGGAATTAAAGGACAAACCGGGCTATCTTCAAAATTCCAAAAAAACAAATCCTGAAGTGTGGCAACATTTACTTTTCTTGAAGGGCAGTTGTCTGATTGAAACACAAAAGTGGGAAGAGTCCCGCACAGTTTTCCGCCAAATTCGTGAGACAGACAAATATCGTGAGCAAGCAATTCAGATGTTGCTGGAGGCACACAAACAGTTAGAAGACTGGAAATCAATTACGTGGGAGTTTCAGGATATCTTCGACAGGAAATCTCCGGCAATGACAATTCCATATTTTCAACTTTGGGTTTTCGCAGCACAGCGTAGAACAGATTTTCAACGTCTTGAGCGTTTAAAAATTATCTCGGAACGCTGGAAAAATGCTTTTCCGGAAGATAAACATAATTTGGCACAGCTCAATCTATACGTCTCCAGAGCCCGTTTGCAGGAACTGACTGAGCAGGAAAACTGGAAGGAGGTCTCAGCTCACATTCGCAATGAGCTTAAGTCAGGAAAAATTTCTCTGGATGAACAATATTTTTCTCAACTGCTTTTTGCAGAACAAAAGCTGGAAAATTGGGTCGGTGTTCTGAGTGCATACACTCTTTTAGGCAAACATGATCCGGAACGTGCAGGAAAACTGGATGTGCTAATCAGCCAAGCCAAAGCTGCGGAGAAACTTGGGAAAAAAGAACTTGCACTCGTTTTTTATCGCAAGGCCTTAAAAGCAAAACCTCAAACTGCAACTGAGAGAAAGAAACAGGATGAAATCAGCAAATTCCTGGCGCAGGGCGCATTCCAAAAATGGATTGAACAAGGAGAATGGTCAAAAGTCACCAAGGCCATTCACCAGGAAGTACGAGCCAAAAAGAGAATCCTGGATGAGCAAAATTTTGAACTGTTGCTGTATGCGGAAAATAAGAAATCCGGAAACAAGAAATATATTGGAATTCTTGAGGCCTATTCTCTGCTGGCAATTTATAATAAGAAAAAGGTTCTGACTGTCGAAGAACAAATTGAACAGGCCGAAGCCGCAGAGAAATTAGGGAGGAAGGAGCTCTCGCTGGAATTTTATCGCCAAGCCCTAAAGATAAAGCCACAAACTGAAATGGAAAAAAGCAGGCAGGATGAAATCAGCAAGTTTCTGGCACAAAGTTCTTTTCAAAAATTGATTGATCAAAAAGAATGGTCTAAAGTCACCAGGACAATTCAGCGTGAAGTAAAAGCAAAAAAGAGAATCCTGGATGATAAAAATTTCGAGTTGTTGCTCTTCGCGGAAAATAAGAAACCCGGCAGAGAAAAATATAATGGGATCCTTGATGCCTATGCGCTGTTGGCAATTTATAACAAAAAAAAGACGCTGACGGTCGAAGCACAGATTGACCAGGGATTTGCCGCAGAAAAATTAGGTGGTTATCGACGCGCAAAAGGATATTACAGAAGAGCTCTCAAAAAGGTGCCTGATAAAAATGTTGATTTGGTGCTGCAGTTGGTAGGAGAACTAACTCGTCTCTATGAGCGTTCCAAAGATTACGAATCATTGGTACGAACATACAAACGGGCCTATCATGTTCTCAAGAAAAGTTCACGACCTAAAAAGGAGTATCAAACTTATGCCTACCTCATCGGCTACCATCAATCATCTCAACTCAAGCAAACTAAAAAAGCTCGAATTTGGATGCTTCGCGCAGATGGTGGAGGCTCCTCAACCCAGGAATTACAGGCGGCATTTTGGGTGGCACAACTAGACCGTGAAGCAAATAAAACGGACAAAGCACTGAAACGCCTCAAAGAATTGGCCGGCCGTAAAATCCCAAAAAACTCATCCATGTATGTGCAGATTCACTTTGAAATTGGGACTTTGTATCATTTCAAGGAAAAATGGAAATCTGCCTTACGACACTACCGCCTTGTCGCTCAAGCACGCGCTCCGTCAGAATTAAAACAATTTCAAAAAGTCGCTAAACAAAAGGCAAAAGAGATCGACAGCTATCTGAAATCAATTGGTGCCTCGCAATAATGAAACAACATCCTTATCAATAATCTTTCTAAAACAATATGGCAGCTTTATTTAACTTTACACAAGACTCACTGATACACCCTCTGAGACAAAATTTCCTGCTGGGACTGTTAACTCTCTTAGTTGGCGGGCTCCCGTATTACGCATTTTCAGCAGACCATTCAACGCAAAAGAATATTACAATTAAAGGCCAGATCAAACTATCTTCCGGAACAGAAACATCTCCGGAAGGCCTCGATGTAGTGTTATTGAAATTTGTACTCAGCCCTGAAGGAGCGGTAACTCCTGTTGGTCCACAAGATCGTATCAAAACAAAAACTGACGGTAGTTTTGAGTTCGTCAATGTTAAACAGGATTTACGCGCAGGTTACCAACTTGGAACGCGGGTGAAAGGTGAATTATACAGTTCAAAAATATTTTTTATGAAATCCGGAGAAACACTTTTTGAAACAAATATTATTATTCCGGGATTTTCTTCTGCTGTGGAGAAGTTGGAAACTACCGAAGTGTCACTTGTGATTGAATCCGGATTAGGAACGGTTACTGTGACTGAAGTACTGGTCTTGAGCAATTCCTCTCCAGACAGAATTGATACCAGAACCCGGCCTCTGACGCAGAACCTACCAGAAGGAATTGAAAATTTCCGCATGATGGACAGCGAATCCACAGACGCGATGAAACATCAGCTTGAAGATAACATATTAAAAATAGAACATGTTTTTCCAACTGGAACATCACAAATTATTTATCAATATATCCTGCCTGCCTGGTTTGGGAGTTTGGAAATAAACAGGGAATTTGACCATGCTTTAGATAAAGTGAGTGTTTTTACGCCTATTGATCGTTTGCAAATCAAGTCTGACGAGCTTATATTTTCGGGCAAACAAAGTTTACATGAAACAACTTTTCTTTCGTGGAAAAGAAAGGCTTCTGACTCGAACCGCCTGAAATTCACAATCAGCAATGTTCCGGAAACTTCGCTGCAGTATGCCGGTGTTTCAGGCATAATTCTGGTTTTATTGTTTGGCACAGTTGCCTTGTTTTATCGACAACGATTAACAAAGAAAAACGAAAATAAAATTGCTGCTTCTTGAGACAAAACATGACATCAACTGGTGATTTCAGAATTTTCGGAACTATGTTGGATGCTACACTGACACGTCAAGTTTTTTTGGCGGGGCTGGTTTTGGTCTTGGCCGCGCTGCTTTTTCACAACTTTTTGTTGACTCCAGAGTTAAGGCAGAAACAACAGTTAACATCTCAAATTCAGCAAATTCGAGCTGGGCTGATTCAAATAAAAGCAGCAAACCTAAAATTTCAACAAGAGAATAGCTTGCAGTCTTTTCATGACAGAGAAGCCGCGTTATCACAACTCTTACCATTGCAATGGAAGCGCGCCGAGCTTTTACGCCAGCTCACAAAAGCAATTCAGCAAAATGGATTGCAGTTTGAAGAACAGTCCTTTGAAGAAAATGCCGCTCAAGCTTTGATCCAGACTCTGAAAATTAATTTAAAATTAAGCGGAGAATATGCAAACTTCCAACAATTTTTGAGTCAGTTGAAGCAAGAACCAAGTTTGCTGACACTGGAAAAACTTGTGCTGTTAAATCCAATGCCTGCAGAAAAAAATCCAAAACTACGTATTGAAATGGTTTTATCCGCCCATAAAAGACTGGAACTCACTGAAAAGCAGAAAAGCCAATGAGTATCGGAAAGTTGCTTTTAACGCTGGTCCTACTTTTTATGTTTGCGTTTTCCGAAGTGCTTACTGCAAAAATCAGCTTTGCGGAATCACACGCCAAAGTTACAGAAAGAAATCCTTTTCGAAGTTTGTTGCCGACAAATACGACTGCAACTTCGCTCGCTCAGACACTTTCAAAATCGGCCTCAACGAAAAAAAACTCTTCTGTACAAAAAAAGAAAGTCCTTAAAAAGACTGTGGTTGCAAAGGTTGTATCTCAGTTGCCCGAAATTAAGCCAGCAGTAGAAACAGACATTTCTTCCCGAGAAAAACAATTAGCTAAAATTTTGAAACTTAAAGATATTTTGGAAACTTCAGAAGGCCGTTATGCCTTTATTGACGAAAAAAAAGTGTCTTATATCGTGCAGGAAGGAGAGTGGCTCGATTCTGTTTTTGTCAGGAAAATCTACAAAAATAGTGTGGAACTGCAGGAAATCGACGGAGAAACAACCCTTATTTTAGTGCTGCAACCTTGAACTTTAAGGTTTTTTTGTTGATTAGAAAATGATTCCTATGGTTAAATAAACTGTGAATTTACCATAAAAATCAATATACCTTAAAATAAGAATATATGTACACCTACCATCCTGTAGTTGATATTTTAGTAGAGCGCTTCAAAACGTCTCCGGAATCACTGGAACCGCTGCATGAACAGTTGCTGGCCTACCGTGAGAATACGGAGGGTTTGAAAGAAGC
>Ga0208879_1001025_pt1 | contig 27329 bp, 38 predicted proteins | sample Knorr_S15_td_Bot_FD_185605 | JGI IMG/M metagenome (GOLD analysis project Ga0208879, IMG submission 185605) | Marine microbial communities from Southern Atlantic Ocean transect - Knorr_S15_td_Bottom_ad_5009_LV_A (SPAdes) (version 2) | ecosystem: Environmental > Aquatic > Marine > Oceanic | place...
TCCTATTTTTGTTCAAAATTCAGTACTAACTATCTCAAATTCTTCGTCAAAGAAGAACTATACAAAGGATGCAACTGTTGAATTAAAATTTTATAGGAAGGAAGATTCAACAACTATTTCTAAAGAAATCAAACTAAAACCATTTTCTGAATTTAGATTAACATTAGATGATGACTTGAAAAATTTTTTAAAAGAAGATGGTTGGGTTACAATAAAATCTAATAATCCATATATCCAAGGATATTATTTTGTATTTCATCCATCAGGTTCAGTTGCTGGCGACCATTTATTTTAATTCTAAAAAATAAAATTTGAATTAGCACCATCAAAATTAATCACAACACCTGAAAGATACTTTATCTTATTTTCAATTATTGCTTTTACAAAGTTTCCAATCTCTTCAGGCTCACCTAGTCTTTTCATTGGTAGAGTTTTTTTAAATTCCTCAACATTTTCTATTAATTCTTTAGTTCTATCAGTATTGATTGGACCTGGCGCAATGTTGATACAGCTGATATTTTTTCCAGCATATTCTTTGCTTAAAATTTTGAAAACCTCACTAAATGCAGCACGATATGCTGAAGAAATTATTAATTTTGGATTTGGCTCTTTGATCACATTTGAGCTAATCAAAAAGATGTATCCACCATCATTAATTTTGATATTCTGTAAAATAGTACAAAATCCTAGAAATAACTGATTGTGATATAGTTTCCAATCATCTTCTGTTATAGTTGAGAATTGTTTTGGAGCAGGACCTCCTGTGTTTAAAACTAGAACATCTGTTTGATTATGTTTCACTAGAAATTTTTTCACACTACTCAAATCTGATGTATCAATATCATTTTTTGAAGCAGCAAAAACATCAATTTCTATTGACTTTAATGATTCTGAAATTGCTTTCCCTATTCCTCTTGAGCCACCAAGAACAATTGCACTAGTCATGTTATCTTGAAAATATTACTTTATAATTAAATTTCTTTAATTTCAGTTATTATACCTTGAACAGAATCCATCTTTACTATGGCTTTTTTCTCATCCCAACCTAATGCAACATACCAATCTCCTGCATCATCATGGTACTTTATTTCTAGTGTTTTGATATCGTCTGGCTTTACATCATATTTTTTTGCAATTCCAGAAATCGCAAGTACAATTGCTTCTTTTTCCTTTTCCAGTCTTCTTTTCATCAGACCAATTCCAGGACTCATAATTTCTCTATTTTTTATGTTCTAATATAGTTGATTGGCAAAATTACCCATAAAGTTCAATTTTCCTAATTGGAAACCTTTCAATATTTCATACCTCAATCATATAATAGAAATAAAATGAAATTAATTCAAAGAATTTCAAATTCTACACTTGCAAAACCTACTACTCTTGTATCTATTGTTTTAATTTTAGCGGTAATTGGTCCTATTGTGACTGTTTCAGCAGGATTTTGGGATGCAATATCTCATCTTCAACAAGAGATAGAATTTTTCTGGAGCATTCAGCATATTGTAGTCTACATAGGAGTATCCATGACTGTTTGCGCTGCCATCATAGGTTGTATTCTTTTATTTAGAAAATTAACTCGTAGATCTCTCAAGACTGGAATTAAACTCGTTATAATTGGTTCAGTAATCCAATTAATTTCAGGCTTTGGAGATTCCTTATCCCATGACCTATTTGGAATTGATGGATTGGTATCTTGGTCCCACCAACCACTTGAATTGGGACTAGTTCTTGCATCATTAGGAGGAGTTTTGATATTAAAAAACAGAGAACATACAAAACTCAAAGTATTTCTTCCATTCTCAATTGTAACATTCTTGTTTTTTACAACTTGGCTAATCTTCAATTTGTTTCTAATTTTTGGACATACCATCCAATGCATTCCCGTTTATCAAATATTCTCATCAGGTTGCTCTATTTTGTAATTTTTTATTTTTAGATATGATATCACTATCATAGTCACAGCACCTGCTAGTATCAAAATTCCTGCTAGAGTCATTTCTTGAGATTCTGTATTGCCAAATTCCACTTGCAAATTTATTTGATTTTTTGAAATATTTGTGACTTTTATGGTATGTGTACCATCTTCATAAAAATCAAAATATCCTACTGACATTTTTGTCTGAATTAGTTCTTCTTGTATTACATTATCTTTAGTGTCTAGTATTTGGACAAATACCACTTCTCCTGCAAACTCAGGCATGTAGACTCTGTAAAATCCAATATCTATGCCTGTAAATTCTGATTTTAATTCAAAAGAATTAGATTGTTTTAGCAAAATTGTACCCTGTGTTTTTTCAGTTTCAGCAAAAACAAATGAAATCCAAATAATTCCTATAATTGTTAACACTAATCCCAATTTGAATAGTGGCACTTTCAATTCATCATAGTGACAAATTATTTACCTAATAAGATATCTAAAGGGCTCGGAGGGCTTCGATCCCTCGACCTAGCGGTTCGAAGCCGCTCGCACTATCCAGACTGTGCAACGAGTCCAAAGAAGTAAGATTTTAACGGGCCTAAATATCTGTCTAGATACTTTGAAGGTATCAAAAAAAGTTACAGGTGTTGAATATGCAATTAGAGATATTGTTTTAGCTGCAAAAAAAGTGGAACAAAAGGGAATGAAAGTTGATTATCTTAACATTGGTGATCCCGTACAGTTTGGTTTTCAACCACCAGACAATGTTAAACAAGCTTTGATTGATGCAGTCAACAAAGGTGAAAACTATTACTCTGCCTCTGAAGGTCTATTAGAGTTAAGAGAAGAGATTGCAAAAAAAGAAAATGCTAAAGGACTGTCAATTTCAGCTGAAGAAATTTTAGTTACTAATGGTGTTTCTGAAGGACTTGATATGGTAATCTCTTCAATTATAGAAGAAGGTGATGAGGTACTTTTACCAGGACCATCTTATCCACCATATGCATCATATGTAAGACTACATGGTGGGGTTCCTGTAGAATTTGCAGTAGACTTGAATAATTCTACACCCGATATTGATGACATTAAATCCAAAATTACTTCAAAGACAGTTGCAATCTGTTTGATAAGCCCAAACAACCCTACTGGTGTGGTGTTTAACGAAAATTCACTCAAAGAACTAGTAGAACTTGCAAACCAGCACAATCTCTACATAATATGTGATGAAATTTATGATCAAATTATTTTTGATGAAAAATTTGTGGGAATCGGCAAAGTTGCCGGAGATTCACCGGTAATTGTTCTAAATGGATTCTCAAAAGTTCATCTCATGTCTGGCTGGAGAATTGGATACATTGCATTTAACCAATCACCACAACTTGAAGCAATACGAGAACATCTTCCAAAACTGGCAAGAGTTAGGATTGCAACTAGTCTTCCAGTACAATATGCAGCTTTAGAATCTCTTCGTGGACCACAAGACTACATTAGTCACTTTGTTACTGAAATCAAAAAACATAGAGACTTGGTCATAAAACGTCTCAATGAAATGCCTGGTATTTCTTGTTCCAATCCAAATGGGGCATTTTATGCATTTCCAAAAATTGAAGACAATAGATTTGGTACAGATAAAGAATTTGTCACAAAACTTCTAGAAACTAAAGGCGTACTTACTGTTCATGGTTCTGGATTTGGAAAACAATATGGAAGCGGACATTTCAGACTTGTTTATCTTCCTAGTCTTGAAATATTAGATTCTGCAATGAACAAAATTGAAGATTTTGTTAGTTAGAAATTCCAAACTGAAAATTTTTCAGGAATTATTTCTATAATACAATCAGTATCATCAAGTAATTCTTTTGCAGATTTGTTCTCAAGTGTCTTAAAATACCTTAAAAGAATTTTTTTTGCAATTGTTTTTACTTTGTTGTTTTCTAAAATTAGGTTGGCATTTCCTTGTCCCATAACACCGTAAATGTTTGGGGCATTAATTCCTACATCAACACAAAAGGCAACGCGTTTGTTACTTTTTACATTTTTTGCCTTATTTGTCCTGGTGTTTGTTCCTATGTAGATCTTTTTTCCACTATACAGATACCAAACAGGAACGATATGTGGAGTTTTATTTTTACTAATCGTTGCAAGCCGTAATACTTTTTGTGATTTTAGAAATTCATCTCTTTTGTTCATGTTTTCTAAATCCTAATGCTATCATAAAAATCCCAAAGCCTAACATTGCCATTGAAACTTTTTCATTTGTTATTTCTCCATTAAATAAAAAATCTTGAACAAATTCTGGTCCCCAGATTAATAGCTGTCTGATTAAACCTATTCCTGCTACTACAGAAAAAAGCGTACCAATTGCTGTAAACCAATTTCTGCCTCGCCTATAGTATTCGTGACTCATGATAAATGAAAAAAACAGACTTAGACAATTTTAATGCCAGGATTATTTATCTTATTTCTTATCATTGCATTAAGAAGAAGTGGCGTAGAAATTTCTGAAAGATAAGATAACTCCCCTGGGCCCAAATAAATTGGTCTCAGTCCTTTAATTTCGTTAATCAACCCATTTACAACTTGAACTGATTCATCATCATCTCCACATACAAAGATATCATAGTTCAATTCCAATGTTGGATTGACAAGTTTCTTTTCAGAGATCACATGAAAAGCTGAAACAAGTTTTGATTTGTTCTTCATATGTTTTGATACTAGTTGATATGAAAATGGCTTATTTTCTTTAATTGGAATGAATTCAAATCCAACATCTGTTTTTGTCATTGGAACAATTGGAGATATAACAACACAACTATCTTTGATCTCAGGTAATACTCCAGAACATACAGAATCTATATTTTCATAAGGAATTGACAAAATCAAAACATCACTCTCCTTTGCAACTGAAACATTATCACTTCCAGAAATTGTTCCCTTCATCTCTCCAAATGCTTCTTTGGCAAGATTGGTGTATTCTACTGCTGAATCAGATGCTCTTGTAGCATCTCTAGAGCCAATAATTACATCATGGTTTTGTGACCACCTTAAAGCAAAACCTTTACCCATCCCACCTGTTCCACCAATAATTCCTATTTTCATATAATATGTCTGATAATCTTATTATTATCTCTATTTGGAGTTCGATCAAATTGGGACAAATAATTTTCCTTAGACATGGTCAGGCAAAAAATAACACTGAAAGAATTTTAGCTGGTAGAACTGAAGGTATTCCATTAACTGATACTGGAATAAAACAATCTGAACATACTGCTGAATTACTTAAACACATGAATATCTCTGCAATTTATTCAAGTCCGATAGAAAGAGCAAAACATACTGCAGAAATTGCTGGAAAATATAACTTACTTGAAGTTACAATTGATGATCGTCTAAATGAACTTGATATGGGAAAGTTTACTGGCATGCCATATGATGAAATTTTTAAGAGTAACGGTAATGTCTTTATGAAATTCTATAATAGCGAACTTGAGATTGCTCATAATGGAGTAGAAACTTTTCCTGATGTCAAAAAACGAATTCTAGGAATTGTTGATTACGTAATTGAAAAACATCCTGATGAGAATGTGTTACTTGTAACCCACATGGACCCAATCAAAGCAATGCTTTCAACCATTATTGATCTATCTCCTACCAATCTCTATGAATTGATAATAGCAAATGCATCTCTTAACATCTTTAGTGAAAAGGATGGAAAATATTCACTCTCAGGACTTAATGTAATGGACCCATCACGTTTCGATCAAGTTGGTAGTTTGTAATCTTGAAAACCCTTAAATATAAAAAATAGGTTTCGTCAGTCAATCGCTAATGAAAGGGATAGTTGGATTACTCTTAGTATTGGCAGTTTTAATAATAATTCCAGCTTTAGATTTAGCATTCGCTGCAGGTGCTGAGCCTGGAGAATATGTTGATCGTAGAGTGATTATCTGGAACTTGTTCTTTAGAATGATGACTGTTGCGTTTACAGTTGGTGCTGTAGTCGCAGGAACAATGATCTGGTTAGTTTGGAGGTTCAGAGAATCTCATCCAAAAGCAAAACCAACTGCATATGAGGGAACTGACTGGTAGAATTGAGCGGACACTCTAATTATCCTGAATGGATTTACGTTGCTGTTGTAATTGCATTAATGGCTTGGGTTGGAGCAGAAGCATGGGAGGCGGAAAGACTTGTGGAACATATTCCTGAAGGTGCTGAAGTGATCAAAGTTACAGCACAACAATGGTTCTGGACCTTTGAACATGAAGATGGAACAAAAGAAATTGGCGAACTACACGTTGAAGTCGGAAAGGCATACAAATTTGAGATAAGATCAAAAGACGTAATCCACTCTTTTAACATTCATGATTATGTTGTTTTAATGGATGCAGTTCCAGGTCGAGTTAACACTGTATGGTTTGCTCCAGATGCAGTAGGAGTTCATGACATTCAATGCAGAGAATACTGTGGATTGATTCACTATAACATGCGTGGAACTCTATATGTGGAAGAACCATCATCTTGATAACATTATTATCACAACTTTCTGTCGTTTCAAGGGAGGAGATTAACTAATGGTTCTAGAATTACAAAAGCCACGTCCAATTTGGCAAATCATGTTCTCAACACATCACACTGATATTGGTTTACTCTATCTAATTTCTTCACTAGCATTCTTGTTCTTAGGTGGTTCATTAGCACTTGCAATTAGAATTGAGTTATTTTTACCAAATATTGAAGGGACTGGACAAATTATTGCAGATTCAATGACCTTCAACAGAATCTTTACGGTTCATGGTACAACGTTAATCTTCTTGTTTATCATTCCTTTTGCATCTGCAGTTGGTAATTACTTTGTCCCAATAATGGTTAGATACAAGGATATGGCATATCCAAAACTCAATGCAATTGCATTTTGGATGATTCCACCTGCTGCTGTACTTGTCTGGTTAGGCTTTGCAGACTTTACCTGGTATGCACAACCACCATACTCTATCATCAGTGCCCCAGGTCCCGCAGCTGACATGTGGATATTTGGACTAAAGATTTTGGGTGTTTCATCAGTACTTGGTGCCATCAACTTTGTAATTACAATTCTCAAATGTAAGCATCCAGACATGTCAATTGGACAAGTCCCGCTTCTAGCTTGGTCATTCTTGGCAACATCTGTGATTATCATTGTTGCAATTCCAACATTTGCAGCAGCACTCTTGATGCTTCTAACTGACAGACTAGGTGTTAGTGGATTTTTTAATCCTGCAATGGGTGGCGATCCAATCGCATACTCACACTTGTTCTGGTTTACATTCCATCCAGAGGTATACGTCTTGGTACTTCCAGCAATTGGTATGATGTATGAAATTATTCCAAGATTCTCAAGAAAGCCAATCTACAGCTATAACTCAGGAGTCTTTGCGTTTGTAATGTTGGCTCTTGTAGCTTTCTCATCATGGGGACATCACATGTTTGCAACAGGAATGTCATTTACCGAAAAAACAGTCTTTATGGTAGGAACTCTTGCAGCCGTTCCAGCATCTGCCATGCATGTGTTTAACTTTATTGCAACAATGTGGAATGGTAGAATTAAATTCGCAACACCAATGATGTGGGCAGTTGGAGGAATTGCATTATTCTTCGCTGCAGGTGCAGGTGGTGTTGTTAACACCGCAATGCCATTAGACTTTTCAACACATGATTCATACTGGGTAGTTGGTCACTTCCACCTCTTTGTAATGGGCACTATTGCATTTGCTTCAATTGGAATGGTCTACTACATGTTCCCATATGTCACAGGTAGAATGTACAATGAAACTGCTGGTAAAATACACTTTTTCTTGTCATTTGTAGGCACAATATTGGTATTCTTTACACAACACGTACTTGGTTTGTACGGAATGCCACGAAGAGTTTTCGATTATCCACCAATCCCAGAATGGATTGCCATGAACCAGATTGCATCTGTAGGTGCAATGATTATTGGTGTCAGCATGGCAATCTTCTTGGTAAACATGATTTATAGTTCAGGAAAAGGACAACTTGCCAATACCGAAGATCCATTTGGTCTAGGTGGAAAGTACTACTATCCTTTCGAGGCAAAGAACCCACATCACTAGGAGAAAAAAAATGAGTATCGAAACACAACACCCAGCAAGCGACCCAAAACAACAAGTATACAGAACAACTTCAGAAAGAACTGTCTACATGATGGTCATAATGTTAGGCATCTGCATTGTTGGTGGAATAATATTCTTTTCAATGTGGGACTATTGGATTTCAACTCCTGCTCCAGTTGTAGCGATGATGGCAGGAGAAGCAGATCTTGCTGCACCAGCAACAGCAACTGGAAAAACAATCACACAAGATCTTACGTTTATTGAATCATCTGACTTTAGGACTCTGGCGTTTAACGCGTTACCGGGTGAGGATGATAATAACCCGACAGTTCACATGAATGTTGGAGATACAGTTGTCTTTAATGTAGACAATGGCGGAATATCATTTCACGCATTTGGTGTTACACAAGGTACTGAGGGAATTGCTGGAATTATTCCAGGAAGTGAAATTGGAACTATGTCAAATGCATTAAAACCAGGGGAAGGTGGTTCTTCTGAATTTATTGCAGGTGAAGAAGGAACTTACTACTACATCTGTACTGTTCCAGGTCATAGAGAACAGGGAATGGTTGGAGAAATTATTGTAGGTCCTGCTCAGGGTGGTGGTTCTTCTGGTAAAGCAGCAGCTCCAACAGGTGTATCTCATGAATTTACTTTTAACTTTGTAGAATCTGATGATTTTAGGACTTTGGCATTTAACGCGTTACCGGGTGAAGATGGTCATAATCCAGAAATTCGAGTAAATTCTGGTGATGAGGTAACCATTACTGCCAATAACATGGGTAAATCATTTCATGCATTTGGAGTTGTTTCGAACCCTGAGGACTTTAACAGTGTAATCTGGGACTCTGCAATTGCTGCAATGGCAAATCCCCTAAAGCCAGGTGAGGGTGGTAGTACTACTTTCATTGCTGGTGCCCCAGGAACTTACTACTACATCTGTACTGTCCCAGGTCATGCATTACAAGGCATGCAAGGTAGCTTTATCGTAGAATAATTTTGGCAATTCAGTATCTTGCATTAGCCACAATGATTGTTTTGTATTCTCTAATGTTCATTGGAGGATATATCTCCGCAGCTGGACTTGGTTTGACTTGTCCTGATTGGCCACTGTGTCCAAGTGGGGTATTACCTACTGAAGAATATTTTATTGAATGGACTCATAGATTAGTTGCTGCCACTACAGGAGCATTAGTAATTGCAACTATGGTTGCCTGTCTAATTAATAAAAATGCTGACTTGAAGATCAAAGTAACAAGCTCACTTGCAACTGTATTTGTTATTACTCAAATTACTCTGGGTGCTTTGGTAATTGATCTGAAACTACACGCGGTTTTAGTTGCTATTCACTTGGGAATTGGAATATTGTTATTTGCAATGGTGTTGCTAACTACTTTGTTTGCATTTAGAATCTCTAGAATTTCTATCAACTCTAAAGTTTAGATTTTTTAAATTTTTTTGTAAAGTAAACATACCCAATAGTTACTGCAAGAAATAGAGCACCTATAGTTATTGCAATGAAGAAGATGTATCCAAATGGGTTTTGTGTTCCCATGTTAAATGTATAAGTTACGACTACTTGATTTTCTCCAATGTCATACAAGTCAACCTTTACGATATGGTTTCCTGAATTTTTCCATACATAATCCAAATCCCAATGAGCTCCCTCTATGGATTTGGGAGGTATTGTATCTACCAGTTCTTCGTTATAGTAAATTTTAATTCCCATCTTAAATCTATCAACTTCTACATAGTCAAATCCCTCAGTTACTCTTATCAAAAATGTAGATGGTTCACCAATTTGGGGAAATTCAGGCAACGTAGCTACTTGTACTCTAAAACCTGCTTCAAACTTCTCTCCAGAATTAAACATTGAATGAGCATCAGCATCAAATACTGAGATGGATAAAAATAGCAAAATAAAGATTAAAAAAAATGATCGATTTATAGCCATTTAATTGTCATTGTAATTGGATAAATATATTGTAAATTAATTTCTTTACGAAAATCTTCAAAACCTTTAAATCTTAAACTACGAGAATTTTAGTCGTTGACCTTCGTTACAAAGTCTATCGAGATCAAAGTACCTGTAGAAAATGTTTTTACCTATTTTGCAAGACCAGAGCACATTTCTGACCAAATTAAAACTGATACAGTAGGTATGACAGTCATTCCTATGGATATCAAAGAAGGGATGGGTGTAGGTACAACTTTTAGAATCATTGGTGACTTTAGCGGTAAACGTCTAGAGTGGGATTGTGAGACAACTGAATTTATTAGAAATGAAAAGATCTCTGCAAAGCAAATTGAAGGTCCTTTTAAGAGATGGGAGATTACTAATGAATTCAAATCGTTAGGTGATAATCTTACTAGGGTTACCATGTCAGTAGATTATGTGATGCCATTTGGTCCACTAGGCGCAATTTTAGATAAAGCAAAATTTGCAAAGTCTGCTGAGAGAGGTATGGAGACTGCTCTTTACAACGTTAGAGGTTTACTAGAAGGAAATGGTTCAATTCCTGTATACATAACACTAGATGCATACAGAAAAATTCTTATCGAAAAGAAAAAGATGAACGATGTTCCAGTCTCAACTGTAATTACAGCAATTCTTGAAAAGTACAATGAAATAGAAGCTAAAGTACAAAACTAAACTTTCCTTTATTTTACAATCTTAAGATTAATAACAACTCTGAGTTTATCGATTTTGGTGGGTCTATGGCGCAGCCAGGTAGCGCACCGGACTCTTAATCCGGTTGTCGAGGGTCCGAATCCCTCTAGACCCGTTTTTAATTAAATATTTTTTGCAAATCTGCAAAATTATATTCAAAGAAAATACAATTCTCAAATAAATAGAAATTATAATTTTCTTAATAGAGTGAACCTAGCTTTGTCAGGTTCTATATCTTCATGCATATCCACGTCACTTACAATTTTTACCTTATAATTTATCCATCTTTTGTACATGTTACGAAATTTGTGATTATCATCAATTTGTTTTTCTGTTGCTTCAAATTTTTCACAATTCATTATGTATTTTCCAGCTACTCTGTACATTTCTGCAACTCCTTTTTCTAATGTATCATTATCTAAATAATTCAATAATTGGTGTGTAAAAACAAAGTCTATTGAAGAATCTTCAAATGGTAAATCAGTAATAGTTCCTTTCTTAAAATCTGCAATAGAAAATTTCTTTTTTGCTATATCTAAAGCATTATCGTTTAGATCAATTCCATGAATTTGAAATGTATCTGGAAATAATCTCAAGTCAATTCCAGTTCCACATCCTATCTCTAGAACACTTGTGCAGTGCAAAGAAGTAGCCAAATCCCTTGTATATTTTGCAAATTCTTCATTGTATCTTGTTTCATTCTCATCTGCATATTTATCCCAAAATTCTTTATTGTAACTCATATGGAATTTTTTTAGATATAGCTATATTTGATACTAATTGTTTAGTGCTGACACTTGCATGGAACAAGTTTTGTATCAAAAGTACAATCATCTGGACCATCTGATTTTCCATGTGTTGGAATCTCCTTCATACAGTCTTCATGACGTCCCTTTCTGCAAAACCAGCAGATTTCCTGAGTATTACCTGTAGCACATGAGTCCATAGTTTCTAATCATTTTTGTGGGTAAAAAACTTCGTGGAAAATTAGATAAATGTCAACCATGGCAAGAATCTTTCATCTTTGCCCATAACTGCATTGGTAAATGATTTTTGTAATGCTTTTGTAATGTTTCCCATCTTGCCATTTCCAATCTTTACTTTGTCTACCTGTGTTACTGACTTTACCTCAGCAGCAGTTCCTGTCATGAAAATCTCATCAGCTGTATAGAGATCATCTCTTTCTAGATCTCGTTCAATTACAAAGCCACCATTTTCTTCAATAATTTGAATGACGCTGTCTCTTGTAATTCCCTCTAGTAATCCTGCTGAAAGAGGTGGTGTTTGAATAATATTGTCTTTTACAATAAAGATATTTTCAGCACTTCCTTCTACAACCTTTCCAGAATAATTTAACATAATTGCCTCATCATACCCATTCTCTAACGCTTCAATTCTTGCAAGTGCAGCATTTGAATAATTTGCTGCCGCTTTTGCTTGCATTGGTTGAGATCTTGAATCAATTTTTATCCAACTTGATACTTTACATTTTGCTCCAGAGAATTTACCTGCTTTTGATTCTCCCATCTTCCATGCCCAACATGCAATTGAAACGTCTACTTTGTTTTGAGTAGGAGTGAGTCCCATCATCCCATAACCATAATATGCTAGTGGTCTAATGTAACATTCTTTGAGTCCACTAGACTTTGTAGTTTTTATTATAGCATTTGAAATTTCTTTTTTTGAGAATTGCATCTTCATTGAATACAATTTTGCAGATTTGAAAAATCTATCAACATGTTCTGGTAATCTAAATATCGCAGAACCATTTGGTGTGTTATAGCATCTAATTCCCTCAAAGATTGATGTTGAATAATGTAATGCATGAGTTAGTACGTGAACTTTGGCATCTTTGAACGGTACTAGCTTTCCATTCATCCATATTTTGCCAATCTCTTTCATAGGAAAGAGAAAAAACTCTGCTAATTTAAAGAATTATTTTTTAATCTAGTTTTTCTAAATTTAAAAACTACATATCAGACAAATGACAAATTCTAGTATGGAATGGATTTTGGGTTTTTCTGCAATAGTTCTTCTTGTAATAGGCTTGGTTGGTCAAGCATTTGAAATGAGAAAAATTCGCATGACCACATACAAAGATGAAGAATTAGCCTCAGCAAATATTTTCATGAATAAGAAAAACTTCAAGTGGTATGCATTACTTGGGATTGGAATAATTCTTTGGTATGTAGCTGAGCGTATGTAATCTAATCTATATAGATCATCTCTAAATACTAGAAAATTTAACTTAATGTATCGCGTGTTTTGGGTAACGCCGGACTGAATCTAGATAATGGTCCAAGAACAAACCCATGATGGCGTATACGGTGAAAGCCCGTAATGCCACTCTTTTCACTAAACAAAATTAATTTTCGAAATCTCTTCATGTATTGCATTAATGGCTTTGTTTATATTATCTTCAACATCTTCTATAACAATAATTATTCGTGAAGTTTCTTCTTGTGCATCCATATTCAAAATGTTTAATCCTGACTCACCAATCTTTGTACTAGTTCTTGAAACAACTTGTTGAACCCTCCACATCTCATCTCCAATTAACGTAATTACTCCTCTGTTGTATGTAATTGTGGCAAGGGAATCAAACCCTAACAAATATTTTTCATTTCTTTTAACATAATCCCCATCTAAGAACAAAATTCTAGAAAACTCAATTCCATCTTTTGTAAATGGTGATAAAATTATGAACTCACTGTAACGTTTGTCTTTTTCTAATGATGTTAACAATTTTTGAATACAGCTTGTTTCAATTCTGAATATTGCACAATTTTCTTTTCCTGTAACTATCTTAATTGGATGTCCCTTTTGTTCATCTAACGCTCTCTTTATTGTGGTTACTTTTTCTGGATTTTTCATATTAGTAACAGTAATTGGCATGTCAACTCCATTTTCTACAATTTCTTTTATTGCAATAGGATCTAAAATTTTCATTCCAAACATTCCTGCTAGTCTTGCTTCATTGTACGACAATTGAATTACTTGACTTAATCCCGATCTTACAATTTTTGGATCGGCAGAAACTACTGCACTATCTTTCTCAAAGTCTATACTGGTTTCATATTTTTTATGAAATAATATTCCTAGATCTGCAGCAGTTCTATCTGAGCCTCCTCGTTCATATGTAGTTGTAACATTATCAACTGTTTTTCCAATAAATCCTCCAATTGTAACTACTTCATTTTTTTCTACCAATTCTGCTGTTTTACCCATTTTTTCTCTGGATTCTGGTGTGAGAAAATTTGTTGATTCAATGTTGTTATCTGTAATGATTGGCCAATTATCAAATCCTACAGCATCTGTCTTTATGCCATTACTTCTTAGAACATAGTTCATCACATGAGACATCAAGATCTCCCCTGAGAATGCTAATGCCCTTGAACGTATCTCATCTACAAATTCTTTATTCCTAAATGCTTCATCCAGCGCTTTTTGTGCCTTTTCTAGATGTGAATCAATAGTATTTTTACAGCCTTCTTTATTTTCTGAATTTATCATTTCCAGAATTTTTTGATAAGTTGATTTTACAATATCCAATGATGGATTAATTCCACTCTCTGCATTTCTGCCTTGTTCTAAAACTACATCAGTAAGAGAACGCATTTTCCCATCATGCATTGTTAATGGAGCTGAAAAGACAGCAATTACTTTGGAATCTTTTTTCAAATCATTAATTCGTTTAACAATTTCTGGAATAGTAGATCCATCTGGACCTATTGCACTTCCACCAAATTTGACTACTACTAGCTTTGTCATGGTACTTTATCAAAATTCAATGGCTATCTATTAAGCATTTGATCGTCAATTCATCAGTTCTCTAATTATGTTTGATGCATTTTTTGCACCATTGGTGTTTACTTGATTTCTCTTTTGTTCAAGTTTTTCTAAAATTAACACATCAAGCCTTTTGATATCATCAAAAACAAATCCTTCCTCTCTTGCGTTATCTTCTTGCTCAAAATGACCCTTTATGGGTATGAATATTCCAGGTGTTCCATAGGCGTTAGCCTCATCTATGGTTGATTTTCCAGCCAGGGAAATTAATAAATCTGCAGCAAAGATCAACTCATGTAAATTATCAACAAATCCTAAATTTCTAACATTTTCAAATTTTTTACTAATTGCTGGACCTGATACTAAAATAACTTCGATATCTTGATTGATTTTTGAAATAGTGTCTAATGCTTTTTCAATAAGAAACAATCCTGTATCTGTTCCTCCAATTGAGATGACTATGGTCTTTTTCTCAAACGAATTTTTTTTCCGTAGTTCTTCTCTTGAATAGTTTGTCTGTCTAACTATTGGTCCTACTCTTCTGATGTTGTCTTGATCATCTCCGTTCTCAGGAAGAATTACAATGTCACATTTTTTTATAATCTCATGCATTGATTTATTCATCTTTTTTTCAATAAATGATGCTAATCCCTTAGTGAAGCGAGTCTCTAAAACATCTGTGATAAGTACAGTTGGAATTTTCATTTTTTGTGCAACAGTTAATGACGCAAAATCCTCATCACTAATCACCAAATATGGATTATCTTCTTGAAGAATCTTTTGTGAAATTTTTTTACAATCTTTATAGTATTGATAATAATTCCACAGCCATCTTGCTGGACTCTTTAATGTACCATTTTCAACAATAAACGAAGGTGGATTGTATACATCTTGTACTTTGAAATCTAAATTTTTTAAAATTTTTGCAGCTCCATTACCTGATACAAAGTTTGTTGAAATATTTTCAAAATTATTTGCAATTGCAATATCTCGAGTGACATGACCCAATCCAATTGGACTAGAAAAAAAATCAAGAACATTCATGAATTTCTTAATTTTTCATCAAATTTCTAGATTCTCCTTTGTCTCAAAGTTTAAATGGATTTTAGCAAGGTAAGTTTCTGGGCTCATGGTCCAGGTCGGTTATGACGTCGCCCTTACACGGCGAAGGTCCGGGGTTCAAATCCCCGTGGGCCCATACCCTTTATTGGGACTCAAATAGGACGCACTCGTGCCTAAAGTGTGGAAATCTCCCTTGATAAGGTAAAAACACGATCTGATCCTTACCAATTATTTTTAGATTCAATTCGTCATTCTGATACACTTCGACATTACAAAAATTATCTTCATAACATTTCTTAGAGCAAAAGAAACTTCCTGTTAGGAGAGTTATGTCTTCTCCATTGATTACCATTCCTTCAGATTCTAATTTCTGGAATGCTGCTGATTTAATGAACTCCAACAAAATTAGAAAACTACCAGTTGTTGATGATACACAAGTAGTTGGAATTATCACTGTTACAGATCTAATAAATCATTTTATCATGCGTGTAAAAGATGAACCCAGTTAGCTGCTACTTTATTTGATGTAAATTATCATAGAAAATAACAAAACTTGGAAAGTAGAAAATATGGAATCTGTTCATTATGATTCTGAAATTAAGGAATCTAAAATCGATGAAGATGATATCGATGATGAAGAAACTGATGAGTAAGAAGTTTCAAATATTGAAGTGCGTTTCTCGGCAATGCTTATAGTAACTACAAGGCCAAAAAATATCAATATGTGAATAACAATTAATTCCAGTATGTGTATTCTAATTACACAGAGTCTCTTAAGAATTACACCAAAGTTTTAAACACAAATTTTCATTTAATACTCTATAAGAATATGTGCAAAATTAGTTTGTGATACAATAATTGAGTTATCTTGCACTCTTCCATATTCCTAGAAAAATTATTACAAGTCCCAATGCAATAATTGGTGCAAAAGAAATAAAATTTTCTATAATTACTGATTTTTCTATTGTTGGAGTTGTTTCTTGAAGTGAAACAAACAAAATTGAACCAATCAAAATTATTATCCCATCAATTATGAGCAATCCCCCAAGAGATGTTGAAGGTGATCTGTAGGTAATTCCAAATGCAATTAGAGGAAGAATAACACTTGGTAATCCCAAAACCAAACCTCGAGTTTTTGAATCAAATGGTAAAAACCCTGTATCACTTCTATCTAAAGCCGCATCAAGTCCATAAACTAATATCAAAAAAATGGCAATTAAAGTGAGAATTTTTGCAAGATTATTTTTTTTCTTTTCTAACATTGTCGTTTAACCTATTTTATTCTGAAACAAGATTTCATACCCAAAATCCATCACCAAATTTTATTCAATTTTGTATTTAAGAGATATACTTTACAAATGGCAAGAAATGATCTTAACTATTCTATTACTCAATTCATAGCTAAAAACTAGTAAAAACTGGATGATTAATGGTATTCCTACAAAGAGTCTTGAACTAATTTTACAAGTCACCTTTAGGGTCCTATGAAATTATTTTTATGTATATTCTCTTTATTTTTGAGATAGCATTGGATTTTTTTAAAAAACGAATAAGAAAATATCAAGAAAAAAAACTAGATGAAATAACATCTAAAATTCAATTTCATCAATATACGAAAAAACAGTTAGAACAAAAAATCGAAGAAATGATTCATGATGAAAAAACTATGATAATTAAAGAAATTTCCTATCATAGTAAAATGATAAACATTTGGAAAAAAAATGAAGAAAAACTCAAAAAGCAAATGAGTGAGATGGAAGATTAGTAGACATCAGGATTTTTTACGTGTGAAAGGTAGAGATAGGATTTTTACAGATAATCTATTTTCAAACTCTATTCAATTGGAACTGTCACCAAATAACTAATCATTGTTGGTCTTAAGATCCAATTTTTATTAATCCTAGTTATACATCCACTTCATTTCCCAAAAATAGTTCAAGCCTCTATAGAGGTAAACCTTGAAAATAACATCTAGCATTTAATTAACTAATTACCATTTTTAAAATATTTGAAAAACTATTTCAAAGTTTTACGAAGGGTTTCATTCAACACTTTGGAATAACTATATGATGTCTGTTCTTGTTGAATCATTTTTGCTTGACGGAGTCTGAGTTTTTTGTCAAGATCTTCATCAATCATAATTGTAACACGTTTACTCATAATATGATGTTATTATTTATGCAATATAAGAATATACTCGTAAATGCGGTATGCCTTAACGATCAGTTCTATCATAAAATGGATCCCGCATTAACTTAGATCTACTTATTAATTTTTTTTACAAAGAAAATATAGAAGATCGATAACATATTCAAAATAAGATTCATTTAATCCCACTCTAAGGATCAACTGGATATGTTTTCTATCTTTTTATGACTAACATTCTTGATCAAATTCAAGTAAAATTATTCCCAGTTGAACGTTCTAACCTTAATTATTAATTAAATATCTGATAAAATCACTATTACCATGTCATCTCAAATAGGTGCAAAAAAGTCCCTGATTTTTGTTGTGTTTGTCATGTTTTCGCTAATTTTTGTTGGAGGAATTTTTGCTGCAACAAACGAAATTGCAATTGGCGCAGGTCAAGAACTATCTTATCCTTCTTGGTTAATCATCTCGTATCTTGCAGGACTATCAATGATAATTCTGCCATGCACACTTCCACTTGTTTTTATCATAATTCCACTTAGCATGGGAAAAGGTGGTAAGAAAGGCCTGACAATGGCACTGTTATTTGGCGCAGGTCTTACAATCACAATTTCACTTTATGGTATTGGTATTGGAGCAGTTGGACAAACAGCTGATTTAGATGATATTTCAGGTTACATGTTTTTGATTGCAGGAATTGCAGCGTTTGTTTTTGGGTTGTCTCAATTGAAATTATTTGAATTAAAGTTACCAGCATATTCTGGAACTCCAAAATTCATCCAAAATCGCGGTGATTATTCAAAATCGTTCTTCATGGGATTACTATTGGGTAATGCTGGTGTTGGATGTCCAAACCCATTGTTTTATTGGCTTTTAATCTATGTTGCAGGAACTGGAAGTGTAGAGATTGGCGCAAGCTTAGGAGCAGTACATGGTGTGGGTCGTGCAATCCCTCTAATTTTGTTATCAGTTCTTGCAATTATTGGAGTAAACGCAACAAAAGGAATCACAATAAATCGTGAAAAAATTGAAAAACTTACCGGTTGGATGTTAATTGTTATTGGTGCATTTTTGATAATCAATGGTATTCCTGGCGGACATGAATGGTATGAAAGCACAATTATTCATATTGGATGGAACAATATTGTTTCAATGACTCCAATTCCATCTGAGTTTGAAATGGGTGAGCATGAACACGAACGTCAAGCTGAAATGTCTAAAGAACTTGTATTACTTTTGTTTATATCCCTCATCGCATTTCCAATTGCTTGGTATTTGATCAAGAAAAAAAGAGAGGTAATCGCATGAAAGATCCTGTATGTGGAATGGAAGTAGGAGAAAAAGGTGAACCACTTGTTCATAATGGAAAAGAATATCGATTTTGTTGTGCTTCATGTAGATGGGCGTTTGAGAAAAACCCAGAACAGTTTAAAGAGTCATGAAAGTACAAGTTCTGACTACTCCTGGTTGCTCAAACTGCAATGTTTTGGAAAAAATGTTAGAAAAACTTGGAGTAAAATATGATTTGATTGACGTCACAGAAAAACCAGAATATCTAGAAAAATATCCTATTTTTACTGCTCCAGGATTAGTCATCAATGAGAAATTAGAGTTTACAAGTATTCCAAAAATTGATGAACTTGAAAAGAAACTCTGTAAATAACAGGTAATGTTTTTTACTCTACACAAATTAGTATTTTCAAATGGCAGACTATTCAATGAATGAAAAAATGATTATTGTTCAGTATGCAATCAAAAAATATGAAAATGAAGATATTGTCATTGAAAAATTAAAGGATATTTTATCTGAAAAAGATGTTCAAAGAAATATTGATACGCTTATTGGAACTCAACGAGTTAGACGCATAGGTCCTGAAAACCTTCAAAACAACGAAAGCCACACTGAATTACCAGAACTACCAGAAAATCTTAAGCCTTTAATTGATAATCTTTAATTTAGAATCCTCGTAGTCCCTCTGGACGCATAACTTCTGGATGTTGTTTCATCCATTCTATTCTATCTAACATTTTTTGTTTGTCTTGTGGGAAAGTACCCTTGATTGTATATGCATTTGAACCATGATTTACTCGAAAAACAATCTCGTCTTTGGTTTCTATCTGGCTAATCAAACCATGAAGCTCTTCTAATGATTCATCATCGTTAATTCTAATGAATGGTTCTTCAAACTTGTCAAGAAATTCTTGCTTTATTCCCTTTTCAAGATACAAAGTCAGAGCCCCCACATACTGTGGCGAACATGCACTAATCACTTCAGCAGTACCTTTGATATGCTCTTTAGAATATGTTCTTCCACCCAATCCTAAAATTATCATGCATGACATTATGTAACCTGCTTCTTTTGCCTTGTTGACCGATTTTGTGATTGTCTTTGCAATAGCTCCCTTTGTTACTTTTTTTAGAACTATGTCGGAACCACTTTCAATTCCTAGATAGAACATATCCAGCCCAGCTTCATTCATCTTCTTTAGTTCTTCAGGTGTTTTCTTTAGAATATTCATTGGCATTGCATAACAGGAAATTCTTTCAAGTTTTGAAAATTTTTCTTTAATGTATTTTACAATTTTTATCATGTACTCTGAGTCAAGATTCAATGCATCTCCATCTGCAAGAAATACTCTTTTGGTGTCAGGCAAAGAATTTGCCATCATATCAATTTCTACTTTCACCTCATCCCATGTTTTTTCAGAATACTCTTTTGATCTATACATATCACAAAAAGAACATTCGTTAAATGAACAACCTATTGTTATTTGAAAAATTAATGACTTTGATTCTGAAGGCGGTCTATACAATGGGGCATCGTAGTTTAACATCATTTAATTTCAAAGAAATTGCTTGATTGTGTTTTTTATACTTTCTATTATGGTTTAACCACAAAATACCTTTTAGTAGTAAACTAGAAGAATTTTCATTACTCATGACAAACGATCCTGACGCAAAAAGACTGCTTTGGTTTGTATTTGCAGCTTCACGAGGAGGATTGAATCGATTAAAAATTATCTCAAAACTAAAGGAGAATCCACTTAACACTAATCAACTAGCAAAAGAGATGGGTCTAGATTACAAGGCTATTCAACATCACGTTAGGGTACTTGAAAAAAATAACATGATCATTAAGGTTGGAGAAAAATATGGCATTCATTTTTCATTTCCACCTTTCTTAAAGTAAATATGGAGGCATTTGAAGAAATTGAAAGAAAATTGGACAAAAGTACATAAAAGCTCAAGAGGTGTTTTTCACTAAATTGAATCTACCTCACTAGTCTTGTCTATTGTTTCAATTGCAAATATGGGCATACTTGGAATTCTGATTGCTATTTTTGGAAAAATGTATGGTAAGACACGAGCACAGCTTCCATTAGGTATGATTGTTGTTACTGTGATGTTGTTTTTACATAATGTCATTGGTGGTCTAGCTTATTTCTCAATGGAGATGATTTTCTCTAATGAAATTTTCCCATATATGTTAGGAGTAGGAATTGCAGAACTTGCAGGATTGATAATATTCCTAAAGATTACTTTGGACTGACGTTAGTTTAATTGTAACAAAAAATAATTAAAACTGTGTTACAAGATTATCTTAAACTTAACAAAAATATTATAATCGCAATTTTAACATCAATAATTATTTCTGCAGCTATTGCCCAACTTTTATCTGATCAAGAAGACTATCTAAACTCAACATATACTACAATTGCAGATTATTCCATTTACTTTTCAGTTTTCGGTGTGTTATACTATTTTGATAATAGAAAAAAATATCGTATTGAATCTGGTGGTACAGATACTGTAAAACTAAAACATGATCTCATAAAATTAGTTACCTCTCTTGGAATCGCTGAAGTTGTTTATACTATTGTTAGATGGGGTTTGCAGTACTATTTTCTAACAATAGACTATGATCCATACCTGGCATCAATTATATCTCAAAGCATATCTGCAGTGATTTTTTTGATTGTAGTAAATCTAAATGTAAAGTTAGTGAAGTTGTATAAAGATGAAAATTAGTGTTTATGTTGATGGTTCTGGAGGTCCTAGTAGTGGATATGGATACTTTGTAAAAGAAACGGGAGAATCATTTTATGAAAAAAAACCAGAGCTAACTAACAATCAAGCTGAATACTTGGCAATAATTTCTGCATTAAACAAGTTTGTTGACTCTAATGACCAAGTTACCATTTACAGTGATTCTAAAAATACTGTAAATCAACTAAATCATGAATTTGCAATTAATAATGAACAACTTAGAATTCTGGCACGAGAAGCGTGGGGTATTATGGGAAAATTTTCTAATCTTTTAATTGTATGGATTCCTAGAAAAGAGAATCTAGCAGGAAAAATGCTGGGAAGCTAAAAAATCATAGAGCAGAGATTTTTATGAATAACTTTATTATATAAAATCCTTAGATCCAACTTACATGGCAGAGTCTGTCTTTTTATCACCAAAATCAATTGCAGTAATTGGTGCATCTGACAAAAGAGGAAGTGTTGGAGCTACTATAACCTCAAACATTATGAATGGTTTTACAGGAATTGTTTATCCAATTAGTTCTTCAAGAGATACAGTCTTTTACAAAAAAGCATACAAGAGTGTTTTAGATGTTCCAAAACCAATTGATCTTGCAGTTATTGTTATTAAAAACACATTGGTTGCACAAGTGGTAGAGGAGTGTGGCAAGAAAAAAATTAAAGGCGTCATTATCATCACAGCTGGTTTCAAAGAAGTTGATGAAGAAGGCAAAAAACGTGAACAAGAACTCAAGGATATAGCTAAAAAATACAAAGTCCAAATCATTGGACCAAACTGTCTTGGTGTCATGAATCTTGATCCAAAGACAATGATGAATTCTACATTTCTTAAAATTACACCAAAATCTGGAAAAATTGCACTTGTATCTCAAAGCGGTGCAATATGTGCTGCATTGGTTGAAGATGCTAGCGCTCAAGGAATTGGTTTTTCTGCAGTGATCAGTCTTGGAAACAAAGCTTCAATGAGTGAAGTTGACATCCTAAAGATACTTGCAAATCATAAACAAACCGAAGTTATTGTAATGTATCTAGAAGACATGGGTGATGGTCAAGAATTCCTTAAAGTTTGTAAAAATATTACTAAAAAACTCAAAAAACCAATTCTTGTTCTGAAATCAGGACGTAGTCCTGAAGGCGCAAAAGCTGCAATGTCTCATACTGGAGCCTTGATGGGCTCAGATGAAATCTATGATGCTGTGCTCAAACAATCTGGTGCAATTAGGGTTGATACTATGGAAGAGCTCTTTGATTATGCAACAGCATTTTCTAAACAACCACTACCATCAGATGGCGATCTTGTAATTGTTTCAAATGCAGGTGGCCCTGCAATCATCTCTACTGATGCATGCTCTAAGACAAAAATCAAGATGGCAGACATTTCAAGTATTAGGAAAAAAATTGACGAGGTAATTCCACCTTGGGGAAGCTCTCGAAACCCTGTTGATATTGTAGGTGATGCTGATTTTAACAGATTTAGTAATGTTTTGGACCGTGTACTCAAACATCCAAAAGTTGGTTCTGTTATTACGATGTGTACTCCTTCTGGAACTCTAGATTATGATAAACTTGCAGAAGTTATTGTTGAGATGTCAAAAAAATACAAAAAGACAATGCTTGCAAGTTTGATGGGATTAGATGAAGGAATTACCAACAGAGAAATTTTGGCAAAAGGAAATGTTCCATATTACACATATGCTGAGGGAGCAATCAGAACTCTTGCAGCAATGATTAGATTTTCTAATTGGCTTAAAGCTCCAACTGGAAAAATCACTAAATTCAAAGTAAACAAAGAAAAAGTAAAGAAAATCTTTGATCAGGCTAAAAAAGAAAAGAGACCAAATCTATTAGAAGAAGAAGGACAAGAAATTCTCAAAGCATATGGTTTACCACTACCATCAAGTGCGCTTGCTACAACAGAAGCTGAAGCAGTAAAAATTGCAAAGAAGATTGGTTATCCAGTAGTGATGAAGATTGTATCACCTCAGATTATTCACAAATCTGATGCAGGTGGTGTTAAAGTAAACTTGACAAATAATGCGGAGCTCAAAACTGCATTTAAAACAATTATCAAAAATGCTAAAAATTACAACAAGAAAGCTGAGATCAAAGGTGTCTTGATTATAGAGATGATAAAAGGTGGTAAAGAACTAATCATTGGTTCAAAACTTGAGCCTGGATTTGGTCCAGTAATTATGCTTGGGATGGGAGGAATCTATGTAGAAGTTCTCAAAGATGTTACATTCAAGCTAGCACCAGTAACTGACAGAGAAGCAGACGATATGATAGCCTCGATTAAGACACAAAAAATCCTTCAAGGTGTAAGAGGAGAAAAACCTTCAGACATTTCAAAACTCTCTGAATGCATTCAGAGATTATCTCAATTAGTTTCTGATTTTAATGAGATCAAAGAATTAGACATGAATCCCGTGCTAGTAATGGAGAAGGGAAATGGTTGTCGCATTCTAGATGTCAGAATAGGACTCTGAGAACAATTCATTCCTAAATTTCTGCTCTGACCTATCTAGAATATTTATACATCATAAAAGACCATATTGTTTATGGCTAATGTCTTGAAGACAATTAGAACCGGCGATGATTATATCCAAAGTTTGAGAGGCCGTGATCTTGTAGTTTACCTATTTGGAGAATTAGTAAAAGAACCAGTAGATCATCCAATGATTAGACCATCAATTAACGCAGTTGCAGAAACTTATGATCTTGCAATACGTGACGAATCTCTAGCTACTGCTGACTCTTCAATTACTGGATTGAAAGTTAACCGATTTTTACACATTGCAGAAAGTGCACAAGATTTAGTTTTACAGAATAAAATGCAAAGAACATTAGGACAAAACACTGGAACATGTTTCCAGAGATGTGTTGGAATGGATGCATTGAATGCTTTACACTCTGTTACTTTTGAAATAGATGAAAAACATGGAACAAACTATCATCAAAGATTCTTAGATTTTGTAAAGATGATTCAACAAGAAAATCTTGTAATTGGTGGTGCAATGACTGATCCTAAAGGTGATAGAAGTAAAGGGCCATCAGAACAGGATGATCCAGAGATGTTTACTAGAATAATAGAGACTAATGATAAAGGAATCTATGTATCTGGTGCTAAAGCACACCAAACTGGTTGTATTAATTCACATTGGATAATTTTGATGCCAACAGTCAGACTAACAGAAAATGACAAAGACTGGGCATTTGTTGGCGTGATTCCAGCAGATGCAAAAGGAGTTACTTACATCTATGGTCGGCAGTCTTGTGACACTAGAAGTATGGAAGAAGGTGACATTGATGATGGTAACGCAAAATATGCTGGGCAAGAAGCCTTGATGATATTAGAAAGAGTGTTTATTCCATGGGACAAAGTCTTCATGCATAGAGAATATGAATATGCATCTATGCTAATAGAGCGTTTTACTTGTTATCATAGACGTAGTTATGTATGCAAAACAGGACTTGGTGATGTACTCATTGGTGCCGCAGCAACAATTGCTGACTATAATGGAGTACCAAATGCATCTCACATCAAAGACAAAATTGTTGAGATGACTCATCTTAATGAAACAATCTTCGGTGCAGGAATTGCATCTTCTCACCTGGCACACAAGCTGAAATCAGGTGTATATCTAAATGAAGATATGCTTGCACAAGTTTGCAAACACAATGTTACTCGATTCCCATATGAGATTAGTAGACTTGCACAAGACATTGCAGGTGGACTGGTAGTAACTCTTCCATCTGAAAAGGACTTTAGACATCCAGTGGCTGGCCCATTACTCAAAAGATTCCTTGTAGGAAGAAAAGGTGTTGATGTTGAAAACAGAATGAGAATCTTGAGACTAATTGAAAACATGACACTTGGAAGAAATTCTGTGGGATATCTTACAGAATCTATGCACGGTGCAGGTTCCCCACAAGCACAAAGAATTCAGATGCAAAGACAGATGCAGATCGGCTACAAAAAGAATCTTGCAAAGAAACTAGCTGGCATCACTAATGATATTGAAGAACCATCAGAACCTTCTGGATACTTTGACAGAATATTTCAAACAAAAGAATCTATTTTATAGGCTGAAATAATTTTTTAGTTTTCACAATATCTGATCGCTAAATTTGAATTCAAAATTTTATTTTATGCTAGTCAATAAGTGATCTTACTCTTGGAACTGATGATTTCTCCGGATCCTTTTTTAGTTAATTTTACATAATAATGTCACCAAGCAAACAGGACGATCTATTGCTTTTTTCTAGGCATAATGTGAACCTGTTTGCATGAATTTTAACGGATTTAATTTACTCTTCTTTATCTTTCTCAGGTGTTTTATCATCTGTTTTAGTTGATTCATCTGAATCTATTTTTTTGTCTTCTGTAATCTCAGATTTTTCTACATGTTCAGAATATTCAGAATCCTTTTCTATTTTATCAATATCTGATAATTCTTTAATTGTGTCTTGATTTTCTGAATCTAATTGATCTGAGAATGTAATCTTTTTTTCCTTTTTCCTCTTTGTAATCTGTTTTACAACCATAATCCCTATGACAACTACAATTATGACATAGTTTATTGGTGGTTTTAGTAACTGTGTGATATATCCTACCTGTGGAAGTGTGTATACTACTTTTCCTATATACTCTTCTTCAGTAATTGGAAAGTCAGTTCCAGGAATTGATGCTGGATTTGCATCTCCCTGTGTTCTAAGTGTTTTAGGATCATCATCAATTATTGAAACTACTCTATGTACAATTACTCTGTTATGGTCTGAAGGTCGATTAAATACAATGATGTCCCCTATCTCAAGATCTTCAAAAGGTTCATGCCCTTGAACTATCAAAACATCGTATATTTCTAATTCTGGAATCATACTTCCACTTGCAACCACATAAAATGGATTTTGTGTTCCAAATGCTAATGTTAAGCCAAACCAAATTACTAAAACCCCTACCCCAACGATAACGATATCTTTGATAACCCCTTTTGAGATAGAACTTTTTGCCAATCACATCATCGCCTATATTCATTGATTAAATTTGTTAGCTATTAGAGCTTGGTTCCACACTCTTCACAGAATTTAGATCCTTCTTTATTTCCAAATCCACAATTAGAGCATTTTCCTGGTTGAGAAGCAGCTTCTGGATTTCCTAGAAGAATTATTTCTCCAATCTTTTTGATACTATTCCATGGAATACTGCCTTCAGTACCATCATTTTTAGTTAATACTAGAACCATTGACTGTGTAGAATCAATACCTACTTGTTTTGCAATTCCAATCTTGTTAGCATTTTCATCATATACTACTCTTCCTTCAATTGAAGTGACTGAAGTTGCTGGACCTGGCACTGTAACTGTTTCCTGTGGAGTTTGTGTTGTTGGCTCTTCAACTTGTTGTGGTGTACTTTGAACTTGTTGTGGTGTACTTTGAACTTGTTGTGGTGTACTTTGAACTTCCTCAATTGGTTTTGCACTTCCAATTTCCCCTGCTTCGTCTTGTTTCTTGAATACTCTATATTCTGCAATTGAAGAATTACATGAATTACAAATGTATTGTCCTTTTTCTGCAAG
>Ga0208879_1001026_pt1 | contig 27283 bp, 17 predicted proteins | sample Knorr_S15_td_Bot_FD_185605 | JGI IMG/M metagenome (GOLD analysis project Ga0208879, IMG submission 185605) | Marine microbial communities from Southern Atlantic Ocean transect - Knorr_S15_td_Bottom_ad_5009_LV_A (SPAdes) (version 2) | ecosystem: Environmental > Aquatic > Marine > Oceanic | place...
CATGTACTTATTCTTGTGTGTATAATGGTTATGATGATGAAGTAACAATTACTGCATTTATTGACTTATATGCTACGGAAGGTTCATGGGAATTATTAGATGCTAACGGAGATACTGTTGCTTTTGCTGCTGCTGGTAGTATGACTACTTCAGCTGCATACGTTACTACAGCATGTGCAAATAATGGTTGCTATTTCTTATACTTCCATGATACATTTGGTGATGGATGGGTTGACTTTAACGGTACTCAAGGATGGATTCTGACAACAGACAATAATGGAGATACTTTATCTTTTGATATGGTAACTGGAACTGGTGGCTCTGCTACTGTTTCTGTAGGAGGATCTATTTGTATTGCTGGTTGTACTGATTCAACTGCTGTAAACTATGACCCAACTGCAACTTCTGATGATGGTTCATGTGCTTACTGTACTGATAACTATATGACACTTAACATGTATGACTCATTCGGAGATGGATGGAATGGATCAATGTTCTCTATGACTGATGCTTCAGGTGCTATGTATGTTAGTACAACATTAGCTACTGGATCTTTTGCTTCTGAGAATATTTGTTTAGTAGATGGTTGTTGGGATGTTGATGTTACTACTAATCCATGGCCAACTGAGGTTTCTTGGGAATTAATTGATGCTTCTGGTACTATTGTTATGCAAGGTGGAGCTCCTTTTGCAGGAGTACTTTGTTTACCAGCTGTACCTGGATGTATGGATTCTACTGCATGTAACTATGACCCATTAGCTAATACTGATAATGGTTCATGTGATTTCGCATGTTATGGTTGTACTGACCCATTAGCAATTAACTATGACGCATCAATGACTGTTGATGATGGTTCATGTTACTACTGTGCATTATCGGCTTCAACTTCTGTTGTTGACGAAACTGCTGCAGGTGCTTCTGATGGTTCAATTGACTTAACAGTTGCAGGAACTTACTGTGTAACTAATACAGATTTATTTGTATCTGTTGCTGGTGGTAATGGTCAAGCAGGAAATGCATTTAACTTAATCAACACTTCTGGTGCTGATTTATTTATTGATGGATTCAAACAAGGACCTGGTTCTGGGAACTCTTCAATTGTAACAGACCTTGAAGTATTCTGTGCTTATGCTGACTATACTGCTGGAACTCCTACATGGACTTCAGTTGCTACAGCTGCAGGTGTTCAATTAACTGCTAGTGCAACAACAGGATATATTCAAATTCCTGGTGGTGTAACTATACCAGCTGGTGGAACTTATGGTTTCTGGGTTGGTAGTTCAAGTGGAGGTATTGTACAATATACTAATGGTTCAGGAACTCCTGGTGTTTCATCTTGGGCTTCTGATGCTAACGTAACTGTTACAGAAGGACATGGTGGAACTTATCCAACAGGATTAAACTACTCACCAAGAAACTGGAATGGTTCTGTAGTATATGGAGATCCTAATGCTACTGTTTATACATATGCTTGGAGTACAGGAGATACAACTGAAGATCTTTCAAATGTAACTTCTGGAACATATACAGTTTCAATTACAGATTGTATGGGCTGTACAGCTTCTGCATCTGCAACTGTTGTTGTAAATGTTGTTCCTGGTTGTACTGATCCTTTAGCATTTAACTATAATCCATTAGCTAACTTTGATGATGGCTCTTGTATTCCAGTTGCACCGGGATGTACTGATTCGACTGCTGCTAACTATGATCCTTTAGCTAATACTGATGACGGTTCATGTCATTACTGCTTCGGCTCAAATTCTGTAACTATTGAGTGTGGTGGTGGATCATGGGCTTCTGAGGTTTCTTGGGATCTATTAGACGCTTCTGGTACTATTATATTATCTGGTGGAGCTCCATTTACTTTAGACACTTGTCTAGATGATGGATGTTACTCTGTTAATATGTATGATGCATTTGGTGATGGTTGGAACGGAAATGTTTTCTCTATTACTGATAATGCTTCTGGAGTATCTGTATCTGCTGGTTTAGCTACAGGACTACAAGGTTCAGCTTCATTAAGTTCTGCTGCTCTTGGATGTTACATCTACGGATGTACTGATCCTTTAGCACTTAACTATGATGCTTTAGCTAATACTGATGATGGCAGCTGTACTTATCCAGGTTGTGTGACTTCTTTACCTTTTGATGAAGATTTCGAAACTGGAATGGCTGATGTTACATTATTAGCTGATGTTGGTAACTTCGGTTCTGCGTCATCTATTGATAGTTTAAATAATGGAACGTGGTCATGGCATGGTCAAGGTGGTTCATATACTACATGGTTAACGCCTTATAATACTGGTCCACTTGCATTTACAACTAATCCTTCACATATTGCTACAATGGCTATGTGTGTTGATTTAACTGCTTATGCTGGTCAACCAGTTTCTATGTCATTTGATTTAAGACAAGAATTTTCATTTAATGGAACTTACTCTTACTTTAGATTAGCTGATGATGCAGGAGTTGTACTTGCAGATGGTAACGGAGATGAGTATTTCTCACCTGCTACTGCTTGTGCTGATGCTTGGGCTTCTGTTTCTTATGACTTATCAGCTTATGCTGGTACTGTTGTAACGTTACAATTCCAATCTTGTAATAAGTACAATGATGATTACTACCAATGTGGTGATAATGCTTATGTTGATAACATTAATATTAGTATTCAGGCTACTCCAGTTTATGGATGTACTGACCCATTAGCTGCAAACTTTGATTCTACTGCTAATACTGATGATGGTTCTTGTTGCTACGGTAACTTGGCTACATTAAATATGATGGATTCATATGGTGATGGTTGGAATGGTAACTACTTTGTTATGACTAATGTTATGACTGGTGTTGTTGCATTTAATAGTACTATTGCTAGTGGTGCATCAGCTACTGATGAGGCTTGTTTACCTGATGGATGTTATGACATTACCGTTGGTGGTGGTTCATGGCAATCAGAAGTTTCTTGGGACCTAATTGCTGCTGGTGTTACTACTTCTGGTGGTGCGCCTTACGCAAATCAAATCATTGTTGGTTCTGGTTCATGTGCAATTGGTTGTACTGACCCATTAGCACTTAACTATGACGCTTCTGCTTTAGTAGATGATGGTTCATGTACATATCCTTGTTTGGATAACTCAGTTTATATAGCAGTTGTAACAGACTACTATGGAGATGAGTGTTCATGGGATATTACAGATGCTTCTGGTGCTGTTGTAGCTTCAGGTGGACCTTACAGTCTTGGTTACAATACTGTTAGTGATTCTGCTTGTGTTATTGACGGATGTTATACACTTAATATGTATGACAGTTATGGTGATGGTTGGTCAACTGGCCAATTAGGATCTGTAACTGTAACTGATGGTGCTGGTGGAACTTATGCTGCTGGTCAATTATTGACTGGTACATCTGCTTCATTCGCATTTACTGTTGGTACTACTTTAGGTTGTACTGATACTGCAGCTTCTAACTATGATGCTTGTGCAAACACTGATGATGGTTCATGTATATATCCTTGTTCCGACAATGATGTAACAATTACTGTTGGTGGTGGATCATATCCTTCTGAAGTTTCTTGGGATCTTACTGATGGTTCTGGAGCTATTGTAGTTTCAGGTGTAGTTGGTACTTATACAGCTTGTTTACCTAATGACTGTTATACATTTAATATGTATGATTCTTATGGTGACGGTTGGAATGGTAACACTTACTCTATTACTGACAATAATACAGCAACAGTTTATGGTACTGGAGGTTTAGCTTCTGGTTCTGCTGGTTCTGATTTAGTTAGTATTGGTGCTACATGTCCAGTTTATGGATGTACAGATATTACTGCAAACAACTATGACCCATTAGCTGATACTGATGACGGATCTTGTATCTATCCTTTACCTTGTAATACTGAAACTTTCTGTGATGACTTTGAAAGTGGATCACTTACTGCTGGTAACTGGTTAGCTTCTTCAGGATCTGAAGCTTCTGCATATGTTGGTACTGGTGGTTATGGTGCTCCAATTTCAGGAGCGTTTAACGCTGAATTTACAGGAGGTTACTACTTAGGTTGGTCTGGTGGTTCTTCTACAACTACTTCTGCTCAAGCATGGGCAAATACTGATCACATCTCGCAAATTGATATGTGTTTAGATTTATCTGCTGTTGCTGCAGGAGGTCCTTTAAACATGGTTCTTGACTATAATAGTTCTTCTTATTTCGGTAACGGAGCTTATTCATGGTTTAGAGTACTTGTTGATGGAGTTGTATTAGCTGATGCTAATGGTAACTTAGATCATTCTGCTCCAGGCTTATTGACTTTATCGTATGATTTAGCTGCTTATGCAGGACTGAATCCTACTGTAACGCTTCAAGCGGCTTGTAAGTATGATGTTAACTATAGTGCTGGTGTATATGCTGACTTTGTATTTGTAGACAACTTATGTATAATTCAAGCTGTACCTGGTTGTACTGATCCTTTAGCTTCTAACTACGACGCATCTGCTACTCAAGATGACGGTTCATGTGTTTATCCATGTACTGACAATGTAGTTGCTGTTAACATGTATGATTCATATGGTGATGGTTGGAACGGAAGTACTTATGATGTTTCTTCTGGTGGTGTTTCTGTAGCTACTGGTGGATTAACTTCAGGTTCTTACGGTTCTGATACACTTTGCTTAGTTGCAGGATGTTACGACATTACTGTAGGTGGTGGATCTTGGACGTCAGAAGTATCTTTTGACTTTGGTTCTTTAGTTGGAGCTGGAGTTGGAACATATACTGATATCTCTATAGGTGGTGCTACTTGTGGTATAGGAGGTTGTATGGATGCTGCTGCATCTAATTATGATGCTGCTGCAACATATGATGACGGTTCTTGTACTTATTCTTGTGCATATTATGGACTTGATGACATCACTATTAATCTTTATGATTCATGGGGTGATGGATGGAACGGAAATACATTAACTGTTGATGGTATAGATTATACTATTGCAGGATTTGCATCTTCTGAATCATTCGCTGTATGTGCTGACTTATCAGCTTGTATTAGTGCATTATATAATAACACTGGTTCATATGCTTCTGAGAACTCTTGGGACATTACTGACGCTTCTGGAGCTGTATTAATCTCTGGTGGTAACATTGGATCTGGAGGTGACTTTGGAAACTGTGGTTATGCTGGTTGTACAGATTCTACTGCAAATAACTATGATTCAGGAGCAACTTCTGATGATGGTTCTTGTACGTATGATGTGTATGGTTGTACAGACTCATTAGCTTGTAACTTTGATTCAACAGCTAATGTTGATGATAGTTCATGTACATATCCTGCGGCTAATGCAGATTGTAATGGCTGTTTACCTGGATACATAGATGTTAATGGAGTTTGTGTTGCTGAAAGTTATGGATGTACTGACACAACTGCACTTAACTACTGGGCTGGCGCAAATGTTGATGATGGTTCTTGTGTGTATGTAGCTGGTTGTACAGATCCTTTAGCAACTAACTTTGATCCATTAGCAGACTTTGATGACGGTTCTTGTACTTATGGTACTAGTTGTACTTCTGCAATAACAGGATTAGGAGTTGCGAATATTATTCATGATAGAGTTACTTTAACTTTTGATAATATGAATACTTATGATGCTTCAGGGACTCAGTTATGTAGAGTTGATCAATTACGTATTAAATACCGTGCTGTTGGAACAAGCAGTTGGAGTCAGAAGAATATGGCTTCTCCAACAGGATATGATCCAGTAACAGGTATTTGTAATAGTACTCAAAATACTGATAAATTAGTATTAGGCTTAAGTGCTTCTACTACTTATGAGTGGCAAATGAGAGTGTGGTATTGTACTACAGGATCTACTGCTTGGGTACTTGGTCCAGACTTTACTACTGCTGATAACTGTCCTAATGTAGGTAACTTAGTAGTTACTACTCCAACAACAACAAAAGCTACATTCTCATGGGATGATAGTAACGGAGCTTATAGCTTTGTTAGGTTGAAATCAAGAGTAGATACTAATGGTGCTTCATGGTTCAATATTGGAGGTATGGGAGTTTATCACCCTACTTTTACTAAGAACAAGAATGGATTAGTACCAGGCCAAACTTATAGAGGACAAGCAAGAACTTGGTGTGACCCTAATGGGGGAGCTTACAAGTCTCCAACTTGGACTTCATTAGTTTGGTGGACTCAACCAACTTCTATTAGAATTGAAGGTGGTGCTGCTATTGCTAACTTAGATGTTTACCCTAACCCATCAAGAGATATCTTCAATGTGACGTTTACGTCAGAAGATGTTCAAGATCTTGAAGTTAGAGTAATCAATGTAGTTGGTGAAGTAGTATACACTGAAAACTTAAAAGAGTTTGTTGGTGAGTATGCTAAACAGTTTGACTTAGGAGCTTATACTAAAGGTATATACTTCTTAGAAATCACTACCAACAATGGTGTGGTTAATAAGAAATTAATCCTTCAGTAAGAAGATTAAGTTAATCTTAATAATGAGAGAAGCCCGAACGCAAGTTCGGGCTTCTCTTTTTTTATCTATTTTTTTAAAAGGATTTTTCTTTGCAAATGAAAGTTAATGAATCAGTTGTTTTCGATTATGCGATAGTTGAAATAATCAAGCAAGGCACTGTTTTCTCTGAATATTGTATTTATTGTATCCAGTTGCTTACTGCTTAGTTTAGCAATCTTTTCATCATTAAGATTAGTTATAGACATGCTGCCTTTGGTTTTGAAGTTGTGTGCTTTGAATTGAGCATCCACTTGTATGTCACTGAGTTCAGGAATAAAGTGAATCAACTGTTCAATCGTTTTTGTTTTATCTTCACACAATTGCTCATAAGTAAAGAACAATAAGTTTGCTTCTTGCTCAATATTTTTTTGCTGATATTTTAGACATTTAATTGCAAAGTTAGCAGCATATTCAGTTGTAGCACCATTTCTTCTGATGATTCCTTCCACTTGTGCATAAGGATTACGCACCATGCATACAAAATAACTGTTTTTAAATTCCTTTTTTATTGCTACTACACGCATAATATTAGGAATACTTTTGTCCATTAATATGGGTTTAGTTTGGTCCCAATAGTTCATCCATACTTTTTTTACTTCATGCCAAGGATAATTCACAGCTTCATTCCATCTGTCCTTCTGAAACATAAAATGTTTTACTCCAGGTAGTGATTGTCCTTCACGAGTTCCTAAATTATTATTACAACTTACATTTTTTGATGTAGATAATAATTGGTTCAGTAATGTTGAACCACAATACGGAGGGCTCAGTATAAAAAGAAATTGAGGTTCTTTTTTTTGAATAAATAAATACTTTAAACATAATTTTTGCCGAACTAAGAAATAGTAAAACAAGCGCTTATTATTTTGAAAAATATCTTCCTGCATCATAGTGCAAAAGTAATAATTGTTTTTGATTGAATATTAATGTAACTTTTAAAATAAGTTGCTCGTAAAAATTTCCAACAAAAACATTTTCAGCTATGAAAAAAGAAATGACTTATCAGCTTATATTTATCTCAATTATTACCTTAATCGTATTATTCCTATCATCCTGCGCAACTACCAGTCACCAATGTGCAGCATTTGCTTTAGTCAACATAAAATAATTAGATTTGAATACATAAGAATTAGAGTTTTTAAATTTTTAATTTATTTTAATTGTTATAACTTTGGCAAATATTAAATCTATTATTATGAAAAAAATAGTACTACTTTCAGTAATTGTCGTGTTTTTACTTGGCAAAGTAAATGCTCAATGCTCTTCTAATTCCGTGTTTACATCTTTGGGTTTGCCTGGTGTCTATCCTCCTGAGTTAGCAATTCCTGGTGTGCCAATGATTGGTATATCTGATGGAATTGTTGGAAGTCCATATTCACAAACCTTAACTTTAGTGGTGCTTGAAGATACTACTATGGATATTGCTTCATTCTTACCAGTAACTGTAGTTTCTGCAATGAGCTTAGCAGGTATTAGTACGGTTATGTCTTTGGATGTGAATCATGTGACTTTTGATGTAAGTGGTTTGCCAAATGGACTTAATTATACTTGTGACCAAAGTGGATGTCAATATGTATCTGGCGTTGATGGTTGTATTTTGATCAATGGAACACCTACTCAAGGAGGAAATTTTACGGTACCTGTAAGTATGACAATTAATGCTCAAATTCCAGCTATTACTGATCCAATTCTTGGAACAACTATTTTTACTGGTATGGCAATTGATTTGCCTTCCTTTACTGCTGTTGAGTACGATTTGTTTATTGATGGTGCAACAACTATTTCAGAAATAACTCAACACAATTTTTTATATCCAAATCCTACTTCAAATGAGGCTAAATTATCATTAGGCTCAATTTCAGATGTTTTAGTGTATAATATCCTAGGTAAGGAAGTTCTTAAAGTAATTGATTTTAAAGGAGAATTAATCTTATCAAAAAATGATTTAGGAAAAGGAATGTTCTATGTTATGGTGAAATCAGAAAATAAATCAGAAACAATTAAATTAATTATAAAATAAAATAATGAAAATAAAACTATTTACAATTGCCTTAGCATTTATGTCAATGAGTATGTCTGCTCAAATTACAGTGACAGATACTGATTTAATGAGTGTGGGGGATATTATCTATCAAGCGTATGTTGATGCGCCTCCATCTTTAATTTCTATAGGAAATGTTGGCCCTAATCAAACTTGGGATTTTTCTGCACTACAGGTACAAGAATATGATACTACTGAATTTATTGATCCTGCAGGAACACCATTTGGTACTGACCATCCTACAGCAAATTTATGTATTGAAGATGAAGGAGAGTATATTTACATAAATAAAAATATCCAAGGGCTTAATCTTGTAGGTTTTGATAATGTTCCATACCCTCAATTAATTTTGCCTTTACCTTTAACGTATGGAACAACTACTGTAGTTGGCCCAGTTACTATAATGGATTCTGTTATGGTTAATGCTTTTTTACCAGACTCTTTTGCTATTTTAATAACTATGGGTCAGGCTCAGCAAATTGATTCCATAAACATTCTTATTGAATCTTCAACAGAATTTAATGTTGATGCTCATGGTGATGTTATAATTCCTATGGGAACTTTTGATGCTTTAAGATTAAAAACAGATGATGTTACTACAACAGATTATTTTGTGTATTGTTCAGATACTTCCACTGGTAATGGAAACTGGTATCCTATGCCTACTGCCATTTTCCCTTCTGAGGTTGAGATAACTTCTGCTTATGCTTGGTGGACGAATGATCCATTAATAAAATTTGCTTTAGTGCAAATGGATGTTGATTCATTAGGAGGGGTTATTGAAGTTGATTTTTTGCATTCTCCATCTCCCTCTTCAGTTACTGATTTGTCATCTAATAACTTTAACATATATCCTATACCCGCTACTAATAATCTAACTATTGAGACTCAAAATAATGAGTTAATATACTTAGACTTGGTAGATGTAACTGGTAAAGTGATTTTGAAAAAAGAATTTACTCAAACAACAAGTTTGGATGTTTCGCACATTGCAAAAGGAATGTATTATCTTAATTTGAAAACAGTTGAAGGTAAATTAACTAAACAAATTATTGTCGAATAACAATAATTAATAGTTTTTAAAAATAAAAAAGCCACTCAATTGAGTGGCTTTTTCTGTGTAGCGGGGACAGGACTCGAACCTGCGACCTTTGGGTTATGAGCCCAACGAGCTACCAACTGCTCCACCCCGCGATTTTGGATTGCAAATATACTGCTAAAAATTAATTGAGCAATCATTCTAATAAACTTATTTTTGGTGTTGAAAAATGTTACTTTTGCAGCCATGGTATCAGTAAATAATTTATCCCTGTATTTCGGGGGGCAGGACATCTTTAAAGACATCTCTTTTATGGTAAATAAAGGAGATAAAATTGGACTAACAGGTAAAAATGGAGCGGGAAAATCAACCCTCTTAAAGGTTTTAGCAAAGGATTTAACACCTAATAATGGCAATGTTTCTGTGCCAAATGGGATTGTTGTTGGGTTTTTAAGGCAAGATTTAGAATTTGAAGACGGGAGAACTGTGCTTGAAGAGGCGCAAACTGCATTTGAGTTTTTAAATGATGTAGAGATTAGAATGAATGAAGCTAATAAGCAATTGACTGAGCGTACCGATTATGAAAGTGATTCTTATTTGGATATTATTACTGAATTTAATGAATTAGAGGAGCGATTCAGAATGGCAGGAGGACACGATACTGCAGCTGAAATTAATCAAGTTCTTACAGGTTTAGGATTTACGCAATATGACTTTGAGCGCCAAACAACAGAGTTTAGTGGGGGATGGCGAATGCGAATTGAATTGGCTAAAATTCTATTGATGAAACCTGAGTTATTGTTGTTGGATGAGCCAACTAACCATTTGGATATTGAATCCATTATGTGGTTGGAAAGATGGTTGAAGAATTATAGTGGGGCAGTAGTATTGGTTTCGCATGATAGATTGTTTTTAGATGCGTCAACGAATAGAACAATTGAAGTGGCTTTCTCAAAGATTAATGATTATAAAGCATCTTATACTAAGTATTTAACTTTGCGTGAGGATAGAATTGAAAAACAAATTCAGGCAAAGAAAAATCAGGATAAATATATTGAGGAAACAAAAATTCTGATTAATAAATTTAGGGCAAAAAAGAATAAAGCTTCTTTTGCTCAGTCCTTAATTAAGAAGTTGGATAAACTCGAGATTATTCAGGTGGAACAGGAAGATGTTGCGCGTATACAATTTCGTTTTCCGCCAGCACCACATTCTGGGAAAATGAGTTTAATTATAGAAGATGCATCCAAAAGTTATGGCGATTTAAATGTGCTAGATAAAATTAATCTTGAAATTGTAAGAGGAGATAAAATTGCATTTGTTGGAAAGAATGGTGAGGGAAAATCTACTTTGGCAAAAATGATTGTTAACGAGTTAGATTTTGATGGTAAAATTGCATTAGGGCATCAGGTAAAGATGGGATATTATGCTCAAAATCAAGCTGAGTTTTTGGATGAAAATTTAACGGTTTTGCAAACTATTGAACAAGCAGCAACTGAAGATACAGCTGGTAGAGTACGTTCTATATTAGGTTCTTTTCTGTTTAGTAATGATGAAGTAAAAAAGAAAGTAAAAGTCCTTTCAGGAGGGGAAAGAGCTAGAGTTGCTCTCTGTAAATTATTGTTAGAACCGTATAATTTACTGATAATGGATGAGCCAACCAATCACTTGGATATTACCTCAAAGGAGTTGTTGAAAAAAGCATTAAAAAATTATGATGGTAGTTTAATTGTTGTGTCGCACGATAGAGAGTTTTTGCAAGGCCTAACTGAAAAAGTGTATGAGTTCAAAAATCAAAATATAAAGGAATACATTGGTGATATTGACACCTTCTTGGAGGAAAAGGATTTAGAAAATTTCAAGCAATTAGAAAGTTCACAAAAGGAACAAAAGAATACTAAACAGGATAAATCAGTTGATCAATTATCCTATGCTGAACAAAAAGCACATCAGAAGAAAATTAAGAAGTTGCAAAATCGAATTAGTAAATTAGAAAAAGAAATTGCAACCCTTGAACAATTGCAAAAATCAATAGATACTGACTTAGCCATTCCTGAAAAATTCAGTGAATTATCACAAAAAGAAGGTTTTTTTGATGATTACGAGAAAAACAGACAGAAATTGCAAAAAATGGAAGCTGAGTGGGAACAATCAGTTGAATCTCTTGAGACAATAAAATAACACTTCTTATCTAGTAAATTGTGAGATGCTATGCTTAGCATAGTATTTAATTTTTGATGCTTTATCTTTGTCTCAGAATTAATCTAAAAATTATTTATTATGAAACGATTTAAGTTCACGAAAACAAACAGAAAAATATTTTTTTTGAGTAAAAAAATACTATTTACAATTGCTTTAGGATTAATGATAATTAGTGCTAATGCTCAAACAGATGTAGTAGGTGAAAAATATATCTATGAATTTAGGGATGGAACCACAATTATTGGAACCTTTGTTAAAGATGAAAAAGGAAACATTTATATAAATGACTTGGAGGGTAAAGAAACGTATATACCAAGAGTTATGGTTGCACAAATACATGAAGTAACGGATGATAATATAAAAGATGGAGAATATTGGTTTCCAAATTTACATGATTCTAGATATTTCTTTTCTCCTTCTGCTTTTGGTTTAGAAAAAGGGGAAGGGTATTTTGGACATTCTTATTGGTGGCTGTGGCAAACGCAATATGGTATTACAGATAAGTTTTCCATTGGTGGAGGTACAACGATTTTAGGTTTCCCAAGCACTTTGAATGCAAAATATTCCTTTAATATTAAAAATGATTATAATGCAGCAATGGGTTGGTTTTGGGTAGGCGATTTGTTTGGCTGGTTATCAGATCCAGGTGAGCGTACTTTTTTAAATATGCCTTATGCAGTTATTACTAAAGGATCAAAAGAAAATAATATTACATTAGGCGCTGCATATAATTTTGGCAGCTCAGATGATGACAATGATGAGGTAGATCCTAAGGAAAGATTTGTGTTAAATGCAGGAGGGACATTTAGGATGGGAAGAAGATTTGCCTTTGTCTTTGAGGCTTGGTTATTAGACCCAATGATGATGTCTCATAATGCTCCAGATTTTCAATGGATGGGAGGACCTGGTATAAGATATTTTAGAAAAATAAATAGAGTAACTGCTAGAAATGGAGCTGGAGCTAAGACATGGGATTTTCAATTAATCCATTTCCCTGGGATGGGAGAAGATGGAGATGGTCCAATGTTTTTTCCAATGTTTGGAGCATCTCAGAAATTCTAAAATTACCAAAAAATTATAATTAAGGGCTAAGCATATGCTTAGCCCTTTTTTTGTTTCTTTGCAAAATGGAACACAAAGCAGGATATGTAAATATTATTGGGAACCCTAATGTAGGGAAGTCTACCTTAATGAACGCTTTAATAGGGCAAAAGCTATCTATTATTACGCCTAAAGCACAGACAACTCGTCACAGGATTTTAGGGATTTTAAACGAAAAAGACTATCAAATTGTTTTTTCGGATACGCCAGGGGTGATAAAACCAGCCTATAAGTTACAGGAAAATATGATGAATTTTGTGCATTCTGCATTTCAAGATGCTGATGTACTTATTTATATGATTGAAGTTGGGGAGAGGGGATTGAAGGATGAGAAACTGTTTGAGCGTTTGAAAAAAACATCCGTTCCTGTTTTGATGCTAATGAATAAAATTGATTTGGCAGATCAGGATCTTGTAGAACGAGAATTGGAAAGGTGGAGTGGAGAATTGCCAAATGCACAATTGTTGCCAATTTCAGCACTTAACAATTTCAATATTGATAAGATAAAAGAAAAGTTGGTGGAGATGTTGCCTGTTTCTCCTCCCTACTATGATAAAGATGCAATTACGGATAAGTCCGAACGCTTTTTTATTGAAGAGATTATCCGTGAGAAAATCTTAAAACATTATAAAAAAGAAATTCCTTATTCTGTACAAATTGAAGTAGAGGAGTTTTTTGAAGAGGAAGAAATTATTAGAATTAGAGCTATAATTTATGTGATGCGTGAGAGCCAAAAAGGAATTATTATAGGTCATAAAGGCATGGGGTTGAAGCGTATTGGTACAGAAGCAAGAAGAGATATTGAAAGAATGCTAGATAAGAAGGTGTTTTTAGCAACTCCGGTTAAAGTGAAAAAGAATTGGAGGAATGATAACAAGCAGTTAAAAAAATTCGGATACTAATAATGAGTAATATAGTAGCAATTGTAGGGAGGCCAAATGTAGGGAAATCTACTATTTTTAATCGTTTTACTGAAAGTAGACAGGCCATTACAGATGAGATAAGTGGAGTTACGCGTGATAGACATTACGGGAAAGCAGAATGGAATGGGCGTGAATTTTCAGTAATTGATACTGGAGGGTATGTGCAAGGAAGTGATGATATCTTTGAATCTGAAATAAGAAAGCAAGTTGAATTGGCTATTGATGAAGCAAATGTGATTTTATTTTTGGTGGATGCCAAAGCAGGAATTACGGATTTGGATCAGGCAGTGGTAAAACTCCTCAGAAAATCGAATAAGAAAGTAGTTGTTGGAGTAAATAAAGTAGATAATACTCGTTTGTTAGAAGATGCTGTTGAGTTTTACAACTTAGGAATGGGAGATTATGTTCCTTTTTCATCAATTAGTGGTAGTGGTACAGGGGAGTTGTTGGACGAAATGCTAAAACACTTTGATGATGATGTTGAGCCAGATGATAGTGACACACCTAAATTTGCAGTTATTGGTAGACCAAATGTTGGGAAATCTTCTTTTATTAATGCACTTATTGGTAAGGAACAGAATATTGTAACTGATATTGCGGGTACTACTCGTGATTCTTTGAATACACAATTCAATAAGTTTGGTTTTGACTTTACTTTGGTAGATACTGCAGGACTAAGGAAGAAGAGAAATGTACATGAGGATTTAGAATTCTATTCTGTGATGCGTTCAGTTCGTGCTATTGAGCATTCTGATGTTTGTATTCATGTAATTGATGCTACTAGAGGGTTTGAAGCACAAGACCAAAGAATTTTTCATATTGCTGATAGAAACAAAAAAGGAATTGTTATTTTGGTAAACAAGTGGGATTTGCAAGACAAATCAACTGAAACTGCTAAAAAAGCTGAAGAGCAAATCAAAGAAAAAATATCTCCTTTTACTGATGTTCCAGTTGTGTTTGTTTCTGCTTTGCAAAAACAAAGATTACTTAAAGGATTGGAAGCGGCTATTCAAGTACATAAAAACCGATCGCAAAAAATTGCTACTTCAGTATTGAATGAGGTAATGTTGCCAGTAATCGAGCGTCATCCGCCACCTGCTACTAAGGGGAAATATATCAGAATTAAATACTGTATGCAGTTGCCTACTGAAACGCCAACTTTTGTGTTTTTCGCAAATCTTCCGCAATACATTAAGGACCCCTATAAGCGTTATATTGAGAATCAATTGCGTGAGCATTTTGATTTTACAGGAGTTCCTATTCAAATTTATTTCAGGCAAAAATAATTATTTTACTCTAGTAATTTACAAAGTGTTATGCTAAGCATAATACTTTATTTTGGTTTGTTTAATATTACCATTATTAATCAAAACAGTTTTTAGTATGAGAAAATTATTTTTTTTGAGTGCAGTGTTATTGTGTTTTGCCTCTTGCACTAATGTAACTTTTGTTAATCCTCAGCCTGAGTTTTTAGAGTCTCTTACTGAAATACCAGAAAAATACCAAGGTAGGTTTGTTTTTAGTGAGGCCTCTGATGATACGAATGAAGATGTAAATATTGTTACTGCTACTACTATAAACGGAATGAGTATTGCTTCTGATAGTTTGGTTGTAAAAACCAGAGGGAATTATTTTTATGTAAACTTTTTAGATGATAAAGGAAACTATAAATTGTATATTTATCAAACAGTTCATTGCTTGGGTTATGAAAAAATTTATGCTATTTTTCCTAATATTGATAAAGAGCAAGAACATTTATTTAATGTAATTAATGATTGGAGTTGTAATAATGGTAATCAGTGTTATCTTTTGGATAGGGTAAGTGTAAATCAGTTTAATCTATTGGTTAATTCAGCTTCAACTGATGAGAAAATAGAGTTAAAAAGATTGAAGTAAATATTTTTTACTAACTTTAACAAAAAAATAATTGATATGATGAAGATTTCAACAACACTACTTTTTACTTTTGCTAGCTTAATTGCGTTTTCGCAAGCAAATGCTGATGTAGTAGGTGAATGGTACAATGCTGAAAAGGATGCAGTGATTACCCTTTTTGAAGAGGGAAAAACTGTTTCGGGAAAAATTACTTGGATGTTGCATCCAAATGATGCAAATGGAAATCCGAAAACAGATCCTTTAAACCCTGATGAAAGTTTAAAAAGTAGAGCTAGGTTAGGAATGGTAATGATGAGTGGTTTTGCTTATGATGAAGGTAATGTGTGGGATGATGGTAAATTGTATGACCCTAAAAAAGGAAAAACTTATAGTGGTATCATTACTCTTAAAGATGAAAATACACTTGATTTAAGAGGGTATATTGGGTTTTCTTTTATTGGTAGGTCTTCTACTTGGTCTCGTAAATTAGATTAATTATGGAATTAGATAGATTTTGCCAAAGCTGTCATATTCCTAAAAGGAGTAATAAGTTTACAGCAGGTACTGAAAAAGATGGTTCTGTTAATGGAGACTATTGTAGTTTATGTTATGATGCTGGTAAATTCCTGAATCAGGATACGATAAAAACGGCTCAAGACATGCAGAAAATGGTAAGGCAACAGTTAAAGAAAAAAGGATTTAGTAAAGTAAAAAGATGGTTCTATACCATTGAAATTCCTAGGCTAGCTAGGTGGCAAAGTATAAAGTAATAAAAACAAAAAAGCCGAGCATTTGCTCGGCTTTTTTGTTTTATATCGTTAGGAATTAGTTGATTGCGATCAATTCCACTTCAAATACTAAAGTTGCATTTGGTCCAATAAGCCCTCCTGCTCCTCTCTCTCCATAAGCTAAGTCAGAAGGGATAGTTAGTTTCCATTTATCACCAACACTCATTAATTGTAAAGCTTCAACCCACCCTGGGATAACTTGAGTTACGCCAAATTGTGAAGGCTCTCCTCTGTCCACTGAGCTATCAAATACAGTTCCGTCAGTAAGCATACCATGGTAGTGTACAGTTACTTGGTCTGCAGCAGTTGGTTTGGCTCCATTTCCTTCAGTCATTACTTCATATTGTAATCCGCTTTTAGTTGTGATTACACCTTCTTTTGCTGAATTTTCTGCAAGGTAAGCTGTTCCTGTTTCTCCAGCTTTAGCTTGTTTTTCAGTTTGTAATTTTCCAAAATAATCTTGCAAAACTTGCATGCTTTCTTCTTCTGATATATCTAAGTCATTTCCTTCAAATACATCATTTATTGCTTTTGAAATTGCATTAATATCTAATGATTCAAGTCCTTGTGCTTTTACTCCTGTTGCCACATTTACTCCTAAGCTGTAACTTACTTTTTCCATTTCTGTTTCTGGTGTTTTGTTAGTTGCGTCATTAGAGCATGAGCTCAAAACAATTGCAAAACCAACGATTAATAATTGTACTGTTTTATTCATAATAGTTATTCTTAAATGATTCGTAAAAATTTGTTGGCAAAACTACATTTATTGTTCGCTTTTCCTTGAAAATTTGTAGTTCATTTTTCTATATTTGGCTTTTGGAAAACTAAAAAATAATAAATGGAAATAATTAAAACCCCAATAGAAGGTTTGCTAGTAATAAAGCCTAAAATTTTTGGAGATGATAGAGGGTATTTTTTTGAAAGCTGGAGCAGAGAATCGTTTGCTAAAAATGGTTTGGATTTAGAATTTGTTCAGGACAATCAATCGCTTTCAAGCAAAGGAGTGTTAAGAGGTTTGCATTTTCAAAATCCACCTTTTTCACAAGGTAAGTTAGTGAGAGTGATAAAGGGTTCAGTTTTAGATATTGCTGTTGATATTAGAAAAGAATCTGCAACTTATGGTCAGCATTTTTCAATTGAACTTAATGAAGAAAATAAAACGATTTTTTGGATTCCACCAGGTTTTGCACATGGTTTTGTTACCCTTGAAGATGATACAATTTTTACTTACAGATGTACAGGGTTTTACAATGCAGCATCTGAAGGTGCATTGCTTTGGAGTGATGCTGATTTGAATATTGATTGGGGCGCTATAAATCCATTAGTTTCGGATAAAGATTTGGTTGCTGGAAGTTTTGAGAATTTTGAAAGTCAATTTTAATATGCAGAAAAAACATTTTTATTTTTTAGGGTCTTCATTATTAATTCTTGCTCTGGCTCAGCTTTTTATTTATTCAAGTGAATTAAGGAGTGATGATGAATTACATCAGCAACACTTTAACATGAAGTATGGGATTTTTTCCATATTACAGCCTGAAGGATTGAATTTTGCAGGAGAAGAAATTCCAACTTACTCTCCTGAAATTTGGGAAAGAATTGATAAGGAATTGTTGAAAAATACCTATTGGCAATCCAATACCATGTTGTTTTTCAAAAAAGCAAATAAGTATTTTCCTATCATAGAACCTATTTTAAAAAAGAACAATATCCCGGATGATTTTAAATATTTGGCATTGATTGAAAGTGGATTGGATAATGTGGTTTCTCCTGCAGGAGCAGCTGGTTTTTGGCAAATCCTAAAAAGTACTGCTCGCGAGCATGGGCTAGAAGTTAATTCTGCTATTGATGAGCGTTATAATTTGGAAAAGTCTACTGAGGTAGCTTGTGCATATTTGAATGATGCTTATGCTAAATTTGGAAGTTGGACTATGGCTGCTGCATCTTATAATATGGGAAAAAACGGAGCGCGTAGAAGAATAGCGCAACAAGGAACAAATAATTATTATAATCTGCATCTAAATTCAGAAACAGGGCGATATGTATTTCGAATTATTGCAGTAAAAGAGATTATGGAAAACCCAAAGAGATATGGGTTTATGTTCCGTAAGAAAGACTTATATACTATGTCTAATTATAAAACGATAGAGGTAGATTCTACCATTGCTAATTTGAATGATTTTGCAAAATTACATGGGATAAACTATAAATTGCTGAAGCAGTTTAATCCTTGGTTAAGAACTTCTTCATTGCCAGATAAATCAAGAAGAAAGTATATTTTAAAGATTCCAACTGATATAGATTTATTAGTTTTTGAAGACTTGGAAACTCAAGTAGATTTAGGAAAGTAGTATTATGGAAACCCAAAAAGATTTTATCTCTATTTATGGTGCTCGGGTGCATAACCTGAAAAATGTAAATTTGAAAATTCCCCGAAACAAACTGGTAGTTTTTACGGGTAAAAGTGGTAGTGGAAAATCATCTTTAGCATTTGACACCATACATGCGGAAGGGCAAAGGCGGTATTTAGAAACCTTTAATGCCTATGCTCGTCAGTTTTTAGGTAATATGGAACGCCCAGATGTAGATAAGATTACAGGATTGAGTCCTGTAGTGGCAATTGAACAAAAAACAACTTCAAAAAATCCAAGGTCAACAGTAGGGACAATTACCGAGATTTATGATTATTTGCGTTTGCTGTATGCTCGAGTTGGAACGGCTTATTCTTACAAATCAGGGAAAAAAATGGTGCGTTTTACGGATGATCAGATTTTAGACTTGATTAAACTAGATTTTTCGGATAACCCTATTAGTATTTTAGCGCCAATCGTGCGTTCACGAAAAGGACATTATGCAGAGCTTTTTCATCAATTGGCTAAAAAAGGATATTTAAAAGTTCGGGTGGATGGGGAGATTATTGATATTACACCAACCTTAAAACTAGATAGATATAAAACCCATGATATTGAGGTAGTAATTGATCGTTTAAGAGTAACAGAAACGAATAAAAAACGCTTGGTTTCTTCTTTGAAATTAGCAATGGAGGATGGAGATGGTATGATGATGGTTATTCAGAAATCAGCTAAAATGCCAAGGTATTTTTCAAGGGCTTTAATGTGTCCTGAAACGGGTATTGCTTATAAAAATCCAGAGCCTAATTCGTTTTCATTCAACTCCCCAAAAGGGGCTTGTAAAGCTTGTAATGGTTTAGGGAAGTATAAAATAGTTGATGTAGAAAAGATATTACCAAATAAGGAATTAAGCATTAATAAGGGTGGGATAGCTCCCATTGCTAATCGTAAATCGGATTGGATATTAGGGCAAATAGAATTGATAGGAAAGAAATTTGATTTTACATTAAATACACCAATTGATAAAATTCCAAAAGCAGGAATTGATGCAATTTTATACGGACTTACTGAAACCCTTAAAGTAAAATTAAAGACAGCAGGAATCTCAAAAACCTATAAGTTGCATTTTGAAGGGATCGTTAATTTTATTGAAGAACAATCCAAATTGGCCTATGTGAAATCAATTGAAAAATGGGCAAGAAAATATATGTCCGAACACGATTGTAAAAGCTGTAATGGTAGTAGGTTAAATATAGAATCTTCCCATTTTAAGATAGCAGGAAAAAGCATAAATGAAGTATCCAATTTGGATATTTCATCCTTTGCTACTTGGGTGCTTACTATTGAGAAATCATTATCTAAAAACGAATTAAAAATTGCAAAGCAAATTGTAAAGGAGTTATCAAAGCGTTTGCAATTCATTATTGATGTTGGCTTGTCTTATCTATCGTTAAACAGAAGTTCTAAAACCTTAAGTGGTGGTGAAGCACAAAGGATTCGTTTGGCCACTCAAATTGGAACGCAACTAACTAATGTACTCTATATTTTGGATGAGCCTAGTATTGGTTTACACCAACGCGATAATTTAAAACTGATAGAATCTTTAAAAAAACTGCGTGATATTGGGAATTCTGTTATTGTGGTAGAACATGATAAGGGTATGATTGAATCAGCTGATTTTATTGTTGATTTAGGTCCTGGAGCTGGGGTCCATGGAGGTGAGGTGGTTTCAGAAGGCGATTATCAAACTATTTTGAATGATAACCATATTACTGCTGATTATTTGAATGGTACTCAAAAAATTGAAGTGCCGAAAAAGAGAAGAAAAGGGAATGGAAAAACCTTAGCCATTAAAGGAGCAAGAGGAAATAACTTGAAAAATATTGATGTTGAAATCCCTTTAGGGTTGATGTGTGGTACTCAAAAAATTGAAGTGCCGAAAAAGAGAAGAAAAGGGAATGGAAAAACCTTAACCATTAAAGGAGCAAGAGGAAATAACTTGAAAAATATTGATGTTGAAATCCCTTTAGGGTTGATGTGTTGTGTAACAGGGGTTTCAGGAAGTGGAAAGTCTACTTTGATTAATGAAACTCTGTACCCTATCATGAATAAACATTTCTATAGAGGGGAAAAAGAACCATTACCTTATAAAAGTATTAGTGGTTTAGAACATTTGGACAAAGTAATTGAGGTGGATCAGTCGCCTATTGGGCGTACGCCAAGATCTAATCCTGCAACTTATACTGGTGTGTTTTCTGATATCAGAAACTTATTTTCTAATCTACCAGAAGCAAAAATTAGAGGGTATAAAGTAGGGCGTTTTTCGTTCAATGTTGTTGGAGGTAGATGTGAAGGCTGTAAAGGTGGAGGTATGAAAACCATAGAAATGAACTTTTTGCCTGATGTTGAGGTACATTGTGAGGATTGTAATGGAAAACGATATAATAGACAAACCTTAGAAGTCCGGTTTAAGGGGAAATCAATTTCTGATGTGTTGGATTTAACCATCAATCAGGCAACCCAGTTTTTTGAGGCGATTCCTTCTATTTATCGCAAAATAAAAACCTTGCAAGATGTTGGTTTGGGCTATATTACTTTAGGGCAATCGGCTACTACATTAAGTGGAGGTGAAGCCCAAAGAATCAAATTATCCTCTGAACTTTCTAAAATAAGTACAGGAAATACTTTTTATATTTTGGATGAACCTACTACTGGGCTCCATTTTGAGGATGTAAAAGTATTTTTAAAAGTAATTGATACGATTGTAGATAAAGGAAATTCGGTATTGATTATTGAACATAATTTGGATGTCATTAAGATGGCCGACTATATAATTGATATAGGTAAAGAAGGGGGGCAAAAAGGTGGACAGCTTATTTGTAACGGTATTCCTGAAAAAATCGTAAAATGCAAGGATAGTTATACCGCTAAATACCTAAAAAGTGAATTGAAATAGAATTTACTATATTGGCGGCTTAAATTAAAAGAGAATGAGTATGAATACAGATGAGAAAAAAATTAGGAAGGCTTTTAAAGAAAAAAACTGGAATGCCATAAAAACCTCCGATTCATGGCAAATTTTTAAAATCATGTCAGAGTTTGTTGAAGGATTTGAAACCATGTCAAAAATAGGACCTTGCGTTTCGGTATTTGGCTCAGCACGTACAAAACCGGATAATAAATTTTATAAACAAGCAGAAGAAATTGGCTATTTGCTTACTCAAAGTGGTTATGGTGTTATTTCGGGGGGTGGGCCAGGAATTATGGAGGCTGCCAACAAAGGAGCTACTAGGGGTGAGGGTAAGTCGGTAGGTTTAAATATTGAATTACCTTTCGAGCAGTCAGCTAACCCTTTTATAGACAACGACAAGTTAATTAATTTTGATTATTTCTTTGTTAGAAAAGTGATGTTTGTAAAATATGCACAAGGTTTTATAGTACTTCCTGGTGGAGTAGGTACTCTTGATGAGCTATTTGAAGCCATTACTTTAATACAAACTCAGAAGATTGGAAAGTTCCCAATCATACTGGTAGGAAAAACCTATTGGGAAGGTTTGATGGATTGGATAAAAGAGGTTATGCTAGAGAAAGAACAAAATATTAGCATAGAGGATTTGGATTTGATTAATATAGTAGATACGCCAAAACAAGCTGTGGCCATCATTAATAAATTCTATAAAAAATACACGTTAAAACCTAATTTCTAGGATATAGGATGGCTTTCTGATTTTTTTCCTATTTTTACGGAAATATAAAAATTACACTAATGAATCAATTTTTGAAAAAAGCGTTTGTTCTTTTTGTTTTATTTTCTTCAATTTCTGTTTTTGCACAAAAAGGAAATTATGATGTAGAACCAACTATGCCATTTCAGCCAATGTTCTCATTTGGTACAGCTTATCATAGTTTTCAGGGGGATATAATGGGACCCGCTACTAATACTTTGTTAGGAAATATGGGATACAGAGCAGGAATGCGTTTAAATATATCAAAAAATATAGATGCCTCTTTGTTATTTTCAAATACTAGCTTTTATGAAAAAAATGATGCTGCTAGTTTTAAATCAAATGTAGATGCAATTGGTTTGCACTTAGGATATGCTTTAAATAGTGTATTTAAGCAATCTCGAATTAGTCCTTATTTTACTACTGGGCTACAGAGCTTAAGTTTTAAAACTATCCATACTACTAATGATGATATCCACACTGTGTATGACAGAGAATCAACTATTGCAATTCCATTAGGATTAGGCTTACGATTAAATATTTCAGAGCGTATTGATTTGGATGCTACTTTTAATTACACAATTACAATGGGTGATATTGATAAATCTGGAGAAGAAGGTGCCGATAAATTTATGTCAGCGAGTTTTACAATTCATTATGATTTATTTACTCCAAAACCAAAAGAGAACACTTATTTTGATGATAGTTATTATGCAGATGTTAACTTTAAAGCACTGGATGTAGAGGATGAAGATGGTGATTTAGTAGCGGATGTGGATGACTATTGTCCTAAAACACCAATTGGAGTTAAGGTAAATCAATTTGGTTGCCCACTAGATGGCGATAATGATGGGATTCCTGATTATATTGATCAAGAAAAAAATACGAGAAGAGGTGCAGTTGTGGATGAAAAAGGAGTGCAGTTGACGGAGGAAAAATACCACAGTATGTATTCTGATTATGAAGCAGCTTCAAGAGAATATGCTAACTTTTACAATGAAAATGAAATTAAGCGTGAGAATTATAAAACTACGGATGAGTATTTAATTGCTAAAGCAAATGCTTTTAATAAAGCGTATAATGAAGGGAAAGATTTTGATAATACCGTCAATGGGTTAAGATATAAAGTTAAAATTGGAGCTTTCAGTGATGGCGTTCCTGCCAATGTGATTAATAAATACTTAAGTTTGGATGACTTAGAAAGTATCCCTCAAGATGATGGTATGGTAATTTATGCTGTTGGAACTTACAATTCTTTAGATGCAGTATTAGGTAGAGAATATGAGTTAGAAGCAAAAGGATTTAATGAAACTTCAATTTTAGTCGATAATAATGGAAGCATTTCTAATTATGTAAATCCTGCTCCCGAACCAGTAATTGATGAGGAGGAAGAAGTTGTTGCTCCAGCTGCTGAAGAAGTAGCAAACGAACAAATAGAGGAGGAAGTAGCTGTTGTTACTGCTAACGGGACTACCTATAGAATTCAAATTGGCGCCTTTGATAAGGAACTTTCTGATAAGGTATTTGTTGGAGTTGATAATGTAGTTTCTTTTACAGGAAAAGATGGGTTGGTTAGGTATATGGCAGGTTCATTTGCAGAATATAAGGATGCTGTAAATTATATGCACCAAATGCATGCAAGAGGTTTTGAAGATGCTTTTATTGTTACCTATAAAAATGGAGAGCGGATTAGTTTAAATGTTGCAATTAATACAGAAAGATCAGCTCAAAAAACTGAGCCTGTTGTTACAGAGGAATTAGTAAAACCTAATGTTGAATTTACGGTTCAAGTTTTGGTGGCAAAAGAGTCGTTATCAGCTGAGAACTTAACCAGAATGAGTAAGCTTGGAAATATTGATAAAGAACCTAAAGGAGAAAAAATGTATCGTTATTTTGCAGGAACTTATACAGCATTGGAAGATGCAAATATACGTTTGGCTGAAGCAAAATTAGCAGGATATACGGATGCTTTTGTATTTGCAAAATTAGATGGTGAGAGAATTACGCTTGAGCAAGCAATAGAATTATTGAAATAATAAAATATTGATATAAAAAAAAGCCCGCTAAATGCTGGCTTTTTTATTTTAGTGTTTTCTATAAAACTAGTTTTATTGTTTCTTGGCTTTTTTACTGCCTTCATAAACTTCAAATTTTCGGAAACTACAATCTAGTTTTCCGTTCATTACTTTTATTTTTCGTGATGGGCGCAAGCCGATAAACTTCATGTTTTCAATATCTGAAGAGATGATCCAAATGCTACATCCTTCATGTTTATGTTTTAAAGTAGTTCCTACTTTTTCATAGAAATCATTTACGCCTAAATCTATTCGTTCTCCATAAGGAGGGTTGAACATAACAAAAGTTCCTGGTTCTACTTCAGTTTCAAAAAAGTCAGCTTTTGTAACTTTGATATTATCATACATTAAAGCATTGTCAATATTCTCTCGGCTAATCCGTACTGCTTTTTGAAAATTATCACTTCCTGTAATTTTCCCATAATAATGCGTTTCCTTCTCTAAAGAAACTTCTTTAATCATTTCCCAAAGTTCCTCATCAAAATCTTTCCATCCTTCAAATCCGAATTTTTCTCTGAAAATATTAGCGGGTATATTGTGTGCGATAAGGGAAGCTTCAATTAATAAAGTTCCACTTCCGCACATTGGATCATGAAAATTAGCAATCCTATTCCAATCACTTAATAGGATTAATCCTGCCGCTAAAACTTCATTCATTGGTGCAATCACAGCATCCGATTTATATCCTCTTTTGTGAAGTGATTCTCCAGAACTATCAAGTGAAACAGTACAAGTATGTTTTGCAATATGTAAGTTGATACTCACATCTGGCATTTCAGGATCAACATCTGGGCGTTTGTCAAATTTCTTTCTGAAGGTATCTGCAATTGCATCTTTCATTACTAATGAAGCGTATTTGCTATGTGTAAAAACCTCAGAATGTGTGGTGGCATGAGTAGCAAAAGTGGCATTTAAATCAAAGATTTCAGTCCAATCAATTTTACATAATTCCCTGTACAATTCTTTTTCATCATGTGCCTGAAAGTGTGCGATAGGTTTTAGTACTCTAAGAGCTGTTCTTAGGTTTAAATTTGCTTTGTACATAAACCCTTTGTCTCCTTTAAAACTTACGGCTCTATTCATGGGTTTCACATTCTGTGCACCCAATTTCCGGAGTTCTTCAGCTAATATTTCTTCTAAGCCAAACATGGTTTTGGCTAGCATGTAAAAATTATCATTTTTCATTCGGCAAATGTAATGCTTATTACCTTAAAGATTTCCTTAGATTTGTTCAAATTATTTTCGCTTATGGATATCGCAAATCTGGACTGGATTATCATCATTTCTTTTTTACTCTTAACTTTATTGATTGGCTTTATTGTCTCTAAAAAATCAGGGGAAAATGCTTCTGAATTTTTTCTTTCTGGGCGAAATATGCCCTGGTGGTTACTGGGACTTTCCATGGTGGCAACCACTTTTTCAACCGACACGCCTAACCTAGTAACTGATATTGTTAGGAATAATGGAGTGGCAGGAAATTGGGTGTGGTGGGTATTTCTACTTACAGGATTATTAACCGTTTTCGTTTATGCGAAACTGTGGAGAAAATCCAATGTGAATACCGATATAGAATTTTATGAATTCAGGTATTCAGGAAAGCCTGCAAAATTCCTAAGAGGATTCAGAGCACTTTATTTAGGAGTGATTTTTAATATCTTGGCTATGGGAGGTATCTCCTTGGCTGCCATAAAAATTGGACAAGTAATGTTGGGGCTTACTGCTTTTGAAACGATTGGAATTGCAGGAGCAATTACGGTTGTATTCAGTACAATGGGTGGTTTTAAAGGAGTGGTGTACACTGATTTTTTGCTCTTTTTTGTAGCCATGGCAGGGTCAATTGGTGCAGCTTATTATTTGGTAAATATGCCAGAAATAGGAGGGATTCAGGCTTTAATTACACACCCTAATGTTGCTGATAAAATTTCCATGTTGCCCGACTTTAGCAATACCGAACAATTAATTATGCTACTGATTATTCCCCTTGCTGTACAATGGTGGTCTGCTTGGTATCCTGGGGCTGAACCAGGTGGAGGGGGTTATATTGCCCAAAGAATGTTAGCAGCAAAAGATGAAAATCATGCGATTAAGGCAACTTTATTTTTTAATATTATGCATTATGCTTTGCGTCCTTGGCCTTGGATTTTGGTGGCCTTGGCATCACTAGTTGTTTTTCCTGATATTGCAAGTATTCAAGAGGCTTTTCCTGCTGTGAGTGAGGATAAGTTAGGACATGATTTAGCCTATTCGGCTATGCTTACTAAATTGCCAACTGGATTGTTGGGCTTAGTTTTGGCTTCTTTAATTGCGGCTTATATGTCAACAATTTCTACACATCTGAATTGGGGTGCATCTTATATTGTGAATGATTTTTACACACAACAAATTAATCCTAGTGCTACTGAAAAACAAAAGGTAAATGTAGGGCGTTTTGCTACCGTTATTTTGTTTTTAGCCTCTGCTGCTTTGGCTTTGATGCTTACTAATGCTTTGCAATTGTTTGATTTTATCCTGATGTTTGGTGCAGGAACAGGACTTATTTTTATCCTCAGATGGTTTTGGTGGAGAATAAATGCTTGGAGTGAAATTTCAGCCATTTTTGTATCAGGAATTGTTTCGGTATTATTCAATATGGAAGTGGTATCTTCTGT
>Ga0208879_1001027_pt1 | contig 27278 bp, 20 predicted proteins | sample Knorr_S15_td_Bot_FD_185605 | JGI IMG/M metagenome (GOLD analysis project Ga0208879, IMG submission 185605) | Marine microbial communities from Southern Atlantic Ocean transect - Knorr_S15_td_Bottom_ad_5009_LV_A (SPAdes) (version 2) | ecosystem: Environmental > Aquatic > Marine > Oceanic | place...
TTTTCGCGGGAGCATGCCGTTCAGTTCATGAGTCGCGTGCACCAACTGGTAGGGGTCGGTGGAGGGATGTTGATTGGCGTGGATCTGGTTAAAGATGAACGACTGCTGCACGCTGCGTACAATGACTCAAAGGGAGTGACCGCTGCCTTCAACAAGAATATGCTAAGCCATATCAACGATCGGCTAGGGTCGTCCTTCCTTCCCTCAGCGTTTGACCATCGCGCGTTCTACGACCCAGTGATGCAGCGTATCGAGATGCAATTGGTCAGCCGCGTGGATCAACGTGTTCGGGTAAACGGCAATTCGATTCAGTTCTGCAAGGGGGAAGCGGTGCGTACGGAGTACTCACACAAATACTGTCTTGATCAGTTTGAACGGATGTCTACAGAAGCCGGATTTGTTACGGAAAAAGTGTGGCTCGACGAAAACGAACACTTTGCCGTACAATATCTTCGGACGATCTAGGCCCCCTGAGTCCAGTTATTACCGCGTCTTTCGGACTGCCAGCGTGATCCGCCCCGTGGATATCAACTTATCTGAATCGTCCACGATATCGACCGACCACACATGAATGGTCCCACCCAGGTGGACTGGACGCGCGGTGCCCGTCACAATTCCGTCACGCTTCGCACTTAGATGATTTGCGTTGATCTCTATTCCAACACAGTATTCATCCTCCTCGACCGCGAGGTTTGCTGCCACGCTTCCCAGTGTTTCGATGAGGGCCGCTGAGGCACCACCGTGCAACAGGCCGAAGGGCTGGTGAGTGCGGGAGTCAACGGGCATCGTAGCGACGATGAAGTCTTCTCCTATTTCTGTGTAGGAGATACCAATCTGACTCACCATGGTGTCTGCTGAAATCGAATTCATGAGGTCGATATCAGCGCTCTTTTTCCAGATAGTGTCTGCCATAGATATCCTGTTTTACTCCGGGAGCATCATCATGATGCTACGTGCTCCCCTCAAGTCTGAATGATCCCTGGATTAAACACAGCAATCTCGGGATTCAGGTCTGCTACCTCCAGACCTCTGCTAATCCAGGAGCGAGTGTGGTCGGGTGCGATAACTTCGTCGACCCACATACGGGCCGCAGCATAGTAGGGTGAGGATTGTCTGTCATACCGGGCCTGAATCTTCTCGAGCAACGTGGCCTCTTCTGCCTCGGTAAGTTTCCCCCCGCTCCTCTCTAGTGTTGCCTTCTTTATTTGAAGAAGTGTTTTGGCCGCTTGAGCTCCTCCCATCACGGCAATTCGAGCCGTTGGCCAGGCACAAATAAGCCGCGGGTCGTACGCCCGGCCACACATGGCATAGTTGCCCGCGCCGTAGGAGTTACCGACTATCACCGTAAATTTGGGGACAACGGAGTTTGCGACCGCGCTTACCAGTTTCGCTCCGTCCTTTATTATTCCACCGTGTTCTGCCCGTGACCCCACCATGAAGCCGGATACGTCCTGAATAAATACAAGCGGAATTCGCTTTTGATTGCAGTTCATGATAAATCGGGCCGCTTTATTAGCAGAGTCGGAATAGATTACACCTCCCGCTTGTAGTTCGTCGGTTCGGGCTTTGACTCCGGCTCGCGCCTTAACCACTTCCCTCTGGTTCGCCACGATCCCCACGCTCCATCCATCGATACGGGCATAGCCTGTTAGCAGGGTGCGTCCATAGCCCGCCTTGTATTCTGTCCAGCTTGCCTCATCAATGATGCGACCGAGGACATTGAACATGTCATAGGGCTCCGATCCCGATTCGGGCATTATCCCCCTGATTTCGCCTGAATCGAACGCTGGACTTACTGAATCAACACGGTTGAATCCAGCAGAATCTGCGGACGCCATTCGTGCGACCAGATCTCGGATGGTCGAAAGACAGGTAGCATCATCGGGTACCTTGTAATCAGTAACACCAGAAATTTCAGAATGAGTCGAGGCGCCTCCCAGTGTTTCCTTGTCTACATCCTCCCCAACGGCCGCCTTAACCAGGAATGGACCGGCGAGAAACACGGAGCCTGTTCCATCCACGATCAGAGCTTCGTCGCTCATAATCGGTAGGTATGCGCCACCCGCTACGCAGCTGCCCATGATCGCGGCAATCTGGGGAATGCCGCGTGCCGAAAGAACGGCGTTGTTTCGAAATATCCTGCCAAAGTGATCCCTGTCAGGAAATATCTCATCCTGCCGGGGAAGAAAGACGCCAGCAGAGTCGACCAGATAAATGATGGGAAGACGATTCTCGAGCGCAATTTCCTGAGCCCGCAGGTTTTTCTTGGCCGTCAAGGGAAACCACGCGCCTGCCTTCACCGTCGCGTCATTCGCCACGATCATGCAAAGTCTTCCACTCACGTGTCCCGTTCCCATGACTGTTCCTGCAGCCGGGCAACCCCCTTCTTCCTCATACATTCCTTCCGCTACGAACGTCCCGATCTCCTGAAACTCTGAGTCCGAGTCGAGCAGCGCGGCGATCCGCTCACGTGGGAGCATCTTACCCCTTTCGTGTTCACGCTTTTGACGCTTTTCACCGCCTCCTTTGAATATCAGCTTTCGCTTCTCGTCGTACGTGACCAGCAGACGATCATAGGCATCGCTTCTTTTTTTGAAGCGATCGTCCTTTGGATCGATGGACTCGCCTACAGTTCTCGACTCTTCAAATTCAGGCATACGTTCCGTGGAGTCACCCACGATGATTTGGTGTGAACAAAAAAAGCCCGGCCTGAAAGGCCGGGCTCATCTGATTTCGATGGGAGCTCCGAATTACAGAAACGCAGATATTTTCTGGATTATTTCTGCTTTCGGTTCACCGGTCTTCTCGTGGATAAGATCGACCATTTTCGACAGTTTGCCTCGCGCTTTTTTCATTTCGGTTTCACCGAATTCCTGGTCGCTCCAAATCGTTTCAATCTGGTTGACCACGCGAGCCCAGCTGTCGTTCATGCTTTGGGTTGCCATTAAAAAAGGGGGTTGTCTATGTCATGGCTTGGAGCACCCAATATACGCATTTTCAGGCATTCCTGCCCAGACGCGGTTCAAAGACCTTGTTAAGTCCTTCGTTTTATTTGACTGTTGCTGCATCACGCTTCGTCTGGTGAATCGGGTACGTCTGACGTCTTCAGATAGTCCATCAGCGAAAAAGCGTCGACCTGAATGGCGTCGTCACGAAGCGATTCCGCCCTTTTGACGGCTGCAGCCTCATCAACGGTTATCACGTTACCCTCCACCGCAGCAGCCAACTGAGCCTCCAGAGGACCCTTTGGAATCTCACCCGACCGGCTGGCCCTTTTCAGAACGGCTGATACAGCCTCGGTTTCAAAACTGGCAATCATCGCTCTATCCATCCTTCCAATGGGCCGATCTGGGGAAGACGGAATGTATATGCCCTCGGTCAGGCGGTCTCTCTGTTCGCCAGGATGTTGCAGAATCGATGCGACCAGATGACCATCTGAGTCTGAAGGCCCGGAGGAGAGACGATTAATGCGAGACCATATCCCTATCGGGCCGCGAAAAAACCAGCTGATGACCGGAAGTCGGAGGCTATTAAGCAGTTCGTCAAATGCCGTCTGCATCCGGAAAAATGCGGTATCCATCACCCACCGTAGAAGGGGTTCGTCCTCCTTGCGACGGCCTTCGGATTCAAAACGTTTGAGGGTTGCAGACGCCAAATACATCCATGAAAAAATATCTGCAAAACGCCCGGTAATCTTCTCTTTCCTCTTCAGGGTACCACCCATCATTCCGAGCGCGAGGTCGGCCATAATGCTGAATGACGCTGAAGCCCACGCAAGTTTTCTGAAGTAGCGGGCAGCGGGTCCTCCAACCGGAACGGCGGCGAGACGTCCCCGGGTGAGCGAAAGAAGAATGGCCCGAAACGTGTTTTGAACAACCATGCCAATGTGGCCCCAGAATGCCCGATCGAACGCTGCCACGTCCCCCGCCTCGAGAGCCCTCACCTCCTGCAGTACGAAGGGATGGGAGCGGATTGCGCCCTGACCGAATATTATCAGTGTTCGTGTCAGAATATTTGCGCCCTCAACCGTCACTCCAATGGGAGTGTTGATATATGCGTGAGCCAGTGCGTTTCGAGGCCCTCTGGAAATTGCATTGCCCCCAAGGATGTCCATCCCGTCATTGATCACTTCGCGATACAGCTCGGTCGCGTTGTACTTCATTATGGCGGTCACGACAGCCGGCTTGGCGCCCTTGTTAAGGGCACCATTTGTATAACGCCGGGCGGCATCGAGCAGGTACATGTACCCGCCGATACGGGCCAGAGGCTCTTCAATTCCCTCAAATCGCCCAATTGAGAGACCAAATTGTTTACGAACAACCGCGTGGGCTCCCGCCACGCGAGCAACAGTCTTCGTACCGTACGTACCCACGGCCGGAAGGGAAATGCCGCGACCGGCCGCCAAAGATTCCATCAACATGCGCCACCCAAGGCCCACGCCAGCTTCGCCGCCAATGACTGCTTTCTCGAGATCAACGATCACGTCCGTCCCATAGGTTGGCCCATTGAAGAATGGTATACCCATCGGATCGTGTCGCATACCATTGTTCACTCCCTCAGCGTCGCTGGAGATAAGAGCACAAGTGATACCGAGTTCGGTGCCACGCCCCAGCAGTTCTTCGGGGTCGTACAACTTAAAGGCAAGTCCCAGGATCGTAGAGATGGGAGCCAGCGTGATGTATCTCTTGTTCCAGTTGAGGCGAATCATAAGGCGGCCATCTTCGCCCCGAAAGATGTCTCCCCGCGCAGACATTGCGCCGGCGTCAGAGCCCGCACCAGGCTCTGTGAGCGCGAACGCAGGGATTTCTTCATGCGAGGCCAGGCGCGGGAGATAGTAATCTTTTTGCTCTTCGGTCCCATAATGAATGAGCAGTTCGGCAGGTCCGAGCGAGTTGGGCACCATGACGGTGATTCCGAGAACTGCATTCGCAGAGTTCATCTTCCCGACGACCGCGCTGTTGGCAGATGCCGAAAAACCGAGCCCACCATATTCTTTTGGAATGATCATCCCGAAGAAGCGGTGTTTCTTCAGTAACTCCCATATTGCAGGTGATAAATCTCTGCGCTGAAAGACATCCCAATCATCGGTGGCATCGCATACTTCCTGGGCCGGGCCATCTATAAATGCCTGCTCCTCGTCGGTCAAACCTGGATAGTCTTCAGCCAACATGCGTTTGAAATCCGGCTTTCCAGAGAAGAGCTCTCCTTCGATCCACGTAGTGCCGGCATCGATCGCTTCCTGCTCGGTTTTGGAGATCGTGGGTAAAAATTCTAACGCCTCAATCAGCTTCATGACGGCCGAACTGATGAACCGACGAAATAATGGGAGGCCGAAAAGGATGAGAACAACACCCCACCCGATCCACAACCCCGCCGCGGCTCCATATCCATACAGAATGACAGCAAGGAGGGCCAACCACCACCTCAATCCGAAGCCGTGAAATCCCAGATGCAGGAATACCAGCACAAACAGCGTAATAGGCAACCAGGATGGTGCAAACGTGTTAAGAAAAGAATAGAAAGGCAGGTCCATAGTCATTTTTGCTCCTGCGATTTGTAGCGACAAATCACGCTGAATAAAATTTCAGCCCACAGGCTGATTGGTACAACCCGTTCAGCGACACAGTTTGGTTACACAGATTAGGTACACAGTTCAAAGATACCAGCGGCGCCCATTCCTCCGCCAATACACATCGTACAGAGTCCGAAACGCACATTCCTTCGTTTCATTTCGTGAATCAACGTGGCAGTCAATTTAGCTCCCGTGCAGCCAAGAGGGTGCCCCAGCGCAATTGCGCCACCATTCACGTTTACGATCGACTCATCCAGGCCCAGTTCTCTGATCACCGCGAGGGATTGAGAAGCAAACGCTTCGTTCAGCTCCACGAGCCCTATGTCCTCAATCTTGAGGCCAACCTGCGCGAGAACCTTAGGAACGGCCGCACTGGGCCCAATACCCATGATTTCCGGTGCGACTCCTGCTACCGCAAAGCCAATCAATTTCGCCATGGGCGTCAGGCCATATTTCTCGAGCGTCTCCTCATTGACCAGTAGATTGGCCGCCGCTCCATCAGACATTTGTGAAGAATTTCCGGCTGTGACGGTACCTGATTTTCTGAATACGGGACGAAGTCGAGCAAGTGCTTCGAGAGAGGTGTCGGCGCGAGGACCTTCGTCTGTGTCAAACACCTTTTCCAGACGTGCGCCCGGCACGCCTCCTGGAGCGTCCAACACGATGTCCAGAGGCACAATCTCGTCCTTAAATACTCCTGCCTCAATCGCCGCCAGCGCTCGAGTATGTGATTGGAGCGCAAATCGATCCTGATCCTCACGAGAGACATCGTATTGCTCGGCCACGTTTTCGGCTGTGTTGCCCATGGAAACGTACACATCCGGATCGGCCGTCATCAGATCGGGATCCGGCTGATAATAGAATCCTGTCATTGGTATCTGACTCATCGACTCTACTCCTCCGGCAATTACTACGTCCGCAAAGCCTGTTGAGATCGCCTGGGTAGCCATGGCAATGGTCTGCAAACCTGAGGAGCAAAAGCGATTGATGGTCGCACCCGGAACGGAATCAGGAAAACCTGCCTTCTGAACGATGAGGCGCCCCACATTCATCCCTTGAGCGCCTTCCGGCATGGCGCAGCCCATCAACACGTCGTCAACCTGTTCGGCAGTGATGCCTCCTGCCCGTTCAAGCGCTGCACGTACGACCGTGCCGCCCAAAGCCTCTGGCCTGACGGTTCTCAGCGATCCCTTGTGAGCTCGGCCGATTGCGGTTCGCACAGACGATACGATGTAAGCCGAAGATTTAATTTCCATTCTGTTTCTCTACCCGTTCAAATTGCCCGGTGACTTCACGTTCAGTTTCTCAGTGGTTTTCCTGTTTCAAGCAGACTCCGAATCCGAGCCTGTGTGTTTTTTTCTCCCAGTAGACTCATGAATGCCTCTCGTTCCAGATCCAGAACATGAGATCTGGAAATGAGCCCGTCCCCGAGCAGGTCTCCGCCGGTCATCACGTAAGCGAGTTTTTTAGCCAGGAGCAGATCGTAGTCAGAGATGAAGCTGCCCTGGTGAAATTGATATGCCATGGATTCAAATGCAGCACGTCCGGGAGCGCCCAAGGCGTGGACCTGCCCATCATCTACTGGTGGCGCATATCCTTGATCAGACAATCGTACGACCTCCGCGGCCGCTGCAAAAAATCTGCGTTCTTCTCTCATCACGATGGGGGCCGATTCGCGGAGATAACCCATGTCCTTGGCGTCCTGAGCACTCGACGACACTCTGGCCATCGCCACCTGCTGGAATCTTTTTTGCAAAAGAGAAAGGATTTCACTCGGATGACCCGATGGCGCGGCGCGCGATGCATTTTCCATGAGACGAAGGCAGCCCGTGCCGGCGGGAATGAGCCCGACGCCCAGTTCAACCAGTCCCATATAGCTCTCGGCGGCGGCCAACGGAGATCGAGATGACATCACCAACTCCGTAGCACCTCCCAGCACTCGAGAGTGGCAGGCAACTACCACAGGTTTTAAACTATTGTGCACCGCTTCCATCGCTTTCTGGAAATTTTGGACAGCTCTGCCAATCTCTTCGAACTCGCCGGCGAGTAGCGCTTGCCCAACCTCGCCCAGATTGGCTCCGACTGAGAAATTCGAACCCGAATTTGCGATCACCAGCCCGCGGAGATCGGGATTGGCTTCAACGGTGGAAAGTGCTTCGAGAATATCCCCAATCACCCCGGCACCCAGAGTATTGGCTTTCGACCTGAATTCGAGGATGGCAACGTCGTCCGAAAAATGACGCAAAAGGGTGCTGTCAGTCTCTGTGATGACGCGTGTGGCGGCGAAGTAGGATGCTTCGTCTCGCGCGAGGCTCAGCGCGGTGAATGAGGCGTCTTCAGGATCATAAATAGAAGGAACGTCGCCGATGACCTGATAGAATCCGGTCTCTGGATCCATCTCAGCTGCCCAATCCGGCAGGCTCAGGTCCAGTTCCTTCATGCGATCACGCACCTCGTCGATTCCAAGCGCATCCCATATTTCAAACGGGCCCATCTTCCATCCGAAGCCCCATTTGATTGCCTGGTCGATCGATGCCGGGCTGTCGGTTATCTCTGGTATTCTTCGAGCAGCGTAGGCCAAAAGACCGAGTGTCGTCCTCCGAAACGAATCACCAACCTTGGTTTCATCATGAAAAAGGGCACGGAGCCTTGAAACCAGTCCACCAGATGCTTTGATCTCTGAAAGGGACGGGAGGTCCAATTCGGGCGCAGATTTATACTCTTCGTCGCTCGGATCCCAGGATCTGATCTCGCCGTCTACTTTTTGATAATATCCAGCTCTTGTTTTGGCACCCAGACTGCCCTGCTCGACGAGCTTCTCCAACTCCGCTGGCACGGTGAATAAAGCCTTCGATTCGTCGTTCTCGATGGCAGCACCCAAATTATCAATGACTGCCTTCATCACGTCCAATCCTACGACGTCGGCCGTTCTGAAGGTAGCAGACCTGGGATGACCGACCAGCTCACCGGTGAGCGTATCTACCTCTTCCATCGAGAATCCATGCTCACTTCGTTCGGACATCGCCAGCAGCAGGGCAAATATTCCAATTCGATTGCCGATGAAGTAGGGCGAATCCTTTGCAACCACGACCCCCTTTCCGAGATGAACTCTCGCATACTCAGATATTCTGGCTACGATGTCGGGGTCGGTGTCGGCGCCCGGGATGACCTCGAGTAATTTGAGGTATCTGGGAGGATTGAAAAAATGTGTGCCGAGAAAGCGTCTTCGGAACGAGGCACTTTTATCGCTGGTAATCGAGGCTATAGGAATACCGCTGGTGTTGGTCGAAATGATCGCTGTATCGCTCGCCACGGCTTCGATCTTTTCGAACAACGACTGCTTGATATCCAGTCGCTCGACGACCGCTTCAACAATCCACTCCGCGTCGGCCAGGCGGTCCATGTGCTCGTCCAAGTTTCCCAATCGGATCCGTTTGGCCGTTTTAGCAGTGAACAGGGGCGCGGGGCGCAGCTTTCCGGCACGCTTGAACGCGCCCTCCACAATCGCATTTTTTGGGCCTTCCGGGGCAGCGATATCCAACAGCTCAACTTCGAGGCCAGCGTTGGCGAAATGCGCGGCGATCTGCGCACCCATCGTTCCGGCTCCAACAACTGCCACTTTGCGAAACGGAAGTGCAGAATATGATGATCTAGAATCGTTCATTCCGGGGTCTCAGCTGCTCAAAGCTGATCTTCTGTGTATTGATGTTCGTCGGCGTAAAGCTTCTCAATCGCTTCGCTGAACGTATTTCTCACCTCCGCCCTCTTCACCTTAAGAGTAGGCGTCAGCAGATCGTTTTCAACCGAAAGTTCAGCAGGTACTACCGTAAATCGTTTGATAGTCGACCAGTGTGACATCCCCTCGTTGGCCTTGTCAACGATTCGGCTGATTTCACTCAGAATACGCTCATTCTGGCAGAGGGCGGGCAATTCAAGGGCTGACGAGATACCCAGACTCTGTGCGAGCGATCGCATGTTGTCTTCGCTGGGGAAGATGAGAGCCGCGGCAAATTTGTGACCCGATCCGATGACCACGCTCTGATCGATCAATGACTCGGCGGAAAGACGATTCTCCAGAGGCTGTGGCATCACGTACTTGCCGGTCGACAACTTGAACAGGTCTTTTTTGCGATCCGTAATCCTAAGAAACCCATCCTCGCTGAGTTCACCGATATCGCCCGTGTGAAGCCAGCCCTCTTCGTCAATCATCGCCGCCGTCCTGTCCTCATCTCTGAAATAGCCCGCCATGACATGAGGACCTCGAGTAAGGATCTCTCCGTCCACATCAATTTTGAGCTCCAGCCCTTCCAGGACAGTACCCACTGTTCCAGCTCGATTCGAATCTGGTCTGTTGAAGGCGATAACCGGACTGGTTTCGGTCAGCCCATACCCCTGTAGAATGGTTAGACCCGCGCGGTTGAAGACCTCCGCTATCTCCGAATTCAGGGCTGCTCCGCCACTGATGATCCAGCGGATCTTCCCGCCGAAAATTGCCCGCCACTTTTTATACACCAGCCGGTCCGCGGCGCCGAACATAGGCCCGGAACTAGTGGACTCCCTGCGAGCCCGATCCAAACCCCACCTTGCAATTTTTCCAGTCAGTCCCGTTGCACTTTGTGTTCGGGCAATGATCTTCGAATAGACCTTTTCCAGAACGCGAGGTACGGTCGAAATGATGGTGGGACGAACGGTGGAGAGATCTTCCACCAACCGATCTGGATGAGAAAAATACAGGCTCGTTCCCCTGGCAAGCGCGCCGTAGTACAGGGTTCGTGCGAAAACATGCGTCAAAGGCAGAAACGAAAGCATGACTTCTCCGCCCATTCCAGGTTTATAGGACTTGATACCCGAAAATGCCATCAGAGCATTTGAGCTAATGTTTTCATGCGTTAACATGACGCCTTTGGGTCGTCCAGTCGTCCCACTCGTGTATATTATTGTTGCCAGATCGCTGGGGTCGAGCCTGTCGGAGAGGGCGCGCACGTGCTCAGCATCATCCTGGATGAGTTTCCGCCCGCGGGAGCGCACATCGGACAGGGTCAGGAGAGATATTCCCTCCGGCACGCCGAGCGCTTTGATGTCATGGGCCGGTTCGGTGAGAATGATATGGGCAACGTCAGTTGGAAACTCCAGCGCTTCGATAAGTTCGTCGAACCGGTCGCCTCCGGACGCGATCACCGCGTGAACTTCCGCGTGATTGAGAACAAATTTTATCGTTTCCGGAGTGTGTGTGAGATAAACCGGCACGTCAATGAGGCCAGCAATCAGGCATCCCATGTCGGCCAGACAGAAATAAACGTCGCTTTCCTGATACAGCGCCACACGATCACCGGGGCGGAGACCGAGATCGAGAAGTCCAACCGCCAATTCTTCCGCGGCATCCTTGAAATCATTTGTAGAGTAGGCCTTCCACGATCCTTTTTCCTTTTGCACAAAAGCACGCGAATTCGGATGGGAAGCATTTGCGTGGTAGAGCAGAGACGGTAAGGTCCGTCCCAGGAATGAAGGCCGGCCCACATGCTTCGCTATGTTCGAATGTTCACTCACGAAATCCCAATATAGTTCTGTTCTCGCGCTGACTGTGCTAAATTGTATTCGATGTCGCACATCTTGCGGGCACTGAGCCCCTGATGCATTTACGACCTTTTTTCGACCACCTCATCACTTATTCCGAGATCTCTTATTCCGAGACTCCGAAGAATGTGCTGGTACGCACCCTCGATGAGTTGATCTGGATCAATTCGCTTGTCGACTCTTTCTGAAGAGAGCAGGGTTACCACGCCGTGCAATTGTGTCCAAACCAGATTTGCCGCCAAGAAGGAATCCATGTCGGCAGATGGTCCGTGGACCCGTCCCCCTTCAATGGCAGCCCCGATCAGTTCCAGGTTTTTCCTGGCCTTCCTGTACTTTTCCGCTGGATAGCGTTTGATGTACTCCGGATGCAGTACGTACATGATTTCGTAATATTCAGGACGCTCGAGGCCAAACGAGACGTATGCCCTGCACATCGCGAGAAGACGATCCTGAGGAACCGCACAAGAATCGTTTGCTTCCACGAGTCTCTCGTACAGCAGATCAACGCCCTCATCTATTAGGGCATGCACCAATTCGTCCTTATTTTCAAAGTACAAGTAGATACTGGTAGCGCTGTATCCAATTGTTTTGGCAATATTTCGCATCGACAACTGTGCGTATCCAGTCGTCGTCAGAAGCTGGCGGGCCGTATCTAGGATCAGGCGCTGCAGTCCGTTTTCTACGGTTTCAGGCATATTACAGGTAGGTTAACACTGTTAAGTTACTCTAAGTTGTTCGTCGTTACAAGTTTCAACCTGCATTATAGATATTTAGTCCGTCTTATAGATATTTAACTTGCCTTTTAGGTATTTCGCCAGCATTTGTGATGAATAGCCGGCGTTAGAAAAAATAAAGTACAGACAAAAAATGAGGGCGCGACTTCGTCGCGCCCTCATTTCAGTACTCAGCCGATCTGTTTTCTCAGTTACGACGCAGTGTCACGTTGCCAACCCCAGAGGATATCGATATCTCAGGTCCTCCCCCGTTGATTTCACCGCTGAACGACTTGGACATCCATTTTCCTCTCACTCGCAGGTCGTAGTCGGTTCGCGCACTCCCCATGCTCGAGCGCGCAGTTACGTCTGCACCCACGGAATCATCGACATACAGGGTAACATTTCCCGCACCCGTGCGGCCTTCAATGGATCCGTTCAGGTCTGCAATCTCGATATTTCCGGCGCCTGACCGGAATTCCACGTTGTAGGATTCTGGAACCCGAATGAAGAAACTGACTCTAAGATTGTGATTCTTCTTCCATCTACGCCAGGCTTGGCTTTCGTCATCTCTATCGAATCGAGTCTCAATGGTCACATCATCTCCTTCACGATCAAAAAAAGTACTCGTGTCGGGCCAGCACCTCTTTCAGTTCGCGGTGATTCATCTTCAGCTGGCTCGCATATTGGACCAGCACTAAAGGAGAAAGGTTTGCAATTATACTGGATGTCAGAGAACATAAAAAGACCGTACCTTCCTGCCAATCAGTGATGAATGTGATTCAAACCTAGATAGAGAACTGGACGGGAAAAGTAACATGAATGCGAGACTCAATGTACTCCTGGCCCTAATGTTGCTTTTCCCTGCTTGCCGGAGTGATGAAACGGCTCCAAGGATCACTGTCCTCTCTATCAAGTGGAAATTGGTGTCTTCGTCCTTTGACCTGCCCGACGCGATAGAAGTGTGGGAAGGCACAGATGAGAATCTCCCTCTGAAGGCGTGGATGGCGAAAATTGACCTGAGTTCAAGCGATGTTCGTGTCGAAGTTCTCTCTTCGAATGATGAAGATGGACAACAATCCACGAGCGATTTTGCAAAAGAATTCGGTGCATGCCTGGTCGTGAACGGCGGCTACTTCAGGAAGGTAGACGAATCCTTCAGGCCGATCGGACTGCTGCTTTCCGGGGGTGACCTCGTTCATGCGGCAACTCCCGGAATCTTCAGAGGCGACATCCGATACGACGTGCATCGGGCCGCCATTGGTTTTGACAAGTCCAACAGGGCGGAGATAGGATGGGTCTCTTCTCGCGGAGACTCCGTGTTCTTATGGCAAGACCCGATCGACAATATGCCCGAGCTTCCGGGGCTAATGCTGTCAATCGACTCAAGCAGTGTCTGGGAGGTCACCAATGCGCTTTCTGGTGGGCCAGCATTACTCAAAGACGGTAGCAACCGAATCACTGTCAATGAGGAAGTATTCTTCGGTAGTTCGATTCCGGATATTCATCCCCGGACCGCCGCAGGGATCGGAGAAAATGGCGAATTGTTTATTCTGGTGGTAGACGGACGTCAGGGAGCCAGCCGAGGTGTTTCTTTGACGGAGCTCGCCGCGATCATGAGAGCTTTCGGGGTTAGAGACGCGTTGAATCTGGACGGAGGAGGATCATCGACGCTTGTCGTGCGAAACGAGCTGCTTAACAGTCCTGAGGGAAGCCGCTTCCAGCGCGAAGTCGTATCCGCGATTGCGATACACTGCGCTGAATAATAGTCGTCTTGCTGCAGGGGGCGCCATCGTCCACCAAACGCATTCAAAGGTGCGGTCAGGCCGCTGTTTCTGCTTTTCTCGCGAGCACTCTTACCAGATCAGGTCGGATATCAGTCGATCGAACACGCACAGGCATCATTTGGGATGCTTTCTCCCTGCTTTGGTCTCGGACCAGAAACGATACAAATACAATCACGGCGAGAGGGGGTAAAACAAATATCACGAGCAACAGGACTCCCTTTGTCACTGTTTGCATGTCTCTGACAACAATTCCTGTTACAGCCATCCACCACGCGATAACGGATACAAACATTCCGATCGCGGCGAAAAAGGTGCCGACGCCGCCTAGAAGTGTATAAATTTCTCGAAGCATGCGATGCGTAATGGTGGTGAAGCCTACAAGACTACGCTACGATTCCCTCCGAGCGAAGATGCAGGTCAACCACATATTCATGTCCGCTCGGCTGGCTGTCGTTGCCAACTAGCAATCACTCTGTTGTATCGGTGTAAACGGCCAAAACAAAACCCCGGGCGCCGAATGCGCCCGGGGTTTTAAGTCTATCTCACGACCTGTTCGTTACCACATTGACGCGCAATGCGCGGTCAGCGGCTGAAATCTGCCGATCAGGAAGCCTCAACAGTTTCTGCCGAGCCATCTCCTGAACTATCCGTTCCAATCGCAGCTTGAATTTCTTCATACTCAGTCTGCGATCCAACGATCAGATCTTTGTATTTCCGTTGTCCTGTACCGGCGGGAATCAGGTGACCAACGATCACATTTTCCTTCAGGCCGAAGAGTGGATCTGACTTCCCAGCAATTGCCGCTTCCGTCAGCACCTTCGTCGTTTCCTGGAAGGAAGCTGCGGAGATGAACGAGTCGGTTGCGAGCGCAGCCTGGGTAATACCGAGGAGCAGTGGTTCTGCTACTGCGGGTTGTGCATCCCGAACGACCACCTCTTTTTTATCCAGCCGCTTCATGGATGAATTAACTTCACGAAGGCGGCGACGATCCACAATCTCACTGATCGACAAATCAGAATCACCGCCGTCGATGACTACGAAGTTGTCATACAGATTGTCATTCATTTCTTCCAGGGCGAAGCGATCGATGTTTTTATCCTCGAGGAAGTTCGTGTCCCCCGCATCCTTCACCAGCACTTTCTGCATCATCTGACGCACGATGCACTCAATGTGCTTATCGTTGATCGTCACACCCTGCAGGCGGTACACTTCCTGAATCTCGTTGACCAGGTAAACCTGGACGGCGCGGGGCCCCAGGATTGCCAGGATGTTGTGCGGGGCAACCTGACCGTCCGAAAGCGGATCGCCAGCACGTACAAAGTCGTTCTCATGGACCAGCATGTGCTTCGTCATGGAAACCAGGTACGTCTTGGATTCGGTACCGTCGCGACTCGTCACGATTACCTCTTGAGAACCGCGCTTACGGCCTCCAAAGGAGACGACACCGTCGATCTCGCTGACTTTCGCCGGATCATTAGGAGTACGGGCTTCAAACAACTCCGTAACTCGCGGAAGTCCACCCGTGATATCTCGGGTTTTCGCAGACTGACGGGGAATCTTTACCAGAATCCGACCTGCCTGTACGGTGTCTTTCGCGTCCACCTGGATACGAGCTCGGACCGGCAGTGGATACTCCCTTTCCGTACCGTCCTTTCCTTTAATAAGAATGGCTGGTGTCAACGTGCGCTCACGGGTATCGATGACAACCTTTTCTTTATAACCAGTCTGTTCATCAGATTCCTCTCGATAAGTCACGCCTTCGATAATGTCCTGGTGGCCCACTTCTCCGGAAAACTCAGACATAATGACTGAGTTGTACGGATCCCACGCTGCCAGAACAGTTTCCTTATCTACCTTTTTACCTTTTGAAACGAGCACCTCGGCTCCGTATGGAATCAGATAGGAAATCAATTGGCGATCCCCATCTTTAGGATCAACAATCCTGATTTCTCCCTGGCGCGAGAGAACGACATTTTTCGATCCTTCATCGGTTACGAAGGCCACTGTTCGCAGATTTTCGAAGACGACTTTTCCAGCAAACTTGGTCTGAACAGTCGAGTCAGCCGAAATACGACTCGCGGTTCCACCGATGTGGAATGTCCGAAGGGTAAGCTGCGTACCCGGCTCACCGATTGATTGCGCCGCAACCACACCGACGGCTTCCCCGGTCTCAACCATCCGGTTGGATCCCAGGTTACGACCGTAGCAGAGCGCACACACGCCTCGACGAGATTCACACGTCAGTACGGAGCGGATCTCAATTTCTTCAATCGACGTTTCCGCGATTGCACGCGCCTTCTCTTCATCAATCAGCTCATTCGCTTCAAGAAGCTGATCGCTCGTCAGTGGATCTGTCACATCGTGCACAGACACGCGGCCGAGAATGCGGTCGACCAATGGCTCGACAACATCTTCATTGTCCTTCAGTGCCGAAATACGAATCCCTCGAAGCGTTCCACAATCGGTCTCACGAACGGTAACGTCCTGCGCAACGTCAACCAGCCGACGGGTCAAATACCCGGCATCTGCTGTTTTCAGCGCTGTGTCAGCAAGTCCCTTGCGGGCTCCGTGAGTGGAAATGAAGTACTCGAGGACCGACAATCCTTCCTTGAAATTCGAGAGGATAGGATTCTCGATGATCTCACCGGCACTACCCACCAGACTCTTCTGGGGCTTGGCCATCAGACCACGCATCCCACCCAGCTGGCGGATCTGCTCTTTGGAGCCACGAGCTCCGGAGTCAGCCATCATGTAGATCGCGTTGAAACCATTCCTGTCTTCTTTGAGAGTCTCAAAAAGGACCTCCGAGACCTGGTTGTTGATGCGCGTCCAGATATCAATAACCTGGTTGTAACGCTCGTTCTCAGTGATAAAGCCCATGGAGTAGTTGCCACGTGCTTTTTCCACCTCTTTCTTGGCACCTTCGATAAGTTTTTCTTTCGCATCCGGAACCACGATATCCGAGATCGAGAAAGTCAAACCAGCCGTAGTGGCATTCTCAAAACCGAGAGACTTGATGGCATCCAGGAATGTCGCCGTTTTGGGGAATCCTGTCGCTTTGAGAACTCGCGCGATGATTCCGCGGAGATTTTTCTTGGTTAAAACCTCATTAATGAATCCCACGCCTTCCGGAACCACCTCGTTGAAGATGATGCGACCCATGGTGGTTTCTACTTTCGTGCCGTCATCCAGGCGTACCGTCACCCTGGCATGCAGCTCGACGACCTCCTGATCAAAGGCCTGCCGGGCTTCTGTCATCGACCCGAAACGCATACCCGCTCCCTTCATGTCAGCGCGGGATTTGGTCATGTAGTAGAGACCAAGCACCATGTCCTGCGTCGGAACGGTGACCGGTCCACCATGCGCTGGACTCAAGATGTTGTGACTCGCGAGCATCAATACCTGAGCTTCGAGAGCGGCATCATGTGAAAGCGGCACGTGTACGGCCATCTGGTCTCCATCGAAGTCGGCATTGAATGCCGTACATACGAGCGGGTGAAGACGAATAGCTTTCCCTTCGATGAGGACAGGCTGAAATGCCTGAATTCCCAATCTATGGAGTGTCGGAGCACGGTTCAGCATCACCGGACGTCCCTCAATAACCTTCTCCAGGATGTCCCAAACGTCACTCGTGCGTCGATCGACTACCTTTTTGGCACTCTTGACGGTCTTTACGATTCCGCGTTCAATCAGTTTGCGAATGACAAACGGCTTGAATAGCTCGACGGCCATCTCTTTGGGCAGACCGCACTGATGTAACTTGAGTTCTGGCCCGACCACGATAACCGAACGACCCGAATAGTCGACTCGTTTTCCGAGCAGGTTCTGACGAAAACGACCCTGTTTCCCTTTCAACATATCGGAAAGAGACTTCAGAGCGCGATTTGAATCCGAACGAACCGCATTGGCCTTACGGCTGTTATCAAAGAGTGAATCCACCGCTTCCTGCAGCATCCGTTTTTCATTACGCAGGATGACTTCAGGAGCCTTGATGTCGATGAGCCGCTTCAGACGGTTATTTCTGATGATAACACGACGATAGAGATCGTTCAGATCTGACGTTGCGAAGCGTCCCCCTTCTAGCGGGACGAGAGGACGAAGCTCGGGCGGAATGACCGGAACGACGCGCATCACCATCCACTCGGGACGATTTTCGAGGCGGCGATTAGCTTTACGGAATGCTTCCGTGACAGCCAGTCGCTTAAGGGCTTCTCCCTTACGCTGCTGACTGGTCTCCGTCTTGATCTGAAAACGAAGCTCGTGAGCGAGCGAAAAGAGGTCGGAACGCTTCAGCAATTCCTCAACGGCCTCGCCACCGATCATCGCGACAAATTTATCCGGGTCATCATCTTCGAGACGGTTGTTGTCCTCTCGAATCTGGTAAAGCACATTGAAATACTCATCCTCGGAGAGAAGTTGTTTTTCTTCAACCCCCAGTGCAGCGGCACTTCCAGGATTTACCACGACATAATTTTCGTAGTAGATGATCTTCTCAAGATCTTTCGATCGGATACCAAGGAGGTGACCAATCTTGTTCGGAAGCGTCTTGAAGTACCAGATGTGGACGACGGGTACACTCAACGTAATATGACCCATCCGTTCGCGACGAACAGACTTTTGGGTCACCTCGACTCCGCAGCGATCACAGATGATCCCTTTGTATCGAATACGTTTGTACTTACCACAATGACATTCCCAGTCTTTTACAGGACCGAAAATTTTCTCACAGAAGAGTCCTTCCTTCTCAGGTTTGAACGAACGATAGTTAATCGTTTCCGGCTTCAGAACTTCTCCATAGGACCGTTCCAGAATGGCTTCGGGTGAGGCCAGGCTGATGGTAATGCTGCTGAAGTTTTTCTTGATCTTCTGAGGTTTTCCGTATGGCATATCGGATATCTTTTTTTAAAACCGTTGGGGACGGGCGAGAAGATGATGTCAGTCGAGCTTGACTTCCAGACCCAGCCCCTGCAATTCGCGAACGAGGACGTTGAAGGACTCAGGAGTACCTGCTTCAGGCATATTCTCGCCCTTCACAATGCACTCGTAGGCCTTCGATCGACCCTGCACGTCATCTGATTTATAGGTCAGCATCTCCTGGAGAACATGGGAAGCTCCGTAGGCATAGAGTGCCCAAACCTCCATCTCTCCGAGACGCTGTCCACCGAACTGGGCCTTACCACCAAGCGGCTGCTGGGTGATGAGGCTGTACGGTCCAATTGATCGCGCGTGGAGTTTGTCATCTACCAGGTGGCTCAATTTGAGCATGTAGATGTAACCCACCGTGGTTTTCTGGTCGAAAGCACTTCCTGTACGACCATCATAGAGCTGGGTACGGCCGTCGACCGGTAGCCCTGCTTTAATCATGGTTTCTTCGACGTCGGCTACAGTCGCACCGTCGAAAATCGGCGTTGCGAAGTTCACTCCTAACTTTTTACCAGCCCAACCGAGCAGCGTCTCATAGATCTGCCCGAGGTTCATTCTCGAAGGCACGCCCAGCGGATTCAGCACGATATCGACCGGAGTACCGTCTTCCAGGAACGGCATGTCTTCCTGAGGGACGATCTTCGCGATTACCCCTTTGTTTCCATGTCGACCGGCCATCTTATCGCCCACCGAAATCTTACGTTTCTTGGCGACGTAGACCTTAGCCAGCTGCACGATTCCCGGAGGAAGCTCATCGCCCATCTGCACCTGGTGCTTATCGCGTTTCGCTTTACCCTCAACGACTCGATTCTGGCGCTCGTAGTTACGGATCAGCTTCTTAGCGTCCGCATCCAGGCTTTCATCGCCAGTAAAGGCGACGCGAGGATCGATAGAAAGTGGATCAACATCCTTGAGAGCCTTCTCGTCGATCTTGGCGCCCGCGCTGACAAGAACATTGCCCTGGCGATCCACGAAGTCCTTCGCCTTCCTGCCCGAAAGCAGTGCCAGGAATTTCTCCCAGAACCGATCGTTCAATTCGACCATGGACAGATCGAAATCTTTTTCGATCTCTGCCAGACGCTTGTTCTCTTCTTTCTTGGATGCCGGATCCAGCTTGCGACGACTGAAAAGTTTCGTGTCAATCACGACTCCCTTCATCCCTGGAGGCGCTTTCAGCGATGCATCTTTCACGTCGCCAGCCTTATCGCCAAAGATTGCCCTGAGCAGTTTTTCTTCCGGCGTGGGATCGGTTTCTCCCTTCGGCGTGATCTTGCCGACGATGATATCGCCAGCCTTTACTTCTGCACCAACACGGATTATTCCGCGTTCGTCCAGATCCTTAGTCGCTTCTTCAGAGACGTTCGGAATCTCACGCGTCAGTTCCTCTTCTCCCCGCTTGGTGTCTCGAACCTGAAGTTCGAACTCTTCGATGTGAATAGATGTGTACACGTCATCTGAAACGAGGCGTTCAGAAATAACGATGGCATCCTCGAAATTGTACCCGCGCCACGGCATGAAGGCCACCAGCACGTTCTTTCCGAGGGCCAGTTCACCTTTGTCCGTCGAGAAACCATCCGTCAGCACCGTGTCTTTTTTGACCCGATCCCCAACTTTGACGATGGGATGCTGATTGACACACGTGTCCTGGTTGGTACGACGAAACTTGATCAATTCGTACGATTTGACCGGTTCGTCAAACGAGAGCGCTTCTTCTGCGGCAGACCGATCGTAGCGAATCGTGATCTTCTGGGAATCGACGTATTCGACAACACCACTTCCCTCTGCGATCACGACGGCTCGAGAATCTCGAGCGACGCGGGCTTCGAGGCCGGTGCCGCAGAGCGGCGCCTCAGCACGAAGAAGCGGAACAGCCTGGCGCTGCATGTTCGATCCCATCAGGGCACGGTTGGCATCATCATGTTCCAGGAACGGAATGAGAGAAGCCGCCGGTGATACGATCTGGTTTGGGGATACGTCCATGTACTGGATGACGTCCGTCGTTTTGATCGGGAAGTCACCACGATGACGACATTTAACGTACTCGTTCAGAAAATTGCCCTTCTCATCAAGTGGGGCATTTGCCTGAGCAATGATGACCTGATCTTCCTGTTCAGCCGAGAGAAACTGGATGGATTTGGAAACCCTTCCTTTTTTCACGACCCGATACGGCGTCTCAATGAATCCGTAATCGTTTATTTGTGCGTGAACACAGAGTGACGAAATCAGGCCAATATTTGGCCCTTCCGGCGTTTCAATCGGGCAGAGACGACCGTAATGAGTGTAGTGGACGTCACGCACCTCAAATCCGGCACGTTCTCGGGTAAGACCACCTGGACCCAGCGCGGACATACGACGCTTGTGCGTCAACTCGGCCAGCGGGTTCGTCTGATCCATGAACTGGCTCAGCTGGTTGGTCCCGAAAAACGTATTGATAACACTCGATACAGTGCGAGCATTAACCAGATCCTGCGGGGTGAATTTATCTGCATCGCGCAGGTTCATGCGTTCCTTGATGGTGCGCGCCATGCGGGCCAGTCCGAGCGAAAACTGCGACGAGAGCTGCTCGCCAACCGAACGTACACGACGGTTACCGAGGTGATCGATATCGTCGACGTTACTCTTACCATTCTGCAGACTGATGAGCTCAGAAATGATGGCGATGATATCCTCCCGAGAAAGCGTCAAGAGTTTCATATCCTCATTCAGACGCAGACGCGAGTTTATCCGGTACCGACCAACTTCACCCAGGTCATACCGTTTGTCGCTGAAGAACAAGCGCTCCAGTACTCCGCGAGCAGTTTCGATATCGGGAGCCTCGGTCCCACGAAGCTGCATATAGAGATACTCCAGAGCTTCCTTTTCGGAATGCGTAGGATCTTTCTTGAGCGTGTTGAGCAGTGTCGTCTTATCGAGATCGTCACCGCCCGTTGATTCGCGAACGAGGTGAATCTGATAAACTTCTGCCTCGAGAAGTTTTTCGTGATCCTCTTCCGTCAACACGTGCTGTGCTGGAAGGACGATTTCTCGCTCAATGCGTTGTTCGATCACCTCGCCGGTATCTTCGTCAACTATTTCTGTCATTCGCTCGACCGAAACGGTCGCGGCCAACCTGCGCTCGACAACTTTCTTGAATGCGGCCTTCGTCTTGCAGTTAACGGTATCGGCCAGATCGAAGAGCTTGACGATCTCTTCATTGGAAGAATATCCCAGTGCACGCAGAAGCGTCGTCACAGGAAGTTTCTTCTTGCGGTCGATGTATGCCCACATCATGTTGCCGACGTCAGTCGAAAATTCAATCCAGGAACCCCTGAAAGGAATCACGCGGGCAGAGTAGAGCGCCGTACCGTTCGGATGGACGCTCTGACCAAAGAACACGCCCGGGCTTCGATGCAGCTGTGACACTACAACCCGTTCGGCTCCGTTGATGACAAACGTCCCTCTTTCGGTCATGAACGGGAGATTACCGAGGTAAACCTCCTGCTCAATGGCCTCTTCCGTTTCATCCTCATCCTCATCTTCCTTGCTCGAAAGACGAAGCTTGGCCTTCAGAGGAACCGAGTATGAGAGACCTTGAGCGATGCATTCCTGAACAGAATGCTTGGGCGCATCCAGATTAAACTGGATGAACTCAAGGGTGTACCGCTCTCTGCTGTCATGTATCGGAAAGTGTTCATTGAACACTCCCTGTAGACCCACATTTTCCCGCTCTTCAGGCGGAATATGATCTTGAATGAAGTCGTGGAAGGACTTCAGCTGGACGTCCAAAAAGTCTGGATAGTCCCGAACTGTCTTGATGCGCGCGAAACTGGAGCGCACGGTTTGACTCTTGACGTTGGGCATAGTCTGGTCAGCTACCGTTTAGGAATGTGGAAAGCCTTGCGGCCATTATGACGACCTTCTGAAAATTGCCGAAAGCCGGCCCCGAAAATCGGGGTCGGCCAGGTCCTTCGGCGTCAGTTCTGGAGGAACTGCACGATAGCACTCTTACTTGAGTTCTACGTTAGCTCCAGCACCTTCGAGTCTGGTCTTGAGTTCTTCTGCCTCGTCTTTACTAGCAGCCTCTTTAATGACTGACGGGGCACTGTCAACCATTTCCTTGGCTTCTTTCAGACCCAGACCGGTGATCGCGCGGACTTCCTTAATCACGTTGATCTTCTTCTCGCCAGGAGAATTCAGTACAACGTCAAATTCTGTCTGCTCTTCAACAGCCGCGGCGCCGTCGCCACCTGCCGGTCCTGCAATTGCAACAGCTGCTGCTGCTGGCTTGATGCCATACTCATCTTCAAGAAGCTGAGCAAGTTCGTTAGCTTCCTTGATCGTGAGGCCGACCAGGGATTCTGCTATTTTATTGATATCTGCCATTCTATTGTTTTTTTCTGGTGTTCCTGCAGCGGTCTGTGCCATTTCAGGCTCGGCTGCACATTAAGGGTTTCAGATTCCGTTCCCGGTTTCCGCCCGGACAACTGCATCCGGGTGAAGTGACGGCCAATTAAGCTTCCGCTTTTTCGGCTATCGTTCTGATGGCACCGAGGAGGTTGCCACCTTGCGCCTGCAAACCACTGATGATGTTTGACATCGGTGACTGCAGCAAACTGATAATATCTCCAATGAGCTCGTCCTTGGACTTCAAGCTGGCGAGCACGTCAAGAGCATCTGCGTGGTATACCGCGCCTTCGACGTGGGCACCCTTCAACTCTGGAAGCTCGCTCTTCGCGTCGGCGAGGTATTTCTTGATCACACGACCCGGTGCAGAGGGCTCTGCTGAGAACGCTACCGCCGTAGGCCCGTGAAGCTGATCATACAGCTCATCATATCCGCCGATGCGATCCATCGCCAGTCGAAGCATCGTGTTCTTGATAACCTTATAATCCACACCCGCTTCGCGAAATCTGCCTCGAAGCTCGGTTGCCTGATCAACTGTCAGGCCGGAAAAATTAGTGAGATAGATGGTAGGCGTCTGCTCGAGCTTCTCAACGATCTGATCGACCGTCGCCTCCTTCTGTGTTCTTGTCATTGCCATAATTTGACTCAGTCTCTTTTCAGGCTTGTTATTGTGTCCCTTTCGGACAGTTCAAAAGGGGCACTCAGCGAAGTTCTCCAAGCACTTCACTTCGATCCATGGAAATACCAGGGCCCATGGTCGTCGAGATCGTGATGGAACGCATATAGGTGCCTTTGGCGGCCGCCGGCCGCAAACGTAAAATTTCTCTTAAAAAAGCTTCGGTGTTTTCTGTAAGCTGTTCAGCTGAAAACGACGATTTGCCGATGGCCGTGTGCATGATGCCCGCCTTGTCAACGCGAAAATCAATCTTACCAGCCTTCACTTCCTTGATTGCTGCAGCAAGATCCATCGTGACTGTGCCGCTTTTCGGGTTCGGCATCAGACCTCGAGGACCCAGAACACGACCGAGTCGCCCTACCACAGCCATTACGTCCGGCGTGGCAATGACGACGTCAAAATCTGTCCATCCCTGCTTTTGAATCTTGGTCGCCAGGTCGTCCAGGCCCACGTGATCCGCGCCGGCATCGATAGCTTCCTGTTGTTTGCCTTCGTTCGCGAGAACGAGTACGCGAACGTCCCTTCCTGTTCCGTGTGGAAGCGCGACTGTTCCTCGAACCATCTGGTCGGCATGACGCGGGTCTACACCCAGTCGTACGTCGATATCAACGGACTCGTCGAACTTTGCCGTAGCAGTCTGTTTGAGAAGATCTATCGCGGTGCCTACACCGATGGGGCCTTCAGTTTGCTCAATGAGCTCGACTGCGGCGCGATAGCGTTTTCCTTTCTTGGCCATTGTTCAAAAAATCTATGCGGTACAAATGCCCGTTTTTTGACGAACGAGCTCCCGCAGGTTGTGGAAAAGCTCCAGACAGTTCGGGCAGTCGCCCGATCACTGAAGCTTATCAGTTAGCAACAGGCGCGCCTTTGACTTTGATACCCATGGAACGGGCTGTACCAGCAATCATCCGAGCACCCTGGTCCAAGTCAAATGCGTTAAGGTCTTCCATTTTCTGTTCTGCAATATCTCTACACTGAGCCCAGGTAACGGAACCGACATTTTCTCGAAGCGGATCTGCTGCACCCGATTTGATCTTCGCTGCGTTCTTAAGAAGCACAGCAGCCGGGGGGCTCTTGACGATAAAGGTGAAAGACTTATCCGCGTAGACGGTGATGACTACCGGAAGAATAAGCCCCATTCTGTCCTGCGTTTTGGCGTTGAACGCCTTGCAGAACTCCATGATATTGACGCCTTTCTGACCAAGTGCCGGACCAATTGGTGGAGCAGGACTAGCCTGACCGGCCCGGATCTGGAGCTTGATGTAGCCGTCGATCTTTTTTGCCATACATACTTGCGGTTCAAACGCCGATTTTCACCGGCTCCCGCCATCGTTTAAGTGCTAAAATGCGTAAGCCGATTACCTACCTCTTGTGTATACGCTTGTTCCCCGGAATGGGCGTCCAAACATGAAATTGCGGCGAAGCATTGAAGGAAGGTCTTAGTCTTCGCGTTCGACCTGTAGGTAGTCCAATTCGAGTGGAGTTTTCCGTCCAAAAATCGACACCATCACCTTGACTTTCATCTTGTCGGGATAGACCTCATCGACCGTTCCGTTGAAATTATTGAACGGCCCGTCTATCACTTTCACGGCATCGCCATCCTTGAACGGAATTTCTGGTTGCTCTCCGATTTTTTGGACTTCATCGAGCTTGCCCATAATACGATTCACTTCTTCGGGGCGAAGCGCTGATGGCTCATCTCCCGTGGTCAAGAATCCGACAACAGAAGGAACGCCCAGAATCACATGCTTCACCTGCTTATTGAGCAGAGCGTTCAGCAGGATGTAACCTGGAAAGAAATTTTTCTCTCGAGTACGCTTTTTACCACCGCGCATTTCGAAAACTGTCTCGGTTGGAATCATGATCTCTGGGAGGTTTTCTGTCATTCCCAGACGTTCCAACTCTGACTCGAGGGACTCTTTGACCTTCTTCTCGTGACCCGAAAACGTACGCAGTACGTACCATTTGTGGATCTTTTTAATTTTTGAGGTCTCCATTGGATCTCCAATTCTTGGCGTAGCCGTTCAGTGAAAGCAACTAGTTGTAGATGACTTCCAGCACGGTACTGATAATCCGGTCCGTTGCAAAAATGAAGAGAGAGATCATAATGGAAGCGATGATTGTGACCACCGTATTGCTGATCAGTTCCTTCTGAGAGGGCCAGGTGACCTTGCGCATCTCCTTTCCAACTTCTTCTATGTACTGTCCTATTGCTAGCATATCACACCTACTTCGTTCTTCTGACTCATTATTTTAAACTGTCTTGCTGAGGATCGAGTCTCTCAATCCGCTCGCTTGTTGCACGGGCGGCAGGACTCGAACCTGCAGCCTGCGGTTTTGGAGACCGCTGCTCTGCCAATTGAGCTACGCCCGTGTACTGCCCGGCGCATTACCATCGTGGGTGACCAGTCAGTCATCTCCACATGCTTGCGCCGCAGTCCGATTCTCAGTCGAGAATCTTGGAGACGACACCGGCTCCAACCGTGCGTCCACCCTCGCGGATGGCAAAACGAAGACCCGCCTCCATGGCAACAGGCACAATCAGTTTTGCAATAAACTGCGTGTTGTCACCAGGCATGACCATCTCTACGCCATCAGGCAGCTCAATGTCACCCGTTACGTCCGTGGTACGGAAGTAAAACTGGGGACGATAGCCCTTGAAAAATGGCGTATGGCGTCCACCCTCGTCTTTCGAGAGGATATACACTTCGCACTCAAAATCTTTATGCGGCTTCACGCTGCCCGGCTTGACGAGCACCATGCCGCGTTCCACATCCTCCTTCTTCGTGCCACGAAGAAGAATACCTGCGTTATCACCCGCTTCGGCGCGGTCGAGCAGCTTGCGAAACATCTCAATGCCGGTCACCGTCGTCGTCTGCTTCTCTTCCCGCATGCCGATGATGTCGATCGTTTCGCCAATCTTCAGGGTGCCACGCTCCACACGACCCGTTACCACCGTTCCACGGCCCGTGATCGAAAACACGTCTTCGACGGGCATCAGGAAAGGCTTCTCGTGATCGCGATCGGGCGTCGGAATGTAGGTGTCAACCGCATTCATGAGCTCCATGACCTTGTCCTCCCAGACTTCCTCTCCATTGAGAGCGCCAAGGGCCGAGCCTTGCACGACCGGAATGTCGTCGCCAGGAAACTCGTACATGTCCAAGAGTTCACGCACTTCCATCTCAACGAGCTCAAGAAGCTCATCGTCGTCGACGAGGTCAACCTTGTTCATGAACACCACGATGTAGGGCACGCCTACCTGACGAGCCAGCAAGATGTGCTCGCGCGTCTGAGGCATCGGACCATCGGTGGCCGCAACCACCAGAATGGCGCCGTCCATCTGGGCAGCGCCCGTAACCATGTTCTTCACATAGTCAGCGTGGCCCGGACAGTCCACATGGGCATAGTGACGCGCCTCGGTCTCATACTCGACGTGAGCCGTCGCAATCGTGATTCCACGCTCGCGCTCTTCAGGAGCATTATCAATCGAATCGAAGGAAGCGACCTCGTTGCCTTCTACGTGCTTGGCCAGTACCGTCGTGATAGCTGCCGTCAGTGTCGTCTTGCCGTGGTCAACGTGACCAATCGTACCGACGTTCACGTGAGGTTTCGTGCGTTGGAATTTCTCCTTTGCCATGTTTGCTTACCTA
>Ga0208879_1001028_pt1 | contig 27275 bp, 29 predicted proteins | sample Knorr_S15_td_Bot_FD_185605 | JGI IMG/M metagenome (GOLD analysis project Ga0208879, IMG submission 185605) | Marine microbial communities from Southern Atlantic Ocean transect - Knorr_S15_td_Bottom_ad_5009_LV_A (SPAdes) (version 2) | ecosystem: Environmental > Aquatic > Marine > Oceanic | place...
TTGACCACATTTGGTTGGGTCAACGAACAGATTACAATACTCCATCGTTTTCTCCAATTCTTCCTCTTCAATTGTAGATTTAATCAATTGTATTGCTTCTGCCAGATTTTTGAGATTTTTTACTGGTCTTGGTAACGACTTGCTTGGAATTCCTAACATACCTCTTTTTACCGTTCCAATTCTGTTTGCAATTTCTGGAATCAGATCATATGTATCTATAGTACTCCAGATTTGCCTCTTCTCATGTTTTACAACTAAACCCCTTTTCATTAGCCTAGTTAAACATTTGATTACATCTTCCGAGTCTAAAAATGTAGTCCAGACAATAGAACCAATTGTGTGATAACCCTGCCGAAGTGATTCTATAACAACAACCTCTACTATTCTTTTGAATCCTTCCTCAAATCTTACATTCATGAAGTCCTTATCTTTTACAGCTCGCTTTGCATTTTTAACATCAATCTCTATTGAACGTACAAGTGCATCAAGAGATTCTGGAATTTGGTTTAGCAAGGAAAGATAGCATGACCGATTATACCACGCCATTCCAAATGTTGGATCAGAATCAATTGCTTTATCTGCAGAATCAAGCGCCTTTCCGTAAACCTTGCGGTCATAGTAAACCAGACTCTTAAGATTCCATGCATCAGCATTTGCAACGTCAATATCCAGTATCTTATCATACGCCCTCATTGATTCTGTATAATCTTCCAAATGAAATCTAGAGTATCCCAATTTCAAAAGCGCATCAACATCATTTGGGTTAATCCTTAAGATCATCTGAAATACATGAGAAGCATCTTCCAGCTTCTCATCTGCCATTAAATTAATTCCCTTACTGAACAGTTTGTTGCGATTAAAATCCGCATCAACAAGACTGGTTTCATCTTTTTTAACCAGTTCTGTCTTGGCAGATTTTTTTTTCAAACCAAATAATTTTTTGTATGATTTCTTTTTTTCTGGCTTTCCTTTCTTTTCTAGGAAAAACTTCGGCATCTTATCTGATTGCTCATTTTGCTCATTTGATGGGTTATCCATGCTATTTTCATTATGGAAATGGATCTAGTTAAAAACTCTTTCACAAAATCACTATTTTTTGCATTTTTTCGCTAGGAAAAATATAAAATACTTCAACTTGAGACGAATAACATTGCCTAAGGGAATAGAGATTTCAGGTACTTCTCCATTTGGAACTACCTCTGGCGTTTACGAGGTTACAATTTCTATATCTCAAAGTAAACCATCTGAAGACAGCATAACAAACAACTCTATCAATTCTTTATGGAAAGATAATTTTCATCTTCAGGTTTCTGATGGACGTTTTTCTGAAATTTTAGGTACAGATTCCAACCAAGTATCTGCTAATGTGTTTGACTTGGGGTCTGTATGGATTACAATTCAGGATCAATTTTCTCCTGTTTACACATCATTTGAACTTCATATTTCTCAAGATAACAAGCTTTTGTCTGTTCCAGAAGGAGAACCAAAACCTGTTGTTACCACAGGTGTGAAAAAAGTTAGAGACGTGCGTCCTCCTCTAGGTCGACCTGGCGAAAAAGGTGTTCGTGGTGACCGTGGATATCCTGGTGTGAGAGGTATCGGGGGACCTAAAGGTCCAACAGGTACATCTGGCGACAAAGGGGATAAAGGCATTCCAGGTCCGTCTGGTGACAAAGGCATCACAGGTCCTCCTGGCGATAGGGGCGACAAAGGAATTACTGGTCGACCTGGCGACAATGGTCCAAAAGGTCCAACTGGTTCTCCTGGCGATAGGGGAGACAAAGGAGTTCAAGGAAAGCCTGGAGACAAAGGTCTTACTGGTGTAACTGGTCCACTTGGCGATAAAGGTACTCAGGGTCCTCAGGGTCCACCTGGTCCTAAAGGTCTTACTGGAGTTCCTGGCCCACAAGGCGATAAAGGAATGCGAGGTACTATTGGTCCACTAGGTGAACGTGGTCCTACAGGAAAACCTGGTGACTCTGGTCTTCCGGGTCCACAAGGAATTCAAGGTCCACAGGGTGAACATGGTCATACTGGTCCTCAGGGTCCACCTGGCGAAAAAGGTCTTGTCGGTGATAAAGGTGAAATAGGTGAGCAAGGCTCAAGAGGTCCACCTGGTCCACCTGGCGAAAAAGGTGCTCAGGGAGGAATGTCTGAAGAAGGTAAAAGATTAATCAAAGAGCTGTTAGAGTTACTTGCATCAAAAAATATTATTACAACCGAGGAACAAATCAAGCTTACTAGTTATCTATACTAAATGATATACTGGAAACAAAAATAATTTTTACGTTCCTTTAGTTTTTATGATAGTCAGAACATCTTCATCAATTAGAATATGTTTTAATCCAACTCTTTGGCCACCAAACTTTACACTCTTGCCCCAAACAAGTCCATATCTAAAGTCTTTTCTAAGTTTTCTATGCAACTTATTGCATACGTCTAAAACAGAATTTCCATTTCTTATGATTAACGGTTCTTTGTAATCCGTTTCACCACCTTTTGGCCGCAAATATATTCTGATAAATTGTAATTCATCATAAATTCTATCTCTCAGTTCTGCAATATTGTCATTTGCATCTGCAGATACTGGAATAAATTCAGTTTTGAGTTTTTTTGATACTTTCTTAAGAAATTTTTTATCAACCAGATCAATTTTGTTCAAAGCAGTGATTGATTTTGCATATGTTTTATTTCCTGTGAGGAAATCCACTAATTGGTCAGAATCAATATCCTCTCGAATTACTACTCTAGCACTGGTATATCCATAAACATTAAGAATGTCTTTGACAAGTTTTTCTGACATTTTTTTTAATTTTACTTGTTGAGCGATAGCTATTCCGCCCGTTGAAGATTTCTCAATTACTATATTTGGTGGTTTTTTGTTTAATCTTATACCTATATTTGATAATTCATTTATTAGGACATCTTCGTGATACGGTTGGAATACATCAAGAACTAATAATACAATATCTGCGCTTCTTGCAACTGACAAAATTCTTTTTCCAAGACCCTTACCACTTGATGCACCTTTGATAATACCTGGTAGATCAAGCATCTGTATTTTTGCACCACGATAATCTAAAACTCCAGGAACAACTGTTACTGTTGTAAATTGAAATGCACCTACTAATGATTTTGAACCAGTCAACGCATTCAATAATGTTGATTTTCCAACGCTGGGAAGTCCAATAATAACAACCGTTGCATCACCAGTTCTCCTAACATCAAATCCATCTGATTTTTTAGAACTTTTTTTAATTTGAACAGCTTCCTGCTCTCTTTTCAGTTTTGCAATTTTTGCTTTTAATATCCCAACATGATGCTCAGTTGCCTTGTTAAGTTTGGTCCTCCCAATTTCATCTTGAACAGCTTTGATCTTTTCAGGTATTCCCATAATCTTTCGCTAACGTTTCAGTTATTATGCTGTATGATTCAAAAAGATCTGTTGGAAAAAAAGACATTTGCAGTTGATATTGATGGGACCATTACGCTGAATGGTATGGGAACAATCCATCTTGAGGCACTGTCTAGATTACGTTCTCTGAAGGATGATGGTCATAATGTAGTTCTTGTAACTGGCAGATCTTCTGTTGAAGGGTATTTACTTTCAATATTTGGTGGATTAACACATTTGTCAGTTGGAGAAAATGGTGGTTGCATAACTTTTGGTGATAAAATTCAGCACAAATTACTTGGGAATAAGGGTGAATGCATTCACGCACTAGCAACAATTCAATCTAAACTTGACGCTGTAATAAAAGAAAAACCAGTTTTTCCTAGGAAGACTGAGGTGGTATTAGAACGAACTTTTGATATTAAGCAAGCCCAAAAAATCATTGATGAAGATAATCTCAATGTATCTCTAACTGACAGCGGTTATGCTTATCACATAAATTCTAAATGTGTAGACAAAGGCTCTGGGTTTTTGGAAGCAATAAAAATGCTTGAAGTGGACGTAAATGATACAATTGCAATTGGAGATAGCGAAACAGATGTTCCACTATTCAAGGTAGTCAAAAATAATATCGCAGTATCTAACTCAACCGAAAACCTAAAGAAATTGGCTAAAATTATTACAACAAAAAAATCAGGAGAAGGTGTTCTTGAAGGGTTAGATATGATAGCATCAGAATTTAGATGAAATATGGCATTTCTTAATATCATAAACAGAGTTAAAGAAAATACTTCAAAAATCATTAATGAAAAGGGATATGATAAAGTAGATTTCGTTGTAGAATATTCTAGGAGTGGATTTGGTGATATTACCTGTAATGTTGCATTTTTACTTGCAAAAAATTTGAAAAAAAACCCGCAAGAAATTGCTCAAGAATTTGCCGGAGAGTATAATCTTGGAAATGATTTAGAAAAAGTTGAGGCACATAAAAGCGGCTACCTTAATTTTTTCATCAACAACAATTCATTCAACAATACAGTTTTGCCTGAATCACTCAAGGAAAATTATGGTAGTGTTGACATCGGGAAAAATTCCAAACTTATCGTTGAACACACTTCCGTTAATCCAAATAAAGCTCTACATATTGGCCATCTAAGAAATGTTGCAATCGGGGATGCAGTTTCTAGAATTCTTTCAAAGGCAAATTACGATGTCAAGGTTTTGAATTATATTGATGATTCTGGTCTTCAGGTCGCTGATATAATTGTCGGTTTTAAGTATGGAGGGTTTTCTGAGAGTCCATCAACTGGAGAAAAATTTGCTGATTATTGTGGTGATACTGTTTACGTCAGTACCACTTCAAAATATGAAAGTGACAAGGATTTAGAATCTAAACGACATGAAATTTTAAAAGAATTAGAGGATCCAACGTCTGATATTGCAAAATTTGGGAAAACATTGACCAGAAAAATTTTATCTGATCAACTGGATACAGTATGGAATTTTGGTGCATCATATGATTGTTTGAATTTTGAATCTGAAATTCTGTATTCAAAACTCTGGGAAAAAATATTTGAGAGGATGAAATCAGAAAATCTTGTGCACCTTGAAGATCAAGGTGATAATGTAGGTTGTTGGGTGTTACCAATTGAAAACGAAGATGATAAGATAATTGTGAGAAGCAATGGAGTTACTACGTATGTTGCAAAGGACATACCTTATGCAGCTTGGAAACTTGGTGTATTAAATGACCCATTCAATTATGCAAAATATACTACGCAGTCAAATGGCAGAATACTTTATGAGACAACACTTGAAAAAACACAAGAACCAAAACAATCTTTTGCTGCGAACAAGGTAATAACAGTTATTGATAACAGACAAACTAATCTTCAAAAAATTGTTACTAACCTTATGTCAAAATTTAATCCAGAAAGCTCTTATGTTCATCTTGGTTATGAGGCAGTTACACTAAGCTCTGAAACTGCTAAGATTCTTGGCAATAAAACCGATGGAAAAGATGTGCAGATGTCAGGTAGAAAAGGTCTTTACATTAATGCAGACGAAATTATTGAAAAACTTGAAAAACACATTTTCCTTGAATCAAAAGGTAGGAATGATGATCTAGATGATGCATCACTCAATGAAATAGCTCATAATGTTGCTGCTGGAACTATAAGATATGAACTGATTAAACCTGACCTTGGCAAAATTATTACTTTTGATATCAACACATCACTAAAGCTTGAGGGAGATACATGTAGTTACATCCAGTATTCCTGTGTTAGGGCTGCACGAATATTAGAAAAATTTGGTAATGAACCGAACTTTGATGTGCAATTTGATCAATTGAATACTGAATATGAGACTAATCTCATCAAACAAATTGGGCTGTTTGAGATTTTTGTTAACGATGCCGCAAAAAATTATTCACCAAAAGTTATTGCAAAATATTGCTATGATTTAGCTGTCGCATTTTCCTCATTTTATGAACATGTTAATGTCTTGAAAGCTGATACACCCGAATTGATTAATGCAAGATCATGTCTAGTTTCATCATTCAAGTTAACTTTGGAAAAGGCACTTGATTTGCTAGGAATTACAGCTCCACAGCGTATGTAGATAGATTATTACATATAACCAAATTGAGTATCAAACCTTATGGCAAAAATAAAGCAGAACAACTATGTTTTGTTCTTTTATAATGATTCAAAAAAATGGCTAGCTAAAATTTCAAAAAATGAGCAACTTCATACTCACATCGGGGTCATCAAGCATAGTGATGCAATAGGTAAGGAATATGGTTCTAGACTTGTCACAAACAAGGACAAGTATGTCTATCTTTTTGAACCAACCATTCACGACTTTGTAATGAAGATACAACATGGTACACAGATAGTTTACCCGAAAGATTTGGGTTACATTGTTGCTAGAACAGGTCTTACCAGCGGTCAAAAAGTTGTTGAGATTGGTACAGGCAGCGGTTCATTGACATCATTTCTAGCAGGAATAGTAAGGTCACGAGGTCATGTATACACATATGATGTTGAACCCAAATTTATGAAAATTGCTGAAAAAAATATCAAAAAAGCAGGCATGTCAAAATACATCACAATGAACGAATTAGATTTGAAGAAGGCAAAAAAGTTACCACATTCAGAAGTTGATCTAGTTGTTGTTGATCTTGGTGATCCTTGGAATGTGGTTCCACAGGCACGAAAGATGCTGAAAGGCAGTGGTGGTTTTGTAGCAATTTGCCCTACCATGAACCAGCTTGAAAAATTAGTTTCGGTTCTGGTACAAAACGAATTTTCTGATATTGAATGTACTGAGCAAATTCTTCGCCATATTGAAGCACGTGAAGGAAAAACAAGACATTCTTTTCGTGGAATCGGACATACAGCCTATCTTGCTTATGCAAGGAAGGCATTCTTTGGCAAAAAATCTGCAAAAAAATCAAAAAAGGTCAAGACAAAAACTGTGAGTAAAAATAAAGTTTATTCATCGAAAAAGTAAGTGGGTATATTGTCAAACACTATAACACCAAAGCTGGTAAAAAAATTCGTACCGGTACGAAAATCATCTTCAAGGAAGGGAGACAACGGCAAGGTCTTGGTTCTTGGTGGAAGCTATATCTATCATGGCGCACCAGCCTTATCATCTCTTGCTGCATTGAGAACAGGTGCTGATCTAGTCTACACATGTGTTCCAAAAATTAATGTTCAGTCTACTCGTGCTGTTTCACCTAATCTTATTGTAATTCCTTTGGTTGATTCCAAACTAACTCGTGGTGCGGTTAACAAACTATTAGGTCAGATTCCTAACGATCTTGATTCGGCTACCATAGGTATGGGTCTTTCAATTCAAGATCCTGAGGCACTAAAGCTTCTGGTTAAATCATTGCTTGCCAGAGATGTTAGGTTATCACTTGATGCTACCGCATTAGTAAATTACATTCTGCCACTTTTGTCTGGAAAAAACGTAGTTGTCACCCCGCATGATGGTGAGTTCAAAAGGATGTTTGGAGAGACTCCTCCAGAGTCAAAAAAGGCGCGTATTACAATGGTCGAAAAATTTGCAAAAGAACATTCTGTTACGATTCTCCTAAAAGGTCCAACTGACATAATTTCTAACGGCTCAAGAACATATCTCAATCCAACAAACACTTCTGGAATGACAGTTGGTGGGACAGGCGATATTCTTTCGGGTATTATAGCTGGAATACTTGCACGCAATAGAGATGCATTAGAATCAGCGGTAATTAGTGCGTACTTTAATGGTCTTGCTGGTAAGATGATACAAAAGAAACTTGGGCATCACATGACAGCAACTGATTTACTAGATGCTTTGCCTGCTGTCATGAAATCATTTGATAAAATAAAATGAGTACAAAAAAAGTTCTGCAGCATGTTGACAAAAACATGAACATGCTTATCAAAGATCTTTGTGTCTTGATACGGCAACCAAGTGTTTCTGCTAAAAATCAAGGAATCAAAAAATGTGCAAGTCTTGTAAAAAACACTCTAAAAAAATCTGGTATAAATGCAGAAATCTTGAGCATGAAAGATTATTCACCTATTGTATACGGTGAGGTAAAATCAAAGAAGAATCCAAACAAAACCCTATTGTTTTACAATCATTATGATGTACAACCTGTTGACCCAGTTGAACTTTGGGATGAGGATCCATTTAGCGGGAAAATAAAGGGAAATAAGATCTATGGAAGAGGCTCATCTGACGATAAGGGTGAATTGATCACACGGATAAGAGCTGTCACATCATTTCTAAAAGTGACAGGAGACGTTCCATGCAACGTAAAATTTGTTATAGAGGGGGAAGAGGAAACTGGAAGTGCACACATTGAAGAATATCTAAAAAAATATAGAAAGAAATTTTCTTGTGATGGGGTGATATGGGAATTTGGACATGTTGATAGTAAAAATAGACCAATTATAGATCTTGGAATGAAAGGCTTACTCTATGTTGAATTGTCATTGAGAGAGTCAAAGATGGATGCACATTCGAGCCTTGCTGTATTGATCAAAAATCCTGCTTGGCGTTTAGTTGAAGCCTTAAAAACACTGCGTGATTCATCAGGGAAAATCTTAATCAAGGATTGGTATAAGGAAGTACAACCTCTTGCCAAATCAGATATTAAAATTCTTAAATCATTTCCATTTGATGAGAAAGAGTTCAAAAAGGAATATGGCATTAAGAAATTTCTAGGAAACAAAACTGGACTTGAAGTTAAAAAATCTCTGGTTGCTGAACCGACATGCAATATTGCAGGTATAGTCTCTGGATATTATGGTGAAGGTGCAAAAACTGTTCTGCCAGCAGAGGCACGTGTCAAAATTGATTTTAGACTTGTGCCTAAAATGAATCCCAAGAAGCAGGCTATGAGATTAAAACGCCATCTAGTGGAAAAAGGTTTTGGTGATATTGAAATTAAAATATATCATGGTGAAGCTGCGGCAAGGACAAATCCCAAACATGCATTTGTTTCTGATGTTACAGATGCGGCACGTAGATCATTTGGAAAATATCTTCTAAGTATTTCTAGTGCTGGAACTGGTCCTATGCATGCATTCACAAATATTTTGAAGGCACCAGCAATTGCTATTGGATCCACGCATGTCTTCTCACGTATTCATTCTCCAAACGAGTTTACGCGCATTGATTTACTAAAAAAAGCCACAAAATGTATGTGTCTTATCTTGGATAACTTTGCGAGATCTAACTAGTATTTTGTAAATATGTTATCGCAAGAACTTTTATTCTCCTCAAAATCCACTTGATCTATGACTGCAATGTATATGCCAGGTGCAACGGCTGTTGGCATTACATATAATGAGGGTGTTGTTTTTGCAAGCGAGCGCAGAATTGCTTATGGAAATTTTGTCGTTAGCAAAACTACCAAAAAGACATTTGTGATTACACCTCAAGTCGGTGCAGCATGTGCTGGACTGGTTGCTGATATGCAGATTCTATCATTACAAGTTTCAGCACTGGCTAAGATTAGAAAAATGGAGATTAAACGAGAGGTACCACCAAACACAATTGCAAAGATGATGTCAAACATGATGTATGAAAGAAGGTTCTTTCCATTATTAACACAAGTTATTGTAGGCGGTTTAGTTGGCAAACCTACAATATACACTTTGGATCCACTCGGCTCGGTTTTACCTGATGATTATGCAGCTGTTGGCACAGGAGCGGAAACGGCATTAGGTATTTTGGATCAGCAATACAAAAAGGAACTTAATGAGGCTGAAGCCACAGATCTTGCTGTGAAATCAATTCGTGCTGCTAGCTTGAGGGATTCAGCAAGTGGCGATAACATAGATGTTTTAGTAATAAACAAAGATGGCACTAAAGAAACGGCTGAAAAGATTGCCTAGTATTTGATTTCTTTTTTAGATTCCCAAAAAATATCTGATATATAATGCATGTTTTTTATCACTTCTCCTTTGTCTATCTCATCTAATTGCATACTTGACATTTTTGCCTTGCCTACAGCCAGAAATTTATTTTGTGATTCCTCTATGACACAAACTATCTGACCATTTTCAAAGTCAGAAAATTTTGTAATGCCTGGTCTCATTACATTTGCTCCCTTGCATACGAATTTGATAGCACCCATGTCAACTGTCACATATGGAAATTTTTCTAAAATTGGAATATCATCCAAAAAAGGTAGTATATCATCACCGATCTTTACTGCGGTTATTCCATTACCAGTTATTATAACTCCTTTTTCATCCACTTCATGTGTTCTGACATTTTTCTGCTTAGGCAATTCTATTTTCCATTGTGTATTTATTTGCTCTAATATTTTAGCGGTTTCACTTTTTGATATCAGATTTGATTTCAAGTTTTAGTACTCTCATTTCTTATGTCGATTAGATCACGTAAAATAGAACTGGCTGTTTCAATACCTCCAGCACCTCTACCAATAATGGTTTGTGTTCCTGATTGCTCCGATGTAAATGAAATTGCGTTTAATGTTCCACTGACACACAAAGGATCATCCGCAGCGATTGCTTTTGGAGCAACAATCAATTCTTTATTGCAGGAAGCAATCAATTTAATCGCACAATTTTTTTCTGTGGCATGTTTTATTTCATCACTATCTACATTTCTAATACCAGTTCTTTTAATATCAGGCATTGTAACTTTCATTCCCATTATCCAGTTTGCCAAAATTACAAGCTTGGCAGCAGCATCAAGACCGTCCAAGTCAAGAGATTCATCTGCTTCAACATATCCCTTTTTTTTAGCATCATCCAATGCATCATCGAATGACATACCATCTGCCATGTTGGTTAGAATATAGTTTGTGGTACCATTTAATATTCCATCAAACGAAACTATTCGTTCACCTCTTAAACTATTTTTTGCAAAATCTAAAATTGGTGTACCACCGCCAACTGTTCCACTAAAGCGAAAAAGAACGTGATTATAATCTGCAAGTTCCATGAGTGAAGGGAATGCAAGTGCTAATGGACCCTTGTTTACTGAAATAACATGCATTCCACGTTTCATTGCATCAATGATATGTGTCATTCCAGGCTCAGCATCCTTGTAGTTGCTTTCAGTAGCCTCGATGAGAACTTCCGCTTCTAAATTATTAATATTTTGAGTTCCTGAAGTATTATCAAATGCACCAGAGTATCTATTTACAGAACCATATTTTTTTTTCACATCAATTAATTTACTAGTATCTAGACCTGAAGGATCATTGGCACTACCTTTTCTATCAAATACACATACGATTCTTGGTTTAAGTCCATATCTTGCATACAAATCTTCAGATCTTGATTCCAGAAGTTTTGCAAAACTTTGGCCAACAACCCCAAAGCCACAAAGTATTATTCGCATGGTATAGTAATTCTCAATGGATTATTTAGTCTAACTTATCTAAACGTAGAGAAACCGAGTTTATACAATATCTCAGATTAGTAGGCTGTGGACCATCATCAAAAACATGTCCCAGGTGTGAACCACATTTTTTACAGTTTACTTCAGTCCTTAACATACCGTAACTTGCATCTTTCACAAACTCAATGTTGTCATTATTTAATGCCTGTAAAAAGCTAGGCCAACCAGTTCCGGAATCAAATTTTGTTTCAGATGAAAAAAGTTCTAGACCGCAGCATGTACATTTGTAAGTCCCTTTATCTTTACAGTCACAATAAATTCCTGTGAATGGGGCTTCGGTATTTTTTTCCCTACATATACTATATTCCTCTGGTGATAGTTGGCTTTTCCACTCATTATCTGTTTTAGAAACTTTATCATTCAATTTTTCTTCTTTTTTCTTCTGTGCGTTTCTCCGATTCAAATCTTTCTAGACCATACTCATTCAAATCAACAAATTTCATGATTTTTGATAATGTTGGATGTTTTTTGTTAATCAAGCGATACATTTCTTGTACAATCTTTCTGTAGTCTGCATGACCCTGTGGTACTGTTCTTAGTTCAATTAGGTGCGTTGCCTCTCGTAGGTTAAAGCGCATGTAATATGGATAATTGTAGGCAAAATTTACAATGTACTGGGATTGTTCTGGAAATTTATGTCTTATTTTTTGAAAAACAGATTTGGTTAGATACATACAGTCATCAAAGTCTTTTTCGATTCCGAGTTCTATAATTTCATTCGGTGTATCAAACCCATGATCTGTTGTAAGTAACTGTCTTTCAAGTGTAAGTGCTCGATGCCTATGAAGGTCTCTAAACATTCCAAAGTTTGTTAGCAGATCAAATGTGTAACCAGTCATTTCAAAGGATCTTGGGGGTCTATGCCTTCTATTTTGTCTTGCATTGATTAGCTGTCCAATAATCTTGTTTTTTGATTTTTTACTCATTTTTCTAACATTTTTAAAAATTTGGTCAAATGAAAGGCTAGGAGATTGTTCAAAAATTAATGCGGTGATAATACTGTTTATTGATCTTAATTCAGGCTCAAATTCTACTAATTTTACACAATTTCCAAGAATTGGTTTACCACGAATATTATTTCTAGATGCCTTGTATGAAATTTTTTTAATGTCATTGAAATATTTTTGTAATGCCTTTCCATATTTGTCATTTGAACGACTAACAAATGATTTGATCATTTTATCCAATTCATTTTTAATTTTAGTCCCAAGTTGTTTTTCTTCAGTCAATTCAGAGCTAAAAAGAATTGTTATAAGATATTCAAACGCGCGTCCATTTCCAGTTATACCAACATTAGTTAGTGTTGATGCAGGTAACAGTCCACGTAAAACATCTAATGCCTTTGCTTTCGTTGCAGCACGATAAATCATATTAGCAGATTTTATGTCATTTTCATTCTTTAATTTAGAAATTTTCTTTTCAGTGCCATCTTGTGATTTAAATTTGTAATTTTCAATAGGATCATTTTCTCGTATGAATTTTAACATCGGCTGGACATTCTTTGCATATATGTTGAAATCCAAATTACATGATTCCAAATAGTCATCAGCAAAACGTGATTTTATTAAAACAGGTTCACGATAAAATTTGTATTTACCATTTATTTTTTTATCCCAAGCTACATATCTTGATGATTTCTCTAAATAGGATAAACCAATTCTTCTGTCCTCAATTTTTTTCACAGCAATATTTGATAATCCCTCAATTGCAATTTGCGCACCACCTAACTCAGCAACTGAATCGTCACCATACTCAAGTAAAACACGTTTGTAAAATTCCTCGCCACGATTTGGATTTTTTAAAAACTCGTCCAGAAACACTCTACGCATAGTTTTATCTGTCCTGCTATATCTAGACATGAGTGCACCTCGATCAACCTGCTTAGGTGTTGTAATCACAAAAACAGAATCGTCAATGTTAGAAAAATGTTTTAAAAGTTTTTTTCTTTCGGATATTGAAAATTTTTCTTGCATTGTATAATCAGTATTTGTGATTATAATAAATTATATTGAAATGGAAAGCATGACCAATCTTGATCGCAAGAATTGCTTGTAATTATCTAGACTAGTTTTCACTTTCTGAGTTTTCTTTTGTTTCGTTGATGTGAATCAAATCAGGTGATTTTGGTTGTTGTGGTTTTGATTGCCATCTTAGCAGCACATCTTTGAATTTGTTTGCCTCATCCTCGTTGTCAGTATACATTATTGTTGTAACCCATCTACCTTTGCCAGCAGGTCCACCAATAGAGTTCATCCAGAAATCACTTGGTAATGATTTCAGCGCCTTATTATCAGGGTCACGACTTAGATCAGTCCATCTTTTTGCAACAAATGCCAGAATTTGATTTAACTCGTTTTTGTCAATCATATTATGTATTGTAGGCATTCCAATTTTAAAATTGTGACTATATACCTATCATTCTATTATTAGTTAATTTCTTCTTACAAAAACAGGAAACGGTTTTTACACCTTGTTGGTTATATGGTAATTTACATTATCGCTTATGACCAAGGATGAGATTTCAATCATTGGTAAGCTTGTGAAGGATATGTATGGTACTACTATTGGGAATGTACTGGGTACACTCACTCACATAGATGGTAAAATTCAGACAGTTGGTATAGACTGTGGCTCAGAAGGACTCAAACAAATTCCATACGAGCAGCTTGTGTTACAAGGAGATGTTGTGATCTATATTCCGGGATGGAGAATAGATGCACAAAAGATTTTGAGAGAAAAGAGGCTTACACTTTCACGTCTTAAGGCATTGATGGATATTTTATCAGAAAATGACGCAATGCAATCTGATGCTGACGTAATTCATGATACATACAAAACAAAATTGATGGAATTAGATGAGGCAGAATCAAAAGTAAGAGATGAATTATCAACACGTTTAGAAGAATTAGATAGCCAAGAAAATGTAGTTAAAGTAATGTTGTTTGATGCAAAAGTACAGTTCAAAAGTGAGGAAATCACTGATTCTACATTTGAAACCATACAGAAACATTGCAACAACCTTCTTGAACGATTATCACATGAAAGAGTTGAAATTAATAATGTACAAAGACGTATTGAAGAATTATCGTTGGAAAGTATAGAATTAACTCAACCTAAAAAAGAAATGATACAAGAATCTGCTATTTCCTATCTTGGTTCATCAGGCCATACTATAACTGAACATGCAAACATTTTACCAGAACCTCCAATAGAAAATTCAGAATCACCTATTCAAGCCTTTACTGAAGAGCAAGACGAACATGAAGATTCACCAGAATCTAGCGAGTCTAATTGTATGTCTAGAACTGAATGCAATAACTAACTCTAGTCTTTTAACTACAGCTTAAACCTCACATACATCTATTAACACTTAGAAATAACTTACTCATATTATAATTGAAAACAAATGAGTGATGATTCCTATGAGATTAGTTTGGGAAATTTTGATACAGAAACCAGAGGAAGATCAAATTTAGATCAAGTTTTATTTTGGGATGAGCAAGCAAAAAAACTTTCATGGTTTAAACAATGGACAAAAACTCTTGAATGGAATTCACCATTTGCTAAGTGGTTCATTGGTGGTGAGATCAATGCATCTTACAACACACTTGATGTACATCAGAATAACATAGCAAAGAAACCTGCAATACTCTGGGAAGGGGAGGATGGCACTCGTAGAACAATAACTTATGCAGATCTTTACACTGATGTTTGTAAATTTGCAAATGCCCTAAAATCACTTGGAGTCAGAAAAGGTGATCGTGTTACAATTTATCTTCCTATGGTGCCCGAACTCCCAATTACTATGCTTGCCTGTGCCAGAATAGGGGCCATTCATACAGTTGTATTTTCTGGCTTCAGTGCAGCCTCATTAAGAGACAGAATTGATGATTCAAAATCTAAGGTAATCGTTACTGCTGACGTGGGGTACAGAAGAGGCAGTTCAATGGATCTAAAAGGGATTATTGACGAATCGATAAGCGGACTTAATTTTGTAGAACATGTTGTAGTTTTAAAAAGAGCCGAAGGAAATTTACAACTTGGTCCAAAAGATAGTCTTTGGCATGAATTAATGAAAGGTTCATCTGATAAATGTGAACCAGAGCATCTTGAGAGTAATCATCCACTTTTCATTTTGTATACTTCAGGAACAACTGGGAAACCGAAGGGTGTACTCCATGGGACGGGTGGATACCTTACGCATTTGAATTCAACATTCCAATGGGCATTTGATATCAAAGATTCAGACATCTTTTTTTGTACCGCAGATATTGGGTGGGTTACAGGCCATAGCTATGTGGTATATGGACCACTTCTTCATGGAGCAACTGAAATAATGTATGAGGGCGTACCTGATTATCCTGATACATCAAGAATATGGGATATCATTGATAGATATGGTGTAACAATTTTTTATACCACGCCAACTGCGCTCAGAATGTTCATGAAGTTTGGTGATGCTATTCCAAACTCGTTCAAACTTTCATCCCTTAGACTCCTGGGAACAGTTGGAGAACCAATAAATCCTGAGGTCTGGATTTGGTACTTTAAGACAATTGGAAAATCAAAATGTCCAATAGTTGATACATGGTGGCAAACTGAAACAGGTGGCATGATGCTTTCTCCATTACCAGGTCTTGAAACAATCCCACTCAAACCTGGATCAGCTACAAGATCAATACCCGGTGTTGATATTGCAGTAGTTGATGAAGAAGGTAATGAAGTGGGGTCCAACATAAAGGGGTACTTGGTAATAAGGAAACCCTGGCCCGGAATGTTACTTACACTATGGGGAGATGATGAAAAATACAAGAATGTTTACTGGTCAAAATTTCAGGACAATTATTATCCTGGAGATTATGCGATAAAAGATTCTGACGGATATTTTTGGCTTCTGGGTCGTGCTGATGACATACTAAAAGTTGCAGGACATCGTATTGGAACTGCAGAGCTAGAAAACAGCCTAGTCTCTCATGGTGATATTGCGGAAGCCGCCGTATGTGGAATTCCTGATGAGATAAAAGGTGAGGTAATCGCTGCGTTTGTAGTTTTGAAACAAAATGCAAAAAAAAGCGGAAGCAGATTACGAACAGAACTCATAGAAACTGTTAGGAATGGGATTGGACCAATTGCTACTCCACAGCAGATCTATTTTGTAACAAAATTACCAAAAACTCGAAGTGGTAAAATAATGAGACGTGTGTTAAAAGCAATTGCAAGCAATGAAAAGATTGGAGATGTTAGTACCTTAGAGGATGGCACTGCTGTTAAAGATGTCCAAGACGCGTTTACTGAACTTCAGAGCGCAGTTAGAAAAAATAAAAGTTAGAAAAATCAGGCATTACTTTTCGTTATCTCACAGTATTTATTACTGCCTTCAAAGAATTTTACACCGTAGATTGGAATTTTATCCTTCAAATTTTCAAAAATCCACATAGCTATATTTTCTGATGTAGGAAAATCAAACATGCTGTCAAGATTTGTATGATCTAGTTGTTGGATAGTTTTCCAACATATTTTTTTCATTTCATCAAACTCTATTACCATATTATCCTCATATGTTGAACCAGTTTTTAATTCACCAGATGCTTCGACAATTATTCTAGCTGTATGTCCATGCGGTTTTCCACATTTTGGGTGACCTTTTAAAGTATGAGCAAAATCTATCTCAAATTCTACGCCAATTTTTGTTTGCATGGTCTATGAATATTTTTAGGGTTTGAAATACCTAGCGAATTAGATAGTCCGTTACATATTTTTTTTAAGATTTTTAGTATATTCCCTGTAAGTTTCGAGGAGATTTAAGCAACAAACATTCATCTTCTGCAGTTTTTGATATGCAGGATTTTCAATTGCCATGTCTTTTGTTGATTCATATTTTTTAAAATCAGCAAAAAGAGCAGAAAGTTCTTTTTCAAGAACGTCAATTTTTGTCTCGATTTTTAATAACTCATAACCCTTTGGTTCCATTTTGATTTAATACACATTTAACATTATAAAAAATCTTATAGAATCACATCTCAGGTTAAATATCTGTATGATGTGGGGTATCTATGGCAGAGGCATACATCTTAATCAATTGTGAGATTGGTTCAGAGGAAGATGTCATAACTGCACTGAAAAACATCGATAGTATAAAAGAAGTTCATGGTACATTTGGTGCTTACGACATACTGGCTAAGATTGAATCTCCTCAGGTTGAGGATTTACGTGAAACTATAACTTGGAAAATACGCAAAATAGATAAAATTCGTTCAACATTAACCCTGATGGGTATTGAAGGACAGAGTTAAGCAGTAACTTCTAATATTAATTGTATTTTAATTGCATATCATAGTGGATAGGATTTGAATGTATTTGATTTAGCAGAACAGAATTTTTTAATTACATTTGCTGCAGTTTTAGGAATTGGCTTACTGCAGGGCGCAATATTGGGTAGAGGTATTCGTAATCGCTTTCCAAGCTTAAAAAGGCATGCACAAATTGTTTCATCCTCATTACTAGCACTTTTTTTCATTAATGCAATACTTAGCGTACTAAAATTTGCCGATCCAATCAAATTTTCTATAACTGAATTCATTATTCCAAGCACAACTGATGAAGCATTCCTATTAGTTTTTAATCTTATAGGTGTAAATACAGGAGTAGGAACTGTTATTGCAACATTTATTTCTGTTACACTAATTGTATTTTTGAGATTTGCTGATATACATAACATTGCAAGATATTTTATTTTTATTTTGAGTTCTATAGTTTTAATTGCATCATTACTTGGGAAATTTACAGATTTTGTTCCAACTACATTCCAGATAATGCTTTATGCCTTTTATCAATTAGGAATTACGTTTGGAATATTTTTTATAACTCGCCGCAAGGAATCTGACGTATTATCAGAAATCAAATGATTTGTTATATATTTTTTAAATGAATGATTAGAAAATAAAATATTATTATATTATAAGAGTTTTTTTAGCCCTGCACATCTATTTCTAATCGTAACTTCAGTAACACCAGAGGCAATTGATATTTCTTTTTGTGTTTTACTTCCACCTGATGAAATACAAGCAAGGTATAATGCAGCAGCAGCAATTCCCATAGGATCTTTTCCTGCTACTATGCCAAGCTTCTTAGCTTTGTTTAGTATATTGATTGCTTTTCGTTTGGTCTTCTCACCCAGTCCTGCAATACTTGCAATTCTAGATACACCTTTAACGGGATCTGGTACAGGTATTTTAAGATCAAGTTCTCTGAAAATCAGTCTATAGCATCTGGCAACGTCTTTTCTTCTGATATTTATTGCATTTGCAATATCATCTAATGTTCTTGATGTCTCTGTGTTTCTACATGAAGCATAAATGCAGGCAGCTACCAAACCATGAATAGATCTACCTTTGACAAGTTTCCTTTCAATTGCTTTTCTATAGATGTATGCTGCCTTCTCAATTACTGGATCTGAAATGGAAAGTTTGGCTTTCATTTTATCCATCTCGCTTAGTGCTTGGCGAAGGTTTCTTTCTGCTGATGTGTGAGCTTGAGAACGACTATCCCATGTTCTAAGCCTCTCTATAGATTTTTTCATAGATGAATCTAATGGTTTACCGGTTGAATCCTTATTTTGTTGTCCAATGATAGTTGAAAGACCCATATCGTGTATTGTAATTGATGTGCCAGCACCAACACGACTTCTATCTGTACCATCATTTGAAAATGAACGCCACTCAGGTCCGCCCTCAATGAGCTTTTCCGGCATGACAAATCCACAGAAACTGCAGAATAGCTCTCCTGTATTATTATCCAAGATCATTTTTGTTTTAGTGCATGATGGACAACGTTGTTTTGTAATTGGTACGTCTTCCATTTCTACTTATAATTACATAATTATAATATAAATGATGATTGCTACTCATTCGTGTTTATTTGTATGTAGCTAAAGCTAATTTACTCTCATTTTATAGAATATGTTTTTGTTTTATGTTTTCATTTTTTAGCTAAACAAACAATATGCATAGCCTGCATACGGAACTACATTATACATTATATTGTCAGGGTTAGTAGCGTGGTTTAATCCAATTGAATGGCCTAATTCATGTGTCATAACATATTCAACTGTGTCTACATCAAGTAATTGAAAGCTGCCATCACAACCATAACCACCAATCGCTACTTCTATTACACCTTTGCCTAAAGTAGCGTGACCTAGAACACCCTCTCCCATATTTCTTACAACCCATGTAATCCAAATGCTTGCCTCACCTTGTATGCCAGTTGTGTTAAATCTTATATCCACTTTTTTACCGTCATTGGAGATTAAATTTGTATACTTCTCCCAAAAGCTAAATGAATTTTCTAATGTACTAACATGATCAATTGGAAGACCATCTGGTTGATCATTAATGTAAACCTTGTATTCAATTACATATCTATCCGTTTCTGGGTCAAGCCATACATATCTGTCCGGGAAAATATTTGGTCTGTTAATAAATTGTTCAAGATTCCACTTGTGATAATCTTTCCAATATTTTATAATTACATACTCACTCGGATTGATATTTTCAACATATCTATTTTGATTTTTTATATCACTCTGAATGTTTTTTAGGTATTGTTCAAAATTCCAAGCTTTTCTTTCCAACTCTTTTTGTACAAGTTCAGAATCTGTTTGAGCGTTAACTTTGATTATACTATTTTCAATAAGATATTTTATGCCTGATAGAAAGTCTCCATCAGATATTTTTCCAGCAGACCACCATCCCGCGTTATTTTTAATCCAGGCTGGTATAACATCCGAGGAATTTTCGTTAATATTCTGCGAACTTAGATTGATAATTTTATTTTTTATAAGATATTCAATACCAGCGATAAAGTCATTATCGCTTATCTTATCGTCAGACCACCATCCTGCATTATTTTTGATCCAGTATGGGATTGTTCTTTCTTCAAGAGCTTGAAGAAAAGCAGGCTTCTTTGTTGGATTCTCAAATATATCTAATGAGTATTTTTGCTCTAATTTTTCTAAGGAGATAAGATAATTTTGGGTTACTTGGTTATCCGCATCTATTTCTAAGGATTTTTTAAAATACCGTTCTGCTTCTGAATATTCCCCAAAATTTCCAAAGCCCAATCCCATGCCATTCAAAGCTAAAACGCTGTTTGGGTTAATTTCTAATGCTTTGTAAAATTCAAGCATAGACAACTTATTCAAATGGGATGGATCGCGTGGTGATACATTCTGCTGAGGTTGCATTGCTAAGGTTGATTCCAATCTCAAATTACTTAGCGCAATACCCTTCATTTCAAAAATTTTATAATCTGTTGGATAAATTTTCAGTATCTCATCATAGATTTTTATAGTCTTTTCGTATTCACCTTTTAAAAACGGTTGTTGTGCTTCAGCAAGCAACTTGGTGCGCTCATCCATATCTTGCGCAAATGCTGAACCTGCAAAGAGTACTGCTGTAAGTAAGAAAATCGTAAATAATTTTATAGTATTTTCAATCATGCTTTATTCCATCACTAACTTTGATTTTTTTCAAAAAATGTAATTAAAATATATCTATTGATCATACGTTATATCACCTACAAGTATTTTTTCAGCCTTTTTACCCTTAGAAATTATCAATGCGCCGTCACTATCTATTTTTACCGCCTTTCCATTAACATTGCCTTCACCAGTTATAATGGAAACATTTCTGCCTATCGTCGATGACCTTTTAGTCCATTCACTTTTGATTTTTTTTATACGCCTGGAATTAATTAATTGAAAAACATTTTCTAACTCATATAAGAATTGCTGAACCAATGGTAATGCCTTCTCATTTTTTTTAACAAGTGTTGTAACACCATAAAAATTTGGAGTTTTTTTTATCGTACTTGCCAATTCATGTGGTTTAATTTTAAAATTAATTCCTATACCTAAAACCACGTTTTCAATTTCATTTGATATGATTGATGTATCAACTAATACACCCGCAACTTTTTTTCCTTTTAGCGTAACATCATTTGGCCATTTTAATTCTGGTTTAATTTTTAATATTTTTTCTATTGCCATACATAACGCAAGTGAAGTGGCAATAGGTACAAGTGTTGTATATGAGACATCAAACTTTGGATGAATTATAATTGACATCCAAATTCCACCAGTGGGCGATTTCCATTTTCGTTTCATTCTACCCCTTCCCATGGTTTGTTTTTTTGATATGATAACTGTACCATTTTCTTTATCATTAGATGCAATTTCCATTGCAAAATTTTGTGTTGAATCTGTTGAATCAAAATAATAAACTCTTTTTCCCAAAAATTTAGTATTCAAATTTTGAGTGATTTCCCATGGTAAAAGAAGTTCTGATGAATCTATCAATCTATATCCTAGATTTTGTTTCGATTCTATTTTATAGCCTAGCGAACGAATTTTTTTAATATCCTTCCATACAGCAACTCTGCTTATTTTTAGAATATCACTCATGTCCTGTCCAGATAAAAACTCTGATTCATGTGCCTTCAAAAAAGAAAGAATTTTTAGGAAGCTAAAGTCGTCAAACGAAGTAAACATCATGTACAATCTAAACTAAAAATTATAAAAACTAATTTATCTCATAGAATTCATGGAGAGAGACTCTCATACTGATGAAGAAATCAAACAAATATTTGCATTAAAAAAAATTGCTGTTGTTGGAATGTCAAAACACTCGATTAAGGCGGCTCATTTTGTTCCAAAATATTTGTCCGAGCAAGGATTTGATATTACACCAGTTAATCCTAACGCTGATGAAATATTAGGAAAAAAATCTTATCCTGACATATTATCCTTGAATCATTCTATTGATGTGGTAGATATTTTTAGACCGTCTGAGCAGGTATTACCAGTAGTTCGAGATGCAATTAAAAAGAAACCCAAAGTGATTTGGCTTCAGGAGGGCATACATAATGCTGAGGCTGAGGAACTTGCAAGGAGTAATGGAGTCACGGTTGTATTTAATAGATGCATGTTAGCGGAGCACCAACGTCTTTTTTAAAATGACCGAACCATCATTTACAGATTTTTACAGATCATTAATGGATCTTGTTAAAACATTTGAAGAAAAGAATACTATCCTCAAGGTCGAGGAAGATCTTGCACTGAATATAATACGAATATTTGGTGAAGGGGTAGATTCTGTTTCTCGTGCAAAAAATGGTTTGGAGGAGGTAGTAGAGTTATCATATACTACTGCTGAACATCACCCATATTGGGCATTATTGTATAACTGTTCTCAGATTTCCAAGTCTATATTGGAAAAATGGGATGATGAACTAACTGAAGAAGATTTAAGCGAAATACGTTGGATGATTTCTGAGTTAGAAAATTCGTGCAATAAACTCAAAAATAAAGTGGAAAGTCAAGACAGCAGAGATAAATAATTAGGACTTGTTTTTTAGCCATGCCAATAAAAATTGGTCTTATCGGTAAGACAAACACTGGTAAAACTACATTCTTTAATTCATCTACATTGTCATCAGATGAAATTTCAACCTATCCTTTTACCACTAAAAAATCATCAACCTCTGTTGGATATGCCATTACGCTTTGTGTACATTCTGAATTTAACGTAAACGATAACCCAAACAACTCTAGATGCGAAGATGGATGGAGGTATATTCCAATTGAATTAATTGACTTACCTGGACTAATTAAGGATGCATGGAAAGGAAAGGGTTTAGGCAATCAATTTCTTTCAATTGCGTCACAATCAGATGCTTTGTTACATATTGTAGATGCATCTGGTGGTGTTGATTCTAGTGGGCGTATAGCTGAAGTAGGCTCTGGTGATCCTGTTTCCGACTTTGCTGACATTGAAGAGGAGTTAAACATGTGGTATCAAAAAATTTTTGAGGGTAATCGAGACAAACTCAAAAAAATGGCCGAGCCTGATAATGATCAGGTAAATGCATTAACTCAATTATACCAAGGCATGGGTGTAAAAAAGAGTCATGTGAAAGAGGCATTAAGGATAACTCAACTTGAAGAAAAAGATATTGAAAATTATGATATTCAAGACAGCAAAAAATTTTCAACCGAACTTAGAAGAATCTCTAAACCAACTTTGATTGTAGCAAACAAAATAGATGTTAAGGGGGCAGATAAAAACTTTCAGCGACTCCGTGAAAGATACAATGATATGATTGTTGTTCCAGCAAGTGCCGATAGCGAGCTGAGCCTTAGACGCGCGGAACAAAAGGAACTGATCAAATATTCACCGGGCTCGGAACAATTTGACATTTTAAGAGACAATGATCTGAACCAAAAACAAAGAGATGCTCTTGATTTTATCAAAAGCGACATTATGGGAGAATACATGCGTACTGGGGTCCAATTTGCAATCAATGTCACGGTTTTCAAATTGTTAAAGATGAATTCCATTTATCCTGTTGCTATACCAGAAAAGCTTTCTGATAAAAAGGGTCGTGTACTTCCAGATCTTATATTGCTAAAAGATGGTTCTACAATTGTTGACTTGGCAAGGGAGATCCACTCAGATTTAACCAAGGGTCTTCTATATGCAAAAGATCTAAGATACAATTTGAGGGTTCCAACAAACTATCAATTACGAGATAGGGATGTTATTTCTCTTGTAAGTGCATCAAAGAAATAACTATTCTGCCTTAATTTTTTCTTGTTTTACCCATGCAGTCTTATTTTTATGGTCAACAAAAACGATATTCTTTTCTGCAATTTCAGTTCTAATATTGTCTGCCTGCTCGTAGTTTTTTTGCATTCTATATTCATCACGCTTCTTTATCATCTGATTAATTTCATTTTTTTCTGCATCTGAAACTTTAAGAATTTGTATTCCCAGAATCTCTGACATTCTCTCAAACTCTGGCAAAATTATCTCTGCAGAGGTTTGTGTGATTTTTTCTTCCGCAGCTAGAGAGTTAACCTTCCTGATTAATTTGTAAAAAGCGGTTAGTGCAAGTGGAGTGTTCAAGTCATTATTTAGTGCAGAATCAAATTCTTCTTTGCATTCTTTTACCAGTTTTTCCGCAATTGTTTCTTCGTTAGTACCTTCAGCCAACCTTAGTTCATAATAACATGATTCTATCTGCCTTAGTTTTGTAATGTTTTCTTTTAGAAATTTCTCAGAATAATCAATTGGTTTTGAATAATTACCAGAAAGACAAAACAATCTAATGATGTTTGGTCCCCAATTTTCTAAAACACGATTTACTGATTTCACGTTCCCAAGGGATTTGGACATTTTTTCACCGTTTATGGTTATCATACCAACATGCATCCAGATCTTTGCAAATTGATTTGGAATGAAGGATTCTGATTGTGCAATCTCGTTTTCATGATGTGGAAAAATAAGATCACGCCCTCCACCATGAATCTCAAAATTTTCACCCAGATACTTTAAACTCATTGCAGAGCATTCAATGTGCCATCCTGGTCTACCTTTACCCCACGGGCTATCCCACGATGGTTCAGACTCTGAAAACTTCCACAATGCAAAATCGATTGGATTATTTTTTTCCTCATCAATGGCTACTCGAGCTCCAGAAATCAAATCATCAGTCTTTTTCTTGGATAGTTTTCCATATTCAGTAAATTTTGAAACAGAAAAATAAACTCCATTTTTTGTTACATACGCATATTTTTTATCAACAAGACTAGCAATCAAATTTTGCATGTCTTCAATATGCTCAGTCGCCTTTGGGTATATGGTGGCTCTTTTAACATTTAATCCATCAAAATCATCAAAATAATTTTTGGTAAATTTAGCAGCAAGTTCCAGCGGCGATGTTTTTTCTTGGTTCGCTCGATCTATTATCTTATCATCAACATCCGTAAAGTTTTGAACAAATTCTACGGGAATTTTTTGTGATTCTAAAAATCTACGTAATACATCAAAAACGATGATTGTTCTTGCATGCCCTATGTGAGCATCGTCGTAAACTGTTACACCACATAGGTAGATCTTGACTTTGCCTGAAAATTCTAACTCTGTTTTCATATTTTTGAGCGTGTCAAATATCTGCATTAATTTTCTACACTCTCTCAGGCAAAATTCTTTTGTGTTGGGTATTTTGGTACATCTGGTAAATCTTTTCTACGGATTTTCTTGAAATCTCTGTCTTTTGAATAGTCTCATCTACTGACAATTTTTTATCTATTAGGCAATACAGTGCAGGGTCAATCTCTTCATATGAAATGCCAATTTCTTCTTCTGCATCATGTCCCTTCCAGAGATTGGGACTGCTTTTTTTAGTGACTATGTTATTCGGCACACCGATGGTTTTAGCTAATTCTCGCAGCTGTGTTTTGTAAAGTGATACTATTGGTAGTATGTCTGCACTTCCATCACCAAACTTGGTGAAATACCCAATAAGATATTCACTTTTATCACTCGTACCTAAAACTAGGAGATTTTTGAGATTTGCGTAATAATAAATTATATTTGATCTTATTCTGGCGCGTAGGTTTCCTAATGCAAGTTCATCTGGTTCCAGATAATTTGAGTATCTTTTATGAATAGTATTAATGTCAATGAGCTTGTAGTTAATTCCAATCTCACCAATAATCTTGAGGGCGTCACCTGTCTCACTAGATGGAGATATGGCGGAATCAGGCATAACAAGTGCTAATACCTCTTTTGTTTCAGATATTTTTCCACATAGATATGCAACTGTCGCAGAGTCTATGCCACCACTAAGTCCAAAAATAACACCGTCAGCTTTATTCTGCGAAACCGTGTCTTTTAGAAACGCTTCAATATCTTGCTGGATCTTTGTGTAATCTTGCTTGATAATTTCCTGCAGAATTTCCTGGTTCATTGTACCATCTTTGGATTCTAGGCATAAAAATTGTTATCTAATCAATGATAGTATTTTTTTTTTTCAATCAATCAATAATATTACATTTCGGATTTTTTATTGATTTTTAAAAATGATAATTCATGATTGGCAAGCTGATTTTAACAGCCATAATACTAGGCGGAGGAGCTTTCTTACTGTTATCTGACGGTTTTGAGGAATATATTTCTCCATATGCTAACGCAGCAGCCAGTGATATTGAAAATATGAAAAACGATCCAGCTATACAAGCCAAATTTAGTCAAGCACTTGATACAATCTATGAAAATTTATCTAAGATAAAATTTTCATTAAGCGATTTTTTTTAGAAATTAATTTTTACTATAAATCGATGTATACTCCATCATTTCTTTCTTCAACCACATATGTTTGAAGTTTTACACCTTTCAAATAATCTTGTAGTTCACCTGTTTTGATATTGTAATGCCAGAAATGTGATGGGCATTCTAAAATGTTACCATCAAGTTTACCTGTAGCAATTGAAGTATCTTGATGTACACATAGTGCATCCAACGCATGATATCCATCTTGGTTAAAAATAGCAATTTTTTTCCCATCAATATCAAATTCTTCCCCACTGTTAGGAGCTATTGTATTTTTTTCCGCTATTTTTTTCCAAGTCATTTACTTATTATCAGTCATTTTTCTTGTAGTAAAAAGTTTTTCAAATCATGATAGGATTTTATATTCCCTTAAAATCCAAATTTGTGTTGAGTAAAGTAAAAAATCCAAAGTTAGCTAAGCAAGGTAAGCTCTCTTACGAGTGGGCAAGATCTCATATGCAGATTCTAGATAACACTATAAATCGTCTAAAAAAATCAAAACCACTCAAAGGAATTACGTTAGGATTTTGTTTGCATATAACAAAGGAAACATCGGTTTTACTTATTGGTATCAAAGAGTTGGGAGCCAATGTTGCGTGTTGTGGTGGAAACCCGCTTACTACTCAGGATGATATAGCAGCTTTTCTTGCTTCGCAGGGAATTCATACATATTGTTGGGCTGGACAAAGTCCTAAGGAATATGATTGGTGCATACAACAGGTTCTAAACCATAAGCCACAGATTTTAACGGATGATGGTTCTGACAT
>Ga0208879_1001029_pt1 | contig 27265 bp, 27 predicted proteins | sample Knorr_S15_td_Bot_FD_185605 | JGI IMG/M metagenome (GOLD analysis project Ga0208879, IMG submission 185605) | Marine microbial communities from Southern Atlantic Ocean transect - Knorr_S15_td_Bottom_ad_5009_LV_A (SPAdes) (version 2) | ecosystem: Environmental > Aquatic > Marine > Oceanic | place...
CTCGACGAGATCCAGGCGCTCGATGCCGGGCACCGCTTCGAGGACCTCAATGGCGCGCGTCCTTTTTGTGGCGTGGGCGTAACGATCCCTACTTTCGAGCAGGTCCTGACCGCCTTCCCGGACACGCGCATCAATGCAGAGGCCAAGGAGCCGGAGGCCGCCGGGCCGCTCGTGGAAGTGATTCGACGACATCATGCGCAGCATCGTGTACTCGTGGCGGCGGAGTTCGAGCGCTGCCGACGAGATGCCCGTGGCTACGAGGGCCCCTGGGGTGCGAGCCGTCACCAAGTCCTCCTCTTCTTGGCGCTGCACAGACTCCCGGGCGGTGGTCCCTACACGCCGCGTACCGATGTTCTCCAGGTGCCCGAGCACTGGAAGGGCATCAGAATCGTCTCGCGGGCCTTTGTTCGAGCGGCCCACCGGCGCAATCTGCCAGTGCAGGTCTGGACCGTCGACGATCCAGAGTCGATGAGACGCTTGCTCGCGTGGGGTGTGGACGGCATCCAGAGTGACCGCCCCGACATACTCGCCCAGGTACTCACCGAGGTTGCAGGTCGGCCCCCGCCGCCGGGGCCGGTGGAGGGCGCCGCATGAGTGCTGTGGCGACGGAACTGGGAAGCCGCTTTGCGGAGGTCGTGCAGGCCGCCCGAGGCGGCATTCTTCGGGAAGGAGGCCTCGTGGTAGCGACGTCCGGAGGCCTCGACTCGATGGTGCTGCTCCACTTGCTGCGGTTCGGGTTCCAATCCAGCGGCCTTCCGATCCACGTGGCGCACTTCGATCATCGCACGCGAGAGGGGTCGCGCTCGGATTCCGAGTGGGTGTGCGGAGTCGCTTCTGTTTGGGGGCTCCCAGTCTTCGTGGAGCGTGCTCAAGAGCCGCTACGATCCGAGGAGTCGGCTAGGAATGCGCGATACTCATACCTCGAGTCGGTCAGGCGAGCCGTCCGCGCAGACGTTGTGGTGACGGCCCACCACGCCGACGATCAAGCGGAGACGGTCCTGTTTCGCTTGCTGAGGGGCAGCGGCACGGTTGGGCTCTCCGGCATCGCCGAGTTCCGGGAGCCGGGGCTCTGGCGACCACTGTTGCCCTTCTGGAAAGAGGAACTCGTCGAGTACGCCGACTCCGTGGGGCTCAGGTGGCGGGAGGATCCGTCCAACCTGGAATCGGCTTTCGCTCGCAACGTCCTGCGTAGCCGGATCATTCCGGACGCCGAGTCCTCCGTAGCGCCAGGCGCGCGCCGTGCGCTGGTGCGCCTGGCGGAACAAGCGCGCGACGACGTCGAGGCCTGGCGGTACCTGTTGCCGGGGCTCGTGGAGACGCTGGATCTGGAGGAGGGCGACGACGCGCTCTCCGTCGATCGTGCGCAGCTACTACTATTGCCCGGTGCCCTTCGTGGCCGCGTGCTGCGCTGGCTCGGCGAGCGACTCGGCGCCCGCCTCGACACAGTAGGAACTCGGTTGGCAGCCGAGTTCGCCAGCTCGGGCGGAAGCGGCCGGCATCTGGACCTGACCGCCGGTCTCGTTGTGAGGCGTGAACTGGACCGGATCGTGTTGCTGCCGAGGCCCTTGCTCGGAAAAACCAAGGAGGCGTCAGACACACCGTTGAGCATCCCAGGTGCTCGCGCCGGCTCGGGCAGCGTGACGCTCGGCGGCCGCACTTTCACGGTGAGCTGGGGTGGTCCGGAGTCCTCGGAGTCGGTGCGCGACTCTGTTACCGTGATCGCGCCACACTTTCCGCTGACGGTGCGCGCACGCCAAGCAGGAGATCGGATTCAACTCTCCTACGGCTCGAAAAAGCTGAAGAAGCTACTGCTCGAGGCGCGCATCCCGCGGTCGCTGCGGTCGCGGCTGCCGGTGTTCGTGGACGCGCGAGGAGAGGTACTTTGGATCCCTGGAGTGGCGACCGCCGTAGGGCCGGAAGCCCGCGACGACGGACGCCAAGTTTTTCACATTGGAATCGATGATGCCGACACTCACTGAGGACACGCAGTTAGGCGGTCAGGAGCTGAAACGCATCGTTTTCTCGGAAGACGACGTGCAGCTCCGCGTTCGTGAGTTGGGGAGAGAGATCACGGCGGCGTATACCGCGTCGGACCGGCTGCTCGTGCTGGGGCTGCTGAAGGGCTCGTTCCTGTTCATGGCCGACCTCGTGCGGGCGATCGAGCTTCCCTTGCACGTGGATTTCATGGTGGCGACGAGCTATGGCGCCAATAAGGTTTCGAGCAGTGACGTGCGGCTGCTATACGATCCTGGTGCTTCCCTGAAGGGCCGTGCGGTGTTGCTCGTAGAGGATATTATTGATAGTGGGAACACGCTCACCCGACTCATTCCCCGCCTCGAAGCCCGTGGTTCGGCCTCGCTGGAGATCTGTGCTTTGCTCCACAAGAGACTCACCACCCTGGAGCCAGAAACACGCTGGGTAGGCTTCGATGCACCTAACGAGTTCCTTGTGGGGTATGGACTCGACTACGCCGAAGACTTCCGTCACTTGCCATATATCGCGAGCCTGTAGGAGGCCAACGGCCTCCAGTGCCACGCTAAAGTAGAAAAGCAGCATGCCAGAATCTGATCCGAACCGCCCCGACGCCAATAACCGTCTCGGCCGTGTGTCCAAGAACGCCGCGTTCTTGATGATGCTGGTGTTGATGCTTCTGCTGGCGGTGCAGTTCGTGCGCAGCCAGGAGGAGACGCGCGCGGAGATCACGTACACGAGGTTCATGCGTCAGCTGAACAACGGGAACGTGTTCGAGGTGACCGTGATCGATCGCAGAATCGAGGGCGAGTTGCGTGCGCCCATCATGGAGCAGGAGTTGGAGGTCACGCGCTTCGAGGTCACGCTACCGAGCGACGTTACCGACGGGCTGCTCGAGGCCTTCGTGTCCAACGACGTCATCATTCAGGCCGAGTCTCCCGAGGCGGGGTGGGGCACACTGCTCATTGGAGCGCTGCCGTGGCTGCTCTTCATCGCCTTCTGGATCTGGATTTTCCGAACCATGCAGGGCGGTGGCAACCGCGCGTTCCAGTTCGGCCGCTCCAAAGCGAAGCTGATTTCTCCGGACACACTCAAGGTCACCTTCGCGGACGTCGCGGGCGCGGACGAAGCCAAGGAGGAGCTTCAGGAAATCATTGAGTTCCTCAAAGATCCGGCCAAGTTCTCGCGGCTCGGCGGACGGCTACCCAAGGGCGTCTTGCTCATCGGTCCGCCGGGAACCGGAAAGACGCTACTCGCCCGCGCCGTCGCCGGCGAAGCCGACCGACCCTTTTTCCAGATGTCCGGTTCGGACTTCGTCGAGATGTTCGTCGGTGTCGGTGCGTCGCGCGTTCGCGACCTGTTTGAGCAGGGCAAGGCGCATGCTCCTTGCATCATCTTCGTCGACGAGATCGACGCGGTGGGTCGCCACCGCGGCGCGGGGCTAGGTGGTGGCCACGACGAACGCGAGCAAACGCTCAATGCGCTGCTGGTCGAGATGGATGGCTTCGAGTCCAACGAAGGCGTCATCCTGCTCGCGGCGACGAATCGTCCGGACGTTCTCGACCCCGCACTGCTGCGTCCAGGGCGCTTCGACCGACAGATAGTGGTGGACATGCCGGACTTGAAGGGTCGTGAGGGCATCCTTCGGGTTCACGCCAAGAAACTCCCGCTCGCGGAGGACGTCGAGCTGCAGCTCACCGCGCGCGGCACGCCCGGCATGAGCGGAGCGGATCTCGAGAACATCTGCAACGAGGCGGCGCTTCTGGCTGCTCGGCGGGACGGCGACAAGGTCTCGATGGATGATTTCGACGAGGCGAAGGACAAGGTCATGCTGGGGGCGGAACGTCGTTCTCTGGTGCTGAACGAGGGGGAGCGGAAGCTCACCGCTTATCACGAAGCCGGCCACACGGTCGTCGGCCTGAGGATTCCAGGTCTCGATCCGGTACATAAAGTCACCATCGTGCCCCGGGGCAGGGCTCTGGGCATCACGGCGAGCCTACCCGAAGAAGACCGCCATTCGTATCGCAAGGAGTGGATGGAGGGTCAGCTCGCCATGCTTTTCGGAGGGCGAGTGGCGGAGGAGATGACGTTCGGTCCGGAGTCCGTGACGACCGGGGCCGGCAACGACATTGAGCGCGCCACGGACATGGCGCGGCGCATGGTCACATCGTTCGGCATGAGCGATGGCATCGGGCTAATGGCGGTTGGCGAGCCCGAACACGAAATCTTCCTAGGCCGTGACATCTCGCAGCGTCGGACCGTTTCGGAACACACTTCGCGAATCGTTGACGAAGAGGTAAAGCGCATTCTCGACAAGGCTCACGCGCGCGCCCGCGAAGTGCTGGAGGAGAACCAGGATCTTATGGAGGTCTTTGCTCAGGCGCTGCTGGAGCGCGAGACACTCGACCGCGAAGCGATCCAGATCTTGGAGCGTGGCGAGCAGCTTCCGCCGCTCGAGGTCCCGGAGCCGGAGCCGCTGGCTCCCGCCGCTGTGGAGTCGACGCCGAAGCCGGAGAGGTCAGCACCGCCACTGGCGTTGCCCGGGACAGAGGGGCCGCTTCCGGGACCAGCCTAAAACGGACCGGATTAGAAAAGAGGAGACACTGCGGTGGGGTGGATCTGGGAACAGCTCCGGTTCTTGACGCCGGGATGGACCGACCTGGTCGAGATCCTGATCGTCACGTTCCTGCTCTATAAGGTCCTTCTCGTGATCCAGCGCACGCGTGCGATGCAGATCATGCTGGGCGTGGCCTTGCTCGGCTTCGCCTACGGCTTGGCTCGCCTACTGGATCTGATCCTGATTCGTAGGCTGCTGGAGGCGAGCTTTGCGTACGGGGCGATCGCGGCGCTGGTCGTATTTCAGCCCGAGCTGCGCTCGGCGCTCGCTCGCCTGGGCCGTAGCCGCATGATCCGCGTCTTCCGGCCCCTGGAAGGTGTGCGCGCGGCGGAGGAGGTCGTCGAGGCCGCGTTGCGGCTGGCCCGCGCCCGCCATGGAGCGATTATCGCCATCGAGCGCGACGTGGGACTCGATGAGTACGCAGAAACCGGCAGCGTGGTTGACGCGCGTGTCTCGGCAGAGATGTTGGCCACCATTTTCACGCCATACTCTCCGCTGCACGACGGCGCCGTGCTCATCACGGGGGACCAGATCAAAACCGCAGGTGCGATCCTGCCGCTCACCCAGTCTTCGGTGAGGGATCGCTCATTGGGCACGCGCCATCGCGCTGCGCTCGGCCTGAGCGAAGAGACCGACGCGCTCGTCATCGTCGTCAGCGAGGAAACCGCCCAGATCTCATTGGCGGTGGAAGGTCGCTTGGAACGAGACGTCGATTCCGACCGACTGCGAGAGGTTGTGGTGGGCAATGTGCCCCAACATAATCCGATACTGGCACCGGCACAGGGGTAGCCCGGGAATCCCCCGAAATCTTGAACGTAGAGACGACCGACGCGCGCGTTGACACTTACACGACAACGCGCCTACATTCTGCGAATCGTGCAACATATTCTAGGAGTTGGCCTTCGTGGGAACCCAGTATCAACTGATGACGCTCTTTGCGGATGGCGGGTGGATGATGTATCCGCTCGTGCTCTGCTCGCTAATCGCGCTGGGCGTGATCATCGCCAAGTTCTGGACCCTTTGGACCGCTCATCACGGTACCTCACGGGTGCTGCAAGAGGTCGAAGAGGCCACCGCCAACGGCGACCTCGAGGCAGCGCTCGAGATTGCTCGGGACACGCCGGGGCCGACAGCGGCGATTCTGCTGGTGGGTTTGCGTCGCGTGCAGCGCGGCAGGATGATGGCCGGCGAATTGGAGGCCGCCATCGCGACGACCGGCACGATCGAGCTCGGCTTCCTGGAGCGGGGCCTGGTTATTCTGGCGACCATCGCCAACGTGGCGCCTCTCATGGGCTTCCTCGGCACTGTCGCGGGCATGATCCTCGCTTTCGCTGCGATTGAGCAGGCCGGCACGGTCGAACCGACGCTGGTGGCGCACGGCATCAAAGTGTCGTTGCTCACAACGGCCGGCGGGCTGATCGTCGCGGTACCGATCAACATCACCTACAACTTCTTCGTCACCCGTATCGATGCGCTCATCGTGAACATGGAGCAGGGTGCGCAAAAGATCCTCAACCTCGCCTGGGAACTCGAGCAGAAGGGTGAGCTCGAGGTCGTCAGGCTGGTGCAGGATGGGTAGGAACCTTTCGCGGGCACTACCTGTACCTCAGAGAACCGAGGCCGAGGCTTATATATGTCGATTTTAGGCAAAAAGAAGAGCAAGGTCAGCGACGGCGTGAATATGGCGTCGACAGCCGACATCGCATTCCTGTTGCTGATTTTCTTCTTGGTGACGACCACCTTCCCGAAGGACAAAGGCCTCTCGATCGTGCTACCGGAGCCCGGCGAGGAAGCCCAGGTCAGCCAGAAGAACATCCTGCACTTGATCATTCAGCCGAGTGGGATCGTCGACGTGAAGCGCGGCGAGAGCCAGCAGATCGTGCAGATGCGACCGTCCGAAATCGAGGGATTGTGGCGGCAGGAAGTCTCGGCGAATCCAAACATGATCGCCGCGGTCAAGACCGACCCGGAGGCGCCCTACAAGTTCATGATCGACGTGCTTGACGCGCTCAAGCGCGCCAACGCTGAGCGCATCTCGCTTCAGATTCTGGAGAACTAGACGACATGTCGATCAAGGGTGGTGGTTTTCAAAAGTCATCCAAGCCGACGGATGAGGTTCCCACTTCGTCGCTTGCAGATATTGCGTTCTTGCTTCTGATCTTTTTTATGGTCACGACGGTCTTCCAGAACGACCGTGATCGCCCCATCGAGTGGCCGCGCGCCCTGGCGGCGCAAAAGATCGACGAGAAGCAAAAGAACATCCTCAACATTTGGATGGAGCGCGACGGTGTGGTCTACATCAACGACCAGGCTTACAGCATGGAGCAGGTGACGACCGTGGTCGCGCCCCTCTACGCCGAGTCCGAGCGTGCCCTGGTGATCTCAATTCGGGGTGATCGAGAAGTGCAGTACCGCTTCATTGATCAAGTGCAAACTGCGCTGGTCAGCGCCGGAGTGGTTCGTGTGGTGTTCGCCACACAATTGGAGCAAAGCATGCAGAGGGAGAGACGATGACAGCAGAAGCCCTTCCGGCTGCACCTGCAGAGACCGCGAACGACCGCCTCAAGCGGGACTTCACCTCGAAGTTCTGGGGCTCGATGATTGCCGCCACCGTGGTGCACTTCGTTCTGTTCGCCTTCTGGCCGGAGCTGACAGCGGAGGATTTCTCGTTCGAGAGCACGGAGCTCGAAGCCATCGAGCTACCGCCCGAAATCGAGATTCCGCCGCCGCCGCAACAGATTGCGCGTCCCGCGACGCCGATCATCGCGACCGCGGATATCGACGAAGATATCACGATTGCGCCGACCACCTTCGAGGACAATCCGGTGGAGGATCTTCCGCCGCCGCCCGAGGAGGTCACAACCGACATCTCCGCCGCGCCCACGTTCACGCCCTACACGGTGGCTCCGTCCATCTTGAACCGGGCAGAGGTGATGCGGTCGATGGAGCGGGAGTATCCGCCCCTGCTGCGGGACGCCGGAATTGGTGGCACGGTCACCGTGTACTTCTTCATCGACGAAGATGGTCTCGTGCAGGATCGGCAGATCAATGACAGCTCAGGCCACCAGGCGTTGGATGACGCCGCGATGGCAGTCTCGGAGATCTACAGATTCTCGCCCGCTCTGAACCGTGACAAGAAGGTTCCGGTCTGGGTGTCGTTCTCCATTACGTTCCAGGTCCGCTAGCACGGAGCCCGAAAGGCCCCTTGTAGGGGACCCCGCCGGTGCTCCGGCGGGGTCCCTTTCTTATGTTACCCATTCATGTCGACCAACGATGCCACGATGACCACGGCTTATAGCGCGCGCTTGGCGGAGGCACTGCCTCGTGTGCGCGACCGCATCGCGGACGCGGTACATGCCGCGGGGCGCGACGGGGGCGCGGTGCGCCTCGTCGCGGTGACCAAGGCACACCCACTCGAGGCGGTCGAGGCCGCGTTGGGGGCCGGGCTGTCGGACCTGGGAGAAAACAGGATCGAGGAGTTGGAGGGCAAAGTCGGTGCGCTCGGACGCAGTGCGGCGACCTGGCACATGATCGGTCACCTGCAGAGCCGAAAAGCCCGGCAGGCGCTCGAGCTCGCGGACCTGATCCACTCGGTGGATTCGGCCAAGCTCGCCACGCGTCTCGCACGGATGGCCGAAGAGGACGGCCGAGTCGTGCATGTGTTGGCGCAGGTGAACACGTCGGGGGAAGCGGCAAAGAGCGGCTTCGAGCTCGCTCGCGCCGTGGACGACCTGCTACCCCTCGCGGAGTTGCCGGGACTGAAGATTGATGGTTTGATGACGATGGCCCCCTTCGGCGCCGAAGAGCTCATTCTGACACGGGCGTTCGGAGGACTACGGGAGGTACACGAGCGACTCAGAGCTCAGGGCGCCCGCATCGGCCAGGAGCTATCCATGGGAATGACGAACGATCTGGAGATCGCGATCCGAGAGGGCAGTACCATGGTTCGGATCGGCACGGCGCTCTTTGGGCCCCGAGCCCAGAAGGCCTTTTCAGGAGCCGGACAATGATCGACCTGACACCACTCGACGTTCGCAACAAGCGTGGGGACTTCAAGAAGCTCATGCGCGGCTATGACCCCCAGGAAGTCGATGTCTTTCTGGAGATCGCCGCGGAGCGCCTCGAGGAGCTCGTTCGCGAGAACATCGTCTTGAGGGAGCGTTCCGAGAGTCTGGAGCGACAGGTGGGCGCGCAAACCGGCCGCGAGCAGGCAATTCAGGAGGCGCTCGTTACAGCCCAGGAGCTGAGAGCCGACATTCACTCCCAAGCGCAGCGCGAGGCGGACCACCTGGTCAAAGAGTCTGAGACCGAGGCGCGACGGCTTGCGGCAGAAGCCGAGGCCAACGTGCGCAACCTGATTCGAGACGCCGAGCGCAGGCTCGAGCTGGGCAGGGACGCGCTCGAGGAGATGGAGCGGCGCAGAACCCGGTTCCTGAAGGCGTTTCGCCAATTGCTCGAGCGCGAGCTCGACGTAGTCGATGTCGAGGATGAGCGCGCGATGTTCGAGGATCGGCCGATCGACCTCGACCTTGGAGGTGGGCGCTTCTCCTCCTCCGCCGTGGAAGAAGTGTCCGCTGCGATGGAAGCAGAGGAGTCAGCGGATGGCGAGATCGAAGAAGCCGCTGCTGAACCGGGGGCCGAGGAAGCATCGGAGGAGGCTGCGGACGACGCCCAGGCGCTTCTTCTATCCCTCGAAGCCGACGAGGACGGCTGAGCCTCCAACTCGTCGACTCTCAATGCCTGCTGCCGTGAACGAATCTCAGGACCTCGCGCAACGAGTTGATGCGGCGGTGGCCGCTGTGCGCGAACAGACCAACCATGAGCCGCGTGTCGGTATCGTGCTCGGCACTGGCCTCGGTGGGCTCGTCGAGCAAGTGAGCACCGAAGCCGTGATCCCGTACGGACAGATTCCGGACTTTCCCGAGCCCACCGTAGAAAGCCACTCGGGGCGGCTCGTGTTCGGTGCGCTGGGGGGGACGCCGGTCGTCGTCATGCAGGGGCGCTTCCACAAGTACGAGGGATACTCTCTCCAGCAGGCGACCTTCCCGATTCGGGTGTTGAAGCGATTGGGGGCCGAGACGCTCATCGTCAGCAACGTCTCCGGTGGCATGAACCCGCTCTGGCGGGCCGGAGAGCTGGTATTGATCGACGATCACATCAACCTGTTGGGGGACAACCCGCTGGTGGGGCCCAATGACGACAGCTTCGGGCCACGGTTTCCGGACATGTCCGAGCCGTACGATCGCGGGCTGCAACAGGTCGCGATTTCGGCGGCCATGGATCTGGGCATTCGACTCAATCGCGGGGTCTACGTGGCGTGGACCGGGCCCGCGCTCGAAACACGCGCGGAGTATCGCATGCTGCGGGCGATGGGCGCCGACATCGTCGGCATGTCGACGGTGCCCGAAGTGATCGTCGCGCGACACATGGGCATGCCCGTGCTGGGCGTCAGCATCATCACCGACGAGTGCTTCCCCGATGCTTTGCGGGTCGCCGTCCTATCCGAGATCATCGAAAACGCGATGGGCGCTGAGCCTGACTTGACCCGGTTGATCACTCGAGTCGTCGAACGACTATGAGCTATCCCGAACGACCCGAGAGCCTCCTCGTCCTCGAAGAGGCGATGCTGGAGCGATGGCGTGAGGAGGATCTCTTCCGCCAGACGCTGGTCGCGAACAAGGACGGCGAGCCTTTCGTGTTCTATGAAGGCCCGCCCACCGCGAACGGACGCCCGGGCCTTCACCACGTAATTGGTCGCACCATCAAGGACCTCGTCTGTCGTTATCACGCGATGCAAGGACGTAGCATCACGCGCATCGCGGGTTGGGACACGCATGGCCTCCCAGTAGAGATCGAAGCCGAGAAGAGGCTCGGCATCAGCGGCAAGCCCGAGATCGAAGCGCTCGGCATTGCCGAGTTCAACAAGGCCTGCAAGGACTCGGTGTTCACCTACAAGGAAGAGTGGGAGGAGCTGAGCGAGCGCATCGGGTACTGGCTGGAGTACTGGCGTCCCTACGTCACCTTCGAGCCCGAGTACATCGAGTCGGTGTGGTGGATCTTGAGGTCGTTCGCGGACAAGGACTTGCTATACAAAGGGCACAAGAGCGTACCGTACTGTCCGCGCTGCGGCACGACGCTCTCGTCGCACGAGGTGGCGCAGGGATACAAGGATGTCGAAGACCCTTCGCTGACCTTTGTCGCGGAGCTCCTGCACGACGATGGCGCGCCGGACGGTCGAGCCATCCTCGCCTGGACCACGACCCCGTGGACCGTGCCGTCCAACGCCGGGCTCGCGGTTCACCCGACGCTCACCTACGTCGAGGTCGCGCGCGACGACCGTCGCTACATCGTCGCTGAGGCACGGGTCGAGGCGATTTTCGGCGAGGGTGCCGAGGTCGTGGCCACGTTCAAAGGCGCTGCTCTGATCGGCTCGCGTTACCGCCGCCCGTTGGAGGTCGTGCCCATGCCCGACGATCCACAAAACGGTTGGACGGTCGTGGGCGAGGACTTCGTGAGCGCCCAGGACGGCACGGGCATTGTGCACATGGCGCCCGCGTATGGGGCGGACGACTACGCGGCGGGGCAGAAGCACGGCTTGCCGATGCTCAACCCGATCGACGACCAGGGCTGCTTCGAAGACTACGTGGACCTCGTGGCCGGCCAATTCGTGAAGGACGCGGACCCGACGTTGGTAGACGCGCTGCGAGATCGTGGCCTGCTCTTCGACATCGGACGCATCACGCACAGCTACCCGCACTGCTGGCGCTGTGACTCGCCACTGCTTTACGTGGCGCGCGATTCATGGTTCATCCGCACCACCAGCCTGAAAGAGGAGTTGCTCGCCAACAACGAGCAGGTCGCGTGGTATCCCCCCGAAATAGGGGAGAACCGCTTCGGCGAGTGGCTGCGGGGCAACATCGACTGGGCGCTGTCTCGCGACCGCTACTGGGGCACTCCGCTGCCGGTCTGGGTGTGCGACCGAGATGAGAGCCACACGCACTGGATCGGTTCGCTCTCAGAACTGGCGGAGGCGGCCGGCGAGCTAGCGGACGACTTCGATCCGCACCGCCCCTTCATCGACGAGCTGACATGGGCCTGTGCCGACTGCGACGGCACCATGCATCGCACGCCAGAGGTCATCGACGTCTGGTTCGATTCCGGGGCGATGCCGTTCGCTCAGTGGCATTACCCGTTCGAGAACCAGGACGAGTTCGATCGGCACTTCCCGGCCGACTTCATCAGCGAGGGACTCGACCAGACGCGGGGGTGGTTCTACTCGCTCATGGCGATCTCGACGCTGCTCGGCCGAGGCCCGTGCTACCGCAACGTGATCGTGAACGACATGATCCTGGACTCCGAAGGGCAGAAGATGTCCAAGTCCAAGGGCAACCTCGTGGTCCCCTGGGACGCCATAGCCGAACACGGTGCGGATGCCATCCGTTGGTACTTCATAACGTCGTCCAACCCCTGGGTGCCGAAGCGATACGACGCCGAGGGTGTGAAGGAAGCGGCCAGGAAGTTCTTCGACACGCTGCTCAGCACCTACCACTTCTTCAGGATGTACGCGCAGGTGGAAGAGTGGTCGCCGTCAGACGCTGACCCCGCGGCGGCAGACCGCCCACTGCTGGATCGGTGGCTGCTCTCTCGGCTCGACTCGGTGGTCCGGGGCGTACGCCGGGAGCTGGACGGCTATCAGATCACGAAGGCGTATCGCTTGCTGGGAGACTTTGTGGTCGAAGATCTCTCGAACTGGTACGTGCGCCGGAGCCGATCGCGCTTTTGGGGGAACAGCGACGCGGAGGACATGCGTGCGGCATTCCGCACGCTCTGGGATGCGCTGCGTCAGGTCTCGCTGCTCGCGGCGCCCGTGGTGCCGTTCATGGCAGACTGGCTGCACCGTGCGTTGACCGGAAGCAGCGCTCATCTCGAGCGCTATCCCCAGCCGTCGGACCTGCTCGATGAAGAGCTCGAGGCCGACATGGTCGCCGCGCGCACGCTCGTCTCGCTGGGCCGTGCCGCGCGTGAGGAGGTCAAGATTCGTGTGCGACAGCCACTTCGCCGGGCGGAGGCGGTGCTGCCGCGGTCCCGTACGCTCTCTGGGCAGGTGCTCGAGCTCGTGCGCGAGGAGCTGAACGTGAAGCAGGTCGACTTCCTCAGCGATGCCGAAGAGCTGGTGACGCTGGTTCCGCGGCCGAACTACCGCGCGCTGGGGCCGCGGTTTGGCAAGAAGACGAACGAGGCGGCGAATGTGCTGCGGGCGTTGTCCCAAGAGGCGCTCAATGCGTACCGCGACGGCCAGCCCGTGGAATTCGAGGTCGACGGTGAGCATTACACGCTTGAGCCGGGCGACCTCGAGATCGTCCAGGAAGCGCGCGGCGAGCTGATCGTGAAGGGTGAGGGCGCGACCACCATCGCGCTCGATGGCACGCTCGACGACGAGCTTATCGCCGAGGGCGTCGCGCGCGAGCTCGTGAACCGCATTCAGCGCCTCCGTAGGGATGTGGGCCTCGAGATCACCGATCGCATCGACCTGATGATCGCCGGCCCGGAACTCGTCCGTGATGCGGCGACCACACACCGCGAATTCATTGGAGGAGAAACGCTCGCTCCGACGATGGCCGTGGAGGAGCACGTGACGGAAGGGACCTTCGAGCATGTGCGGGAAGTCGATCTCGACGGTACGCCGGCCACGATCGCGCTCCAGTCGGTCTCCGCTTGATGCCGCGCCCCTAGGCCATGGAAGGAACCACGCACAAGCTCATCGTGCCCGAGGGAGAAGTCGGTCGCCTCGACGCCTTCGTGGCGGCGCAGCTCGCGCTCTCCCGGACCCGCGCTCAGAAGCTGGTCGCGTCCGGGATGGTGCTGTTGGATGGTCGCGCGGCCAAGAAATCCGAGCCCGTTTCCGCCGGTGCGGTCGTGGAGGTCCGGGTCCCGCCGGCGGAGTCGGTCGAGATCGAGGCGGAAGACCTTCCGCTGGACATCGTCTACGAGGACGAGGCGCTCTTGGTAGTGAACAAGGCCGCGGGCATGGTCGTGCATCCGGCGCCTGGGCACCGTTCGGGGACCATGGTGAACGCATTGATGCACCATATCCGGGATCTCTCTGGCGTCGGCGGCCGTCTCCGGCCCGGCATCGTTCACAGACTCGATCGCCACACATCGGGGCTGCTTGTAGTCGCCAAGAACGACGACGCGCATCACGGGCTCTCGGATGCGCTGCGCAAGCACGAAGTGAGGCGGCTGTATGATGCCGTGGTGTGGGGACATCTGAGCGAGGACGAGGTGACCATCGATGCCGCCATCGGCCGGGACCGTAAAGACCGCAAGCGGATGGCCGTCATGAAGGGCGGCAAGGCCGCGCTCTCCCGCGCTGTCGTCCGGGAGCGCTGGACCCGGGCAGACTTCCTGCAGGTGGCGCTCAAGACCGGGCGCACCCATCAGATTCGTGTGCACCTCAAGCATATCGGACACCCTGTCGTCGGCGATGCCGTGTACGGCGTCGGGTGGGAGCGTGGTATGGGCGGTCCTCAGCACGCGTGGGCGAAGGAACTCGCTCGAAGGGTGCCGAGGCAGTTCCTACACGCCGCGGAATTAGCGTTTGTTCATCCGATTTCGGGCGAGCGCATGCATTTCGAGGCGCCCCTGCCGGAGGACCTTGCGCAGGTCGCGGCCTGGGCCCGGGGGGAGGACTCCTAGGGTCGAGATCTCCCCTTTTGCTCGCAGCCTCTCGCCCCGATACTTATTGTCTGTTTTTGCGCCCGCCAGCCAAGGTCTCCCAGGAGCTTATTCGACATCGGTTTATGACAGATCTCGATGCCAAACTGACATTCGATTCCCTCGTAGTCGGGCCAGCCAACCGGTTGGCCTCGGCTGCTGCGAAGCGCGCGGCGGAGTCTCCCGGCACGAGTTATAACCCCTACGAGAAGGCCGTCAAGTTGTCGCCACGGCTCGGGGACGACATCTACCTGCGCCTGGGCACGATGGCGTACAAGGCCAACGACCGGGACATGGCGCTCCTGCTCTGGCGTCGCGCTTCGGACCTCAATCCGCACAACGAGGCAGTGAGCACCAATCTGGAGTTGCTGTCCGGCGAGTGAGTTTCCGCTCACTGCCTGCCGCCCGAGCGGCGTTCTTCGCCACTCTTTTCCTCCCGGTGTGGGGGAGCGCGCTGCAGGTCCCCGATTCTCTCGACGGGGAGCGGTATACGCGGCTCGAGGGTGTGCGCGCTCATGTGTATCATGTCGGGAGGGATTCACTGATCGCGGTTGATGTCTTGCAGTTCCTCGACGCGCAAAGGGCGCTGCCCGGCCTTCCCGATTCCGTGCCCCAACGGGTGCGCGCTGTTTTGGCACACTCGTCCGACGCGTTCGACCAGCTGACGAGCGGGGCCGTGCCCGAGTGGCGGGCCGGCGTTGCGATCCCGAGCCTACAGATGATGGTCGTGCCCACGCGCGGGGGCCCCAGCGTGCTCAGTAGCGAAGGGCGGCGCACGCTCAGGCACGAATGGGCTCACCTGGGCCTCTCGTCGGAGTTGGGCGGTCTGCGCGCGCCACGCTGGTTCAATGAGGGCTACGCCCAGTGGGCCTCGGGCGGCTTCGACGCCACCGAGGCTTGGCGGCTGCGGGTGCTGCTGGCGCTGGGTCGCACTCCACCCATGGATTCGTTGGAATTGCGATGGCCCTCAGGGCGTACGGAAGCAGAGGTAGCCTACCTGCTCTCCGCGAGCGCGATTACTTACCTGTTCGCATCAAGCGGCGACCGGGGACTCGCGATCTTCATCGAGCGCTGGAGGAGCCTTCGTTCCTTCGAGGCTGCGTTCCGATCGACGTTCGGTGTAACCACCGCGCAGTTCGAAGAGGACTGGAAGAGGCACATCAAGAAAAGGTACGGGTGGCTGTTCGTGCTAGCTCATTCCACGGTTTTCTGGATGGTCCTGGCACTGGTCTTGCTCGTGATGGTACGCGTGCGCCAAGGCCGCAACCGTGAGCATCTGGCGCGTCTGCGAGCCGGGGAACTGCCCGACGACCCGGCGTTCTGGACAGAAGATCCGGATGGGGGTGGATCCGGGGACAGCCCTCCTGGGGTAGAAGCGTAACCATGAGCCAACGAATATTGGTCGTCGATGACGACGCCGATGCGCTTGAGGTCTACAAGACCCGACTGACGCATGCAGGATTCGAGGTCGAAACCGCGGAGAGTGCAGAAAAGGCCCTTTCGCGTGTAAAGGCCTTCGACCCGGCGTTGATCGTGACGGATGTGCGCATGTCCGGCATGAGTGGCCTCGAGCTTTTAGAGAAGGTGCGGGGCGCGATGGAGGGCGTTGACGTGGTTGTCATGACCGGCCACGATGATATGGAGACGGCGGTCACGGCCATGAAGTCCGGCGCGTTCGACTTCCTAGTCAAGCCGGTCGACCCGAAGGTTCTGCAGGGGCTCGCCGAGCGCTGCTTCCGGGAGCAGGAACTCGCCTTGCAAGCGGCAGAAGAAGACGTCGCTCCCGAGACCGAGGCTCTTGCCCGTGGGCAGCTCATCGGGCGCGACCCACGTATGGTCGAGATCTACAAGACCATCGGCGTGCTGGCCCGAAACCGGGCCACTGTGCTCATCCTCGGCGAGACCGGCACCGGGAAGGAGGTCATCGCCCGCGCCATTCACGAGCATTCGCTGCATGCCGAGCAGCCCTTCATCGCTGTGAACTGCACCGCGTTGACCGACACGCTGCTCGAGTCCGAGCTGTTCGGTCACGTAAAGGGTGCATTCACGGGGGCGGTCGGCACCAGAAAGGGATACTTCGAGCTCGCGCGTGAGGGCACCATCTTCCTCGACGAGATCGGAGACACCAGCCCCGAGTTCCAGACGAAGCTGCTGCGCGTATTGCAGGAGCGGCGATTTTACCCGGTCGGGGGAGAGCAGCCGCGCACGACCGAGGCACGCGTGATCGCGGCGACCCATCGGCCCCTCGGGGAACTGATCAAGCAAGGGCGCTTTCGCGAGGACCTCTACTTCCGGCTCAAAGTCATCGAAATCACGGTGCCGCCGCTTCGGGAGCGGCCCGGAGATATCGTGCTCGTGGCCAATGCGCTGCTCAGCCGCATTCGTGAGGAGACGCATCGGGACGTCCGCCGTATCTCCGACGATGCAGTCGAGCTTCTTCAGGCGTACGATTGGCCAGGCAACGTTCGCGAGCTCGAGAACGCTCTCATGAGGGCAGCCATCGTCGCGCGTGGCACGGTCATCGGGTCGGACCATCTCGCGCTGGCGCAGGAAGCGCAACGTGATGATGGAGACCTGTCTCTCGCCGGCGCGGCTCGGCGCCACGTGAAGCATGTGGTGGAGCTGGTGGATGGTGACGAGGCGTCGGCTGCGAAGCGGTTGGGGATCAGTAGAAAGGCGCTGAAGGAGCATCTAGCGAGCGATTGACCCGATCGGTTCACCCGGATAGCGTTACCGCCATGGCAAACAAGAGAAGAAGAGTGGCCGCACAGCCCGCGGCCCTGAAGTTCACCAAGGTGAACGCGATGCTCGGCGGTGCCGGAATCGCGTGCTTGTCGCTCGGCTATGCGCTGCTCGCCCAGGGATCCATAACCGCGGCGCCGCTGCTGCTGGTGCTCGCCTACGTGGTCCTGCTGCCCATGGCGATCATCAAGTAGGCCCGCGCGCGGGCGGTTGCGCCGGCGTCACATCTCCAGTTCGAAGTCCGCGCCGGCCAGGGTGGACCCGTTGGCCACCAACTCCACTCGATTGCGGCCTCCATAATAGCGGCGTGTCGAGATCAACCTGATGGAGTGCTTGCGCAGCGCCTCGTGCTCTCGTCCCGCCGCCTTGCTTTTTGGCGGCCACGGGCAAACACCTGTTCCCGGTCCGTTTGCGATGTGCGAAGCCGGCGCGTGTCTATTGCTGCATAGAGTCTCCAACCCCCTTGAGGCGACTCCATGCACGCCTACGACACTCGAATCAGAAGTGGCCACGCTCTGTTCATAGCCATGTGTATGTGGTCCATGGCTGGTGTGACAGTCGGCGCGATGTTCGTCGTCGGCCTAGAGGACGATGTTGGCGTACCGTTCGAACTCATCGCCCTGGCCATGGCCTCCGGCCAATTCGACATCTACGACAGCTCCGTGCGCGAGGCCGTGGGCGGCGTACTCAGGAGCCATGGCGTGCAGCGCACCGCGGGTCAGAGCCCCATGCAACTCCTTCAAGGCCTGAGCCCCTCGCAGGTGACCGCGATCGGTAGCGACGTGCAAGAGATGCTGGGCGAGTCGGGAGGCGGCGGATCGGCGGGACCGCGATCCTCGTGGCCCCGCGGCAAGGGTCGGGCTCCGTCCGTTCAAGGGCCCATACGGCGCCTGGTCGCAAACCCGTTCGGGCAGGCCGCGCCATGGGCGAGGCGGGCTCCGGGGAGATAGGGTGCGGAGAGGGGGCTGACGATGTCTCGTCCTCTCGTCTACTGAGGAGGAAGCAACTCCACCTGGGGTGATCGGCAGCGCGTCCCGCCCCCTTTGCGATCACCCTTCTAGAAGAGCCCCGATACCACTCCGTCTTGAAGGTCCACTCGCATCGCGGCAGGCTCGGCCCCGAGTCCCGGTAACGTCATGATGTTCCCGGTTTTCGCCACCACGAAGCCAGCTCCGGCGGACGGAGTCACCTCGCGCACGTGGATCCGGAACCCGGTGGGGCGCCCAAGCAACGCAGGGTCGTCGGAGAACGAGTAATGCGTCTTCGCGATACACACCGGTGCGTCACGCAAGCCGGCGTCCTCTAGCACCTCAATCTCCTTCGCCGCCCTCGGGTGGATGTCGAGTCCGTCGGCGCCATAGATCTCCCTCGCGACGGTGTCCATCTTCTCGATGAGGCCCATGTCATCGGGATATAGCGGCCGGAAGTCGGCTTCTCCGGACTCGAGCACGTCCCACACCGCGTCCGCTAGGTCGAGGCATCCTTGGCCGCCGCTGCCCCACGGGTCGGCGACCACGGCCCGGACCTCCACGCTTGTACAGCCGTCTAAGACCGCCGCGATCTCGGCCTCCGTGTCGGTCGTGAACCGGTTGAGAGCGATCACGGGTGGCACCCCGAACTTTCGCACGTTCGCCACGTGTGCCTGAAGGTTGACCAAGCCGCACTTCACGGCCCCCACGTTCTCCGCGCCAAGGTGGTCCTGCGAGACCCCTCCATTCATCTTCAACGCACGGACGGATGCGACCACGACCGCCGCGCCTGGACGCAGTCCCCCGAACCGGCACTTGATGTCGAAGAATTTTTCGGCACCGAGGTCGGCACCGAAGCCCGCCTCCGTGACGACGACGTCCCCCAGCGACAGCGCAGTGTGTGTCGCGGTCAGCGAGTTACATCCGTGGGCGATGTTCGCGAACGGGCCACCGTGGATCAGCGCGGGCGTGCCGCCGAGCGTCTGGACTAGATTCGGATTCACGGCGTCCTTGAGCAAGGCGGCCATCGCACCCGAAATGCCGAGACCCTCGGCCCGGATGGGTTCGCCGCTGCTCCTGTAGCCGATGATGATGCGGTCCAGACGGGTCTTGAGGTCGCTCGTGCCGTGCGCCAGGCAGAAGATGGCCATGATCTCGGAAGCCGCGGTAATCACGAAGCCGTCCTGGCGAGGGACTCCGCCTGTGCGGCCACCGAGTCCGACCACGATACTGCGCAGCGCGCGGTCGTTCATGTCGATGGCTCGCGGCCAGGTGATCCTCGTCGGATCGATGCCAAGCGTGTTGGGCCGGTACAGGTGATTGTCCAGCACCGCGGAAAGCAGCCCGTGCGCAGAGCTGATCGCGTGGAAGTCACCCGTGAAGTGGAGGTTGATCTCCTCCATCGGCACGACCTGGCTGTAGCCACCGCCTGCGGCTCCGCCCTTGTTGCCGAACAAGGGACCCAGACTCGGCTCCCGCAAGCAGAGGATCGGGTTACGGTCTCGAAGGTTGAACGCATCCGCGAGGCCCACGGATACCGTCGACTTGCCCTCACCCGCCACGGTCGGGCTCATACCGGTGACGAGAACGAGTCGCCCGTCCTCGTTACCATTGGCCTTCACGATGTCGAGCGGGATCTTCGCCTTGTAGTGGCCGTGGGGGAAAATCTCCTCTGGGCCGAGCCCGATCTTGGCTGCGATTTCCTGAATGGGGCGGAGGTCGGCCTCCTGGGCGATCTGGATGTCGCTCTTGATATCTGACTCCACGATGTGGTTTCCATTTTCAGCGCGCGGCCAAGATCGGGTCCAGAGTGGTTGGAGCGCAATGGCCGGTGGGCTCACCCCTTCGACTACGGCATGCTGCCGCCGTTGGTCTTCATCGACGGAAGCCTCCCTACCCAAGGGATAGGTGTTTCTCCCGCGAGACATCTACACGCAGGCGGATGTCGAGACTATTTTGCAGGTTGTCCGATGCGGGGCGAAGTGAGAGTGGCCCGGTGAGTCGAGCTACTTGCCGGCCGATCCAACCCGCTGCGGAAGGCGGCGGTCGCTAAGCCTCGCGTGCTATGCGCGGCAACCGCTCGAAGCACACCAAGCCCGAGATCCTGCTCCGGAAGGCGCTCTGGGCGAGAGGGCGCAGGTACCGGCTTCACGCGAAGGATCTGCCGGGGAAGCCTGACATCGTTTTCCGGCGCGCGTGGGTCGTCGTCTTCTGTGACGGCGACTTCTGCCACGGGCGTGACTGGGAGCAACGCCGGGCGAAGCTCGCTGATGGCGCGAATCCGGACTACTGGATCAACAAGATCGCAAGCAATCGTGAGAGGGCGGTGCACCAGTCCCAGGAGCTTGCGGCTGCCGGGTGGCTGGTGCTGCGATTCTGGGAATCGGAGCTGCTCGCGGATGTCGAGGCAATCGCTGACGGGGTCGCCCGTGCGGTGCGCCTCGATCGGTCGTAGAGCCCTTCGTTTCCGGCTTGCACGCTTCGGGAGGCTAGTGCATCCTGCCCTTGCAGAGATCGGCCAGCCGTCCTTAAACCGATCAAAAAATAAAGCCGACGTTCGCTATTCGAAGTGTTGGTATAAGCGACACTCCCAAAGTGGATTCTCCCGCTTCGTCCTGTGGAGCTCCAAGGAGTCGTTTTAGGCCAAATCCGAGGCCAACATAAAAGTTGTCGTCTGGTCCTAGAACAAAACTACGATTCAGATCAAAGCCGTAACCGAAGTAGGTCCCACCGTCTACCGCGGTAATGCCCATCTTCGCACCAAATGCCCATCCGACAGGAGCGTTGTACGTCCGGGTGCGGTTACTGCCTGGGTAAAACCGCCAGAACACGTCAAAGTTGACATATTGGTCAGTTTCGACCCTGGGTTCAGGTTCATTAGTCCAAGAATCGTCCTTAAAGGTGGATCCCCCAAAGCCAATCGTGGTGGTCGGAGAGATGACACGCTCGTACTCCGCATTAAAGATGTCGAACAGAATTCCAAACGGGTTGGCCGAAATGACGTTCCGCGGCTGAAACTCTTCACGTTGTTGAGCGGCGAGTGGCAGACCTGACAATCCGAAGATCAGGATAGCCAGGGAAACCACAAAGCTTGAAGAGTTCATCTTGACCATTGTTTTTTTTCACCACAGAAATAGCAGTGGAGCAGCGGGGAGCCGGTAGCGTGTCAGAAGCTGTCCCGTGCGCGATTCACCTATTACTCGGTAAGACCGATTGCGCGTAAGGAAAGCGCGCACCGGCTTCCTTAATTAGTGGTAGGCATCATGAGGTGCGCCCAGGGTGTGTCCTGGAACATGACATACGGCTCGTTCGTCGTGTGATCGGTATTCATACCAGCCAACGAGGTAGGGTCGACCGGGAAGATCATCACGTGAGGGCCTGTAACCACGCCATCCGCGGAATTCTCAGGTGGTCCGGCAAAAGGATCTGTGTTGCTGTTATCGTATGATCCCATCAGCATATAGGAAAGACCCATCGTACCCATCTCCGGTTCATCCCCCACCATCCAGTAGCCCACCCATTCCATCGCAGGACCATCGAAACACATCGGATCGAGGCCAGGAGTATTGGACCTGTCAGGGAAACAAGTCCAACCGTTATCGCCCTCTCTGAGCATCGATGGGTCCTCGCCCTCAGCAGCAGGCCAGTCCAGTACCGTCGCACCCTCAGAAACAATGTCGGGGGCAGCGCTCAACGCACTAGCAACCTTGTCTTCTGCGGATGACTCAGCAGTAATTTCTGCCGAAGCCATCTCTGCCATCTGCTCTTCCTCCCCCATCTGCTCCATGGGGCCGCACGCGGCCAACAGAATGGAAACGAGTAATATCGGGAGCGGCTTGAATAACTTCATGAGACATCTCCTGTGTGTGTAACGCTCTGTACTCCATTGACCGCTAGAGGCACAGCCCGGCAGACAACCAAGGCCGAAGACGACATTTTACAAGTTACCAATCTGTACCCCCCCTCCTAATGACGTGCCCCCAGGTGACGTGCCCCCAAGTGTGGTACCACTCCCTATGTTAGACGTTGAGCCATCGGCGGTCCCTGAAGCTGGGGCATTCTAAGGAACGAAGACGATGGTTTGACCGCCTCCGGGGCGGGAGGTAGACCGCCCCAGGCGCTGTGTGGTCGGACGGTATTGTACAGCCGCCTCCACTGCTCGACGAGGACGACAGCCTCTGGCAGTGTGTAGAAGATCTCACCGTTCAAGAACTCGTCCCTCAGCTTGCCGTTGATCTGCTCCGGCGTGTGTCGTCTCCTGCTCATTTCTGACCTCCTCCCTGAATCTGCGACCAGCGCAAGATCCTAACATTCGCACTGGTCTCGTTTCAGGGGGTCACGTCATGCTCATACCCCAGGATGGACGCGAGAGGTGGAGGGGGCAAGATCAGCTGGTAGGCGTTTGGCGAAGCCGAGTCACCTTCTCCTGGACAAGAGTGCCGCATCGAGACTCCAGAAGCTGTCGGGGTACGAATACAGGAGGAGGGCCCCCGCCGATGCGGAGAATACGGAAGCATCCAGGGGTGCCTTTACGCCGTCCCCCATCATCATTCCCAGGGCGAACCCAAGAAGCAGCACGCCGCTAAATCCGGCGGCGGCACGGACCTTCAGGCCGCACAAGAGTGCGAAGCCAACCACCACTTCGGTGATTGTGACCAGCCACCCCAGCGGGGCCACCCCAGCTTCCGGTAACACCGGCACCAGGGACGCCGTATACGCCAGGAAGTTGTCGAACTCACCCCACGCGACGCCTGCGGAGCCGGGTGCCCCCCACAGGCCGAACCGGTCAGCAACAGCCGAGAGAAAGGCAGTCGCCAGGGCAAGCCGAACGTAGAGGGCCACACTCCGGCTGATCACTGAGGATGACGCGTTCATTCGTTTAGCCTGGGTCGTGAGGATCGCCGTCCGTCGGCACCTTCCGCGATACCAAATGCCACCTAAGGTTTCGCGTTTCTTCTGTGCCACAAGAGTGGCGAGAGAGGATGGGCCACGCGAGAGACTGAGGGTTAGCCTCCGGTATCCTGATGACGTGCCCCCAAGTGTGGTACCACTCCCTATGTTAGACGTTGAGCCATCGGCGGTCCCTGGAGCTGGGGCATCCGGAGGAACCAAGGCGATGGTTTGACCGCCTCCGGTCAGGACGCGCAAAACAGTGCTGGATAGAAGGAGGGCTCATCTCTACCGTAGCTCACGAGTTCATCTCCTCCACCGGAAAGTACATTGAAAGAACCAATTAACTTCTTGTCCAAGTTCGATTTATTCTCCGAACAATGGACCCCCAAAGTCATCGCTGAGATGAACGACTACCAATTCAAACTTGTAAGAATACAAGGGGATTTTGTTTGGCATGAACATAAGGAGACCGATGAAGTTTTTGTTGTAATTGAGGGATCAATGGGTATTGAATTCAAGGATAGATCTGTAAAACTAAGCAGTGGGGATATGATTGTCGTAAAGAAGGGCGAACAACACAGACCGTTTGCTGGTGAGGAGTGCAAAATTTTACTTGTCGAGCCCCGAGGAGTCGTAAATACAGGCAATGCCGGTGGGGACCTTACGGCGAAGAATGACGTTTGGATATGAATAAAGTTGAGAGCATGCGGCATATCTCGTTCGCAGCAGTTCTACTGCTCGCGGCGTATGGGGACGGTGGGACTACGCCCACGCCCCCCGCAACACCCGTAGCGACTTCGGTAACCCTTACGGCGACGAGCCTGAGCTTCGCCTCGTTGGGTCAAACACAGCAACTCACGGCTACGATCCAGGACCAGAACGGCTCGACGATGAGCGGTGCCAGCGTGACGTGGTCTACGTCCGCTGCGTCTGTCGCGACCGTCTCTTCTACTTCCGGCACTTCACATTCCATCGCCCTGGTCACCTCGGTAGCGAACGGAACGGCGACGATCACCGCTTCTTCGGGATTGGCTGACGTGACCCCCTGAATCTGCGACCAGCGCAAGATCCTAACATTCGCGCTGGTCTCGTTTCAGGGGGTCACGTCAGCCCTTCAGCCCCATTCTCCTATCCATTCGACAATGATGACCGGCGGCGGTCTCCGGTGACGGGTAGGTTCGCTAGCGCGACCCCGCTCCGTCGCTGACGGGCGTGCCCGGCTTGTATCCCCGCCCCAGCAGGACCCTGCCAGGTCGGGCCCCGGTGTGCTCACCGTCGTCGATCACCAGAGTGCCGTTGACGAGCACGTACGGGATACCAATCGCGTAGGACTTGGGGTTTTCGAACGAGTTCGTCTCGGCGATGCGAGCAGGGTCGAACACCGCGATGTCAGCCACGAAGCCCTCCCGTACCTGGCCTCGGTCCGCCAGGCCGAGAACCTGCGCTGGCAGTGAGGTCATCTTCCGCACCGCGTCCTCGAGCCCCAATACACCCTCGTCGCGAACGTAGTGACCGAGCACGCGCGGCACTGTCCCGTAGTTGCGCGGGTGCGGCACGCCGGCTGCCTCGAGGTTGATCGCGGACCCGTCGCTCGCCACGGAGACCCACGGCTGCCGCATGATGAGGCGTACGTCTTCCTCGGACATCGTGTGGAAGACGCCGCTGATGCTGCCGCCTTCAGCCGCCATCAGATCGATCACGACGTCGGCGGGATCGGCCACGCCCAACGCTGCGGCGATCTCCACAACGCGCATCCCCTCATACTGCTGGACCTCGGGGCGACTCGCGCGAGCGAGCACGATTCCCTCCCACCATCCATGCTCCTGTGCCCAAGCGATGAAGTCGGGATCGCTCTTGATGCGCTCCCGCAGGGACTCGTCCCTGAGTCGTTCCGAGAAGCGCTCTCCGCCGCCCTCTCGCACCCACAGAGGGAAGAACGCGCTCCACCCGTGGAACATCGCCGTGTACGGATACTGGTTCGCCGTGATGTCCAGGCCGCGGGCGCGGGCGGCTTCGATCTGGGCTATGGAGCGATCGATCGTTCCCCAGTTCTCGCGTGCGCGCATCTTGAAGTGGAACAGATGTACCGGGATCTGGGCTTCCTCCGCCACCCGGATCGCGAAGTCGATCTCCTTCTCCTGCTCATAACCCTCGCTGCCATGGTGCGACGTGTAGTTGCCACCGTACGAGGCGACCACCTTAGCTAACTCGAGCACCTCTTCGGGGTGTTGAGGCCCACCGCTCGTGAACCTCGTCACGAGACCCCAGGCACCTTCCTCCATCGACCTGGCCGTGAGCTGTTTCATGCGATCCAGCTCGGCTGACGTCGCGGGGCTCTCCTCGAATCCTTTGACGACCCGGCGAACCTGATGGTAGGAGACGTGGCTGATGAGGTTCATCGAGATCCCCTGCCGCTCGAGCGTCTCGAAGTAGCCCGTGAACGTCGTCCAGTCCGCGTCGACGCCACCCCGCCCTCCACCACCGGTCAGGCCGTCCCGGGGCCCTTGGCTGCTGGACTCACCGGCGATGTCCAACGTCACACCTTGGCGGACCTTGCTCTGGGCGGTTCCGTCTCGTAGCAGAGCGCCGTCCGAGTGCGTGTGCAAGTCGATGAATCCGGGCGCGACCACCAGCCCCGTTGCGTCGATCACACGTGTCGCGTCGGCGCCGGCCAGCGCCAGCCTGCCGACGGCCGCGATCCGTCCGTCCCGGATGCCGACGTCCGCCAAGAACCAAGGGTTCCCGGTGCCGTCCACGACGCGGCCGCCTGTGATCAGGACATCGTAGGGTGACGACTCCGCCTGCGCATGTACCGCTCTCGGCGTCGCGCAAAGTAGGAGTGCGAGTGGGATGATCCAGGTCGTGCGCCGGTCGATCATGGTCGTGCCCTCGGAAGAAGCTCGAGTCGTGGCTCTGCGCGGCAAAGGTGTGCGGGGACCGACCCTCAGCCAGCCCCGTGGCCAAGAATACACGGGGTTGATGGTTTTACAACTGGCCGGTCCCTGCTGCCTGCTCACGCTAAAGCGAGTCGCGCTACCCAAGGCAATGGGAGGAAAGCGTACACGGTCGGCATGCCGCCCTCACCGAGCTCGGACTCGATGCAGTAGCGGCCCTCTCGGGCTGCGTTCAGGCGGGTGATGGGATCGTTCATGCGCTCAAGATGCGGCACAGGCCGGTGAACGGTACGTAGGCCAGACAAGGCGAACGTCCGTAGGGCGACAGTGCGAAGCCGCCCCATCCCAAACCGTGCCAAAAACTGCACCGTTACCCACCGACACTGGCCGACGCAACTGACGCAGAAAGTGAGCATTCCCAACGCTGGCCGACGCCCACCGACCGCACTCGGGCGCTTGTAAAGCAAGTGCTCTAACCAAGCTGAGCTAAGCGCCCAAACCGTTGTGCTTAAACATCTTATGACGTGCTCCCAAGTGTGGTACCACTCCCTATGTTAGACGTTGAGCCATCGGCGGTCCCTGGAGCTGGGGCATCCGGAGGAACCAAGACGATGGTTTGACCGCCTCCGGGGCGGGGGGGTAGACCGCCCCAGGCGCTGTGTGGTCGGACGGTATTGTACAGCCGCCTCCACTGCTCGACGAGGACGACAGCCTCTGGCGCTGTGTAGAAGATCTCACCGTTCAAGAACTCGTCCCTCAGCTTGCCGTTGAAGCTCTCGTTGTAGCCGTTCTCCCACGGACTTCCGGGCTCGATTTAGAGCGTCTGAACACCGAGCCTGGCCAACCACCGCGCACGAGCTTGGCCGTGAACTCAGGGCTGTGAGTCTGTTGTACCTATCAGCCCGTTGGTCCGGGCCGCGATTGACCGCGTCTTCCGGGAGAGGCTGGGGCTCGGGCCGGCGCCCTTATTCCCGTCGAGGGATGACTTACAGAAGCCGGTTTCGCGGCACGTCGTGGACGCTTGGCTACGGAAGGCCGAGAGGCTAGCTGGCCTGGAACCCCAAGTGGGGGGGGCTGTGGCATCCGTTCCGAAGGGGATGGGCCACGGCCAGGAAGAGGTTGCCCGTGCAGGACGTTGCGGCGGCTGGCGGTTGGAAGAGCCACGTTGTAGTACGTGACATCTACACGCAGGCCGACGCCGAGACTATTTTGGACGTCGTGCTGTTCGCCGGCGAACTGAGAGAGGCTCGGTGAGTCGCGAACTTACCCGTCGAACTTACCCGCAGAGTTGGACAGCGGTGGACGGCGTCGGTGAGAACCCGCGCCGTTGTTGGAAGAGGTGCCTCAGGGCGCTTAGCTCAGCTTGGTTAGAGCACCTGCCTTACAAGCAGGGGGTCGCTGGTTCGAGTCCAGCAGCGCCCACTGAAGTAACTGGAAGCCCTGCAAGCACTTACACGCTTGCAGGG
>Ga0208879_1001030_pt1 | contig 27235 bp, 28 predicted proteins | sample Knorr_S15_td_Bot_FD_185605 | JGI IMG/M metagenome (GOLD analysis project Ga0208879, IMG submission 185605) | Marine microbial communities from Southern Atlantic Ocean transect - Knorr_S15_td_Bottom_ad_5009_LV_A (SPAdes) (version 2) | ecosystem: Environmental > Aquatic > Marine > Oceanic | place...
GCAGAACATCGAACCCGACCCTAACGTGCTGCGATTCAGCACTTCTTACGAAACCGTTCGGGCTGATTTGAGGGCTATTTCAGCTTCGGGGTAATTTTTGCATTTTCCTCAAAAGCATTTTCATCCACTATGCCGCCGATGCGATTTCGCCGTCTGGCCCGCGAACGGGCTATCCAGTTCCTGTTTCAATACGAAATGAACCCTCCCGAGGCAATCGAGGAGGCTCTCGAGCGTTTTTGGGAATCACAAACCACCGCCGCCATCGCCGAGGACCACAAGGCATCGACTTGGGGTGAGGCATCCGAACCGACGGAGGCGACATCCGAGGACAATGAAATCCGGAAGTTTGGCGACCCTCTCATACGAGGCGTGCTGGAGAAACTCAGCGAGCTGGACGGCATCATCTCGGAGCAGACACGCAACTGGGACATCGCGCGCATCGCCAAGGTGGACCGGAACATCCTGCGACTGGCTATTTACGAGATGCTCCATCGCAACGACATCCCGCCGGTCGTCAGCATCAACGAGGCGATCGACATCGCCAAAAAGTTTTCCACCGAGAACAGCGGGCGATTCGTCAACGGCATCCTCGACAAGGTCAAGGGCAAGCTCATGCGCCCGGCCCGGACGAGCGCCGACTAGCCATCTCACCGGAGAACCGCTTGGCCAAGCCCTTGATCGACCTGCACCTCCACACCCTCTACTCGGACGGCGTCTCCACCCCCGAGCAAGTGGCCGAGGAGGCGCAGAAAATGAGCCTCACCGCGATTGCGTTGACCGACCACGACACCATCGAGGGCTGCCCGCGCTTGGCCAAGGCTTGTGCCGAGCGCGACATCGAGTTCATCCCCGGCACCGAGCTGTCCACCGATATCGAGGGGCACGAGATGCACCTGCTCGGCTACTACCTCGACATCACCAACGAGGAACTGATCCGCGAAACCACCCGCTACCAAAAGAACCGCACCGACCGCGTTCACGGCTTGGTTCAGCAACTCAACTCGATCGGGGTGGCCCTGCACGCCGAGCAGGTTTTCGACTTGGCCAAGTGCAAGTCACCCGGCAGGCCGCACGTGGCCCGCGCATTGGTGAAACACGGCTTTTGCGGCACGATGGACGAGGCATTCACCCGGTACCTGCGAAAGGGCGCACCCGGCTGGGTGCCCAAGATTAACGTCAACTTTGCAGAGGGTATTCGTGTGATCCACGAGGCCGGCGGCTTGGCAGTGATGGCCCATCCCGGACTAAACAAGATCGACCACTTGATTCCCCGAATGGTTGAAGCCGGGCTGGACGGCATCGAGTGCTGGCACACCAAGCATCCCAAGAGCACCGCCAAGCGTTACCGCGAAATGGCCACGCGCCTTGGCCTGCTCATCACCGGAGGATCGGATTGCCACGGCCCATCCACGGGCCGCCATCCCCTCATCGGAACCGTGCGCGTCCCGTACGAAATCCTCGACGAGATGAAACGCCGCCTCCCCCGCTCCACCGCAGCGAAGAAGATTTAATAATCCGGAGACCAGACCGTGACCTTTGCAAAAAACCATCCGGGGGTTCACCTTCATCCGGCCTGCGGCCACCTTCTCCCTGAGGGAGAAGGAATCAAGCGGAAGGTGGGGCGTGCTGTCCCCAGCGCACCGGGATCATCGCGGACGGCTGGGGACAGCCGTCCCTACCTGTCGCTTGGCCAAGTTACGAGCCCCGAAGGGGCGGCATGCAATAGCCCGGGGCGTCAGCCCCGGGTCGGCTGGCCCAAAAAAACACAAGCCTCGAAGGTGCGGCACAAACCAACAATCACTGCAGTCAAAAACATGGATAGACAGGATGGACAAGGTTTTGAAGAACTGAAGACTGAAAACTTGAAACTGAAAACTTCTAAAAAAAGCGGCGCAGAGAACCGCACTCCAAGACGCTCCCGCGAATGCCGCGACACCCTCTCCCAGCGGGAGAGGGCCGGGGAGAGGGAGAACGCATGACGACCTCAAGGCCATGAGATTCACAATTATATCGCAGGATAAATAAACTACCACATGGGATTGTTCACAAAAATATTTTCCGGGCTGAAGAAGACACAGTCCAAGCTGTCGACCGAGATCCGCCGGATCGTCACCCGTTCACCCAAGCTCACCGGGGACGACATCGAGGAACTCGAAGGCGCACTGCTCGCCTCCGACATGGGCCTCGCAGTCACCCAGCGCATCATCGATGCCGTCCGCGAAAAATACGAGTCGAGCGGCGGCCAAGCCGGCAGCGTGCTGGAGACCGCCCAGGCGGAAGTCGTCTCATGCCTCGGCAACAGTACCGCCCGCTTGGCCAAGCGCGACGGGCTGACAGTCGTCTCGCTGGTCGGCGTGAACGGCTCCGGCAAAACCACCACCGCCGCCAAGCTGGCACACCGCGTCAAGAGCGACGGCGGCAAGCCGATGCTGGCCGCGTGCGACACCTTTCGCGCCGCCGCCATCGAGCAGTTGAACCTCTGGGGCGAGCGACTCGACATCCCGGTCGCCAGCAGCAACTACGGCGCAGATCCCGCCTCAATCGCCCACGACGCCGCCAGCTCGGCGCTTGGCAAAGGCAACGATTATTTGTTCATCGACACCGCCGGCCGGCTCCACACCAAGCACAACCTGATGCGCGAACTCGAGAAACTGCACCGCGTCATCGGTGACAAGGTCGATGGAGCGCCGCACGAAACGCTGCTCGTCATCGACGCCTCCACCGGGATGAACGCGCTGAACCAAGCGCGGGAATTCAACAAGACCGTCCCGCTGACCGGGTTGGTCATCACCAAGCTCGACGGCACGTCAAAAGGCGGAATGGTGGTCGCCATCCAGCACGAGCTGGATTTGCCGGTCAAGTTCATCGGGCTGGGCGAGCAGCCGGACGACCTCCATCCCTTCTCCCCGGCCGACTACGCCCGGGCGCTTTTCTTCGAGGAATAACCGGCCGTCTGCGAGCGGCAAGGCCGGGGCACTTGACCTCCGGGGCGTTAACGACAACTCTCTGCCGCTGGCTCAACCAAGGCCGCCCCGGTAGCTCAACTGGATAGAGCGTCTGCCTTCTAAGCAGAATGTTGTGGGTTCAAGTCCCGCCCGGGGCACCATTTCTCAGCTTCACAGAAATCGCCGCGCTAGACCTCAGTGGGTCATGGCGTAGATTAGGATGTTGATTCCCATCGGGTATGACTTGGGCTCGGAGAAGTGTTTGAAATACCACTCGCTGACGCCTTCCTCCTCCCAGCCGTCGCCGATGTCGGTGTTGTGGCAGGCGACGCCCATCATCCGGCCTTTCTTGTCGAAGTAGGCGTAGAAATGCGGCTTGGGCGGCATGACGTCGTATCGCTTGGTCTCCCAAGTGACGCCGCTGTCCAACGCCTGTTGCGCCGTGGCGAACCGATCCACGTACCAGTCTTCACTGGGGACTTGGGGCTTTTCGCTCAGCGGAAATACGTGGCTAAAAAGTGGGTGTTCCACCGGCAAGTCCACCGGCTCGACATCGGGCAAGACTCGCTTCATTTCCCGATAAAAAGCTTCCCACTCCGGCTCACTCCAAAAGTCGTCCGCCATGAAAAACCCGCCGCTGCGCAGGTATTTGCGAAAGCCCTTGACCTCATCTTCGCCCAGGGACATGGAGCGGGGATCGGTGATGTACACGAAGGGATACCCGTAGAGCTGTTTCTCCGTGAACTGAACAACGGCGCCATCCGGGTCGGCCTTGATGGCGGTGAGCTGCTCGAGGCGATGAGAGAAGTTTAGGTCGGCGTTGGGATAATCCACCCGCCATCCACCAAATCCCCGGCCATATCCGGAGTATTGTATGCGGGCAAAGGTGAACTTGTCATGCGGCAGTTCGGCATCGTTCTCCCATTCCGGCACGCCGCCGCGGCCACCTCTGCCAAACCCGCCGCGGCCACTGCGGCCACCGGGATCACGAGTCCACTGCGCCACGGCCGCCGCTGCCAGCAGGGTCAGTGCCAACATCGACAGAACGATTTTTCGTGCCCGGTTTTTCAAAAGTCTCGCTTGGCCAAGCGCTTGGTTTTTAACTGCGAATGGACGCGAAGTAACGCGAATGAATCGAAGCATTCCTTCTCCCTCAGGGAGAAGGTGGCCGCAGGCCGGATGAGGGTGAACTGCCAAATGTGATCGAAAAAAGCCATTGTTTTGTTGCCGGGTTCACAAGCGGCTCGGCGAATAAACCATACGTTATCGGCGTGGGAATTGTTACGGAACGCCGAAAAAAAGCGAGGCTGCCGTTTGTTGGCGACGGGTTTCATGTGGCGGGGATGTAGCGTTGAAAAAGTAGGGCCAAGCCGAACAGCCCAAAAAACACGACGCCTATTTGCATGTCCTGATTCGCCGCGAGCAGGAAGTCGAACAGCACAATTCCGGCCAGCAAGCCGGAGACGGTCCGGCCGCGTTGCGGCATCACGGACTTGAAGGTGAACAGCAAACTCCGAACCGTCCACAGGCCGTACAAGCCAGCCGCAACCATCACCCCGCGCCATGCCACGTCAGCATGCCCGACCAAATATGGCAGCGCGAAGGCGAGCGCCAACGGCAAGCCAAGCAGCCAGCACGGCCATGAGTTGACCCGGCCGCCGGTGGCCTCGCGCCGCGCGATGTTGCTCAAGCCGACGATGTACGCCCACAGCGCAACGGCACCTAAAACAACCGGAGCAGCGAGCGAGCCTGTGGCGGTTGCTCCGGCTAGGAGGTACAGGAACAACCGGCACAGCCCCATGAGCAGCGGCGACCAAACCGTGCGTTTGTGCAGCCAATCGTACAGTAGGATGGCTGCGGCCAAGCCAAGCGCGCAGAGCGCCGCCAAGGTGTTCAGCCAGACGAGGCAACCAAGACCGAGCAGCAGTTGGCCTATGCCGAGCACCCAAACCGCCTTGACGCTGATGGCACCGCTGGGGATGGGGCGGCCGGGGCGGTGTTCGCGGTCGAATTGAACGTCGAAGGCGTCGTTGAGAAACATGCCCGCAAGAAAGAGCAGCGTCGCCCCGGCGATGAGCCAAGCGAAGCGTTGCACATCGACGGACTCCGAGAAGGTTCCCGCAGCGAGAAGCCATGCGGCGAGACAGTTCGACCAGACGGTGGGCAGGTTGGAGACGCGGCCCAGCAGCAGGAGAGCCTTCACGCAGCCGTACGATGAATCGCGTTTCGGCCGCATATCAGTCAGCGGGGTGTATCCCCTGCTCTGCCAGCTTGGCCAAGGTCCAGTCGTATTCCCCGGCGAGTTGGTCGACGACGTCGCGCTGCTTCAACTCACCGGGCAACACTTCCCACGTGTAGGTTTCCATCTCGACGTGCGAACAGATCTCCGGGTTCTCCCCGAGCACCTCGATGACGCACTGCAGTTGATCAGCCGTCGTGTCGAACAACGCCGTCGGCGGGCAATGCAGCGGGACGTGAAAGTGGATGCGCCACTCGGTGTCGCCGCTTGTCTCGCCGCGTGCGGCGGCGGCGAGCGCGTCCGGCAAGTCGCGATGCCGCGTGAGCGAACCGTCCGCACCCTTGGCCACGACTTGGTGAAAGTAAATATCCTCGGCAAACTTGGCCAAGCCGTCGAGCGTCTCGGCGCTTGGGCACACCTTGAGCGCGGAACTGAAGTGCAACTTGCTGATGCGGACACCCTCGGCGGTCAGCGAGCCAAGCGCGTCGGAGGCCTCCTCGAACTCGACGGCCAAGTGGCAGGCGTCGTAGTTGATGCCCAAGCGCTTGGCCAAGCGATCATCGGCGGGACGGTCGTCGCGGAGTTGTCGGTAAAACCGGATCATCTCGCTGGTCGTCTCGAGGTAACACAACGGCTCAGGCTCGAGGCCGAGGTGCAGGTCCTTGCCGGTCTTTTCGCTGAGCGCGTCGATGTGCTCGACGACTTCCCAAACATTGCGGCGCATAGCCTCGACCTGCTCGCCGGTGGTGATGAACTCCTTGAACGAACACGGCACCGTACTAACGCTGCCGCCCGCATCCGCCGGGGCGATCGCGGCCAAAATATCGAACAAGCGCTTGGTGTACTCGACGCGTTCGGGGGTGGTCCAATCCGGCTTGTAAACCTGTTCCTTGACCCGTTTGCCGTGAAAATCGCCGTGCGGGAAGCCGTTGATGGTGAACACGTAACAGTTGTTTTCGGTGAGCCAAGCGCGAAATCGGTCAAGCTCGTCCGCTTGGCCAAGCTGGCGCGATGCGGTGTCGCCCAAGCGCAGTCCGATGGCGTACGGCTTGCCGTTGCTGACGCGGTCGCGAACCCGGAGCGCGTGCTCGTTGAGCGAGCGGAACGTCTCCGGCCAATCGCCGCCGCGATGGATGTTTGTGCAGTAGGCGAGATGGATGCCGTGGCTAAGCCTCATGTGCGCTTGGCCAAGCTCATCGCTCCCCGGGCACGATGAAGCGCGGGCTTTGGCTCATGAACTCAATCGGGTTTTGGTAAATCACTTTGTCGATTTGTCCGGGGTCGCTGCCACGGCGTTTCATTTCCTGTGCCGCCCGTGGCACGGCCAACGGCACGCTGATGCCCCAGTCGCACGCGCTGTTCATCCAGATACGCTCGTTGCCGTACAACTCAAGAATGTCGATCGCGCGATTGGAGGTGCACTTGGTTTCCGGGTAAAGCGTCATCCCTGCCCAGAACCCCGCGTCTAGCACCATCGCGACGGTGTGCTCCTCGACGTGGTCAATGATGCAGCGCTCCGGCTTGATGCGACCGTCGCTCTTGAGCGCGTCGAGAATGAGCCGCGTGCCTTTGCGCTTGTCCTCGAGGTGCGGCGTGTGAACGAGAATCAACTGGTCGTTGCGGGCAGCCAAGTCGATGTGTTTCTCGAGGACGATCAGCTCGTTGCGGCTGTTTTTGTTCAGGCCGATCTCGCCGATGCCAAGGACGTTTGGGCTGTCCATGAATTCCGGAATGATCGCCAGCACCTCGTCGGCGAGCTTGATGTCCTCCGACTCCTTCGGGTTGATGCAAAGCCAAGTGTAGTGCGGCAGTCCAAACAACGCCGCGCGGCGAGGCTCGTGCTGGGTGAGTTGGCAAAAGTAGTCGTAAAAACCGTTCACCGATCTGCGGTCGAAGCCAGCCCAGAAAGCCGGTTCGCTGACTGCCTGACAACCGGCCATCGCCATCGCCTGATAGTCGTCGGTCGTGCGGCTGACCATGTGGCCGTGTGGCTCAATGTAACGCATCGTCTTCGCCGGTTAAGCGTTGTCCGCGCCGGGCCAAGCGCCGCAGGCGGCCTTGGTGGTTGCCTCGGGAATGGGTTCGTCCGTGGGATCACTGAACGCCAGCAGCACCTTCTCGGCGCGATCCGGTTGGGCACTCTCCAACGCCTTTAGCGCAGCGCGAAAGGCGTCGAAGCGGAAATCGTCCCCGCCATCCGCCCGGTCAACGCGATCCATGAACGCCGCGATGTCGATCAACCGCGCTCGTGCATCCAAAAAGTACAGGTTGAGTATGTTTTTTCGGTCAGCCATATCTCCGTTAAGAGGGGGAAATAAACACCCGAACCGCCGTGTTGGCAATCTTGCGGTTTCAATAAAACTTTCGTCAACCGCGAATGAACACCAATAATCGCAAAACAGGAAACCAGTGAATCGGCGGATGGCGAAGATGTTCGCAGATTCAAAAAACAAAACTTGGCCAAGCGGCGGCGATCAAAATATCACAAAACAACCAGCTTCGGCTTGAGTTTGAGGGGGCACGGACTTACGTTGGCGGCATGAAGAGTTTGTTGTTGTTCACCTTGTTTTTGACAACGGTTTGCCTGCTGGAAACTTCCCCCGCCTTGGCTCAGGGGCCATCACTCGATGCGCGTGCCATCCGGGAGGATTATCGCCGACTGCAGAGCCAAGTCGAAGACCTGCTCGTGGCCCATAACGCGCTCAAGAGCGAACTCTCAAAACTCCGCAGCGAAGTGCGCCTGCTCCGGGCCAAGACCGCGACAAAAGATTCTGCCACCGCCACCCGTGACGACCTCGAGGGGTTAGCCAAGTCCATCCGCGAAGTGGATCGAAAACGCGTGCAGGACAAGGATTTGATTCTCAAGGAAATGAAAGCCCTGCTTCGATCCGGCTCGAGTGGTGGGAGGACAACCAGCGCCTCCCCAAATTTCCAAAAAAGTTTTGAGCATACGGTGCAGAAAAACGAAACTATCTCGGCCATCATCGCCGCCTACAATGCTGATTTAAAAAGTCAGGGAGCAAAAAAGAGAATCACACTCAAGTCGGTTCTCGCCGCAAACCCGAAACTTAATCCGCGAACGATGCGGATTGGGCAAACACTGTTTATTCCCGACCCGAGGTAACGCTCGGCAACCAACCAATTGTGCAAATAGAATTCCTGTCAGAAAATTGGGGGCTTATCATCTGGGCCGTTCTCGGAGCATGGGTGTTTATCGTCCTGACCGTTTTTTGGGCAATGCCAAAAATTGATTTCCGTGTCGGCTCAAAGGCCGTGGTGGTGGAGTGGATGGGGTTCGCCATGCGCAGAATCCCGCTGTCGGACATTGACCGGGTTTCGAAGCGGCTCAAGGGCAAGCCAGAAGTTTGGCGTAACACGCTGAAGGGGGACCACCGGATGTTGGTTTTGTACCGCAAAAGCGGCAAGCGGCCGGTCGTGATCACGCCGCACAACCGGTACATCTTCCGCAAGCAACTGGAGACGAGCCTCGGTAAATTGGCAGAACGCGCCAGCTAACCGTAAACTGGCCTGTAGCCTTTGCGTTTCAAGCGCAGCCAGGTTTTTAACCCGATGCCCAACTTGGCCAAGCGATTGATTTTCCCCCTCCGACCGTTCGACCGGAAAACATTGTAGCGCAAAGCGCGAAGTTTCATCAGCAGCCGCCAATAAATCGCGCCCATGGCTTCCGAGGCGACGAGTCGATGCTTCTGCCCGAGCGGGAACGATTCGCGCGCCAAGCGGTAATGTGCCCAAGCGCGTTCGGCGATTTCTTGGGCGGCGTTTTCGTAACCGACAGTGAAGCGACCCTCCAAAATATCGTCGTCGCTTACCGAGTGTTTTTCGAGTATCGATTGCGGCAGATAAATCCTGCCTCGCGCCGCATCCTCGGCGACGTCGCGCAGGATGTTGGTCAACTGTAGCGCTTGGCCAAGGTTCTCCGCATAGCGTTGCGCCGCGTCGTCGTCACAGCCAAAAATACGGATGCTCAAAAGCCCCACCACCGAGGCGGCGCGGTGGCAGTAAAGTTTCAACTCGTCGAAGTCACGATAACGGGTTTTCTCCAAGTCGGACTCCATGCCAACGAGCAACTCGTCAAACAAGCTGAACGGCAAATTGTATTCCCGGATAAACGGTCGCAACTCGCGGCAGACCTCGAATTGAGGCTCGCCCCACGCGCACGCGCGCCGGATGTCATCTCTCCATTGCTGTAGTTTTTCGGCGCGCTTGGCCAAGGGCACGGCATCATCGTCCGCGACGTCATCCACCTCTCGGCAAAAGGCGTAAAGCGCGACCATCCCCCTCCGCCTGGCCTTGGGAAGCAAGAAAAATGCGGCTGCCAAATTGGAGCCGCTTTTAGCCGTAATCAACTGGCTTTGTGAGGGTTGTGTCACTGATCCGGTTCCGTTTCCGGCTCCTTTGGGATGTCTTCGCTTTTCGGGGGCAAGCCGCCGGTTTCGGACAGGGTCGGGTTCCGTTTTCGATGATCCCGGCGGCGTCGTTTGTGCCGCCGACGTTTCTTCCGGCGGTCGCCTTCCTCGCCCGGAGCCATCGGCTTAGCCGTCGAGAGGCGAGGGGAACGTCCGTGCCGGGATTGCTTGCCACCGCCATCCCTGTGCAGGGTCAGAATGACAATGGCAATGACCAGAGCCAAGCCAAGTGCAATTGCCAGAATCAGCAATGGCCCCTTGAGCGCATATAAAAAACCGTCTCCAGCACTTGGGTTGCCGGGATTGAGAAGGGCCAATATTTGTGTGTTAAATTCCATCAAGTAATTCATTCGCCGCTTGGTTTATCTTCATCGTCCGCGCCGCCCTCACTGGTGAGTTGCAGTCGCGTCATTCGGTAGCGCAAGGCGTGGCGGCTGATGCCCAGTTTCTGCGCGGTTTTACTGAGGTTGGAATTGTTGCGGGCAAGCTCCGCCCGGATCATGTCCCGCTCAAACGAAGCGAGCGCTTCTTCAATCGCAAGCCCCTCGTACGATACGCTTAAGTCGGCCCCCTTGCGAAGGCGCGTCTCGAGCCGGAAATCGGGCAAGTTGACAGGATGAATCACATCGGAGGTCGCAAGGATGACTGCCCGCTCGATGGTGTTCCGCAACTCGCGGACGTTGCCCGGCCAATGGTGTGTGGTGAGCATGTGCTGCACCTCGCTGGAGAGTGGCTGGAATTGTTTGTTCATCTTCCGGGCAAACCCAGAAAGAAAATGTTCCGCCAACAGGGTCACATCCCCGTCGCGGTCACGCAGCGGGACCACCCGTAACTGGACGACGTTCAGCCGATGATATAGATCTTCCCTGAAATCCCCGGTCGCGATGGCGTCAATAATGTCGCGATTTGTCGCCGCAAGAATCCTGACGTCCACCCGCTGTTCCTCTGTCCCGCCAACCCGGACGAACGTGCCGTCCTCCAGAAAACGCAGCAGCTTGGCCTGCAGGGAGCGGGACATCTCGCCGATCTCGTCGAGAAACAGGGTTCCGCCGTTCGCCTCCTCCACTTGTCCGGTCTTCTGTTTCACCGCCCCGGTAAACGATCCTTTTTCGTGCCCGAACAACTCGCTCTCGAGCAGGGTCTCGGGGATGGCCGCGCAGTTCAGGCGTACGTAGGTCTCTTCGCGGCGCTGGCTGGAGTGGTGGATGGAGCCCGCGATCAACTCCTTGCCGGTGCCGCTCTCGCCGAGGATCAGGATGGTCGCCTCGGTCGGGCCAACCGTCCGAATCATCTCCCGCAATTCCTTCAGGCTTTGGCAGTTCCCAATGATGTCATCCAACTGATAGCCGTACGGAAGGCGGGCCTTGAGCTTCTCGTTTTGCTGGATGAGTTGATGCCGCTCGGCGCAGCGGTTGACGGAGTGCAGCAGCTCCTCCGGCTCGAACGGCTTGGACAGGTAATCGATGGCGCCGGTCTGGATCGCCTCCACTGCCAGCTTGGGCGTGGCGTAGGCGGTGATCATCAGCACCGGCAAGTCCGGCCAACGCTCGTGAGTTTCCCGCAGGAAATCGTAGCCGCTCATCCCCTCGAGGCGCGCATCGGTGATGACCATGAAATAATCGGACGCCCCGATGGCCGTCAACGCTTCCTCCGCCGACTCGACGGTATCGACGAGCGTGCCGCGCGACTCGAGAACCGTCTTGAGCGACTCGCGCATGTTGCGCTCGTCGTCAACGACCAATAGCTTGAGGTTTCTGTTCATGAAGTCTGGAGCCGAAGGATTGTCCTGCCCGGGAAGATTAGATTAAAGCGGGTGTACTTTCCAAGTTCTGATTCAATTTTTACCGTTCCGCCGTACAGCTCCGTGTTGTGCTTGACGATGGCCAAGCCCAGCCCGGTACCCTTTTCCTTGGTCGTGTAGTACGGCTCGAAGACGGTCGCGAAGTGATCCGCCGGTATTCCCGGGCCGGTATCTTCAATGGTCACCCTGAAGGTGTAATCGCCCTCATAGCTGGTTTTTATCCGGATTTCGCCGTCGTTGCCCATCACTTCCCGTGCGTTTTGGATGATGTTGATGAACACTTCGCTGATGTGCTCGGGCTGGGCCAAGAGCGGCGGGAGAGCGATCCCGTAATCGCGCCGGATTCGCGTGCCGAACTTGCTCCCCTTCGGGAACACCTGCGACAGCGCCGTCTCAAGCATCTCGTTCACGTCGAGCTTGGCCAAGCGACCCTCGACCAACTGGGCGTAGCCCATCAGCTTGGTGATGATTTGGTCGGCCTTGTTGACCTCCTCCCGGATCAGCGCGACCTGCCGCTTGGCCGTTTCGTTTTCATTCGTCGCTTGGCCAAGGGCGAACGCCGCATTGTTAATGATGCCCAGTGGGTTCTTGACCTGATGCGCAATCTCCGCCGCCAGCCTGCCCGAGGCCTGGAGTTGGCTTTGGCGCCGGTCGAACTCATCCTCCTCGGCATCCATCCGGCGCTGTTTGTCGATCAACACTTGCAAGCCGTAACCGCAAGCTGTCATCAGCACCAACAGCAGTGCCCGCAGCACCACCGGCTCGCCCGTGATGTTTTCAAGCTCCTCCTCCGAACGGGCGACAATAATATCAAACGCACCGGCGCACAGGTAAATCACGCTGACCGACAGGTTGGCCACGATCTGCGTCGATGCGATCGGCATGCTGATCGCGTTGCGGATCTGCAACCCAAGGAACATCCAAAACAGGAAACTCTCAAAGCCACCGGTCAGCTCAGTCATCATCGCCAGCAGGAGCGCGTCAAACAGGCAGATGGAAAACACCACCTCCCGAAGCACCCGCGTGGAAAACTCCTCCATCCGAATGAGCATCACGCCGATCACCACATTCACGATAAGGCAAAAAATGAAGAACCACTGGATCGTCCGCAGCAACGTCCAGCGCACCCGGTCGCCGTCCATCTCGGGCCAGTCGCCAAAGTAGAGATAAAAAATGAGGACGAGGAAATAAACCGCCTTGACCGGCAAGACGGTGTTGCGCTCCATGAACTGGATTCGCGCGCGCTGCGAACCGTCGTCGGGCGCAACGGAGCGGAACAACTGGGACAGCCGCCACCAGTCTATCCAAGTCTTGTTGCCCCGTGGGGAGGCCATTTGATCAATCCTTCGCGGCAGCCAAGCCGAGCAACTCAAGGGCGCGGTCGGCGATTCCGTCCACGGGCCAAAGCCGCCCGATGCCGTCGTAACCGCAGGACAGCAGGCCGTCGTCCGGCCCGACAAACTCCGCGCCCCGCCCCGTCAGCGTGGCCGCGTTGGCCACGGTGGCGGGGTGGCGCCACATGCTGCCGTTCATCGCCGGGGCCAGCAGCATCTTGGCCTCCGGCCGCAACGCCAGCGCCACACAGCCCAGCGCATCATCGGCCAAGCCGTGCGCCAGCTTGGCCAAGGTGTTGGCTGTCGCCGGGGCGATCAACATCAAGTCCGCCTCGTCGGCGGCGCGGATGTGCGCGACGCCGGTTTCCTCTTCGTCGTACAGGCTGGTGATCACTCGCCGGCGCGTGAGGGTTTGGAACGGCAGCGGCTTGACGAATTCCTGCGCGTCCCGTGTCAACACCACATCCACCACGCACCCGGCCTTGGTCAACAGACTGGCCAAGTCGATCGCCTTGTGCGCGGCGATCGAGCCGCTCACTCCCAGCACAACTTTTTTTGGTTCACTCATCGGTTGATACAGTTTCCCGTCCGGCCAAGCGGGCTCGCTCGATGATCCCGAGCATCTGCTCGAGGTCGGATTCCCGTGTTTGGCTGATCAGCGTGTGATCAAATTTTTCGGCCTGATCCATTTCGTCTCTGGCGATGGCCAAGCGCTTGGCGATGATTTCATCCGAGTCGGTGCCACGGCCGCGAAGCCGCTGCTCGAGTTCCGCCAAGCTCGCCGGACATAAAAAAACAGTGAGCAACGCCTCGCTCAATACCGGGTCGCCCGCCGCCGCTTTGCGGATGGTCGCCGCGCCTTGCACGTCGATGTTGAGCAACACATCGCTCCCCTCGGCGAGCTTGGCCCGCAGCTCCGATTTCAGCACGCCGTAATGGTTGCCGTGCACCACCGCGTTCTCCAGAAACTCGCCGCCATCAACCTTGGCGCGGAACTCATCCTCTCCGAGATAATAATAATCGACGCCATCCGTTTCGCCATCGCGCGGCTTGCGCGTGGTGCAAGTCACCGCACGGCTCACGCTTGGCAGCACGGCGCGGACGTTGTCGCAAAGCGTGGTTTTGCCGGCCCCGGACGGGGCGGAGATCACCACGACAAGTGGCGTGCTGGATGCGGCGTCAGTCACTCGATGTTTTGAACTTGTTCACGGATTTTTTCCAACTCGGTTTTCAGGGTGACCACTTCGCTGGAAATATGGGCGTCGTTCGCCTTGGAGCCGATTGTGTTGATTTCCCGAAACATTTCTTGAGCCAGAAAATCGAGCTTGCGACCCACTGGCACGTTGTCGGACAGGCATTCTTCCAGTTGGACAAAGTGGCTCTCCAGCCGAGTCAATTCCTCGGTGATGTCGGTGCGATCCGTGTAATAGACAATCTCCCGCAGCAGTCGTTCGTCGTCCATGTCCGGCACATCGACGTTGGCGTTTTTCAACCGCTCAACCAGCCGCGCCCGGTGGTGTTTCAACACTTCCGGCGCACGCTTGGCCACCCGCTTGACGACGCGGCGCAGTTTGGCCAAGCGCTTGGCCAAGTCCCGGCCAAGGTTGGCTCCCTCCTTTTCGCGCATCGAGAGCAACCCCTCGATCGCTTGGCCAAGCGCACGCTTGACCGGCGCTCGAAACGCCTTGGCATCGAGGGTTGGCTGGGTGGTCTCGAGCACTCCCGGCAGGCGCAGAAGGCTGTCCAGCGAGAGGTCGTCCGGGATTTTCAGCGACTTGGCGAGCTTGCTCAGTTCCATTCGGTACGCCTTGGCTTGAGCTGCGTTGATGGTCACGGCTGAAGCGCGGCTCGCGCCGGAATGCTGCAAAGCCACCCTGCCGCTAACTCGACCCCGGGAAACCGAGGCGAGGATAAGGTCACGCAAGTCGGACTCGATAGACTCCAACTCCGACGGCACATTCAGCGACACCTCGGCCTGCTTGCGGTTCACCGAGTTCAACTCAACCGTGATGCGCGTGCCTTTTGCCGTGCATTCACCCCGCCCGTAACCGGTCATTGATTTCATCACTCTAGCGCCGCCCTATCCAAGGCTGGCGTAATAGGCATCCACCCGGTCGGCGACATCGCGATAACCGATGTCTCGCTCGTAAATGAGCTTGAACTGCTTGATCGATTCCTCCGTTCGATCCATCGAGTCGAGCACGCAGCCGAGTTGGTAGTGCAAATCCATTTTTTCGTCGTCCATGATTTCCTTTTTATCGAGCGCCTTTTGCAGAGTGCCCGCCGCCATGTCGTTCATGCCGCGCTTGGCAAAGCACTTGCCCATGTGCATCAGCGATGGAATCTCCATGTGAGGATTGGCCTGCGAACGCTGGAAGGACTGGATCGCCGGGGTGATCTCGCCGGCCTCGAATTGCAGCACGCCGAGGTCGTATCGCAGCGACAAGTCGGAGGGGTACGTGTCGGCCAAGCGCTGGATCTGCTCCATCTCAAACACATTGCGCTCGGCTTCCAGTTCGCCGGAATCGCCTTGGCCGGCCTGCTCAATACGCCAGTCGAACTGCAACAGTTTCGTGTCCACGATGGCCCGATCCACGGCGGCGTCGGAGCGTAGGTTGGTCTTGTTGAAGCGCTCGTAGTAGCCGACTGACTTGTCAAAATTCTTCACGCGGCTGTGCAGTTCTGCCAGTGAGCGAATGAGCTTGAGGTTTTCCGGCTCGTCCCCCAGCCGCCGCTCGTATTCCTTGATAAGATTCTCGGCAGTCGACTCCTGCTCGGAACGGCGATTCTCCTGCTCGAGCAACACCGCCTCGGCCTCATCCTTGAGCACCGTCCGGTAATTACCCTCGCCCGAGGCGACCTTGTCGTAGCCCCCCTCGGACAGCGTCCGGCTCGCCATCAGGTTCTTGGACAACATCAGCACTTCCTGATCGCCGGGATGCGCCTTGGCCAGCGCCGCGCAGGTTTCCTCCGCCTTGACCACGTCGCCGTTGTCCTCCAGCGCCTGACAATATCGCATGGTGTTGGCCCTGTCATCCGGCTGCTGCTTCATGACAAGATCCCAGGCAAACACCGCCGTGCGCGGTAACTCAGCAGCCGTGGCGGCATCGGCCAAAAGCTTGTTGCCCATCACGCTGTAGGGGTCGTCATTCAAAACCTGCTCGGCCACCTCGATGGCCTCGAGCGGATTTTTTTTCAATGCCAACTGGCCCTTGGGCAAAAGTGATGTCGAGGTCGTCTTGCCGAACATCTTGAGGAAGCCGCTCTTCTTGCCGACCCGCTTGAACTGGTTAAGCCGGAGCGCCTCGCGGCACTCGAAAAACCCCGGCTCACGCCGTAGCGCCTGCTCGAAGAGCTTGGTCGCGTAGTCGAGATTATCCTTTCGAAAGGCGGCAACCCCCTTATTAAAAAACTCTCGAGCTTGGGGCTGTACCTCTTTTTTTGTCTTTTCTGGCATTCGCTAAAACCTGCCCAAATCGTACCGGCAAACCTCAAGCGATGCAAACAACCTCCCGCCCGCGCTTCGCGGTTGCCCTGTATGGGAGGGTCGTGTACAATATTTGGCGCCGGTTATCGGCAGACATCCATGAGCAGGGAAGCCAAAGAGGAAAACCAAGACACCACCCACATCGAGATCAGCGGCTCGGAGGAAAAAGACAGCAACAGTCCGTCCTCACAGGGACAAGAAAGCCAAGCGGACGAAGAACCTGAGACTGCTGAAACCAAACTTGAAGAGGAGGAGGAACTCCCCCCGCCCACCCCGGAGGAACTTAAGGAGCTTCGGCAACAGGCGGCCAAGGCGGAAGAGTATTATGACCGGCTCCAGCGCCAAGTCGCCGAGGCCGACAACCTTCGCAAGCGCTTGGCCAAGGAGAAACAAGATGCCATCCGCTACGCCAACGAGGCTCTCATCGAGCAATTGCTCCCCACGATGGACAGTTTCGAGATGGCCATGGCAGTCGTTCGGAATGCCGACGACACCACAATTGACTCGCTGAAAACCGGCATCGAGATGGTTCACACCCAGCTCAAACGAACGCTCGAGGAGGTCGGGCTTGTTGAAATCGACGCCACCGGACAAACGTTCGACCCCTCCCAACACGAAGCCGTGTCCCGCAAGAAAACCGACGAGGCCGATGAGGGCACCGTGATCGAGCAAACTCGCAAAGGCTACCGACTGAGGGACCGCCTCCTCCGAGCCGCCTCCGTTGTCGTGGCCGCTCCCTCCGGGGATGCAGGGGAAACCAACGAGCAGTAAGCATGGCCAAGCGCGATTACTACGAGGTGCTGAGCATCAGCAAGGGTGCCTCTGCTGATGAAATCAAAAAAGCGTACCGTAAACTTGCCCTCAAATTTCACCCTGACAAAAACCCCGACAACAAGGAGGCCGAGGAAAAATTCAAGGAAATCGGCGAAGCCTACGAGGCGCTGAGCGATCCCGAGAAAAAATCATCTTACGACCAGTTTGGCCATGCAGCGTTCGGAGCCGGTTCCCGGGCCAGTCGCGGTGGCGGCGGGTTTCATGATCCGTTCGACATTTTTCGAGAGGCGTTCAGCAGTGGCAGCGGTGGAAGTGGCATTTTTGAGGATCTATTCGGGGGCGCTGGCCAACGCAGCTCCTCCGGCCCGTCGCGCGGCTCCGATCTGCGTTACGACATGGAGCTGACCTTCGATGAAGCCGTCCACGGCTGCGAAAAAACCATCCGCCTCAACAAGCTCGACGCATGCGAATCATGCAAGGGCAGCGGCGCTGCAGACGGCGGACGGCGCTCGACCTGCGGCACTTGCAACGGCCGCGGGCAAGTCGTCCAGTCGCAAGGCTTTTTCAGCGTGGCGCAAACCTGTCCCCGATGCCACGGCAGCGGTGCTTCCATCGACAAGCCGTGCCCCAAGTGCAACGGCGAGGGGCGCCGCGAAAAGTCCAGCAAAGTCACCATTCGCGTCCCGGCCGGCGTCGATACCGGCGCGCGGCTACGCTCAACCGGCAACGGCGAGGCCGGCATTCACGGCGGCAAACCGGGCGACCTGTACTGCGTGCTGCACGTGCGCGAACACGAGATTTTCGTGCGCGACGGCGACGACCTCCAGTGCGAAGTGCCGGTCAGCTTCGTGCAGGCCACGCTTGGCTCGGAGATCCAAGTGCCCACCCTCAGCGGCAGCTCGCGCATCAACGTCCCGCCCGGAACCCAGTCTGGCACCATCCTGCGGCTTCGCGACAAAGGCGTCAAAAACGTGCAGGGCTACGGGCACGGCGACCTGCACGTGCGAGTCATCGTCGAGGTGCCCACCCGCCTGAACGCCACGCAAAAAGCCAAGCTCACCGAGTTCGGCGAACTCTGCGACGACCGCGTCAACCCGATGCGAGGCTCCTTCTTCGAGAAGGCAAAAAAATTCTTCAGCTAATTAGCATGCACCGATTTTTTATTCCTCCCGAGGAATGCCACAACACCCCGCTGCGCCTCTCCGCTGCGGAATCCAAACACGCCCGCTCCGTGCTGCGCCTGCGCGAGGGCGATCGCGTTGTCGTCCTGAACGGCGCGGGGAAGGAACTGCTCTGCCAAGCGGCGGAAGTTCGCAACGACTCGACAACACTGGAGATTATCCAGGAAGACAGCGTGCCGCCCCTGCCGTTCGAGATCACGCTTTACCAAGCCGTGGCCAAGGGCAAGGCAATGGATTTCATCGTCCAAAAAGCCACCGAACTCGGCGCGCACCGGATCGTGCCGGTTTTGTCCGAGCGCTCCGTGCCGGATTGGGACGACGCCAAGACAGCGGCCAAGGTCGAGAAATGGCGAAACATTTGCGTCGAGTCGATCAAGCAATGCGGCTCCGCTTGGCTGCCCAAGCTGGAGTTGCCGTTGACGCCCAAGGCGGCTTTGGTTGATTCACTCCGATCCAATCTCTCGCTGATCGCCACGCTGCAACCCGACGCAAAACACCCCCGCGAACAAATCGACGCCCACGCCGCCGAGCACGGCCAAGCGCCGGGCAAACTGGCGATCTGGGTCGGACCGGAAGGCGACTACACTCCGGCGGAAATCAACATCATCCGCACCGGCGCCCTGCCGATCACGCTTGGCCCGCTCGTACTCCGCAGCGAGACCGCCGCCATCTACTGCCTCGCCGTCCTCAACTACGAGCTGCAGGCGCGCCAATAGCCGCTTGGCCAAGCGCCACTTGTCAATAACAAGAACCGCCCCCTTCACCTTCACCTTCAGCGAATTGCAGACGCGCCAATAGCCGCTCGCCCTAGCTTTTTCGCTTTGGCTTACGCGGAGGTTCCCTCATGTAGCGCAAACTCTCGCGGGCGATCGTCTCGGGGCCTTCCTCAAAGTCGAACACCTCCACCGACACGAAACCGTCGTAGCCGACTTCCTTCAGCGCACCGAAGATCGGCTTGAAATCGACATCGCCAAAACCGGGCCCCTTGAGGTTGGCGTCGTTGGCGTGGAAGTAGGCGAAGTCCGGATGCGAGTCGCGGATGATTTCCGGGATCGGCTTGGGGTCGGAACACATCGCCTTCACGTCGAGGATGATCTTGAAGGCGTCGCTGTCGAACTGCCGGATGAACTCGATGCCCTTCGCAGCCGTGTTCACGAAATCCGTCTCGGCCGGCGCCAACGGCTCGAAGCAAATCGTCACCCCCTTGTCTTCCGCCAACTTGATCGACGGAGCGAACGTCTCCTTCGCCAACTCCCACGCCTGCTCGAAGCTGACCCCCGGCAGCAGATTCCGCTGCTTCGGCGAACCGACGACAATCGCCTCGCCGCCGAGGTCGGCACAAAACCTCACCAGCTCACAAAAGTAATCCGCCGTTTTGCGGCGAACCACTGGATCGGTGTGCGTCATGTACATGCCCTTGGTCTTGATGAGCACCCAGTGAACCGCCGAGATTCCGATGCCGTTGTCGGCGGCGACGGCGCGAATCCGATGCCGCTCCGCCACCGGCACATCGGTCACGTATTGCGCCAGCGTGAACGGCGCGATCTCAATCGCATCATAGCCCGTCTCGGCGACAAACCGGATGGAATCATCAATCGCCCACCCCTCGAAAACCTCATTGCAAATGGCAAACTTCATTTTAGTGATACGTTAAAAACGGACGCAGATGAACACAACCCGGGTAACTTTCCAGTCTAATTCCAAATGTTTTTAAGAATGGGACGCAGATGAACGCGGATCGGCAGGATTTTCAGGATTAAAAATAGTTCTGAAAAATCTGCTGCCAATTACTTCCTTTCATTGTCAAATGCCTTTCGCTTGATTTCTGGTTTTGTGCCGAAGTTTAGCAACAGGCCAACTTCGTACTCTGTTGCTTTCAAATAATTCAACAACTGGGCCTCATCCTTGTCAATCAACTGCTTGCTCGATTTCAATTCCACGAGAACAAGATTCTCCACGACAACATCCGCAAAGTATTCCCCAACAAGAATTCCGTCGTAACGAACATCAACCCGTTCCTGTTGTTTGACGTCTAATTGCATTTTTCCCAGTTCATGAACAAAAGCGTTTTCATAAACCTTCTCCAAGAACCCATAACCCAGCGTGTTGTAAACCACGTGGAATGCTTTGATTACTTTTTCTGTCAATTCCTGATGTTTGAATTCCATAAAAACAAAAAGCCGTATCAACAATAACCAAAATCAATTTAATCCTGAAAATCAGCGTTTATCTGCGTCCCATTTGTGCATACCAACTCGCAAAAGCGCGTCAGAAGGCGCGTGGCCGTGTTGCTCGCTTGGCGGGATTGCTTGAGGACTTCCCCGTGGCTGATTGGCGACTTGGCCAAGCCGGCGGCAGCGTTGGTGATGCACGACAAGCCGGCGACCTTGAGGCCAAGCTGGCGGGCGACGATTGCCTCCGGCACGGTGCTCATGGCGATGGCGTCGGCGCCCAGCGTTGCGAAGGCTCGAATCTCTGCCGGCGTCTCGTAGCTTGGCCCGGACACCGCTGCAAAAACACCGCTCTTCAACTCGATCCCGGAGTCGGCGGCGGCTTGGCCAAGCGCTTGGCCGAGCGACTCGGAGTAAGCGGCGGACATGTCCACAAAGCCCGGCAGCCCCGGCGCCGTTTTGCCGCGCAGCGGATTGGCTCCCATCAGGTTGATGTGGTCGGTGATGCGCATGAAGTCGCCGACGGCCAGATCTGCCGCGATGCCACCGGCTGCGTTTGTCAGCAAAACCTGCTCGACCCCAAACGCGGCCATGACGCGAATCGGAAACGTCACCTGCTCCATCGAGTGCCCCTCGTAGTAATGCAATCGACCGGCCTGCAAAAGTACATCCGCGCCGCCGAGTCGGCCGATGACAAATTGTCCAGTGTGACCCTCGACGCTGGATTCGGCGCAGCCGGGAACATCGGCGAAATCAACGGTCGCGTCGGCCTCGATCGACTCGGCCACTTGGCCGAAGGCGCTGCCCAGCACGATGCCGAGACTTGGGCGCAACGATGTTACCGTATTCAGAACTTCGGCGGCGGCTTGAGGGTTTAACTGCACTGGGCCGGTATGGCGTTTGGGTGAGCGGAACTCAAGCCAAGAGCGCCGGGATCACTTTTGAGCCGATGATAATTAAGATTGATTGGCGAAATCTGTTGACGAACATTGGGTCCTTTCGCTAGGTTCTCCCGCCTTCAGGGTTCCTGAGTAGCTCAATGGTAGAGCGGTTGGCTGTTAACCAATAGGTTCGGGGTTCAAGTCCCTGCTCAGGAGCCATCTTTTTCCTTAATCACCCTCGGCTGTTTCTGATTGTTCAAGCGAACAATCGAGGCCAATCGTGCCGCTGAGTGCGGCGAGGTAATCGCTGTCCTTGGCAAATGTGAGTTCGTCTTCAACCTTGGCGAGGCGCTTGGCCAAGCCGAGGCGCTTGGCCTCTTCGCGGTGGGTTTCCTTTTCGAGGAATGCCTTCATGTAGGCCACTTGGTTTTCGAGATAAGCCACGTCGCGCGCCTGCTTGGCCTTGAGGCGATCGTGATACCAACTTTGCTCGCGCACTTTTTCGCGGTCGAACAGGTTTCGTATCTCCGGGTCGGCGGTGGTTTTGCCCTCGAACTCGCCATGCGCCATGATGTGCAGCAATGCCCGCAGCGGCGGGATGGCGTCGTCGATGGAGCCATCCTCAAAATAGTGGCGAGCGATTCGCTGCTGAGTCTCGACGATGTTGTTGACGCCGTCCACAAAATCGTCGATCCCCTGCAACTCCGGCTTGAGCATGTCCTCGGGCACGACGGAGTCCGGGTTGGTGAAAATGCGGCCGAAAAAATCGAGCACGAACCGGCTCGTGATCCGGTAACCAAGCCGCGCGGCCAGGACGGTGTGGCCGGCGTGATCGAAATTATCAATCTTCTCCAAATAGCCCTCCCGGATCAGGTAATCGGCCCGGCGCTCCCCGGACGACATGCGAGCCCAGAGTTCCGGAATCAACAGGCTGATGTCGTGGTTCACGCGGTACTTTGGGCCGATGTAACCTGCGGCGGAGGTGAAGCAGTCGTCGCTCGTGAGCATGTAACTGACTAGCGCGTTATTCAGGTCGATCACCGGTAACAGTGCATTGAATGGCCCCTTGGTCAGCGCGCCCTCCGAGCCGGCTCCAGTGGTCGAGGGGGATTTGCCGGTGAGCGAGCTGACGAAGTCCATGAACAGTTCCGGCAATTCCTGATAATGGATCGGCCCGTAAACGGCGAGGGCACGGATGCCGGCCTTGGCGTCGGGCGGGTTGTTGCGGCGACCGGCCAACACAGCATCGACGGGGTTCAGCACCGCTTGGCCAAGCGGCACCCGACGGTACAGGCGCGTGCCAATGTTCGCGAGGTAACGCCCTCTCGCGTCCTCCACGTCAGGTCGGTTTTGGAGGTAGCGCGGGTTCTTCGTCGGCTTGCCGTCCACGATTCGCGGCAACGCGGATGACACCATGAACTCGCGCGAGTTGGAGTCGTCGAGAAAGCCGCGAAAGACATTCTGGAGTTTCGCGGTGTATTGCCCGAACTGCAGCGCGTCATCGACCTCGGCCTGGGCCTCCTGCCTTGAGAGCGGATGATAATTGGAGGCAAAAAGATTTTGCCCGCAAAAGTCTGCCTCGGCATTTTTGTCGTACCCCCGCAGCACGGCGTCATCGGGCCGCTGGAAGAAACGGTACTCGCAGTTGGAGGCGAACTTTAGCGAGGGCCGATGTTCATCATTCTTGAGGTGTGGCAGATCCCTCGACGGCAGCACGGTGCTGGCGGAGATATCATCCTCACGCTGCAACTTGACCGAGGGGATAAAATCTTTTCGCAACGTGAACGTCCGCCAAAGTCCGTCGCCGGTGAAGCCGACGCGCAAATATTGAGCGACCATTTTTTGCTGCTTGTACTTGAGCTCCTTTCCGGGTTGGCCATTGACCGCGTCCACCGAAAAGTACGCCCTCCAGTCGCCCTCCCACTCCGGTTGGTAAAAACGCTTGACGGTAAAAACGAGATCTCTCACGTGCATGGGAATGGTGCCAAGCCACTCGTTATACTCGTCCGTGTATGTGCGGCTGGGCGTCAGCAGCTTGATCACCGAGCCAAGCGACCGGCGTTCATCCAGAATGCCGCGCCCCCGCACCACATCCGGCGGATTCTTAAACCGATCCGAGAAATCTCGCTGTAGAATTTTCTCTGCCAATGCCATATCCCCCTGGAAATCAGCGACAAACATCGGCCCAGCAAGAATGGCATCGCGGATCGACTTGGATATTTCCGACTTGCCGCCGCCGGACACCGTGCAAGGCTTGTGACAAAAAACACCTTCAGCCGTATTGCCCACGAGACGCCAATGGCCACCGACAGAACGCCGCACCATTGACACTTTATACCCTGACGGCAGCACATACGTGATGTTCGGCGACAAGCGGATACGCTGGGCGACGCCCTCTCTCGACCAGGAAATGCCCTGCTCCCTCAGTCGCACAATGGAATCCTCCGGGATGTATTGGATGTCTGGAAACCGCTTGTCGATAGCATACCCTTCTGGTTGAAAATCCATGAGATCGCCGCACGACTGGATCACCTCGGCAAAGGTGTGGTTCACCTCCTTGACGAAATCGCTCAAGTGAAACTCCTCGCCCAAGTCGTAACGGGGATAAGCGATCGCGCCGCCAGCGTGTTCCTCCTCGGCGTTGCCCAGCAGGTTGGCGGAGAAACTGATCTGGGTCTTCACCTCTTTTTTGCAGTAGCCAAAATAGTTGTCGGCGATCAGCGTGATCATGACGCCGGAAGCGTCGCGGCAAGCCACTTTGAATCCGCCGCCGTCGTTGTACCGTTCCTCCTCGGACTCCCAGCACATTCCGTCGCGTTTTTGACGCTCGGTGGCCTCGGAAACATGAGGCAACCCCAGTTCCTTTTTGCCCAACAAAATAAGATGCGGCGCAAGCACCACGCACCCGGTGTGCCCGGTCCAATGCGCCGGATCGAGCGCAGCGTCGTTCTCGCTGAGGTACGGATCGCCAGCGTTGCCGAAAATCGACTCCACGAAATCCAGATTCGAAACCAAGCTGCCCGGCGCAAAAAACCGAGTCTCAAGCGAGCGCTCCTCGCAAACGCCCTTGACCTCGGGCGTGACCACGGGGCGCAGCAGCAGCGACACAAACAACCTCGCCCGTTCCTCCTGCGAACTCGTGAAGGGGAGTTCCATCACGCTATCCGGCGGAGAGAACGCTTGCCCAAGCAGCGCGGCAAACACCGCCTTGGGAACCTGCTTTTTGTCGTGGGGAATCGGCAGCCCACCTTCCACGATGTGAAACACGCCCTTGGTCGTGCGGCGATCGCTCCTTGGATTGTGCAGCACCCCTTGCTCGATCCGGTACGAGTCAACATGCTCCGATGTGTACGAGTCCTTGTCGGGCGGGAGCGACAGGGTACGCGCCAGTCCGTGATGCTCCAGTTGGAGGGCGTTCGTCGGAAGCTTGGGGACATCGCAACCGGCAAGATAGCGATCCAGGAAATTCTGAATCCGCGCATCCGCCGGGCAATGGTACTCTGCCAGCAAACGATTCTTTTCCCGCAAGTTGGCCAAGAGATGCTTGATTGTCCTGAGGAGACTGAACTCACTCTCCTTGCCAACGATCGGCTGGCCGCGAAACCACAGCTTGGCATTGATCAACTCGGCCAAGCGCTGCCTGTCCTCGTCCGAGTTCAGGTTCACGCCGAAGCCAAGGCATCTCTTCAGTTCCTTTTTGTCATCCAAATTCATTTTCAAAAAACAATTATTGTATCGCACGAAAAAAAAGTCAGGGAAAATCAGACCGAGTTAAAAACTAACCCGGCTCCACTATCGATTCCCTGCCCCGTTTGCGTTAGGCTGCACCCATGTCGCATGAAGAACGGCTGGTGAACATCGAGTCCGACCTGACGCATTTGGAACAGCTTGTGTCATCCCTGAACCAAACCATCATCGAACACGACAAAACGATCCAGCAACTCCAGACCCAAGTGAGCCACGTCGCCACCGGCTTGGAGACAAAAGAGATGGACTCCATCAAGAGCAACATCACAAAGCCGCCCCACTATCAGTGAGCGCAAACCAAGCGACGAATCTCCTCCAAACTCGCCGTGCCCGTTGTGCCTAATTGGTGAACCACCACCGAGGCGGCGGCCATCGCAAACCTCATCGCCTCGACAATCTCCGCACCCGCAGCCAAGGCCATGGCCAAGTTTGCCATCACCGCGTCCCCGGCGCCGACGATGTCGATCTCACCCCGCAGCGGCAGACACGGCACGTACTCCGGCGCCTCCCCCGGCTTGGCCCCGGCAATGCCCTCCTCGCTGAGGCTCACGAACACCGCTTGGCCCCGCTCGGTGGCCAAGCGCCCAATCGCCGCACACAAATCGTTCAACGGCAAGCCAGCCGTCTCGCCGGTCAAGCCGGCAAACTCCTCCCGGTTCATTTTCAGGCCAACGGAGGGAAATTGCCCCAGCCCCCGACGACTGTCAGCCAAGATGAGCAGATCAGGATTGTTGCGGCGGATTTGGCCAAGCGCATCCAGCACTCCCCCAGCGAGCACCCCGGTATCGGCCTCGTCCACCTGCTCGAGCAGCACCATCGCATCCACCCGCTTGGCCAAGTCGTTGAGCGACTCGATGACCCGCTCCTGCACCGGCTCCGGCGTGGGCGACCAGTTTTTGAAATCGAGCCGGTTCAACTCTCTCGGCGATTTCCCCGGTTCGATCACCAGCGGTTTGGTGTAGGAAAAAGTCCTGCGCTCGGACGTCTGAAAAAAATGCCCCAACTCAACACAGTCCACTTGGCCAAGCGAACGCATCAGCTCGTACCCCTCGCCGTCCTCGCCAGCGAAGCCCACCGGGAAAACCGTTCCCACGCCAAGCGCTGACAAGTTGTTCAAAATGGTTCCGCAACCGCCCGGTTGCGAGCGAACGTTGGCCACGTTCAAAACGTCCAGCCCGGTCTCGATCGACACCTCGGCACGTTCGGGGTCGATCTCAAGGTATCGATCCAAGCAAAAATCGCCGACCAACGCCACACGAAGTCCGGAAAACCGAGCAGCGATTTCAGCAAAACGCTCCTCTTTCACGATGGGTTTGCGTCAGCCAGCGCGCGGGACAAATGCTGCACGAAGGCCAAGTTATCGCACTGCAGGTAATGCATCGAGCCGCCCATCCGGGCGTACGTTTTGCAGAAGCGCAGATAGTAGGCCGGACTGGTGACGGGCGGCTCGCCCTGCGTCCAGTCCCAGTTGCCGCCGTTCTGCAGATCGACGACGTACATTGAGTGATCCCGCACGATCTCCCGTCCCTCCTGCAGCCGGATGTGGTTCACGCAGCTCAGCGCCTTCTCGAACACTTGCGGCCCCATGATGGCCGAACCGACCGACAACACCACGCCGCCGTCAAGCTGCTCGAGCGTCCCGGCGAATGTTTGAAAATCGACCTGCGCCGCCCGGCCAATTGCCGCGCCGTTGAACATCGGGTGATTTGAAATAATGTCGTAACCGATACCCGGATGCACCGTCAACGGCACTCCGTGGCGGTAGGCGGAAGCCACGACCGAAGCCTGCTTCCAGCGATGCTCGAGGTCGCACCGTCCCTCCGGCACGAAGCCGTTGCGCATGGCATGGAGCAATTCTGCCCGGGCAGCAGTCAACTCGTGCGCCGGTTCCGCCGCGATAAGCCCGGACAATTCTTTCGCCGTCGACACGTCAACGCCGTTCCCGTCAATCAACAGGCCAAGCGCCTCGCCGTAACCCAGCCCCTCGACTCCGCCCGCGAGCAGCGCCAAGTGAATGGTGCGCCCCGTTTCCTCCCAAGTGCCGAACGTGCCGGTCGCGACGTTCGAGCGGACGCACTCGGTCGAGCGGCCATGCCAAGCGTACTCCCAATCGTGAATCGTCCCGGCACCGTTGGTGGCCAAGTGCGACAGCCAACCGTTGACAATCAAGTTGTCGAGGATCAGCGCGGCGCCATTTTTGATGAGGTGCGCTCCGTAAATCATCATGACAGCCTTGCCGTTGGCCTTG
>Ga0208879_1001032_pt1 | contig 27226 bp, 23 predicted proteins | sample Knorr_S15_td_Bot_FD_185605 | JGI IMG/M metagenome (GOLD analysis project Ga0208879, IMG submission 185605) | Marine microbial communities from Southern Atlantic Ocean transect - Knorr_S15_td_Bottom_ad_5009_LV_A (SPAdes) (version 2) | ecosystem: Environmental > Aquatic > Marine > Oceanic | place...
GCAAAAATTCCTGTGATTACTAAACTATCGCCAAATATTTCACATATAACAGATCCTGGTTTGGCAGCTGTGCAAGGAGGAACAGATTCAATTTCTTTAATAAATACAATGAAAAGCATTATTGGAGTAGATTTAGACAGCTACGCACCTTATCCAATTGTTGATGGCAAAGGCTCTAATGGAGGGTATTGTGGTCCAGCTGTAAAACCAATTGCAATGCACATGTTAAAAGATCTAGCGCAGCATCCAGAGATTTCTAAAGTGCCAATTTCTGGCATTGGTGGTATCGAAACCTGGCGAGATGTTGTAGAGTTTATTTTACTTGGTGCAACTTCGGTGCAAGTCTGTACAGCTGTGATGCATTATGGTTTCGGAATTGTACGAGAAATGGAAGCAGGTTTACGTCAGTTTATGGAAGAAAAGGGTTATGGTACTATTTACGATTTTGCTGGTAAAGCATTACCAAATGTTACTGAATGGAAACATTTAAACTTGAAGTATAAAGTTATTGCAGAAATTAATGCAGATAAATGTATTGGATGTGAATTATGTTATATTTCTTGTGAAGATGGAGCACATCAGGCCATTGCTTTGTCTGATGATGTTACAAATAGAATTCCGATTATAATTGAAGAAAACTGTGTAGGTTGTAATTTATGTTCATTGGTTTGTCCTGTTGAAGATTGTATCACTATGATAAAAACTGATGATGTAACAGAACATATTACATGGAATGAGCGAACACTTAACGATGATATACCAACCACTTTTAATGATTATAGAGCAGGTGGAAAAGGACATTTTGTACCCAAACCTACGGATGCTTTGAAAAAATAGTACTTGAAGTTATAAATATTTAAAGTTAAAAATTAACAGTAATTAGAATTGAAAGATTTAACTTTAGGCACTTTAAACTTTAGCACACTTTAAGTACTTTATTTATGCCAATAATTTCTTCAACCTATCACCCACCTTTCATTTTCAGAAATGGATTTTTATCTACTGTATATTCAGGTTTGGTTAGAAAAATTAAAAATTTCAATCAAGAACGTGAACGTATTACACTTTCTGATGGTGATTTTTTGGATTTAGACTGGAGTTTTTCCGAAGAAAAAACCAAAAAACTTATTATTTTACTTCACGGTTTAGAAGGTAATGCACAACGATCTTACATAACGGGAACAGCGAAACTATTTATTGACAATGGTATTGATGCAGTTTGTGTTAATTTTAGAGGTTGTAGCGGAGAGCCTAATTTAAAATACCGTTCGTATCATTCAGGAGCCACAGATGATTTAGAAGACGTGATTAATCATATCATATCTACAAAGCATTATTCGGAAATCTGCATTAAAGGAGTTAGTCTTGGTGGAAATTTAGCTTTAAAATATTTAGGTGAACGCTCTATAATTCCAAAGCAAATAAAAGCTGTGATTGGAGTTTCTGTGCCTTGTTCTTTACTAGGTTCTGCAAAAGAATTGCATAGATTCAAAAATATTTTGTTTCATGACAGATTTAAAAAATATTTAGTAAACAGATTAAAATTAAAACAAAAACAATTCACTGATATATTGAGTATTGAAGAAATTAAATCAATAAAAACCTTAACTGATTTTGATGAAGTATACACCTCAAAAGCTCATGGTTTTATTGATGCTTTAGATTATTACAAAAAAAGTAGTTGCTTACAATTTCTTTCTAATATAAAAACACCAACTTTAATTATTAACGCACTTAATGATTCCTTTCTATCTCCAGAATGTTATCCAATTAAGGAAGCAAAAAACAATGCTAACTTATATTTAGAAATGCCAAAATATGGAGGACATGTTGGGTTTTATGATAAAAAAAATATTTATTATAATGAACAAAGAGCTTTGGAGTTTTTCACTAAGCATGATTAGGTATTTTTTCTTACATTTAAGCAAATCAATTATGTATGCTTAAAAAAGTCTATGGATCTGCTGTATTTGGTGTTGAAGCTACCACAATTACTGTTGAAGTAAATGTAGATTCAGGAATTGGATATCACTTGGTTGGGCTTCCCGATAATGCCATTAAAGAAAGCAACTATCGAATTGCTGCTGCACTTCAAAATAATGGTTATAAAATCCCAGGAAAGAAAATTACCATTAATATGGCTCCAGCCGATTTACGCAAGGAGGGAAGTGCTTACGATCTTACTTTAGCTATTGGTATTCTTACAGCATCCAAACAAATTAAAGCCGATAATTTAAAAGATTTTTTAATTATGGGAGAACTTTCTCTTGACGGAAGTTTACAATCCATAAGAGGTGCCTTGCCAATTGCTGTTAAAGCCAGAGAAGAAGGTTTTAAAGGTTTTATTCTTCCAAGTCAGAATGCTAAAGAAGCTGCTATAGTAAGTGATTTAAAAGTTTTTGGCATTGATAACATTAAACAAGTAATTGACTATTTTGATAAAGATAAACCACTTGAAGAAACCATTGTTGATACTCGAAAAGAGTTCTATAAAAACCTTGAGTTTCCAGAATTTGATTTTTCTGATGTTAAAGGACAAGAAAGTATAAAACGCTGTATGGAAATTGCAGCAGCAGGAGGACATAATGTTATTTTAATTGGTCCGCCAGGAGCAGGAAAAACCATGTTGGCAAAACGACTGCCTTCAATTCTTCCTCCAATGACTTTACAAGAAGCATTGGAAACTACAAAGATTCATTCGGTTGTTGGTCGTGTTAAAGAACATTCAGGGCTTATGTCACAACGACCGTTTCGCTCTCCACATCATACCATAAGTGATGTTGCACTTGTTGGTGGAGGAGCTTATCCGCAGCCTGGAGAAATATCATTATCGCATAATGGCGTGTTGTTTTTGGATGAATTACCAGAATTTAAAAGAGGTGTTCTCGAAGTTTTAAGACAACCATTAGAAGACAGAGAAGTAACAATTTCACGAGCTAAATTTACGGTTACATATCCTTCATCATTTATGTTAGTTGCAAGTATGAACCCAAGTCCGAGTGGTTATTTTAACGATCCAGATGCGCCTGTTACTTCTTCTCCAGCTGAAATGCAACGGTATTTAAGTCGAATTTCAGGACCATTATTAGACCGTATCGATATTCATATTGAAGTTACTCCAGTGCCTTTTGAAAAACTTTCAGAAGAGCGGAATGGAGAATCTTCAGCAGTTATACGTAAACGTGTAATTTCAGCACGAGAGCTTCAAACAAAACGTTTTAAAGATTCAAAAAAGGTACATTATAATGCACAGATGAATACCAAACAAATTCGGAAGCATTGTGCTCTCGATGAGGCTTCTAAAACACTACTTAAAACAGCCATGGAACGATTAAATCTTTCTGCAAGAGCTTACGATCGTATCTTAAAAGTATCAAGAACTATTGCTGATATTGAAGGTGTTGATAAAATTGATGGAAATCATATAAGTGAAGCCATTCAGTATAGAAGTCTTGATAGAGAAGGATGGCTGGGATAATTGTTGATTTAGAACTAAAAATATAGGCTATTCTAAAGAATATAATAATTAATTAAGGGTCATGAAAAAAATAATTTTTATACTGATTTGTGCTTTATTATCATTTGGAATTAAATCACAAAATATTATTGGAGCTTGGGAAGGCTCTCACACTTCTGAAAAAGGAGAAAACCTAAAAAGTGTTGTTATTTTTTCTGAAGGATATCAAGTATTAACCATCTATAATGTAGACACAGGAAAATTTGTTCACTCTAATGGTGGTACTTGGAAATTAGATGGAGATACAATGACTGAAAAAGTAGAATTTCATACAGATAATCAAGAACGTGTTGGTAATGAAGTAAGTTTTAAAGTGCATATCACAGATACTACATTGAGAATTGTTGGTAGTGATAGGAGGATATTTAATAGAATTGATAATGGAACTCCAGGAAAACTACAAGGTGCATGGTTAATGTCAGGAAGAGTTAGAGATGGTAAAACACAATTGAGAGATACTGATAGGCCAAGAAAAACCATGAAAATTTTATCTGGAACACGTTTTCAATGGATTGCGTATAACACTGAAACAAAAGAATTTAAGGGAACTGGAGGAGGAACTTACACAACTGTAAATGGTGAATATACCGAAAATATAGAATTCTTTTCACGAGATGACTCTAAAGCAGGTCGTAGTTTAAAATTTAATTATAGTATGGATGACGGTAAATGGCATCATATAGGAGTTTCTAGTAAAGGTGAGCCAATACATGAAATTTGGAGTGTAAGGGAATAATTTTTATTAAAATCATCTACAAATTATAAGAATTCCTTTTTAACGTTTTTTAACAATTATAGCATTTTATATTCATTATTTTTATTGCCTAATTTTTATAAACATTTTAATACTATGATCAATCTTAAATTACGTTCAGTAGCTGTTATTTCTGCAATACTATTCTTAAGTTTCATGTCTTGTAACACTGAAAAATATTCAGGAGAAACACTTGCTATTGAATTTGAAAAGTACGAACTGGAAAATGGACTTCAGGTTGTTCTTCATCAGGACAAATCCGATCCTATCGTTTCATTGGCGATTCAATATGGAGTTGGTTCTAACAGAGAAAAAACTGGAAGAACAGGTTTTGCACATTTATTTGAGCACATGCTGTTTCAGGAATCTGAAAATGTTCCTCAAGATCAATTTTTCAAAAAAATTCAAAACCTAGGTGGAACACTTAATGGAGGTACCTGGAAAGATGGTACAATTTACTATGAGATAGTCCCTAATAATGCATTAGAAACTATTATGTGGTTAGAAAGCGACCGAATGGGTTTTCTTATTAATACAGTAACAGAGTCTGCATTTTACAACCAACAGGAAGTGGTTCAAAACGAAAAAAGACAGAGTGTGGATAATCGCCCTTATGGACATACTAATTGGGTGTTAGATAAGGCAATCTATCCGGAAGGACATCCATATAGCTGGCAAGTAATTGGCGAATTAGTTGATTTGCAAAATGCAACTGTAGAAGATGTTAAAGAATTTTATAGAAAATTTTATGGGCCTAATAATGCAACTTTAGTTTTAGCAGGGGATTTTGAAACTGAAGTCGCTAAAGCCATGATCGAAAAATATTTTGGGGAAATAAAACGTGGAGAAGAGGTTGTAAAACTCAATCCGCAACCTGTTACCATAAGTGAAACCAAGCGTTTGTATCATGAAGATAATTTTGCAACAGCTGCACAGTTAAATATGGTTTGGCCAACGCTAGAGCAATATACAGATGACGCTTATGCATTAGATTTCCTTGGAGAATTATTAGCTAATGGAAAAAAAGCAACTATGTATAAAGTTTTAGTTGAAGAAAAAGAATTAACATCAAGAACTACCGCATTTAATAGGTCTCAGGAATTGGCAGGTGCATTTCGCATACGTATTACTGCAAATGATGGTGTAAATCTGGCAGATGTTGAAGATGCCATTTTTGAAGCGTTTCAAAAATTTGAAACTGATGGTGTAACTGATAAAGATGTTGAGCGTATTAAGGCTGGTTTAGAAACAAGTTTTTATAATGATATTAGTAGCATTTTAGGAAAATCGTTTCAGTTAGCTCAATATAATGTCTTTGCAGGAGATCCGGGTTTCATTACTCAAGATATTGAAAACATTAAAGCTGTTACAAAAGAAGATGTGATGCGTGTTTACAATACTTATATTAAAGATAAACATTATGTAATTACAAGTTTTGTGCCTAAAGGTAAAGTAAAACTAGCCGCAAAAGATTCACAATTAGCTGCTGTTGTTGAAGAAGAGATTAAAGATAATGTGGATGTATCAATAGCTGATACTGACGATGAGTTTGTAAATACACCTTCTAATTTTGATAGATCTGTTGAGCCTGATCAAGGTGAATCACCAAAATTAAATATACCAGATTCTTGGTCTGTTACTTTAGCTAATGGAATGACAGTAAATGGTATGGAACATAACGAGCTGCCATTAGTTAATTTCAGTTTAATAATTGATGGAGGTCACTTATTAAATTCGTTTGATAAAATTGGTGTTGCTAATTTAATGACCGATATTTTAATGGAAGGAACAGCTAATAAAACACCTGAAGAATTAGAAGAAGAAATAGAATTACTAGGAGCTTCTATTAATATGTTTACAGGAAGAGAATCAATAACTATTTCAGGAAACACTTTAGTAAGAAACTTTGAAAAGACTATGGATTTAGTCGAAGAGATTTTACTAGAACCACGTTGGGATGAAGAAGAACTTAAGCGTATTAAATTGAGTACTGTTAATGGTATAAAGCGTTCAGCTGCTAATCCAAATGTGGTGGCAAGAAATGTTTCTAATAAATTACTATATGGCTACAAACACATGTTTGCATATCCAACAAGTGGTACTGTAGCTTCAGTAGAATCAATTACAATGGACGATTTAAAAGAATTCTACAATAAAAACTTTTCGCCTTCAGTAAGTAGGTTTCATATAGTTGGTAATATTAATAAAGAACAAACATTAGCTGTTTTAAGTGATTTGGAAACCAGATGGGAAAGTAAAGAAGTTACTATTCCAACTTATGAAATGAATGGTGATCGAGATAAAGCTTCGTTGTATTTTGTAGATATTCCTAATGCAAAGCAATCTGTGATTAATATTGGCTACTTAAGTATGGCTCGAACAAATCCTGATTATTTTGCAGCAACAGTGATGAACTACAAATTAGGAGGTTCTTTTTCTGGAAATGTAAATCTTATTTTAAGAGAAGAAAAAGGATATACTTATGGTGCATTTACCTGGTTTTTTGGCACTAAAATTAAAGGTGCCTTTACTGCGTCATCAAGTGTAAGAACTAATACTACCTTTGAGTCAGTTTCAATTTTTAGAGAGGAGATCGAAAAATATAAAGAAGGTATTTCACAAGAAGATTTAGATTTTACTAAAAATGCATTAATTAAGTCGAATGCAAGACGTTTTGAAACGCAAGGCTCGTTGTTAAGAATGCTTCAAAATATTAGCAACTATAATTTACCTGAAGATTATATCGCTGGTGAAGAGGAAATAATTAATGCAATGACTTTAGAACAACATAAAGCATTGGCTAATAAATATCTCGATGCAAGTAAAATGGGATATCTGGTTATTGGTGACGCAGCAACACAATTTGATAAGTTTAAAAATGCTGGATTCGATGAGGTTATTCTTTTAGATAAAAATGCAATAGAAGTAGAGCTTTTAGATATTAAGATGTAGATGTTATTTATAATTAATTTAAAAAAGGTGTGGTGTAAATCACACCTTTTTTATTTAAGAGGTAATCCATACACATTGAATTCTTAAATTAGCAATAAATACTCAATTCATGATAAAAAACTGGTTTAAAAATATAGGCCCGGGACCATTAGTAGCAGCAGCTTTTATTGGTCCGGGAACGGTAACGCTTTGTACAATTGCAGGTGTTAATTTTGGTTATGCTTTGCTGTGGGCAATGGTGTTATCTATTGCCGCAACTGTAATATTGCAAGAAATGTCTGCAAGATTGGGTATTATCTCTCAAAAAGGATTGTCTGAAGTTATAAGAACTGAAATTAACAATCCTATCGTAAAAGGCTTTGCAATTTTATTGATTCTTTCTGCTATTGTTATTGGAAATGCAGCCTACGAAGCCGGCAATATTAGTGGAGGTGTTTTAGGCCTTGAAACTATTCTAGAAAATCCTACACTCAATATAAGCGGATTATCTATCAACTCTTTAAGTGTTATAATTGGTATTGTTGCTTTTATAGTACTCTATATTGGTAATTATAAAGTACTTGAAAGGGCTTTAGTGTCATTAGTCATTCTCATGAGTATTTCTTTTTTAGTAACTGCTATCATGACTAAACCAAATCTATCCGAAATTTTTAAAGGTATGTTTGTGCCTGAATTTCCAGACGACAGTATCCTCACTATTATTGGTTTAATCGGAACAACTGTAGTGCCTTATAATCTGTTTTTACATGCAGCACTTGTTAAAGAAAAATGGAAAAATGAAAGCGATTTAAAATACGCAAGAAAAGATACGATTGTTGCTGTAATATTAGGCGGAATAGTGTCAATGTGTATAATTATTTCGGCAGCAGCAATACAAACACAAGATATCAATAATGCTTCCGATTTAGCTAAAGGATTAGAACCTCTGTTTGGAAGTTTTGCAAAGTACTTTTTGGCTATTGGTTTATTTGCAGCTGGTATTACAAGTGCAATCACAGCACCTTTGGCTGCTGCTTATGTTGCAACAGGTTGTCTTGGTTGGAGTACCAATATGCGCTCAAAAAAATTTAGAAGCGTTTGGATATTTATTTTAATATTAGGTGTGTTATTTTCATCATTAGGAATCAAATCAATAGAGATTATCAAGTTTGCCCAAGTAGCTAATGGGATTTTATTGCCAGTAATAGCAGGATTTTTACTTTGGATAATGAATAAGAAGTCTCTTTTAGGTGTGCATAGAAATAATTTAAGCCAGAACATTTTTGGATTTGTCATTCTTGCAATAACTATATTTTTAGGATTAAAGAGTATTTTAAAAGTATTTAATTTGTTATAATGTTACAAACTATAGATATTAATGTAGATGTTGGTGAAGGCGTTAATAACGAAGCCCAACTAATGCCTTATATATCTTCTTGTAATATTGCTTGTGGCGGTCATGCTGGGGATTTACAGTCTATGAGAAACGTTGTAAAACTTGCTAAACAATACGACGTTAAGATAGGAGCGCATCCTTCGTTTCCCGATAAAGAAAATTTTGGACGACAAGCTATTGAAATATCTTCAGCAGCATTATTTAAATCTATTCGGGAGCAGATTAATAGTTTAATGTTGGTTTTAAGAGACGAAAACGCTAGGTTAAATCACATTAAACCACATGGAGCACTCTATAACCTTGCTGTAACCAATACATCTATTGCAACAGTTATTATCGAAGTTATGAAAAGTATATCGCTTCCCATAAAACTTTATGTCCCTTATAAATCGGTTATTGCTGAATTGGCTATAAAAGAAAATATCCCAATTGTATATGAAGCATTTGCCGATAGAAATTATAACGATGATCTTACTTTAGTTTTAAGAAAAAAGAAGAATGCAATAATATCAGATTCTGAAGCACTGTTCAATCATGTTTTTAGAATGATAACACAGCGAAAAGTAAAATCCATAGATGGAGTAGAGGTAAAGATAATTGCTAATACATTTTGCATACATGGTGATAATCTAAAAGCTGTAAATTTGATTAAAGATTTAAACAAAAAATTAACACAATTTCACATTAATATCAAGTAGCAATTTTGAATGATTTTCAACTCACATATAAGCAGTTTGGTGAGCGTTCTGTTCTAATAGATTGGTCGTCAAAAGTTGATAAAAAAATTCTAGAGGACATCATTTTATTTAAAGAAAGACTTGAGAAGTCATCAATTAAAGAATTAATTGAGGTAAATTTAGCATATTCCTCAATGTTAATTAGTTATAAGACTACTATAGATAATATCTATGATGAAATATCAAAGCTGAAAACAATATATTCGACACAAAATAAAATAAAAAAATTAGTCTTTAGGCAGTGGAAAATTCCTGTGTGTTATGAAGATGTTTTTGCGTTGGATTTGGAAGAGATTTCTATTAAAAAAAAGATGTCAAAACAAGACATTATTAGGCAGCATTCTGAAGCAATTTACACTGTTTTTTTTATAGGCTTTTTACCTGGTTTTTTATATTTAGGAGGATTAAATAGTGCAATTGATTTTCCAAGAAAACAAACTCCAAGATTACAAATTGAAAGAGGTGCTGTAGCAATTGGTGGTAACCAAACAGGAGTTTATCCTTGTCAAAGTCCTGGAGGATGGAATATAATTGGGAATTCACCTATTAATTTTTTCGATATTTCTAATGACTGTCCTTGTTTCTCCAAATCTGGTGACAAAATTAAGTTTTATCCAATTACGTTAAAAAAACACAAGGATATTTCAGCTTTGGTAAAAGCAGGTGTGTATCAATTAGAAAGCGAGGTGCTTTATGGTTAAAGTAATCAAATCAGGTTTTTATTCAACCATACAGGATTTAGGCAGAAGCAGATTTCAAAAATATGGAGTTCCTGTTTCTGGTGTGATGGATTTTTATTCGGCTAAACTGGCAAATGCATTACTTGATAACAATGAAAGTGATGCCGTGCTTGAGATTACAATGACTGGACCAACACTTCAATTTAATTGTGATACTATTATGTGTGTTTCAGGAGCAGATATTTCTTCAATTCTCAATAACAAACCAATTAAGTTAAACAGTATTGTAAATATTAAAAAAGATGACATCCTTTCTTTTGGTAAACTTAAGTATGGTTTTAGATGTTATTTGGCTGTATTTGGAGGCTTTCAAACGGAAATGATTATGAATAGCAGGAGCATGTACAAAGTTATTACATCACAAAACGTACTTTTTGTTAACGATGAATTATCAATTTCAGAACACATAAATAGTATCATAAAATCTAATGCCTCAATTAAGGTTAATACAGCTTATTTTTCTTCAAAAGAAATAAAAGTATATAAAGGTCCAGAATTTGATTTGCTTACTAAAGCACAACAGCAGCAGTTACTATCTAAAGAGTTTACAATTTCCAAGGATAATAATAGAATGGCATATCAACTTGTAGAACCACTAAAAAATAATTTAAAACCTATAATAACGTCTTTAGTTTTACCGGGAACTGTCCAATTAACTCCTTCAGGAAAACTCATTATACTCATGAGAGATTGCCAGACTACGGGAGGATATCCCAGAGTTTTACAGTTAAAAGAGTCTTCAATAAATGTATTATCGCAAAAATTTACAGGTAATAATATTCGTTTTAAGATAAAAGAAAAAAACATAATAATAAGTACTATTTTTTATATGTTTTTTTACATTAGTAGAAATATTAAACTTACGTAAAAATGAAAAAACCAGTATTATTATTGTTAGGAATTGCTATTGGTATAGGAGTTTCGTATTTCTATTTTAATAATCAGGAAGCAACTACAGCCAGTGAGAAAGTAATGAAATCTATTGTTAAACCAAAAGGTGTAATTACACCAGCGCAAGCCAAAACTTTAAATAACAAATGGACTGACACTAGAGAACATGCTATGGACAGTATTATTAGTAGGATTTCTCAAGGAAGAATTAAGAAAGACAATCGTTCATCTTGGTGGTCTTTAGAAGACATTGAAAATTATCTTACCTATGCAGAAAGCCAAGCAGATAGCTTAGGCTATACTATGAATGGTATTCGTATTTATCAAGGTGTATATGAAGGCAATGCACCTAATGGTAAAGCAGATTACGCCACATTGTTTTGGGTACCAACTGGTAAAAAATCTAAATCTGAAGGTAGTATGTTAAACTTTACCTTACAAGGAGGAGATAAAGATATTCCTGGAGGTGATCCATTAAATCAAGGAGGTACAGGTAATCCACCAGGCTCAGGCTATTAACAACAACAATACTTTTTAGTGGAAGAGTTTTTTAGAGAAAATTATTCGTTTTTAACTAATACCTTTGAGATATTAGCGGCTATTACAGGATTATTTCTATTAAAAAAATATAAATATTCTGATACTAAATATTTTATTTATTTTTTGGTTTACGTTGCTATTTTATAACTTATAGGTGGATATCCAAGTTACTTTTCTGATTATGCTTTTTTAAGTGATTTTAAGGCTGCTTTTAAGGGAACACTTTTTCAAAGTAATTATTGGTGGTATAATATTTTTTGGACAATTGGTAGTGCTTTATTTTATTCATTTTATTTTGGTAAAATACTTAAAACTAAACTATTTAGTAAAATAATTAAGTTTAGTGGTATGTTGTTTTTTACAAGCTCAATCATTTATATAGCAACACATTGGAGCGACTTTTTTAACTCAACGATTGTTTTTAACCAAATTTTTGGAGAAGTAATGGTTGTTTTATGTGTCGTTTTATATTTTATAGAAATGTTACAAAGTGAGACAATATTAAGCTTTTATAAATCTATTAATTTTTATATAAGTTCAACCATATTGATTTGGTGGTTAGTTATTACTCCTTTAGTGTTTTTTCAAATTTATTTTTTAAATGTAGATTGGAGTTTTATTATTTTAAGATGGCAAATTTATTTATTTATGAATATATTTATGTATAGTTCATTTACAATAGCTTTAATATGGTGCAAACCTCAAAACGATTAGTAAGTACAGATGCCGAAAGGTATTTATTAGTATATATGATAGCAGTATTAATTATTTTTACTGCACTTTTTATTGTATTTTTTATGGTATTTCAAAAACGTAAAAACAAATTACTTTTAGATAAAATAAAACGCCAACAGGAGTTTGAAGAAGAGATCTCCAAAACGCAAACAGAAATACAAGAACAAACACTAAAAAATATTGGTTGGGAATTACACGATAATGTTGGGCAGCTTTTGGCAGTAGCATCTATGCAACTTAATTTATTGGCTACACAAGTATCCGAAGAAATTAAAGAAAAGGGAAATGATACTAATAAAGTTATTAGTGAAAGCTTGAAAGAAGTGAGATCACTTTCCAAAACTTTAAATAATGAAGTGATACTTAATATTGGTTTTTAAGAATCCATAACTAGCGAGTTAGATCGTATAAAGCGAATGAAATTTGCAAGTGCCGAATTACATACTAAAGGTGATAAAGTAGAAATAAGTAACAAGAAACACGAGATTATTATTTTTAGAATTTTACAAGAGTTTTTCTCAAACTCGGTTAAATATTCCGAAGCCAAAAACCTAAAGGTAGTATTACATTATCAGCCAGAAATGTTACAAATAGTTGCTTCAGATGACGGTAAAGGATTTGATATGAATGACGTAGAAAAAGGATCAGGCCTTATTAATATGGAAAGCTGAGCAGCCTTAATAAATGCTGAGTTTAAAATGGAAGCAAAATTGAATGAAGGAGTTGTTCTTAAACTAGATTACCCTTTTTCAGAATCTTAAAAATATTTTAAAAAGAATTTTATAAGCTTCGTTTTGCCCTTGTATGGAGCATAGCGTAAAGGTAAATCCAACCAATTCCCTTTTTTTACAACAGCTTTTTTATGCGAGAATGTATCAAATGTGCGCTTTCCATGATAAGCGCCAATACCACTGTGTCCAACACCGCCAAATGGCAATCTGTGATTTGCAAAGTGTATTATAGTATCATTAATTGCACCACCACCAAAAGAATAGGTTGTAATCATTTTTTTTGCGAATGCATTGTTGGTACTAAACACATATAGAGATAGAGGTTTGTTATATTTAGAAATAATTGCATTAATATCGTCTTCATTTTTATAACTTAAAACGGGAAGAATTGGGCCAAATATTTCACCTTTCATAACTTGGCTATCTAAATTTGGCTCATCAATAACGGTTGGTGAAATATATAGCTCGTTTACGTTTGTTTCACCACCAATAACAATAGTTTCATCCTCTAACATTTCTGACAGCCGATTAAAATTTCGCTCATTTACTATTCTTGCAAGGTCTTTAGATTGTTCAGGGTTTTTGGTGTATGCCGTTTCGATTTCAGATCGCATTGCATCAAAAAATTGTTGTTTTACCGAATCATGTATTAGTACATAATCTGAAGCTATACAAGTTTGACCAGCATTTAAAAATTTTCCCCAAACAATACGTTTGGCAGTTAATTTAATATTCGCTGTTTCATCTATGATGCAAGGATTTTTTCCGCCGAGTTCTAAAGTGGTTGGTGTTAAATGTTCGGCAGCAACTTTGGCGACAATTTTCCCAACAGCAACGCTTCCTGTAAAGAAAATATAATCCCAACGTTGTGCTAATAATTCTTGAGATACATCTACACCACCTTGAACTACTGCTACATATTCTGGTTTAAATACTTCAGTAATAATTTCTTGCAGAATATTTGAAGTATGAGGTGTAAGCTCACTTGGTTTTAAAACAACTGTGTTACCAGCAGCAATAGCTCCAATTAAAGCCGATAATGCTAATTGATAGGGATAGTTCCAAGGAGCAATAATAAGCACATTACCATAAGGTTCCGAATAAATCTTATCAGTTGAAGGAAAGTTTAACATCGAAGGAAAAACATGTTTTGGTTTAGCCCAAGAGTTTAAATTTTTAATAGTTAAATTAATTTCTGCTAATACGATTTCGGTTTCAGTTAAGACTGATTCAAATTCAGGTTTTTTAAAATCTTTATATAGCGCAGCAATTATATCTTGTTCACGCTTTATAATTTCAGCTTTTAAACTGTTTAATGATTGCTTTCTAAAGCTAAGATCTTTAGTTGTTTGCGATTTAAAAAACGCTTTTTGTTTTGTTATTATTGGCGAGATACTTTTCATTTCTTTTAAATCTTAAATAAACGTTATTTTATAATAAGAATGTTTTTTGAAGTTGATTTAATTTCATCTTCATTTAACATCATTTTTCTGAATTCGCCGTTATTGTACATTTCGGCTTGGTCTTTGTAATGTGGGCTAAACACATTTCCAGATTGACCTGTTGGTAAAATACTCAAACTATTTTCAATATCTGAAAAATCGATAATGCGTCGTGTAGAAGGACCAGAAGCTACCTTATATTCTCCTGTTTCATCGTAATAAAAGCCAAGGTTATTAATAACTTCTCTTGTTCCTCTAATTTCAAAAGGACCAACATTAAAATACGATCGTAATGCATTAACTTTACCAATGGGATGAGAATGCTCTAGTGTATGCACTTTATTCCAGGTCCATTGTGATATGTTGTTTCCTAATTGATTTTCTAAAGTCGAAATAGCTTCAAAATAAGATTGTGTCACGATTTCTTTTCGTGATTCACTTTTATTTTCTGTTTTAATATTATCGAACCAAACCGAATTTTCTTTAGCAAATAAAGGTGCTATTGTACGTTTTATAAGATGCGTTTTCATTAGTTGATTAAACATATCATCTCCAAGTTCATCATGAAGTGTATTTCTTAAACAGAGATAAATAAACTTGTGATAAATAGTAGGAGCAATATCCTCCAATTGGTTGTCTCCATCCCAGTTTTGAAGAATATCTAACGCTTCTTTTTGATTTTTGTTTAAGTTTTGTTGGTCAATCAGAGACACTAATTTCTTTGCTATTGTTGGATTTACAGAAGATGTTACATCTGTAATCATTTCTGTCATAGCTTTCTTATCCCAATCGTTTTTAGGTTCGATTAATTGCACAATGCGTTTTGCCCTATTCTCGGATAAATAATACCCTGGATAAAACATTCCTGAAATTGAATCGGGTTGATTGTTTGCTGAATACACATAATGCCAAGGCGGATTTATAGCATTAGGATTTTCAGAAAAATCCAAATAACGAATACGTTCGTTTTCTCCAGTTGTACCATCCATTATAAATTTTGAATGCGCTGTTTTTGGTAATTCGTATAGTTTTGCAACGGCATACCAACCAATATTATTTTCGGCATCGCCATACATAATGTTAAGTCCAGGTGCGTGAAGCAAAGGTAAAGCCGCTTCAAACTCAGTTTGATTTTTTGCATGCGACATTTTATAAATTGCGTCTAAAGAATGATCTTCCAGTTGTGTATAGACCCATGACATCGCAATAGGTTGCTCAAAATTAATTTCGGTAACAAAGTCATTCATAAGCGGTCCATGTTGTGATGTTTTTATAGTCATAATAACATCATTACCATCTTTTACTTTAATTGTTTTAGTTCTTGTTTCATAGGCTTTCCAACCTTCTGGTGTTTTGTACAAATTAGCATCTGTTGGATGATTTTCTTCCCAGTAAAAATCGATATCATCATTTTCAAACATGGTCATTCCGTAGGCTATTTTTCTATTATGACCCAATACAGGAAAAGGAAATCCAGCCAAATGATAGCCGTACATTTCATAATTAGGTGTATGTATATGTGCTTCATACCAAACTGATGGTTGTGCAAAACCTATGTGTGGATCGTTGGCAAATAATACTTTACCAGTACTTGTTTTTTGTGAACCAATAACCCAACTATTACTACCAATAAATTGTGGTATTGGGAGATTGTCCAACGCCTCACTAATTGAAGCCATTAAAGTATTACTGACCATTAGTGAATCTTTTGGTGAATAGTTTTTAATTAATTCTGAATTTGGAGTTGTGCCTATTTCTAAATCAGCTAGATATTGAATACCTAATTTGTTTTTAATATTAGTTAAAAGCGGATCGGTTTTGTGTGCCATTGCAAAACTAAATGCCATATAGCCCATTACGTTTTGCACATCCTTTATTGTAAATGGTTGTTTTTCGATGCCTGTTAAATAATATTCAATTGGTTTTGGACCTTCTTCAATAAACTGATTGATACCATTTACATACGCTTTGGTTAATTGATAGGCTTTACTTGTTGTATCAAGTTTGGCGATTGTTTTTTTTGAAGCTTCATCAATGCCTAAGCCAATAAACAAACGGTCGGTTTTAACGAGTTCTTCTCCAAAAACTTCAGCAAGTCTTCCTGTTGGAATACGACGAAGCAATTCCATTTGCCACAGCCTATCTTGGGCATGTACAAAACCTAAAGCTGTAAATGCATCACTTTCGTTATTAGCATAAATGTGCGGAATTCCGTAATTATCGTAGTAAACCGAAACTTCTTCTTGAATATTTTTTATATCTACAGTACCATTATACATTGGTTTTAGACTATTGGCAAACCACCAAATTCCTAAAAACAGTAATATTATGGTAATGGCTAATATTTTTAAAATTCGCTTCATAAAATTTGAAATAAAATAATTTTAAAACTACGAAAAATTAATGTATAGACGACTAGTTATTCTGTGTAAGCATCCCAAGTAGCATCTTTGGGTAAAGGAGCTACAATCTCAATAGTTTCCTTTTTTACAGGATGAATAAATGCCAATTTTCGGGAATGTAAATGAATACTTGCATCTTTATTGCTTTGGTCAAAACCATACTTTAAATCGCCCTTTATCGATAAGCCTATTTTAGAAAGCTGTGTACGTATTTGATGATGTCGTCCCGTTTCAAGATGTATTTCGAGCAAGAAATAATTGTTTAGCTTTTTTAGCAATGAGTAGTGAAGTACAGCATATTTACCGTCTTTTATTTGGTTATCAAAAGCAGTAGATTTGTTATTCTTTGGATTTTTTTTGAGCCAATGTGTTAAGGTGTCATTCTCTTTTATTGGCTTGTTTTTTACAACAGCCCAATAAGTTTTATGCATTTTTGTATTGGCAAATAGTTTATTAAGTCTTGATAATGCTTTTGAAGTTTTAGCAAAAACAACAATTCCGGTAGTTGGGCGGTCTAAACGATGTACGACACCAAGAAATACACTTCCGGGTTTGTTATATTTTACCTTAATATATTCCTTTACGACTTCACTTAAAGGTTTATCTCCGGTTTTATCGCCTTGTACTATATCACCAGCACGTTTGTTGATTATTATAATATGATTGTCTTCAAAGAGAATCTGTAAGTTAGATTTGTTGGAAATAATTTTAGACACGAATTTCACAAATTAACACTAATAATTTATTTTTCTGAACACTAAATACTGAATACTGAATACTGAATACTGAACACTAATACTGCTCACTATCACTTGGAAACTCACCGCTTTTCACATCAGATGCATATTGCGAAATTGCTATTGTCATGTCTTGGTATAAATTCATATAGCGACGTAAAAAGCGCGGATTAAATTCGTGTGTCATGCCTATCATATCGTGTAAAACAAGTACTTGTCCATCAACACCATTTCCTGCACCAATTCCAATAATAGGTATGCTAACACTCTCTGCCGCTTCCTCAGCAAGTTCTGCAGGAATTTTTTCAAGAACAATTCCAAAACAGCCAACTCTTTCAAGCATTTTCACATCTGCTAAAAGTTGATGAGCTTCTTGTTCTTCTTTAGCACGTACTGTATAAGTACCAAATTTATAAATAGATTGTGGTGTTAAACCCAGATGTCCCATAACAGGAATCCCTGCATTCAAAATACGTTTAATAGAATCTTTTACTTCTTTTCCGCCTTCAAGTTTTACAGCGTGACCACCACTTTCTTTCATGATTCTAATTGCAGAACGCAAAGCTTTTTTAGGATCGCTTTGGTAACTTCCAAAAGGAAGATCAACAACAACAAGAGCACGATTTACAGCACGAATTACAGAAGATGCATGATAAATCATTTCATCTAAAGTAATAGGTAAAGTGGTTTCGTGTCCAGACATAACATTGCTGGCAGAATCACCAACCAAAATAACATCAATGCCTGCGCCATCTACTATTTTTGCCATTGTGTAATCGTAAGCAGTTAACATCGAGATTTTTTCTCCATTAGCTTTCATATCAACTAATGTTTTTACAGTAATTCTTTTGTATTCTTTTTTGGTTACTGACATTTTTTAATGTATATAGTTAGATTGTTTGTAAATGTAATGAAAAGTTTAAACGAGTTCTATATAAACCTAAATACATTCCATAATAATTATAAATTAACTAATAACCTGAGTTCGACCTAAGATTTAATTTACAGAATACAAAGAAAAGATAAGATTTGAAATGTGAAATTTGAAGGAATATCTAGATATTTTAAAAATTTCACGTAAAAAAGATTATTTTCCTTTGGATTTAGTGAATTTTTTCCAATTCTAGCCAAATTTCCTCAAATTAACCAGTTATTCTTTCAAAAATCTGACTTCGAATAGAATAAAAATTCATTTAAACTGAAAACAAATATTAGGTTGAACTCAGGTTAATAAAGTGTGTGAAAATAGCCTTTTCTAACCAATGTTAATTAATAATACTTCAAAATTTTAAAGACATTAATGACAGCTTGTCATATTATTTGTAATGGCATAAAGATTGCCTATTGTGTAGTGTATTAAAAATATACAATTTAGAAATCATGGAAATATTAAGAACAAGAAACAATCAGTTTACGCTAAAACTAAACGCAGCAAAAAAAGCCCACGTCTGGAATTCAAAAAGACGTTATAATAGTCTTAGATAGAAAAATTAAATACAACACATTAAAGAATAAAATATTATGAGTAAAATTATTGGAATCGATTTAGGAACAACAAACTCTTGTGTCTCTGTGATGGAAGGTAACGAGCCAGTTGTGATTACTAATGCCGAAGGAAGACGTACTACACCATCTGTTATTGCTTTTGTAGAAGGAGGCGAAATAAAAGTTGGTGATCCTGCAAAACGTCAGGCAGTTACTAATCCAACAAAAACGGTTTATTCTATTAAGCGTTTTATGGGAAACAAGTTTTCTGAATGTAAACAAGAAATTGGGCGAGTACCATATAAAGTAGTAAAAGGAGATAATAATACACCCAGAGTAGATATAGATGGTCGTTTATATACGCCACAGGAGTTATCTGCAATGGTACTTCAAAAAATGAAGAAAACTGCTGAAGAATTTTTGGATCAAGAAGTGACTGAAGCAGTAATTACCGTACCTGCTTATTTTAATGATGCGCAGCGTCAAGCTACAAAAGAAGCCGGAGAAATTGCAGGTTTAAAAGTTCGTAGAATTATTAACGAACCAACTTCAGCTGCTTTGGCTTATGGTATGGATAAAAAAGGTATTGACCAAAAAATAGTTGTTTTTGATTTTGGAGGAGGAACACACGATGTATCCATTTTAGAATTAGGTGATGGTGTTTTTGAAGTACTATCAACCGATGGAGATACACATTTAGGTGGTGACGATATTGATGAGAAAATAATTAATTGGTTAGCTGAAGAATTTGAAAAAGAAGAAAGTATAGATTTGCGTAAAGATCCGATGGCTTTGCAACGTTTAAAAGAAGCTTCAGAAAAAGCGAAGATCGAATTATCTTCATCTTCAAAAACAGAAATTAATTTACCATATGTCACAGCGACTGCTAGTGGACCAAAACACTTGGTGAGAACATTAACTAGAGCAAAATTTGAGCAATTAATTGATGATTTAGTAAAACGTACCATTAAGCCTTGTGGAACAGCATTAAAAGCAGCTGGATTAAAAACAAGTGACATTGATGAGATTATTTTAGTTGGTGGTTCAACACGTATTCCTGCAGTACAAGAAGCTGTAGAGAAATTCTTTGGTCAAAAGCCGAACAAAGGTGTAAATCCTGACGAAGTTGTAGCTGTAGGAGCTGCAATACAAGGTGGTGTTTTAAGTGGAGATGTTAAAGATGTATTGCTTTTAGATGTAACACCATTATCGCTTGGTATTGAAACAATGGGTAATGTAATGACAAAATTAATTGAAGCTAATACAACAATTCCTACTAAAAAATCACAAGTATTTTCAACTGCTGCTGACAATCAGCCTTCGGTAGAGATACATGTATTACAAGGAGAGCGTGCTATGGCTGCAGATAACAATACAATTGGTCGTTTTCATTTATCAGATATTCCACCAGCGCAAAGAGGAACACCTCAAATTGAAGTAACTTTCGATATTGATGCTAATGGAATTATTCATGTTACAGCAAAAGATAAAGCTACTAATAAAGAACAAAACATCCGTATTGAAGCCTCTTCTGGTTTAACAGATGAAGAAATTGAAAAAATGAAGAAAGATGCTGAAGCGAATGCAGAAGCAGATGCTAAAGCAAAAGAAACTGCTGAAAAATTGAATAGTGCAGATGCTATGATTTTTCAAACAGAGAAGCAACTTAAAGAATTTGGAGATAAATTATCGGATGATAAGAAAAAACCAATCGAAGATGCTTTAGAAGAATTGAAGAGAGCATACGAAACTAAAGATGTAGAAGTTATTGAACCAGCTTTAGAAAAAATTAACGAAGCATGGAAAGTAGCCTCTGAAGAGATGTATAAAGCACAAGCAGAATCAGAAAAAGGTGAAGAATCAGGATCTGATGCCAGCCAAAATGGTGAAGCAACTGAAAGCGATGTAGAAGATGTTGACTTTGAAGAAGTAGAAGAAGACGAAAAGAAATAAGTGTCATTCCTGCGTCCACGTGCCGCTGAAGCTTCAGCGGAGGAGCAAGGTAGGAATCTCATTAAGTATACTAAATGTAAAAAGCGTAATTCGAAAGAGTTGCGCTTTTTTTGTTTACTTGTATTTTGGTAATTAAAGAATTTAATAATCACAGTATCATTTTACTATATTTACCAAAATATTTTCTAAATGAACAATACAAACCTCACTCAACTCCTAAATATTAAACACCCAATTATCCAAGCGCCAATGTTTTTGGTCTCTAATACCGCAATGGTTAATGAAGCTATGAAAGGTGGTATTGCTGGTTGTATTCCAGCACTCAACTATAGAACATTAGATGAATTAAGAGTTGCCATAAAAGAACTAAAAGCAGCAAAGATTGAAGGTGGTTCGTTTGGATTTAATTTAATAGTAAACAAGTCTAATATTAAATATAAAGGACAATTGGAAGTTATTTGCAACCAAGGCTGCGATTTTATTATTACCTCTTTAGGAAGTCCGGAAACTACTATTAAACATGCGCATAAAGTTGGTATTAAAGTGTTTTGTGATGTGGTAGATTTAAAATTTGCTCAAAAAGTAGAAAGTTTAGGAGCAGATGCAATTATTGCAGTTAATAATTTAGCAGGAGGACATCGTGGAGGTTTATCTCCTAAAGATTTAATTAAGCTTTTGGTAGCTAATTGTAATATTCCTATAATCTCGGCTGGAGGCGTGGGTTGTAAAGCAGATATTGATGATATGTTAGGTTATGGTGCAGCAGGTGTTTCTGTAGGAAGTCCTTTTATCGCTTCAACCCAAGCCAATGTAACCCAAGAATACAAGCAAGCATGTGTCGATTATGGAGCAGACGATATCGTGATGACAGAGCGTATTTCCGGTACACCTTGTACAGTAATTAACACACCTTATGTGCAAAAAATTGGCACCAAACAAACCTGGATTGAAACTGTTTTAAACAAGAACAAGAAACTTAAAAAATGGGTAAAAATGATTCGCTTTTCTATAGGTATGAAAGCTACAAAAAATGCAGCCACTAAAGCCACTTACAAAACCGTTTGGGTTGCAGGACCAAGTATCGAGCATACTACTGAAATTTTATCAACCAAAGATATTGTTGCTAAATTTGTAAATTGAACTTATTATCTGTTCTTAAAAACCCAAATGAAAATTGAAACCGAAAACCAACTTCGTGAACTATACGATTTACCAAGTGGTAGAGCAAGAGATAAAGTATTTTCAATTTTAGATAAACACGCTATAAACTTTATTAGTAAATCACCTTTTATTGTATTATCTACTTCTAACAAGAATGGGAAAATAGATGCTTCACCACGAGGTGGCAATCCAGGATTTGTTAAAGTGCTTAACAGTCAAGAAATTGTTATTCCAGATGCAAAAGGAAACAATAGAATAGATAGTTTAATTAATATTGTCGAAACTGGACGTATTGGAATGTTGTTCCTTATTCCAGGAGTTGATGAAACCTTACGTTTAAATGGGGCAGCTTTTATAACTTCAGATACAAAGTATATAGAAATGTTTTTATCTGAAAAAATACCAGTAAAAACCTGTTTGGTAATTAAGGCAGAAGAGGTTTTCTTACACTGCGCTAAAGCATTTATGCGTTCCAAGTTATGGCATGAAGACTCAAAAATAGAGCGTAGTGAATTGCCAACTATGGGACAAATGCTCAGTGACCAATCAGGCTCTAATGAAACACCTGAAACCCAAGAGGCTATGGTTAAGCGTTACCAAAAGGATTTGTAAAGTAAAATTTATCGAGAACTTTAGCTTGTGCGACTTTCGGGATTACTTGTAATTACAAATTCTGTTAATAACTCTTCTTAACTTTTACACGTAAGTAGTTGATTATAAGTTTATAAAAAACTACCTTAGCTTATCGTATGATATAGACAATTGAAAAAGTCCACATCTTAGCATTATCGGGCATTAAAAATTAATATTAATCAAGTTCAAGGCTCTATGCCTTTATTTTACTATATAATCTCCTTGAATTCATTCAAATTTGAATATGAAAAATACGATTCTAATACTCCTTCTTCTTTTAATGATTCATTTCTCTCAAGCGCAAATAGCTTCTGATTTTAATTCCGTTGATGAAAAATTCAAGGAAATTGTTGTATCAAATAACCCTACAGGATTGGCCAGTGTAGTTATTAAAGGAGATGAAATAATTTGGCAATGCGCTTTAGGCAATGCTAACATCGAGAGTAAAACCCCTATGTCTATTGACAGGATTATGCCGATTGCGTCAATTTCAAAAACATTTACCGCAACTGCCACCATGCAATTATGGGAACAAGGATTAATTGATTTGAAGGCCGATGTAAGTGAATATGTCGGGTTTAAAGTTCGAAATCCCAAGTACCCTGAAGTACCAATTTCAATTCAACAAATCCTCACGCATACCTCTTCCATCTCCGACAACAAATTTTATGACAACAGTTATACATGTGGAGATCCAACCATCCCACTTAAAGATTGGGTTACGGGTTATTTAACTCCCAATGGAAAATATTTTAGCAGGGGTAGTTTTCTTAAAACTAAACCTGGAGAGAAGTACGAGTATTCGAATGTTGCGTTTGGTCTACTAGGTTACATTGTTGAAAGTGTTTCCAAAACACCGTTCAATGTATATTGTAAACAAAATATATTCCACCCTCTAGGAATGGAAAAAACGGGATGGTTTATTCATGAAATAGATACCAATAATTATATCACGCAGTATAGTGAAAAATGGTACCCTAAGCATTTGGGTATGGGGAAATTAGATAAATCAGCCGACAATAAAGAAGTGCCATTATGTGTTTACAGTTTTCCTAATTACCCCGATGGATTAATTAGAACTAGCGTTCGTGAATTGTCCTATTTTATGACTGCTTTTATTAATGATGGTACCCTAAATGGAAAAAGCATTCTTAAGAAATCAACAATAGATAAAATGCTTACCCCTCAAATCGAAGACAATGATTGGCAAGGTCTATGTTTTTATAGAACTGATTCATTGTGGGGCCATAGTGGTGGAGACCCCGGCGTAAGAACAAATATGTTGTTTAGCCGTGATCAAAAGCATGGTTACATTGCTTTTGAAAATGGACAGAAAGTAATTTGGAACCAGAAATACAGAATTATTACCAAGATGAAAGGGATTATTGTTTCCGAATAATTTAAGGAATAACCCGTGAAAAGTTTAATTAAGATACAACGTCCCATAACATTACCTAAACTTCATTTTTGCCCCACAGGGTACAAAAACGCCGTTTAGCTCGGCGATAAGCGTCACTCCTAAAACCCTTTAAAAACACCTGTTTTAATCGCGTTCCATTCTTCACATAAAATACCATAACAACAAGTATTGCGTTTAAAACCATTTAATAAATACACGTTCTTTTTTAAAATACCTTCAAGAGTTGCACCAATTTTTTCAACTGCTTTTCGGGAGCGTATATTACGCTCGTCTATTCTAAACTCTACTTTTTCAAAATTTAAAGTTTCAAAGGCATATTGCAGCATTAAAAATTTCATATTCTTATTTAAACCAGAACCTTGAAATTCTCTCCCAATCCATGTTGCACCAATCTCTAAAACTTTATTTTTCCAGTCTATGTTCATAAAACGAGTACAGCCAGCATATATGTTTTTAGTTTTGTTAAAAATAATAAACGGGATTGCGGTTTTATGATAGTATCCATCAACTGCAGTTTGTACATAGTCTTTTAAATCTTCAGGAGTATCAATTTTACTTGGCGAATACTGCACTATATTCTCTTGTTGGGCAATAGTGATTAGCTTCTTGTAATTACTCAAGTCGAGTAGTGCGAGTTTTACGTATTCGTTTTCTAATGTTGGAGCTTTCATATTTATTTCCCACAAAAGTGGAATCCCATTATTTAAAACTTTTAGATTATGGATCCCTGCCTACGCAAGAATGACAAAGTATATTAAATTTTTTAAACTTCGGTCTTCTGTCTTCCGGCTATTTTTTATTATTCATCTAACAAATCTGGACGACGTTCTTTAGTACGTTTGTATGCTTCTTCTTCTCGCCATTTTTCTATTTCAGGAAAATTGCCACTAAATAATACTTCTGGTACTTTCCATCCTTTATAATCTCTTGGTTTTGTATAAATTGGAGGAGCTAATAAATTGTCTTGAAAAGAATCGGTTAGGGCAGAGGTTTCATTTCCTAACACACCAGGAATTAATCGTATTATAGCGTCACAAAGCACAGCAGCTCCAAGTTCTCCTCCTGAAAGCACATAATCTCCAATAGAAATTTCTCGTGTTATAAACTGGTCTCTTACACGTTGGTCAACACCTTTATAATGTCCGCAGAGAATAATAATATTTTCTTTTGTAGAAATATGGTTAGCAATTCCTTGATTAAGTGTTTCACCATCTGGTGTCATATAAATAATATCGTCGTAATTTCTTTCTGCTTTTAATTTTGAAATACACTTATCTATTGGCTCTACCATCATAACCATTCCTGCACCACCACCAAATTGTGTATCGTCTATAGACTTATATTTATTGCTTGTGTAATCTCTTAAATTATGAAAATGTATTTCTACCAAATTTGCTTCAATAGCACGTTTTAAAATAGAAGCTTCAAAAGGACTTTTTAATAATTCTGGTAAAACAGTTATAATGTCTATTCTCATTAGTAAAATATGTAAAGCACAAAGATGCGAAGAATCTTTTTAAGACGATAATTCATCATTAGTCCAAAAGTATTGTAAGTCGTGATCTTTTTTCCATCCTAAACTTTCGTATAAGTGTTGAGCTGGATTTGAAGTTTCGGTTTGTAATCCTAACCCTTTATATTTTTGTTCTCTGCATAATTGTTTTGCTTTGTTTAAAAGCGCAACACCAATGCCTTTTTTTCTATATGCATTCATGACATATAAATCATTTAAAATATAAATTGGATGCATTGAAACAGAAGAGAACGAAGGATACAATTGTGTAAAGCCAACAGCTAAATTGTCTACAAGAGCTAAAAAAATAATAGACTCTTTATTTTTTAAGCGTTCAAAAAGAAATTGTTTGGCTGCATCATTATCTGTTGGTTGTCCGTAAAACTCACGATATGCATCAAAAAGAGGAACGATGAGTTCAAGATGTTCTATATGTGCTTTTATTATGATCATAAAAAAATCCGTAACGGAAAATTACGGATTTTTTATCTATTAAGAAACTCGTCATGTTCCTTTTTGTTTATTGAGTTCGTCTTGCAATTGTCGTCGTACTAATTGTTCACGTTCGAGAGCATTTCTTCTATGTTCTTCAAACTCTTCTTCAATATCTAATAAAGTATTTTTAGTTAATCTGGTAACTGAATTGCTGTTTCTATACTTGTAAATAAACAATAATAAGAGCACAAATAAAGCTGCAATTATGGACCACATCAATAAATTGTAATTCGTTTTACTCATTTGTAATCCAAATAATGCCATACTGTTTTTTTCTTCATTGGTCTTATTTAGATTGTTTTGAGTATCTGCAAGATTAGTTTTTAAACCTGAAATTTCATTAGCTTGAGTATCTACATTTGCTTGTGTATCTGACAAGTCTTTTTTAAGTGCCTTTAAAGAATCTAGTGTGTGCGCTTTTAATGCATAAAGCCAATGTCTTTCTACATTTTTATAAATTTTCCCATTGCCTCTATATGTATAAGATTTTTGAATCACATATTCAAACTGATTATCTATGGTACCATCATTTAATGAAAGTGCAGCCTTTTCGGTTTTAGTTTGTGCATGAATTGTTACAGTAAAAAGAGAAGCTAATAATAATAATGTCGAAAATTTAAGATAATTCATTTCTAGAATACGCATTTTGATTGGTTATGTTTTTACGAAGTTATAAAATATTGTTTAGTATTATACCAATTTAATAAAAATCCTCACAATCACGATAGTTATAGAGAGTGAGGTTATTATATATACGATAAAATTAATTTTTTAGATTATACTTAATTAATAATAAGTATAACGCCTTACTTTAGCAATATATTTTGCAAGTCGGATTACCTGATGACTATAACCATACTCATTATCGTACCAAATATAAAGGATAATGTTTTTTCCGTCTTCACGTACTATGGTAGCTTTACTATCGTAAATAGCTGGTGCAGGGCTACCAATAATATCGCTTGAAACTAATTCGTCACTTAATTCGTATTTAATTTGTTCTACTAAATCGC